>ERZ1645187.2296-NODE-2296-length-16982-cov-6.846163_pt1 | contig 16982 bp, 16 predicted proteins | sample MGYA00575352_ERZ1645187 | MGnify/ENA primary metagenome ERZ1645187 (study PRJEB40837, sample SAMN11349314) | freshwater sediment metagenome | isolation source: river sediment | host: Sediment | place: India: Wazaribad , New Delhi | collected 2017-02-21 ... | reverse complement strand
TGGCACCGTGTTCCTTGAGCGCGCGCGCGGCCTTGACCAGCGTGCCGGCGGTGTCCACGATGTCGTCCATGATCACGCAGCTGCGGCCCTCGACCTCGCCGATGATATGCATCACCTCGGAGACGTTGGCGCGCGGGCGGCGCTTGTCGATGATGGCGAGATCGGTTTCGAGCCGCTTCGCCGCGGCACGGGCACGCAGCACGCCGCCGACGTCGGGCGAAACGACCATCAGGTCGTCGTGACGCTGTTTCCAGATGTCGCCGAGCAGGATCGGCGTGGCGTAGATGTTGTCGACCGGAATATCGAAGAAGCCCTGGATCTGGTCAGCGTGCAGGTCGACCGTCAGCACGCGCTGCACGCCCGAGGCCTGCAGCATGTTGGCGACGACCTTGGCGGCAATCGGCACGCGCGCGGAGCGCGGGCGGCGGTCCTGGCGGGCATAGCCGAAATAGGGCACGGCGGCGGTGATGCGGCCGGCCGAGGCGCGCTTCAGCGCGTCGGCGAGGATCACCAGTTCCATCAGGTTGTCGTTGGCCGGCGCGCAGGTCGGCTGGAGGATGAAGACATCCTTGCCGCGCACGTTCTCGAGCAGCTCGACATTGCTTTCGCCGTCGGAGAAACGGCCGACGCTGGCACGGCCCACCGAGATGTTGAGACGCTTGGCGACATCGGACGCCAACTTGGGGTTGGCGTTGCCGGTAAAGACCATCAGACTGTCGTAGGCCATGGCGTCCCTGGAAGCGAAACGGGCAGCCGAGTCAGTCAGCCCGTGAAATTCTGGCTGGGGAGGTAGGATTCGAACCTACGCATGCCGGAATCAAAATCCGGTGCCTTAACCAGCTTGGCGACTCCCCAATTTTCTTCCGCAGCCAGATGCTGCAGCGCGAAAGGACGCGGATTTTCCGGGTTTTACGGTTGCCTGTCAATGGCTTGACGCTTCATAGCGCCGGCAGCGAGACGACTCGCCAGCCGGCAACTTCCAATGCCCCGCGCAGGTGACGCGCCACGGCGACCGCCGCCGCCCCGTCGCCATGCACGCAGATGCTGCCGATGGCCGTCGGAATGCGCTTGCCGGACAAGGCGACGAGCGCCTTTTCCGCGAGCATCGCCCGCACGTGGGCGGCGCAATTCTCCGCACCATGCACCATCGCACCCGGCGTGCCGCGCGGGGCAAGCTGGCCGTCGTCCTGGTAGGCGCGGTCGGCGAAGATTTCCTCGACGACTTTCAAGCCCGCCTCGCGTCCCGCCGCCAGCAGTGCCGAGGCGGCCGGGGCCAGCAGGATCAGATTTGCGTCGACGCTGCGCACGGCGCGGCAGATTGCGGCGGCAATACCCGCATCGGCGCAGGCCTGGTTGTTGAGCGCGCCGTGCGGCTTGACGTGGGTCACCTTGCCGCCCTCCAGCGTGGCGACGCCGCACAATGCGCCGACCTGATAGGCGATCAGGTTCTCGATTTCGGCAGGCGCCAGCTTGAGCGCGCGCCGGCCGAAGCCCTGCAGGTCGTGGTAGCCGGGATGCGCGCCGATGCTCACGCCCTTGGCAACGCAGGCACGCACGGTGCGGCGCATCACGTCGGGATCGCCGGCATGGAAGCCGCAGGCAAGGTTGGCGGAGGTAACGACGTCGAGCAGCGCGTCGTCATCGCCCATCACCCAGGGACCGAAGCTTTCGCCGAGATCGGCGTTGAGGTTGATGCGTTGCTCAGTCTGCATGAATCACTCCATCGACGAGATTGGCTTGATACAGGGCTTCGAGATCGATGCCCGTCACGAGCGGCTTGAGGCTGGCGATCGTGTCCGCGAGCCAGCTTTCCTGCGCGCGCAAGGCTTGCATCGCCTCATCGGTATCGACCGCCGCGAAGCGGAGGGTGTTCCCCGGCAGCAGGCGGCCGAGGCGCGGCAGGTCGGCGGCGATCACGGTAGCGATCTTGGCGTAGCCGCCGACGCTCTGGCAATCGGCGAGCAGCACGATGGGGCGGCCGTCACCGGGCACCTGGATCGCGCCGGGCGTCACCGCATCCGAGACGATGTCGGCGCCGGCAACGTGCGCGAGCGTCGGGCCGGCCAGCCGCAGGCCCATGCGGTCGGCCTCCTGCGTCACGGTGTAGTCAGAGGAAATGAATGTGGCGAAGGCCGCGTCGGTAAACATTTCCCGCTGCGGGCCGGGAATGACACGGATCGGGCCGCCTGCAAAAGTCGGCGCTGACAGGACGGCAAGATCGGGATGGGAGAGATCCGCCGCGCCAAGCGGAAGCATCATGCCTTCGCGCAACAGGCTGCCGAAGCCGGCGCGCGCGTAGGTCGAACGGCTGCCGAGCACTTCGGACACATCGAAACCACCGGCGACAGCGAGGTAGCCCGCGCCGCCCTGCACTGCGCCGATCTTGAGGATGTCGCCAGCGGCAAGTGTCGTGCTCTGCCAGGCCGGCAGCGGCTTGCGACTGCCGTCGGCGCATTCGACCGTCGCTTCGGCGTGTGCCAGCACGACACGTATGGGAGTGTGCGCCTGCAGGCGCGGGCCGGTCAGGCGCATCTCCAGCGCCGCGGCGTTCGGCGGATTTCTCACCAGCGCATTGGCGAGGCGGAAGCTCACGCTGTCGAGCGCACCCGAAACCGGCACCCCGAAATGGCGATAGCCACGACGGCCGAAATCCTGAATGCTGGCCGGCACCGGACAGGCGAGAACCTCAAACACGGACAAATCTCACCGTATCGCCGGGCGCGAGCAGCGCGGGGCGCTCGGCATTGTCCGCATCGAACATCTGCACCGTGGTGCGGCCGAGCAGGTGCCAGCCGCCGGGACTCTGCCACGGATAGACCGCCGCCTGCGGGCCGGCGATGGCGACGCTGTTGGGCGGTACCGCCGTGCGCGGCGTGGCACGGCGCGGCAGGCGCAACCAGTCCGGCAGGTCGCCCATGTAGGGGAAACCGGGCAGGAAGCCGATCAGATACACGCGCAGTTCGAGGCCACAGAGTGTGTCGATGATCTCCTCGGCGCTGCGGCCTGTCGTCTTCGCCACCTCGTCCAGATCCGGACCGTCTGCGCCGCCGAAGCGCACGGGAATCTCGAAGTGCCGTCCTGTGAGCGCCGACTTTTCCATGGTCTCCGCGGCGGCATGCAAGTGCTCTATCAAGGCGCTGCGATCGGTGGCCAGTGGATCGAAATGCACGGTGAGCGAACGATAGGTCGGCACAAGATCGGTGATGCCCGGCAGGGCCGCGGCGGCAAGCACGTCGCGCGCGGCCATCACTTTTGCGTTGATGGCGGGATCGATGCGCTCGCCAAACTCCAGCGTCAGTGCCGCATCACCCAGCTCCAGCAGCCGCGGGACCATCAGACCATCTTGCCGGGCAGCCAGGTCACGAGGCCGGGCATGACATAGAGCAGCCAGACGGCCACCATCATCAGGATGAAGGCCGGCAGCGTCTGCCAGGCGATCCAGGTGATCTGCTTGCCGGTCATGCCCTGCAGCACGAAGAGGTTGAAGCCGACCGGCGGCGTGATCTGCGCCATCTCGACGACGACGACGAGGAAGATGCCGAACCAGATCAGGTCGATGCCGGCGGCCTGGATGGTCGGCTGGATCACGGCGATGGTGAGCACCACCATCGAGATGCCGTCGAGGAAGCAGCCGAGCACGATGTAGAAGATCATCAACCCGAACAGCAGCCAGAACGGCGTCAAACCAAGGCTGCCGATCCACTCGGCGAGGTGGCGCGGCAGGCCGAGATAGCCCATCGACAGCGTGAGGAAGGCCGAGCCGGCAAGGATCAGCGCGATCATGCAATAAAGACGCGTCGCGCCCAGCAGGCTGTCGTGGAAGGTCTTCCAGTTGAGCGACCCCTGTGTCGCCGCGAGGATCAGGCTGCCGACCACGCCGAGCGCGGCGGCTTCGGTGGCGGTCGCGACGCCGGTGTAGATCGAGCCGAGCACCAACCCGATCAGCACGACCACCGGGATCAGGTGGCGTGCGGCGAAGATTTTTTGGGCCAGCGTCGTATGGTCGGTGTTGGGTGGAATTGCATCCCGATGCAACAGCGCCCAGACGACGATCCAGCCCATGAACAGCAGGCCGAGCAGCAGGCCCGGCAGCACGCCGCCGATGAACAGCTTGGCGATCGACACTTCGGCGGCAACACCATAGACGATCATGATGATCGACGGCGGAATCAACAGGCCCAGCGTGCCGGCACCCGCCAGCGTGCCGATCGTGATCGCCTCGGGATAGCCGCGCTTCTTGAGCTCGGGCAGCGTGATCTTGCCGATCGTCGCGCAGGTGGCGGCCGACGAGCCGGAGACCGCCGCGAAAATCGTGCAGCCAATCACGTTGGTGTGCAGCAGGCGGCCGGGCAGGCGTTCGAGCCACGGCGCGAGTCCCTTGAACATGTCTTCCGACAACTTGGTGCGGAAGAGGATCTCGCCCATCCAGAGGAACATCGGCAGCGCGGTCAGCGTCCACGATGAGGCCGAACCCCAGATTGTCACGGCCATCGCGTCGCCGGCCGGCCGTGCGGTAAATAGCTCCATGCCGAGCCAGCCGACGCCGAGCAGCGCGAGGCCGATCCAGAGCCCGCTGCCGAGCAGCACGAAGAGGAAAACGATCAGCGCGAAAGTGATCAGGCCGTCCATGGCTTATTCGCTCCGGACGGGTTCGGCATCCGGCGCACGGTGGCGTGGATCGTGCCGGTGCAGCACGGCGAAGAAACTATCCGCCATGGCGATGACGAAGACGAGGCTGCCGAGCGCCATCGCGAGTTGCGGAATCCACAGGGGGGTCGCATCGTTGCCCTGCGAGATGTCGTTGAACTGGAAGGACTGCCACACCAGCCGCGCGGCGAACCACGCCAGCAAGGCTGCCAGCACGAGGCCGGCGCCATGCGACCAGATTTGCAGGATGCGGTGGACAGTCGGACCGAAACGGTCGAGCAGCAGGGTGACGCGGATGTGCTCGCCGCGCTTGAAGGTATGCGCGAGGGCAAGGAAAGCCGCGGCCGCCATGCAATAACCGGCATAGGCATCGGTGCCGCGCACATGAAAATCCAGGAGCCGCCCGGCGATGGACAGCAGAATCATGATTAGCGTGCCGATCATGAACAGCGCCGCCGCCCAGGCGGCGGCGCCGTACACCATGTCAAGCGTACGCTTCATTTATTTCTTGTAGGCGTTCAGGATGGCCTGGCCATCGGCACCGGCAGCCTTCGCCCATTCGGCGACCATCATCTCGCCCACCTTGGCCAGATCGGCCTTGAGCGCGGCGGAAGGCGGCGCGACAGTCATGCCATTGCGGGTCAGTTCGCCAAGATAGAACTTGGTTTTCTCCTCGCTCACTTTCCAGCCACGTTCCTCGGCGGTGGCGGCGGCCTTCAGCACGGCTTCCTGCGTCGCCTTGTCGAGGGCATCGAAGGCCTTCTGCGAAACCAGCACGGCATTCTTCGGCAACCAGGCCTGCGCATCGTAGAAGTACTTGACCTGTTCCCATACCTTCTTGTCGGTGCCGGTGGCGCCAGAGGTCATGAAGGCGGACACGGCACCGGTGGCGAGCGCCTGCGAGAGTTCGGCTTCCTGGATCGTGACCGGCTGGGCGCCAACCAGTTCGGCGATGCGCGAAGTCTGCGGACTGTAGGCACGCCACTTCACGCCCTTGAGCTCGGCGGCGCTGGCGATCGGCTTCGCCGAGAAGATGCCCTGCGGCGGCCACGGCACCGAGAACAGCAGCTTGATGCCCTGCTTGGCGAGCTTGGCCTCGACTACCGGCTTCTGCGCCTGCCACAGTTTCTTCGATTCGCCGTAGGAGGTCGCGAGGAAGGGCACGCCATCGGTGCCGAACACGGCGTCTTCATTGGACAGGCCGACGAGGATGATCTCGCCAATCTGCGCCTGACCGCCCTGTACCGCGCGCTTGATCTCGTTGGCCTTGAACAGCGAGCCACCGGGATGCACGGTGATCTTGAGCTTGCCGCCGGAGACCGTGGCAACCTCGGCGGCGAACTGGGCGATGTTCTCGGTGTGGAAATTGGTGGCGGGATACGGCGTCGGCATGTCCCAGGCGGTCTGTGCCAGCGCGGTGGCGGAAACCAGGCTCGTGGCGAAACCGAGGGCGGCGAAGAGCGAACGTACGGCGGTTTTCATCTGCGGATATCTCCTATCGTTGTTGTTGGCGGCAAGCTGAAAAACTCGTGCAACTTAGCGAACCGGCCGCAAAACGTCAATTGTGTTCAACACGTAAAATCGATCCATGCGATCCAACCAGATCCTGACCGTACCGAACGTCATCACCTTCATCCGCCTCGGTCTGCTGCCGGTGCTGCTGTGGGCGCTCGCCGTCCGCGAGTACGAAACCGCGTTCTGGTTGTTCGTCGCCGCGAGCCTCGGCGACGGCCTCGACGGCTGGCTCGCGCGCAAGCTCGACCAGATGTCGCGGCTCGGCGCACTGCTCGACCCGATCGCCGACAAGCTCACCATCCTCGGCATCGCGTGGATCCTCGCCACGGAAGGCACCCTGCCGGTCTGGATGGCCGCGCTGATGAGCCTGCGCGACCTCATCATCGTCGCCGGTGCGCTCGCCTACCGGCAAGTGGTCGGTGCGCTCGAAATGGCGCCGACGCGGCTATCCAAGCTCAACACCCTGCTCGAATTCCTGCTGCTCGCCCTTGCGTTGATGCTCGCGAACCAATGGATCGCCGCCGAACCGTGGCTGACCCCCTACCTCGCCGTCGTCGCATTCACCATCGTCACCTCCGGCGCACAATACGTCTGGGTCTGGGGCAACAAGGCGAGGGATCATGCGGATCGGCGTTGATCTGGGCGGCACGAAAACCGAGATCGTCGTACTCGACGGCGCTGGCAATGAATTGCTGCGCGAACGCGTGCCGACGCCGCGTGGCGACTACACGGCCACTGTCGCCACCATCGCGGCGCTGGTGAAATCCGCCGAAGCGAAAGTCGGCGCACGCGGGACGGCATCCGTGGGCGTCGGCATCCCTGGCGCGGAGTCGCGTGTGACGGGATTGATCAAAAATGCCAACTCGACCTGGCTGATCGGTCAGCCGCTGCGCGCCGACCTCGAGGCCGCGCTCGGCCGCCCGGTGCGCATCGCCAACGACGCCAACTGTTTCGCGCTGTCCGAAGCGACCGATGGTGCAGCGGCAGGTGCGGAGGTCGTGTTCGGCGTGATCCTCGGCACGGGGGTCGGCGGCGGCATCGTCGTGCGCGGCGAGGTGCTCGTCGGCCCGAACGCGATCGCCGGTGAGTGGGGCCACAACACATTATCGGGCGAGACAGAAGTGCGGCCCTGCTACTGCGGTCGCGCGAACTGCATCGAAACCTATCTCTCCGGACCGGCGCTGGCCGCCGCTGGCGGCGCGGCGGATGAAGCCGCCATGCAGCGTTACGAGGCGCGGCTGGCGCGGGCGCTCGCGCAAGTCATCAATCTCCTCGATCCCGACATGATCGTGCTCGGCGGCGGCGTCTCGAACCTCGACCGGCTGTATGATCGCGTTCCCCGGCTGTGGAGCGAATTCGTGTTTTCGGATGCGGTCGCCACGCAACTGGTCAAGAACAAACATGGCGACTCGTCGGGCGTGCGTGGCGCCGCCTGGCTCTGGAACGAATAAAAAATGCACCCGCATCAACCTCATCCCCAACCTGACTTCATCTTCGATGTCGATCTCGCCGGCTTCGAGAGTGCCGTCATCGAGACATCGAATACCGTACCCGTCATCGTCGATTTCTGGGCCGACTGGTGCCCGCCCTGCCGCGCGCTGACGCCGGTGCTGGAACGCGTGGCGACCGCCCTCGGCGGCAAGCTGCAGCTCGCGAAGGTCGAAGTCGATGAAGGCGCGAACATGAAGCTCGCCGGCCGCTACGGCCTGAAGGGTTTCCCCACCGTGCTGCTGTTCATCGGTGGCGAGATCAAGGGACGCTTTTCGGGCGCACGCGCCGAGCATTGGGTCAGGGACTTCCTCGCCGAACACGGAGTCATGTGAATACCTCATCCATGCCCAACCCGTGGACACGGGTGTTCATCCCCTTCGCGGTCGGTTACTTCCTGTCCTACCTGCTGCGCAACGCCAACGCGGTCATCTCGCCCGAGTTGCGCGGTGACCTGGGGCTGACGGCCGCCGACCTCGGCCTGCTGACCTCGGTTTATCTGCTCAGCTTCGGTGCCTTCCAGCTGCCGCTCGGCATCCTGCTCGACCGCCATGGGCCGCGCCGCGTCGAGGCAGTGCTGCTGCTGATTTGCGCGGTCGGCTGTGCGCTGTTCGCCCTCGGCACAGCCATGCCGCAACTGACCCTCGGCCGTGCGCTGATCGGCCTTGGTGTCTCGGCCTGCCTGATGGCGAGCTTCAAATCCTTCTCGATCTGGTTTCCCGTCGAACGGCAAGCCTCGCTCAACGCGGCCATCATGGCCGCCGGCGGACTCGGCGCACTGGCCGCCAGTTCGCCGCTCGGTGCCCTGCTGCCGCTGCTCGGCTGGCGCGGCATCTTCTTCGCGCTGGCCGCGATCACCCTGCTGGTCGCCGTCCTGATCTTCACCACGCCGGAAAAGCCCGGCAGCGTGCAGCGCGAATCCCTCGCCCAGCAACTCGCCGGCCTCGGCACGATTTTCCGGAGCCGCGCCTTCTGGCGCTACGCGCCGCAAACCACGATGATCGTCGGCGGCTTCATGGCGCTGCAGGGACTCTGGGCGCTGCCTTTCATGATGACCGTGAACGGCCTGACGCGCGAAGCCGCTGCCTTCCACCTGCTGCTGATGGCCAGCGCCATGCTGGTGGGCTTCCTGTTCATCGCCTTCTTCGTGCGCCGCCTCGCGCATGCCGGCCTGCCGCCCGCGCGCCTGCTGGCCATCGGCATGGGTTGCGGCATGGCGGCGACGCTCGGTATCGTGCTTGATCTCGGTCCGACCTGGCTGCTCTGGCCTGCGCTCGGCCTGGTATTCTCGGTGAGCAATCTCGCCTATGCGCTGCTCTCCGCCGAATTCCCCGTCAACCTGGCGGGACGCGTCAATACCGCACTGAACTTCGGTGCTTTCGTCGGTGCCTTTGCAATCCAGTGGCTGTTCGGTGTCGCCGTCGATGGTTTTCAGGCGGCCGGCTTCGCAGCCGACATCGCCTATCGCATCAGCCTCGCCTGCCTGCTCGCATTGCAGGCCGCTGGCTGGCTCTGGTTCCTGCTCGGTGGCAACCGTTCAGGCCGCCAGGCGGACTGACTCCTTCATCGCTTCGGCTTCGCCGATCAGCCAGCGCCGGAACGTCTCGACCGCCGGCCGGCCCGCGATCGCCTCGGGGGCGAGCAGGTAATAGGCGTAGGGCTGTTGCACCGCGACCTTGAATGGCGCGACCAGTCGTCCCGCCGCGATCTCCGCAGCGGCGAGCGGTTTCGAGGCGAGTGCGATGCCAAGGCCGTCGATGGCCGCGACCAGTGCGAGGCCGGAATCGCAGAAATGCGGGCCGGCATTGGTGTTGACGCTGGTCACCCCCGCCAGCCGCGCCCACTCTTCCCAGCTCGGCCGTGCCCGCTCGTTGGAAATGGTGTCGTCATGGATCAGCGTGTGGTGGCAGATATCGACCGGATGACGCAGCGGATGCCCGCCTGCCAGCAGCTTCGGGCTGCACACCGCCACGTAGTCCGACGCAAACAGGCGGTCGACCTGGAAGCCCGGATAGTCGCCGCTGCCGAAGCAGATCGCGAGTGGCGAATCCCCTTCGCGCAGATCGACGCTTTCATAGGCGAGAGTCGCCTCGGCCTCAGCGTTCTCGATGGCATTGAGCGAACCGACGAGGTGCAAGCTCAATTCGGGTTCAAGCTCGTAGAGCCGCTTCAGGCGCGGCACCAGCCAGCGCGCCGCAAACGAAGGCGGCGCGACGACGATGAGTCGACCTTTCGGCTGCCGCACGCGTGCGCTCTCCACTGCGGCAGCGAAGCTTTCGAGGCCCTCGCGCACCTTCGGCAGCATCGCTTCGCCTTCCTCGGTCAGCTCGAGCGAACGCGTCAGGCGGCGGAAGAGCGCAAGCTCGAGAAAATCCTCGAGCATCTTGATCTGGTGGCTGATCGCTGTCGGCGTCACGCACAACTCGCGCGCCGCATTCTTGAAACTGAGATGACGCGCGGCGACCTCGAAGGCGCGCAGGGCATTCAGCGGTGGCAGTCGATACGCCATGGATGAGTTTTTCTTGGCTGTCGGATGAAAATTGATCGTTTGTTGCGTCGCATCATTGGGGATATGGTAGCACCGTCGCTTCGCAAGAGGCTCAAAGTTCTCAACCAAGATCAGGGGAAAGCCATGAAAATCTTGTTTTTCGCAATAAACCTCATTATTGGCCTCGTCGGTCTGGGACTCGGCGTCGTTTCCATCGTGACCATTTTTGGTGCGTCGCACAATTACTATGCCGTGGCACTGATCGGGCTCGGCCTGCTCGCCATGGCCGTCGTCTGCCTGCGCGTTTGCGGCGACTGCATCTGCTCGCGCAAGAAGCAGGATCGCCTCGCCGTCTGAGCACTTCCGGAATTCCACCCCATTTGGCGCCGCCCTCGCGGCGCCTTTTTTGTTCCTGTCAGCCGATGCGCAAATCGCGCGCGAACGGTTCGCTCGGATAATGGAAGGCCACCGGACCGTCGGGCTTGGCGTGGATGAACTGATGCACGGCCGGATCGGTCGAGTTGTTCAGTTCCGCGGGACTGCCAGCCGCCACCACCACGCCATCGTGGATGAAATAGGCCAGGTCGACGACCTTCAGGGTTTCCGGGACGTCGTAGGTGACGACGATGGAGGTGACGCCCAGCGCGTCGTTGAGTCGGCGAATGAGTTGCGCGATGACGTTGAGCGAGATCGGGTCGAGGCCGGCGAACGGCTCGTCGTACATCGTCAGCACGGGATCGAGGGCAATCGCCCGTGCCAGCGCCACGCGCCGCGCCATGCCGCCCGACAGCTCGGTCGGCATCAGGCGGATAGTGCCGCGCAGCCCGACGGCGTGCAGCTTCATCACCACGAGATCATGGATGATTTCCTCGGGCAGGCGCGTCAGTTCGCGCATCGGGAAGGCGATGTTTTCATACACCGACATGTCGCTGAACAGGCCGCCCGCCTGGAACATCATGCCCATCTCGCGCCTCAGCTGGTAGAGACCGGCGTTGTCGAGTTCATGCACGACCTTGCCCTTGAAGCGCACGCAGCCGCGCTGCGGACGCAACTGGCCGCCGATCAGCCGCAGGATGGTGCTCTTGCCCGCGCCGCTGACGCCGAGGATGCCGGCCACCTTGCCGCGCGGCACCGCAAGGTTGAGTCCCCTGAGCACCTTGTTCGCGCCGAAGGCGAAATGCAGGTCTTCGATTTCGATCAGGTTTTCGCTGTCGTTCATATCAACAATCCCGAGTACAGACGCCAGTCTACCCTTCCTGCATAATCCCACCGAATCAACATTGAATCGACGTAATGAAACCGCCCCGTGAATGCAGATTATCGAGAACCGATTGCTTCCGGTCTTTAATCCGGTTGCACCCTACATTCAGGTCATTCAAAATAGGGCGTCAGCGGTAGAGTGCCATCAATGAGGTCAGCTATTTTCATTTACGACAACCCAGCCTACAGTGCCAGTGAAGCCGCCCAGATTCTCGGTTTGCCGGCAGCCACCCTTAAGGCTTGGAGCTTTGGGCAAGCCTATCGCTCGCTCTCCGGTGCAAAGCGCCGGTTTCAGCCTGTCATTGCTCCTGCCGACAAAAAGAAGCGCTTGCTTTCATTTGCCAATCTCTGTGAACTGCATGTGCTCTCGGCGATCCGCCGCAATCACAAGATTCCGTTGCCGAAAGTACGCGCCAGCCTTGATTACGTTAAGGAAAAGTTGGGCTCCGACCGGCCGCTTCTCGACCGCGATTTCAGGACCAACGGAATCGACCTGTTCGTGCAACATGCCTCGAAACTGTTGAATGTGTCGCAACAAGGCCAGCAGGCCCTGCGGGGCGAATTCGAACTGGCGCTCGCCCGCATCGAACGCGACGAGCAGGGGGTTCCGGTCCGGCTGTTCCCGTTCAGCCGTACACTTTCGTCCGAAAAACAACAACCCAAAACAGTAGTCATCGACCCGCGCCTGGCCTTCGGACGACCTGTTCTGGCGCGCATTGCGGTGCCGACGGAAATTATCTCTGACCGGTTCAACGCCGGCGATTCCATCCCGGAACTGGCTCAAGACTATCGTGTCGGCGAAGAGGAAATCGCGGAAGCCATCCGATTCGAGCAGCGCCGCGCAGCCTAAAGCGCCGTTGCTTCTAATCGATCGCTGCGCGTGGAGCCGGCGGCTGGATGAAGCGCTTCGCAACGCCGGGATCCCTTTCATCGCGCATCACGAAAGGTTTACCGATAACCTTCCCGACGAAGATTGGCTCCCGATAGCCGGTGCCGAAGGCTGGGTCGTCATCACGCGCGATAAAAACATCCGGCGAAAGCCAAACGAGATCAAAGCGTATCGCGACAACAAGGTCATCGCGTTCGTGCTGGCGTCCGGCAATGCCTCCGCCGAAATCACCGCTCGACTTGTCGTCGAGCTTTATCCGAAGATATTGCGCAAAGCGCTTTCATCCAAACCACCTGCTATGTTTTCAGTCACCCTTGCCGGCGGCATAAATCCAGTGCGCTAGCGTATTCTGTTGTCGTACAAATATCGAGGTCACAAAAATGGCAGGCATCTTTTTAAAATTAGCCGAAAAAATTCTCAAAGATGCAGATTTCCCGCTGGTAGCGCCAGAAATTTGGGCGCTAGTTGAAAAAGCTGGATTTGATAAGCAACTGCCTACCAAGGGCAAAACGCCCTGGAACTCGCTAGCGGCACAAATGTATGTTGAGGTGCGGGATAACCCCCATTCAATCTTTGGCGCTACCGATACACGCCCCAAGCGCTTCTATCTGAAATCCAACGAAAGAGCTGTGAAAAATGCTACTTCGATTCTTCCTGCGGCGCTGCCAAAAAAGGCAGAGCCCAAATTTTTGGAGAAGCATCTTCATCCGTTCTTGGCTTACTATGGTTTTTATTATCAGAAGGCATACCTCAAGACCATTCGCCATTCGAAATCCGACAAGAAAGAATTTGGGGAGTGGGTGCACCCAGACATGGTTGGCTGCTACTTTCCATTTGGCGAATGGACTAATGAAGTTGTAGAGGTCAGCACTCTATTAGGAGCGAGTGCATTCAAGCTCTTCTCTTATGAATTGAAGCGACAACTCTCACTTTCGAATTTGAGAGAAGCATTCTTTCAAACAGTTTCGAATTCTTCATGGGCAAATGAATCTTATCTGGTGGCGGCTGACATCGATAATGATGCGGATTTCAGCAATGAACTTGAACGCCTATCTTCAGCATTCGGGGTGGGAATTATCAGGCTCAACACACTAGATCCGGATTCATCGGAACTGATTCTTCCGGCCCGGTCACGTGAGTCTATTGATTGGGAGACAGCTAATAAGCTGGCGACGATGAATCCCGATTTTCGTGAATTCCTAAGGCGGATCAGGACTGATATCGCTAGTCGCGAGGTTCGGCGCGAGATGTATGACAAAGTTTCGGATGCGGACGTCTTGATACAGAGCTTGGCAGGAAGCCTCTAAGCATCTGCCAGCATGTTCCGTAGCAACAGCCACCGTCCTGAAAACACTGAATCTCAGAACTCCAGCGGATCGACGTCGATGTGCCAGCGCAGGTCGCGTGGCGCTTTGCAAGCGTAGAGCTGTTCCATCCAGTCCGTCAGAAAGGTTTGCAGGGCGGGACGGCTGCGGGATTCGACCAGCAGTTGCGCGCGTTCGCGGTTCTTGAGCCGGGCGAGGCGCATCGGCACCGGATCGTAGAGCAGCACCTCCGGAAAAGTCGGCGCTCGCTGGACGGCAACCCGCAGGAAATCCAGTGCCTGATCCAACTCACGCGCCTCGGCGCGCAGCATGGCCTGATGAGCGAAGGGCGGGAAGCCGGCGACTTCGCGTTCGGCGAGCTGCTCGTGGGCGAAGGCGGCGTAGTCGTGCCCGACCAGCGCGCGATAGAGCGGATGGTCGGGATACTCGGTCTGGATCAGCACGGCGCCGGGCAGTTCGTGCCGGCCGGATCGCCCGCCGACCTGCATGATCTGCGCGAACAGGCGCTCGGGCGCGCGGAAATCGGCGGCGAACAGCGCGGCATCGGCGCCGATCACGCCGACCAGCGTGAGCTTGGGAAAGTCGTGGCCCTTGGCCAGCATCTGCGTGCCGACGAGGATGTCGGCCTCACCGGCATGGATGGCCGCCAGCAGTGCCTGCCACTTCTGCGGCGAATCGGCCGAATCGCGGTCGATGCGCAGGATGCGCGCAGCGGGAAAGGCTTCTGCGAGCCGTTCTTCCAGCCGTTGCGTGCCGCGCCCGAAGGGCTGCAGGTCGAGGTTGCCGCAATCCGGGCAGGCACGCGGGACCGTCGTCTCCAGCCCGCAATGGTGACAGCGCAGGCGGCGATCGGCGAGATGCAACACAAGGTTGGCGGCACAGCGGCTGCAATGCGAGATCCAGCCACAGGCCGGGCAGGCAAGCACGGGTGCGTAGCCGCGCCGGTTGAGGAACAGCAGGCTCTGTTCGCCACGCTGCAGGCGCGCACCGATGGCGGCGATGAGTTCGGCGGAGAGGCCGTCCTGCAGTTTTTCCTTGCGCGTATCGACGGTAAGGACCGCGGGCAGTTCGGCGGCCGCCACGGCACGCTCGGGCAGATCGAGCTTCGTGTAACGACCGCTCTCGGCATGGTGGAAGGTTTCGAGCGCGGGCGTGGCCGAACCGAGCACGATCGGGATTTTGCGCTGCCGGGCGCGGTAGATGGCGACATCGCGCGCCGAATAGCGCAGTCCTTCCTGCTGCTTGAACGAGGCGTCGTGCTCCTCGTCGACGACGATCAGGCCAAGCCGCGGCAGCGGCATGAACACCGACAGCCGGGTACCGAGCACGATGTCCGCCCGTCCTGCCAGCGCATCAAGGAAGGCGCGGGAGCGCGCGGCATCCGCCACGCCACTGTGGGCGGAGACGATCTGCGCCTGCGGAAAACGACTGCGCACGCGCGATTCCAGTTGCGGCGTCAGCGCAATCTCGGGCACGAGCATGAGCGCCTGCCCGCCGCGCGCGAGCACGGCCTCGATCGCGCGCAGATAGACCTCGGTCTTGCCGCTGCCGGTGACGCCGTGGAGCAGGAAGGTCCGGAATTCCTGCGCTGCCGTGATGGCGGCAATGGCGCATTCCTGGTCCGGTGTAGCGGTCGGTACATGAGGTGCCGTCCCGTCAGCGCCGACCTTGGGCTTGAGCGCGCGCGGCAGCTTGCCCTTCCGCAGCAGTGGCGGCAGCGCAAAGGCCATCACCTGCCCGAGCGGATGGTGGTAATAGCGCGCGCAGAACTCGCAGAGTTCGATCCAGTCGGCCGGCAGCGCCGGCAGGCCCGTGATGAGTTCCGCAGTCTTCAGCTTCTCGGCCGGCTGGTCGCTGTGTTCGACGACCTCCAGCACCACGCCAACCTTGCTGCCGCTGCCAAACGGTACTTTCGCCAGCCGGCCGGCCGCGCCGGCGGAAACTGCCCCTTCCAGCCGGTAATCGAACATGCGGGGGAGAGGGACATCGAGGGCAATCTGGAGGATCGACATTTAGCGGTGTTACTTCAAGTGATTCTTCACTTATAGCTTTAATCGTTTGCCGGATAAGCCTTTTTCAGAAGCCATCCAGGCTGTGGATAATTTTGTGAGTAATAACTCGGCTTGTTGCAGTGCGGTCTTGCCTGCTGTACCAAAGTCATGGTAGTGCAACATTAGGCAAAGATTAATTACTTTGTAAACAATAAATTAACCATTACCCGACCATAAGCATCAGGATAACCCCTGACTAATGATGGGGAACACCATTCTGTGAATAAGTCAACTAATCCAGCCTCGCCGGATGCCTCTCGGGGTGCGGTTTGGCGGGAGACATCGGCCGCATGGCAGGCGGGCAGCGGGTTCCCGCAGCCCTCATTTGCGCTTGTAGGCGTGGACGGTGTCTACGAGCACCGTGACATTTTCCGGCGGGGTGTACTGGTTGATGCCGTGACCGAGGTTGAAGACATGGCCGGTGTTGCCGCCACCCGCTGCGGCATGGCAATCGAGGATGCGCGTCGCCTCTTTCGCCACCGCTTCGGGTGAAGCGAACAAGGTCAGCGGATCCATGTTGCCCTGCAGCGCCACCTTGCCATTCACGCGCCGGCGGGCTGCGCCGATGTCGGTGGTCCAGTCGAGGCCGACGGCATCGCAGCCGGCAGCCACGATCTTCTCGATCCACTGCCCGCCGCCCTTGGTAAAGACGATGCAGGGAATGCGTTCGCCGTCGTGGGTCTTCTTCAGGCCGTCGATCACCTGTTTCATGTAGGCGAGCGAGAACTCCTCATAGGCCGCATGAGAGAGCGCGCCACCCCAGGTATCGAAGATCTGGACTGCTTGCACGCCGCACTCGATCTGGGCATTCAGGTAGCTGGTCACTGCCTTGGCATTCACGTCGAGGATGCGATGCAGCAGGTCGGGCCGGTCGTAGAGCATGGTCTTGACCTTGCGGAAGTCGTCGGACGAGCCGCCTTCGACCATGTAGCAGGCGAGTGTGAAGGGCGAGCCGGAAAAGCCGATCAGCGGCACGCTGTTGTTGAGCGCGCGGCGAATCTCGGCCACCGCATCCATCACATAACGCAAATGGTCGTAGGGATCGGGCGCGGCGAGGTCGCGGATCGCCCATTCCTCGTTGAGCGGCCGCTCGAACTTCGGACCCTCACCCTCGGCGAAGTAAAGGCCCAGTCCCATCGCGTCGGGCACGGTGAGGATGTCGGAAAACAGGATCGCGGCGTCGAGGTCGTAGCGTGCCAGAGGCTGCAGCGTCACCTCGCAGGCGAGGCTCGGCGACTTGCACAACTCCAGAAAGCTGCCGGCCCGCTTGCGCGTCTCGCAATACTCCGGCAGGTAGCGGCCCGCCTGCCGCATCAGCC
>ERZ1645187.2293-NODE-2293-length-17014-cov-13.554396_pt1 | contig 17014 bp, 12 predicted proteins | sample MGYA00575352_ERZ1645187 | MGnify/ENA primary metagenome ERZ1645187 (study PRJEB40837, sample SAMN11349314) | freshwater sediment metagenome | isolation source: river sediment | host: Sediment | place: India: Wazaribad , New Delhi | collected 2017-02-21 ... | reverse complement strand
AACTATCATCATTGTCAATCACCACAACAATATCAACCGGAACAAAGGTTGCATTATGAATATCGGAAAAGTGAATGAAGAAACCTTCATCAAGCTCCAGAAGATTGTCGCCAAGCACTTCGACCTGAATAGTTTTCTGTGTTTCTCCGGGGGCAAATGTCAGTGTATTGTCTGTGGAAGCCGTAAAATCTATTCCGGCCCTGGCTGTACCTTCAATGGTTGACCATTTCACACTAACCGCTTCGGTTGTTGGTCCTGAAAGGGTTATCGTTGCTGAAGCCATTTGAGCGTTGTTGCCCTCATTAACACGCAATCTGGCCGGAAGCTTCAATTCCGGTGTAAAAACATCATCATTTGTGATAACGATGCTGCATTGACTTTGCTGAAGCGAAGCATTGGTGGCTTTTGAAACAAGCAATGAGAAGCTTTCGTTGGTTTCAAAAATACCATCGTTTATGATCGCAATTTTAATCTCTTTTGTAAGTTCGCCCGGCTGGAATACCAGTTCGCCATCAGTGACAGCGATGTAATCTTCCGGGCCTGTTGCATTGCCATCAGCGGTGCTGTATTTCATTGTAACGGCCTGGTCGTAATCGTTGCTAAGACTCACCTCGATCACAGCAAATTGCTGCGTTTCTGTTCCTTCATCAACAGTCAGTTGTGCTGGAAAACTAAGCTTTGGAATTGCCTTTTCTGTTTTTTTGCATGATAAAGCAAAGATTGACAGTATTGTTATCAAAAAGATGTTGCGGACGCTATTCATTGTAATCGGGTTTTTTAGGCTTTTGCCAAGTTTATTTATTGCTTTGGAAGCATTTTGAAGAAACGAACATAATCAACCTCCATTGTGGCCGGGAAAATGCTTTCGTCAATGCCTTGCTGTCCTCCCCAGTCTCCTCCTACAGCAATGTTGAGCAAAAGGTGAAATCTTTTGTCAAAAGGCCATGCTTTATAACCTGTTCCATCGTTTATACTGGTAAAAATATGCACATCATCAATATATCCGCGGATGGCATAGGGTGTCCAGTCAATGCGGTAGCGATGAAATGCTGTTGTGGCATTTTCAATCACTTTTGTTGCTGTGCGTTGTGTGCCAATGCGCCAATAGTATGCCTCGCTGTGTGTGCTGATGTGGATTTTGTTGAGATCATAACCCACATGTTCCATGATGTCAATTTCGCCCGAGGCAGGCCATCCGCCATATTCCCAATCGGTTGGCAACATCCAGATTGCGGGCCAGGTACCACGTCCTGAAGGTATCTTTGCACTCACCTCAACTCTGCCGTACAACAAATCTCCTTTGTACTTGCTGATCAGGCGCGTGGAAGTGTACTCTTTTCCTTCGTATTTCTCTTTTATTGCGTTTATTTTTAACAGCCCATCTTTAACTACTGCATTTTCAATGCGATCGGTATAATACTGCAACTCGTTGTTTCCCCACCCATGTCCGCCTATGTCGTAGCTCCATTTTAAAGGATCCGGAAGGCCTGCATAGTCGAATTCATCCGACCAAAACGGTTCAGACGCAAACTCCCAACCAAGGTCTTGAGGTTGCTCAGGAATACTTGCTGCTGCTTTTCTTGTTTCATCATTGTCATTAAATGCCAAAATGCTGATTCCCAGCAGTAAAATTGTTAAAAGAATGGATCTGTTCATTTTATTCGGATTTAAAAAAAAGAGGGGCCGCCAGCAACAGCGGCCCGCTCTACTCACTAACCGCAAAAAACTTGCTATGAAACTAATAATTCGGATTTTGCTTAAGTTTTGTGCCGTTCAACTCACCAATCGGAATTGGCAGAATTTCGTGTTTTCCGGCCACAAAACCTTTGAATGCCAGCGCGGTAGCTGCCTTTCCTGTACGAATAAGGTCAAACCAGCGGTGTCCTTCAGTAGCCAGTTCAAGACGACGTTCCATATAAATGTTGTCGAGTGTGGCTGGTACAGAGGGTAAACCTACCCTGTTGCGAACCATATCGAGATAAGTTTGCGCTTTACCATCATCACCGGCTCTCTTAAAGGTCTCAGCTGCAAGAAGATAAACATCAGCTAAACGAATTTCAATGTAATTGGTGGGCCATTCCAGCACAGGTTCTCCAACGCCCAAACCAAAAAACTCTTTCAGTGGCGCATATTTCTGTATGAAGTAGCCCGTGTTTTGGTATCCTTTTTCGTAAGTTGCTACACCTGCTTGTTCAAGGCTGTCAATGTTTGCAACAGTGGATGCGTAGCGAGGATCTCCTTTAAGAAGGTTCACCGTTTCAGGAATAATGGGGTTAAATCCCCAGCCTGCCTGATAAGTGGGTCCGGTGTAAGCACGTGGGCCACAGAACTGTGTGAAGATATGACCTTCGCCTGCAGGTGGCCATGGTCCCCAATAACCAACAGCTGCCGAGGTGTGGGTGATTTCGAAAATGGATTCAGCATTGAATTTGTTGTCGGGACGGAAGATATCTCCATACTTGGGTAACAACTGGTAAACACCGCTTGTGTGAATGGCTTCAAACAAATTGGCAGCTTCAAGCATGCGGCCTTCGTTGTTCTGTGTAAGGATCACTTTTCCGAGCAAAGCCTGTGCAGCACCTTTGGTGATACGTCCATTTTCCTCCACCGGAACTGTGAGGGGCAGATTGGGGATGGCAGCATTGAGGTCGGCTTCAATCTGAGCCCAAACGGCCTCAGGAGCAGCTTGTTCCACATCGAAGACATCAGCAGGTGAAATGGGTTCGGTGAACAAGGGAACATTCTTAAACAGACGCACGAGGTCGAAATAATAGTAAGCACGCAAAAAATGAGCCTCTGCACGGAAACGGGCCCGGAGTGCTTCGTCCATCTCCGGACCATCCATTTTACTGATTAAAACATTCACCCTGTAAATACCTGCAAAGCTCCTGTTCCAGAAGTCGGTCTGAGGGCCAACAGCGGCATCCAGGGTATAACTGTTCCAGGCTTCCCAAGTGGCACGGTCGGCAAAGCCGCCGCCACCAGCCCAGCACTCGTCAGAGGCTGTATTGAGATAGCCCACTTTGCTGGAATAGTCACTCACAACTTCCCATCCAAGGGGGTCGTAGGCTGCCACGAGTCCGGCAAACAACTCATCGGCATTCTTATAATAGTTTCCTTCGAGGGTTGTTCCTCTGGGCTCTGTTTCTAACCATTCTTTGTTGCAGGCATTCAATGCAATGGCCGCAACCATGATCATAAGGATAAATTTTATCGTTTTCATGATGATTTCGTTTTTAGTTTTAGATACCTACGTTAATGCCAGCCATAAAGGTTCTGGCCTGTGGATAATAACCACGATCGATGCCATAACTGCTGCCGCCGATTTCGGGGTCGAATCCGTCGTACTTGGTAAAGGTGAGCAAATTGTTGGCTCCTACATATATTCTCAGGTTATTGATACCGACTCTTTGAATCATATTTTTTGGAAATGAATATCCTATCTGCATGGTCTTGATTCGCAGATATGATCCATTGCTCAGGTGGAAAGTGGAGGGGTTTGTAAAATTAACTGATCCCTGAACCACACGAGGGAATGTGTTTGAGGTGCCAACTCCTGTCCAGCGGTCGAGCACTGCTGTTGTCCAGTTTGCAGCGGCAATATCTAAGCGGCGCAATCCGTTGTAAATATCGTTGCCGGCAACACCCTGTGCAAAGATCATCAGGTCGAGACCTTTCCAGGCAGCCGAAACAGTAAATCCATAGCTGAAGTTCGGCGTAGGATCGCCAATCGGTTTGCGGTCATCGCTTGTGATGGCACCGTCACCATTGAGGTCGGCATATTTAAAATCGCCCGGCTTTGCATTGGGCTGAATCATGTTGCCATTGGCGTCAACGTGATTTTGGATGTCACCATTTGACTGGAAAACCCCCAACACATCGAAACCATAAAACACCCCAATGGGTTCGCCCACCATTAGGCGGCTGATTTCATAACCACTGTTGTGGAAGGAAGCACCTGACAAATAATCTACCCCATCACTAATGAAGGTCACTTCATTTTGCAGGTATGATCCATTGGCTTTAATGTCAAATTCAATGTCAGAAACCCTGAAACGGTATGAGAGTTCAAGTTCGACGCCTTTATTGGTCATAGAGGCTACGTTACCTGTGGGGTCGTCTGCACCTGTGTAAGCAGGCAATTGAATGGGTTGAAGCATTCCGGTAGTGCTTTTGTCATACAGGTCGAAGGTTATTCTGAAATCATTGAACAATGTTGCCTCAAATCCAATATTTGACTGGCTCGTTTGTTCCCATTCAAGGTCGGGATTGGCTGGAGCATTCGGACTATAACCGATTTCTAAACCATCGTAATTAAAGGTATAGTTTCTGCCGCCTCCAATAGTTGGTAAATAACGAAAATCACCAATATTATCATTCCCTGTAACCCCATAGGAACCTCTGATTTTTAAGAAATTGAACCAATCAACTTCCGGAAAGAAAGCTTCTTTAGAAACTACCCAACCCACTGAAACTGAAGGAAAATAACCAAACTTTTTATTGGTGCCAAAACGAGAGGAGCCGTCGCGGCGTAAGATGCCTGTGAATAGGTATTTTTGGTCGTAATTATAATTCAAACGGCCAAAAATTGAAGCGATTTTATGGTCTGGACTTTCCCATCCGCTTCCAATTTTATTGGCATCAGGAATGTTGTAATTCATCGATGCTTCCTCAAAGGTACTGGCGGGAAGCTCTTTGTAAGTAGTACTAATGCCACGGCTGTTTTGAACATATGCAGTTGCTCCGAGCAATGCACTGAAATCATGCATACCAACTTTTTTGCTGTAGGACACTGTATTTTCCCAATTCCACATCAAGCTCTGTGAATTGCTTCGAGAATAGGATGTTTTGGAATTCGAGGTAGCTGCATTCAAGTAGAACAGAGGGGTGAAATTTTCATCCCCCCAAAATGCGAGCTTTGTTCCAAGGTCTGATTTAATTTTCAAGCCCTTGATGGGTTCAATTTCAGCAAACAGGTTGCCGACAAAATTGTCGCTCCAGCCATAATTTCCCAGGTGTATGGCAATGTAGGCAAGTGGATTGGTCATTTCTTGTCCTACAACGTCTGATATCCCGTAAAGGACGCCATTTGCATCCCTTACAGCCGGGGTGGTGTCATTGTTATATAAAGGAAGACCTGCAATGGCCGGATCAGTGATGTACAAAGGTGTGATGGGATCGAGGTTGATGGCTGATGAGAGTGGTCCGCCGAATTCACTGTTTGTGTTGAGGGCTCCCTGGCTTTTAATATGGCTGTAACCAAAGTTGTTTCCAAGTCTTAGCCAATCGTTCACTTTATGTGTCATATTCAGCCTCAGATTCAGTCGCTTATATTTAGAAATATCCGTTGCCACGATACCTTCCTGGTTGAAGTAGCCAAGTGACAGGTAATAAGTCGAACGATCGTTACCACCATTAACGCTAAATTCATGGTTTTGCACCATGGCATTTTTGTTGAAAATAACATCCTGCCAGTCGGTGCCTTCACCAAATTGTCCCGGATTGGCGTATAATGGCTGACCTCCACTGTTCACGAGCATTTCGTTGCGTATGGTGGCATATTCTGTTGCATTCAGCAGATCGAGTTTCTTAGCAGGACTCTGAGTGCCAAAATAAGTGTGATAGTTTACACGCATGCTTCCTGATGCTCCTTTTTTAGTTGTGACGATGATAACGCCATTGGCAGCACGCGTACCATAGATAGCTGCGGAGGCAGCATCTTTCAATATTTCTATGGATTCAATGTCAGAGGGATTCAGGTAGTCAATGCCACCAACATCAACGGGTGTGCCGTCAACAACATAAAGCGGATCGCTGTAATTGAAGTTTGTCGTACCTCTCACACGTACCGTAGCGCCTGCTCCGGGTGCTCCTGAACTTGCTGCTATCGTAACACCGGAGGTGCGGCCCTGCAATGCTTGTTCAAGACGCATGATAGGTTTACTTTCAAGATCCTTTGATTTGACACCCGAAATAGCTCCGGTTACCACACTCTTTTGCTGAATACCATAACCAACAACAACGAACTCTTCCAGCTCACTCACTTCGGGATCGAGCACCCAGTTCATTGTCAATGTTTCTCCTTTTTGGATTGTGATTGCCTTTGAGGTTGGTTTGTAGCCTACAAACTTCACCTGAATTACTTGATTTCCATCCGGAATCTGAAGACTGTAATCGCCGTCAATATCACTGACGGTACCCGTTGTAGTTCCCAGCACCATGATATTGGCTCCTGGCAGGGATTCGTTGTTCGTTTTGTCTGTTACCTTTCCTTTTATGGTTGCTTGCGCGAAAAGCATACCCAGTGGAAGTAACGTGATCAAAAGCAAAGTGGTAAATTTTTTCATACTTCTTAGTTTGTGATTGCGTTAGGTTTGAAATGTTGAAGCAATATTAATGTATTATTAATGCTGTAGGCAAAAAAAAACTTACATCATCTTTACTTCCATACACATATTGCACTTCATCATCACTACAACAACGATGATTTAAAATATTGAATCACAATTATATGGATCAAATTTGTCATTACAACCTCAAGCTTGCCCGAACATAGGTAGCCTCGATTTGTTGCACAACTTTTTCAGAAATTTTTCGATTGGGAAGTTATTGTTGCTGCTTTTGTGTGTGCGAATTAAAATCAGCGGCCTGAAAACTGAATAATCAGGTCAACTTATTTTCCAAATTTTGAGGTATTGTTGGCAACCGGTAAATCAACTATTGATTACGGACGAGAAGCCGGCAACTGACTCATCTTTTCGTTGAATCGTGCTGATTCGAATGGATTGATCTGTTGCGTTCTTAAGTAGGCTTCTTTGGCAAGGTCATATTTTTTCATAGCCGCATACATATCTCCAAGCAGAAAATAGGCGTCCTCCTGGTTAGGGTTCAAAGGAATGCAACCGTTTTTAATTTCTTCAACGGCTTCATTGTATTGCTTGAGTTGGAAATGGGCTTCAGCTTTCCAAAAATGATACAAATACACTTCACCAAGCTGTAAACCATCTTTTGCATTGGCAAGTATTTTTGCAAAATCACCTTGCTCTTTTAACAGTGAAAAAGTGAACAATCGAGGTGAAATGTAATCAGGATCAAGCGCAAGAGATTGGTCAATTCGACTTTGAGCTGAGAAAATTTCACCAAGTTTGTACTCGCTCAAACCAAGGTAGTACCATGCAGGTGCAAATTGGCTTTGCTGCCTGATGGCCAGCTCAAAACTAAAATCCGCTTCCTTCCATTTATTCTCCTTTAGTTTTTTCAGGCCCGCATTTAGGTTTTTAATCACTGTTTCAGTTAATTCTTCGGCTGTCTTATTGTAGCATATCTTCATTATTTCCATTTGTGCAACTTCTTCAACATCTGTTGATTTGCTGATCGCCTGCGTCATTGTTTCCTCAAAATCATCGTGGCCCTGTGAAGCTGAATTGGCTGCTTTGAAAAGCTCATAATATGGTTTTGGCTGGGTTGACAGTTGCTCTTCCAGATTACTTATAATTTTTTCACTGAAGATATTTTTGTCTGCATGATCCTTATCGGGCTGCAATGAAAACATGAGATCGCTATACATTTGCTCCCAGCCTGTTGTTTCAAGCTTGTCTTTATCGTCTTTACTCACTGTTGAATCAAAGTTAAGATGTCCTTTCACGGGAGTAAATGTTCCGTTTGAAAGAATTTTATGGTAGATCATATCCACAAAAAGCCTGAACTGGTATTGTTCATATTTTCCTTTCTCCAGCACCAACAGGTTTTTAAGCTTAAATTTTTCGGTGTTGACTTCAATGGCTTTTTCAAAGCTTTCGAGCGTCGAAGAAATCAGCTGTGCACTTGCTTTGCTTTGCTTCATTCCGGCAGATGCGTATTTGTCAGCCTTTTCGAAATATTCTTTCGCCACATCAGCTATTTCGCCAAGCATCAAAAGATCCGAAAAGTTGTATTCGGATAATAATTGCTTTTCGACACTTGCAAATTCAGCTTTGAAGTTGTTTGCCTGCTCCGAAATGGCATAAAATGGATAGGTTGCGGTTAAATCATCATAAAAATGCATATGAACCACAAAGGGTGATTTTGCTATGCTGTCAAGAACCTCATCACTAAGCCGAAGTATTTCAGCATAGTTTTTTTCTGCCTTGAACTTTGCTAATTTCTCATTATTTAATTTAAACCATTCATAATCATCAAAATATGTTTCTTCTAAATGAATGGGTGATGCAACACCGACCTCGCTTTTGAAAATAAAATCCTCCCAGAGTTTGAGATTTTTTTTGCTGTATGTAAGTACAACTTTCATAATTTTTTTCTCAACCGTAACAGGAAGCAACGGCTGAACTGTGCTTACTTCTGCGTTTTGCCAGAGCTGCACCCGGCTCAAAATCTCTTCAACATCACTTTCTTTGAAGTAGGCTCGTTCGCTTTTCTCGTTTGGTATTATGGTAAAGTAAACCTTGTCACTTGCAATGAATGCATCCGGCCCAATAACTTGATTCCCTTTGTCGTCACTAAGAAAAATACTGACCTGGTAAGTGTTTTTGCCTTTCTGTTTAACATCGAGTTGTGTCTGCTGTGCAGTTGCCAGAAGCTGAATTGCAAGCAAAAATGTGAAGAAAAGTGATTTCATTGTTTATGATCGTTTTAAGTATCAAACTTAATTTTCTGCGGGGATTTCAATAATAAACCTGCTTCCCTGGTTCGGTTGCGAGTCAACATTTATTGTAAAACCATGAGCATCAATAATTTTCTTTACGATTCCAAGTCCTAATCCGGTGCCTTTTTCACCATAGGTGCCCAGGGTGGTCTTTCTGGTGAAACTTGTAAAAAGCCTCTCACTGGTTTCCTTATCCATTCCAATTCCGGAATCTGCCACAACGATCTCTTGTTTTCCATCGTTATGTCTGAACAGCAAGTCAATCTTACCTTTTTCAGGTGTGAATTTTACTGAATTGCCTACAAGATTGTTAAGCGCCTGACCCAATAAAGTTTCATCACCTTTAATAAAAAAACCTGCTTCAACCTGAACTGAAAAATCAATTGATTTCTGCTTCAGTTTGGTTGATTGCATTTTTTCAACATATGCGGCAAGTCCGGTTGCAGCAATAGTGGTTTTAACAATTTTGAAATTGCCAAGCTCAAGGTTTGACCATTGAAACAATTTATCATTGTAGTCTAAGAGCCTGAGCATCTCGTTACGGATATCGGCTAACAATTCAAATTGCGACGGGCTTAATTTGTCTTTCAGCTGATGGTCAGAAACCAAAAGGTCTGTCAGACCGATCACGGCCCCTATCGGTGAACGTAAATCGTGCGAGATGATCGAGACAAACTGGTCTTTAAATCCAAGCAATTGTTTCAGCTTTTTTTCGGTAATTGCCAATTGATCGAGCGTTAGCTTTTGTTCCCTGGCTTTCTGCAAGAAACCGTCATTAAGGTCTGATTCTTTATTTAATGGCTTGATCAGTAAATAATTGCGTTTTTCATGGCGCAATGCCAATGCCTGAAGGTAAATTTTACCGCCGCGTTTATTGTCTTCTTCCCAGATGCCACTGACCATTTTGCCATCGGGTTCGCTGTTCCACAGCTCTTCAACCTCAAAATGAAAAACATCGAGGTAAGGAAATGTTTCGTGCAACTCAACAGTGTTTTCCCTGAATTTCAGTTTTGCTTTTATGTTCGAAAACCATTCAGGTGTGAGCCCCAGCAGGCGATAACCGTCGTGTGTCTTTTCAAAGCTCATATAATCAAGCAAATACAAAGCCGACAAAGTGCCTTTTGCACTCGATTGATATCCATCAGCCGATCGGTTTAGCTTCTCCTCATTATAATATTGTAAGATCGGATGAATCAATTCGACCTGCCTGGTTTGGTCCAGAACAAATATCCAGTTGTCATCATTTTCATCCGACATCAGATGTAATTCTGTGTAAACATGGTCATTTACCTTAACATGTGGTATCACCATCGGGCTGATCAAGGGTGGAAGCATGCCCACAAAAATGCCTGTGAAATCATCAATATCCATCCCTTGAACCGGTTCTTTGTGAAAGTAGTTTTCCACAGGGCCAAACCAGTTTACAAGCTCGCCTTCTGCATTTGTATGCAGGATTACCAAACCTAAATAAGGTGGAATCTCATGGAGTATGTAGCGAACAACCGAGGGTGAAAAAGCATGAAGTCCCTCATGCATAGAATTGTTATTCATACGCTTTAGTAGGGGTTAAGCATCAGTGATGCGAGTTTTTGAAAAGCTTCTTCAACCATCAGGTTCTTTTTTGCACTTGTCAAAAGAACGATCCAGCCTTTTTGCTGCATACGTAAGATGGTTTCGGGTGCTATCTCCCAGGTTTCGGAGAGATCGCTTTTATTGATAATCAGTAAAAATGGTGCATTGTTCGTTGTTGCTGCTGCCATCTCCTGCAGTTGCATAGCCACCTCAATGGTTTCGCTTCTTGTTCCATCAGCAACCAAAATATATCCCGAAGCCCCGATGAGATAGGTGGGTTTCATCTTCATGAAATCATCGTCGCCATATAAGTCCCACAACATCAAGGTGATGTCCTGGTCGGCAACGGTGATTTGCTTTTGATCTATCTTCACTCCGATGGTTGTTTGGTACTTATCAGAGAAAATACTATGCACATATTGTTGTACCAAACTGGTTTTACCCACTGCGAAGGCACCAAGCATTGCTATTTTTTTCTTGATCATCTGCTGATTGGTTTATTGTCAAATACCGAAAAATGTACCGTTCGCAAAGATACAGTTTCTCTCAGGTCTTCTGCAAACAAAACTTGCGATTTGAGGAGTGCTTTCTTAACTCCAGCATTTTCGAGCAGCGTTATGAACCCTTCAGCTCTTGCTGTCGCAACGCGCTCATTTGCAGCAACGTTACCGTTTCGGTTGGTGTACGACCTCACATATATTGCCATATTTCGGCTATAAAGCTGGTTGTAGGCGTCCAAAAAAACTGCTGCCTTCACAAGTGAGTCAAACTGTATTTGTTGCAAACTGTCAAGTTTTACCACATTGATATCAAAAAGGAAACGATGCCGCTCGATGGATGGTATAATCCATTGCAAATCTGTAATTTTCTTGTTTAGCCCTGAAATATCAAAACCTGTTATGCCGGCTATTGCAGCAATTTTCAGTTCTAAGTTTTGTTCCCAGTCTGCTGCTGCAGTGCCACTGATAATCAAACGATTGTTTTCAATCTTCATTTCAACACCTTCGGGTGGACTCAGTAATAAACCGGCACGCCTTTGCAGGATTTCCGGTTCGGTTGAGAGGTATCCTTCAAAGGATGCCTGAAGTGTTCCCGGCTCTATTTTTTGAAATCTCTTCATTATTTCTTCAACCGGCTCGGCTAACGGATCAACCAATCCTTTCAGGTATATTTTGTTAAAGGACATCCGGGAGCTGCTGATGTGATAGCCTGGTGTGGCTTCAAGTTCAGTGATAAAACGCTTGAAATTAGCCTTGTTCTCATAATTTATAAGCACAAAATAGCCAACGCCTGCAATTAACAATAGCAACAAAAAGATAAGCTGATAGGGTGCTTTCTGTTTTTTTTCTTTTTTCTGTTTTATCAAACATTGCTGCAAAAACTTGTCTGCAAGTTTGAAGTATTCGGTGTCGCCATCAAATTTTTCAAGTTCTAAACCAAGGTTGAAGTGAATTGCTTCTATTGTTTCCATCAGCGTTACCCGGTAGTCTGCCGGAGGCTGGCCTTCGGCAACCACCGCCAGCACAGCATATGGTCCCTGTTCGATTTGTATTTTCAGGGAGCCAAACTGAATTTCATCAAGTGTTCCTTTTTCTGCATTGCTGAACGAGTCCTGTACAAAATCGCGTATGGCAGTAAGCATCGAGGCAATCAGGTCGGCTTCAAGTGCTTTGCTCTCAGGTGCTGAAGCCTCATGCAACAAAATCCCGCTGTCTTTATGGATCAAAAAAACATTGCTGATATGGTAAAGATAGCTGTTGGCCATAACAATCTCGGCATAGCTGCGCCTGCTGGTGAATGCCTGCAGCCGCCATTTTAACGACCTGAAAGAGAATCCGCTTTCCAATGAGGCGTTGATCGAAGCAATCATCCGCTTGAGGTCTTCCGAAACAGCTTTGCGTATGGCAGGTCCCATCACAGGGAACAGAATATCAGCGAGTTTTTGAGGATTCTTCTGTATGCTTTTATGCATTGATTCCTCCACAAAGGGCAGCAATGAATCAACAGAGATTTCTCCCCGCTCCACCATTTTCCTGATTGCATAGGGTAATAAACTGCTTATCTCATTTGAAAACTCATGAGGGTCATTGAGTAGTTTTTGCAACCGCTCAAGTTCTTCATGATTTAATCCTACCAACAACTTGCGCAGCTCGTTCATTTTGCCGGCTTCAATGATGGATTCGATATTTTGATGGGTTTCTTTTTCCATAAATCCAGTCAGCTTATTGTTGTTCTGCCGATGTGTCAATTCCCAGTTGTACGGCTAATTCCGAAAACAAAAGCGCAAGATTGTTTCTGTCAACCTTGCTTTTTTGCAGCGCCGAGATATTTTCGAGCAGGCTGTTTTTTAGTAAAGTCATTTGTTCCAGAAATTCTTGCTGCATATTTCCCGACTTCTCTGTCATCCAAAGCCTGTATTCACGCATGCCGGCTTCAAAATCGCTGACAACTTTGTCGTTTTTTTGGTTCAACATTGAAAGTTCTTCACGAAACTGATTTAGCATCAACCTTGTTTCTTCTCTCTCTCTGGCAATTGCTTCCTGCTGCTGGCTTCTGAGGCTCTCGAGCTCAAGCCGCAGATCGCCCAGCTGACGCACAAACTGTGCCTCGAGCTGTTGCATTGTTTCCCTTGTCGAAAGATCGCTCTTCTCAATGCGCTTTTCAAAAGCAGTCAGATTGTTTCCGAAAAGTATTTCCCTGATTTTATTGATGTTCTCTGCTTCTTGTGCCATTTCAAAAAAAAATTGGTTCGACCGGGCAATTTGTCCGCTCATCAAGGTGTAAATATACAAATGTTTGCTTATTATACAGTCTTGCTGAAAATCTGATTCGGGAAAAATATGTAAATTTGCAGCCCGTTTCTGATTTTACACTAATAATAACTGTATCAACATCTTAAGATTACGTACTTAATGAGTTTCGACAATATACATGAGGTTTTAAACATTCGGCACCTCACCCCCGCGGCTTATGTGGTGCAAATGTCGCGGCGCGGATTGCCTTTTCGTGCCGGTCAGCACTTGCTTCTTGGTAAATCCGGAAGCGTCCACAACCGTGAATATTCTGTTTACAGCGGCGAAAATGATCCCTATTTTGAAGTATTGATCAAGGAAGTTGAAGACGGCATGGTGAGCAAACAACTCAAAAAACTGAAGAAGGGCGATCATGTTCAAATTGAAGGGCCGCTTGGTTTCTTTACCATCGAAGCCGGATTGATTGATCATGCCAGGTTCTTATTCATCGCTACCGGAAGCGGAATTGCTCCTTTCCACAGCTTCACACGCAGCTATCCCGGTCTTGACTATACACTTCTGCATGGTGTAAGGTCTTCGAACGAGGCTTACGAACGTGCTGATTATCAGTCATCGCGCCACATATTATGCTCTTCAGGTGATCAATCGGGTAATTTCCACGGGCGCGTAACCGACTACCTGCGCCGGCATCCTGTTGATCCAACAACACATTGCTACCTGTGCGGCAATTTCAATATGATTCACGAAGCTTTTGAAATTCTTGAACAGCAGGGAGTTCCTGCAAATCAAGTACATGCAGAAGTTTATTTTTAATTCACACAGCTTTTTCCATGAAATACCATATCATCTCACTGGGTTGCCAGATGAACCTTTCCGACACCGAACGCGTGCGAACGGTAATGCACCAAATGGGATTTGTCTCAACCGAACAGGAATCCGAAGCCGATATTCTCGGAATCATTGCCTGCTCTGTCCGTCAAAAAGCCATTGACAAGGTGTATTCGCGCATTGCCCTCTGGAACAAGATGAAACACAAAAAAAGCCTGCTCACCTTTGTTTCGGGTTGCATTCTGCCTGCCGACAGGGATAAATTTCTGCAGCTTTTCGACCTTGTTTTCCCGATGAGCGAGCTTCCCGAACTTCCTGAGATGATTCAGCAATATGGCATCGTAACTCCGGTCTCAATAATCAGAAATGCGATGGACGAGCTGCCTTTGCTGGCTACAAAGGCAGTTGAGCAACAAAGTGTGCTGAAACCGGTAGCACTCGCCAAAGAGCCGCAAACCGGCATCAAGCTCAATCCTGCAGCCGGAATTGATGAATTCTGGCATGTTGAACCTACTTATACATCAGATTTTGAGGCGTTTATTCCAATTCAAAATGGTTGTGACAAGTTTTGCACCTTTTGCGCAGTTCCATATACAAGAGGAAGAGAAGTTTCACGTCCGTCGGTCGAAATCCTTGATGAACTCAAACAATTGGTTGACAAAGGCTTCAAATCCATTACTTTGCTCGGCCAAAACGTCAATTCCTATGGTCTCGACAAAAAAGGAGAGGAGATTGGCTTCCCTGAATTGCTTCGTATGATTGGTGAATATGGAAATGCCACTCAGAACGATTTTTGGGTTTACTTCACCTCACCCCATCCAAGAGATATGACAGATGAAGTGATAGAGGTGATTGCACAATACCCTGTCCTTGCCAAACAGGTTCATCTTCCTGTTCAGTCGGGCGATGATGCCGTTTTGCTACGCATGAACAGAAAACATGCCATGGATAAATACCGCCATATTGTAAACACTATCAGGACTTTGATTCCCGAGGCAACGCTCTTTACCGATATCATCGTTGGCTTCACAGGCGAAACAGAGGATCAGTTTGAAAACACACGAAAGGCCATGGAGGAGTTTAAATACAATATGGCTTACATTGCACAATACAGCGTCAGACCCGGTGCTGCCAGCTCACGCTGGGCCGATGATGTGCCCAAAGAAACAAAAAAAGCACGCTACCATGCTTTAACTGATGAGTTAATGAAACACTCCTTGAAATACAACAAATCATTGATAGGAAAGCAGTTAAGGGTGTTGGTGCGTGGTCGCGACCGCAAAGCCGGTTATTTGTCAGCACTTACCGAAGGAAAACTTGTTGTGCGGTTTGCTGCTGACAATCAAAACCTCATCGGACATTTTGTTGATGTGAAGATAAAGTCGGCAAGCCCGCTCTCACTCGAAGCAGAACAGATTCTTTTATAGGCAATTAAATTATTTGATGATGAAAAAAATCGCCTTTAAAACACTTGGTTGCAGGTTGAATCAGTATGAAACGGATGCTCTCGCCTCACGTTTTCATGCAGGAAGCTACGAAATAGTTGACTTTAGTGATAAAGCTGATATTTATGTGGTAAATACCTGCACTGTAACAAACCAAAGCGATCAGAAATCACGGCAGACCATCAACCAGGCGCGCAGGCAAAACGATGACGCAATGGTGGTCGTAACGGGATGCATGGCCAACAACTACAAGCAATCCCTGCTCGACACCAAAACCATCAATTTTGTGGTGGACAACGAGCGTAAAACCTCGATTTTTAGTATTGTTGAAAACCATTTTCGAGGTGAGGTGGCCGACCCTGAAGGTTTTGATCACGATGTATTCAGTTATGAATCAGCGTACAAGACTTTCCATACACGCAGCATGATCAAGATTCAGGATGGTTGTGATAACTTTTGCACTTTTTGTATAATCCCCAAGGTGAGGGGAAGGGCAACAAGCCGTCCTGCCGAAGAAATCTACAAAAATATTCGTGAGGTTGTGGAACATGGCTTCAAAGAAGTTGTGCTCACGGGTGTTAACATCGGCAGGTATGAAGACGGGGAGATTAACTTTGAAAAACTGATCGAAAACATTCTCGAAATCCCCGGCGATTTTCGTCTGCGCATCTCCTCCATCGAGCCTGACGGTTTTTCAGAGCGGTTTTTTGAATTGTTTGCGCATCCTAAACTTACGCCGCACCTGCATCTGTGCCTGCAAAGTGGCGATGAAAGCATTTTGTTGCGTATGCGCCGTATGTACACTGCGAAGCAATTTCGGCAGATGGCAAATAAACTAAAAGAAATGTATCCCGATTTTAACCTGACAACAGACATTATTGTTGGTTTCCCCGGCGAGACAGATGAAACATTTAAGACAACGGTTGATGTTGCAAACGATTTGCAGTTCAGTCATATACACACTTTCAAATATTCTGTGCGAAGCGGGACAAGGGCCGAACGCATGCCTGATCAGTTAAGCGAAAAAATCAAAAACCAACGCAGCGAAGTAATCCGTAAATTGTCAGAAACTAATAAAGAGAATTATTTTAACAGGATGATAGGAAAGCCCCAACGTATGCTGATCGAAAGAATTGGCAGCGATGGCACTGCACGTGGCTATGGCGAAAACTACATCCCGATCCGCCTGAAAGCAAAAAATTTGACAAGAAATCAATTTGTTGAGGTTGTTCTCACCGGTTTGCACCATGGCAAAGAGTTGGAGATGACTGCTGAATTGCTGCTTCAGGCTTGAAATGTTGACTCGTATAGCATTAATCTTGCCGTATCAGACGCTAATCTGCTTTAATGCATTGACAGATTGAAGAAAATGAAAAAAAATATGCTTTCAGGTTTTGTAATAAGATAAATATTCTTACTTTTGCAGCCCGAAATTGATTCAGAATAATAAGTAAAGAAGAAAATGGCAAATCACAAATCGTCCATCAAGAGAATTCGTCAGAACAACACCAAAAGGTTGCACAACCGTTACTATGCCAAAACCATGCGTAACGCACTGAAAAAATTCAGAAGCCTAACCGAAAAAGCTGAAGCTGAAGCGATTCTTCCCAAGTTGCATTCTATGATTGACAAGCTGGCCAAGCGTAATATCATTCACAAGAACAAGGCTGGAAACCTGAAATCAAAAACTGTGAAATTCGCAGCCAAACTGGCTTAATATATTTAAAGATATGCTTAAGCCCCTCCTCAAAAAGGTGGGGCTTTTCTGTTTTGAC
>ERZ1645187.2292-NODE-2292-length-17018-cov-13.324648_pt1 | contig 17018 bp, 14 predicted proteins | sample MGYA00575352_ERZ1645187 | MGnify/ENA primary metagenome ERZ1645187 (study PRJEB40837, sample SAMN11349314) | freshwater sediment metagenome | isolation source: river sediment | host: Sediment | place: India: Wazaribad , New Delhi | collected 2017-02-21 ... | reverse complement strand
GACCGCGGCTGGCCGTGCGTTCGATGTGCAGTTCCTGGACCACGCCCTGTTGCATGACAGCAACGCGGGTCTCCTGCGGGGTGAAATTGATTAATATCTCTTCGGTCATGTTTCAATCCACGCCCAGCACCAGCGGGCGAAACAGCGCAGCACCATTCTTCCCCGCATGCTCTGGAGTATTTCCCTGACGCGCGATGGGACAATGCAGCAAGTGAAGCAGGGTAAAATCTGACGTTTTTCAGAATTTTACTATGTCCCGCGCCCCCAGAACCGCTCCCGAGTTGCTTGCCCCCGCCGGCTCGCTTGAAATGATGCGCACCGCCTTCGATTTTGGCGCCGATGCCATCTACGCCGGCCAGCCGCGCTACAGCCTGCGCGTGCGCAACAACGAGTTCGGCACGCTGGCCAAACTGGGCGAAGGCATCGCCGAGGCACACGCCCGCGGCAAGCAGTTTTTCGTCGTCAGCAACATCATTCCGCACAACGCCAAGCTGCACACCTACCTTGACGACATGGCGCCGGTCATTGCGCTCAAGCCGGATGCGCTGATCATGTCCGACCCCGGCCTGATCGACATGGTGCGCGAGACCTGGCCGGAACAGGTGATCCACCTGTCGGTGCAGGCCAATACCGTCAACTGGGCGGCAGTCCGTTTCTGGCAGAAGATCGGCGTCGAACGCATCATCCTCTCGCGCGAACTGTCGCTCGACGAGGTCGCCGAAATCCGCCAGCAATGCCCGGACATCGAACTCGAAGTCTTCGTCCATGGTGCGCTGTGCATCGCCTACTCCGGCCGCTGCCTGCTTTCCGGCTACTTCAACCATCGCGACCCGAACCAGGGCACCTGCACCAACTCCTGCCGCTGGGACTACAAGGTGTCGACCTCGGACGGCGCCCCGCTCAACCTGCCCGGCGGCGACCAGCCGATGCAGTTTTACACCAGCCGCGACCAGGAAATCCTGCTTGAGGAAAAGCATCGCCCGGGCGAACTGATGCCGATTGAGGAAGACGAGCACGGCACCTACATCATGAACTCCAAGGACCTGCGCGCCATCGAGCACGTCCATCGCCTGATCGAGATCGGCGTCGACTCGCTGAAGATCGAAGGCCGCACCAAGAGCGCCTACTACGTCGCCCGCACCGCACAGGCCTATCGGCAGGCCATCGACGACGCCGTCGCCGGCCGCCCCTTCGACCCGACGCTGCTCTCCAACCTCGAAAACCTCGCCAACCGCGGCTACACCGATGGCTTCTACCAGCGGCACCACGACGCCGAGCACCAAAACTACCTCAAGGGCTATTCCGAATCCGACCGCAGCCAGTACGTCGGCAACGCCGAAGCCTACGACGATAGCCGCGGTCTACTCGAAATTACGGTCAAAAATCGCTTCGCGGTCGGTGACAACATCGAACTGATCCACCCGCAGGGCAATTTGATTATTACCGTTCAGCGTATGGAAAACGCCGACGGTGCGGCCGTCAGCGTCGCCCCCGGCATCGGTCACCGCGTCTGGATCGATGCCCCGGCCCGCTACGCCGGCGCTTACGTCACCCGCTTCCTGTAATTCACCAATTTGTCGAAATCGTAAAAAATCACCTTCAAATCAGCGTACTGTAATTTGCTGCGGCGCAGCAAATTACAGTAAAATGTCATCATGACCACCGCCAGCCAACGCATGCCGCTGATCGATGCGCTAAAAGCCATTGCCTCGCAGCTGATCGTCCTCCACCACCTCGCCTCCTACGGCCCGCTGGCCGAAGCCGGGCGCGAGCTGCTGCCGGGGGCCATGGGCTGGCTGTTCGAGTACGCCCGCATGGCGGTCCAGGTTTTTCTGGTCATCGGCGGCTTCCTCGCCATCCGCGGCCTGTCGCCAAACGGCGAGGCGCTCGCTGGTTCGCCTTTGCCGCTGCTCTGGAAGCGCTATCTGCGCCTGTCCATTCCCTTCCTCGCTGCCATCGCGCTCGCTATCATCGGCTCGGCCATCGCCGACCACTGGCTGGACGACGATGCCATCCCCGCCCGCGCTACGCTGGGCCAATGGCTGGCCCACGCCACACTGTTGCATGGCATCCTCGGTGTCGAATCCCTATCGGCCGGTGTCTGGTACATCGCCATCGACTTCCAGCTCTTCGCGCTGACTGCCCTGCTGCTATGGGCCGGCCGCAAGCGCCTGCTCGCCCCGGCGCTGGTGCTGGTCACCGGCATCACCTCGCTCTTCTGGTTCAACCGCGATGCTGGCTGGGACAACTGGGCCGTCTACTTCTTCGGCTCCTACGCGCTTGGCGCGGCCGCCTGGTGGGCCGGCGACCGCCGACAGTACTCGGTCTGGCTCAGTGTGATCCTCACCGTAACCATCGCCGCCCTGCTCGTCGATTTCCGCCTGCGTATCACCCTGGCACTTAGCATCGCGCTGCTATTGGGATTCAGCCGCCGTAACGGCTGGCTCGAACGATTCCCGGAGATTGCCCCGCTCCCCTGGCTCGGCCGGATTTCCTACTCGGTCTTCCTCATCCATTTTCCGGTGCTACTGCTAGCCAATGCTGTCATTGCCCAATTCAGCGAACTGTCGAATATCGGAACGGTAACCGCCCTGCTCCTCACCTGGGCGGCCAGCATCGCCGCCGGCGCGGTGTTCTACCGCCTCATCGAAAGCCCGGCCGCCAGCCAGCGCATCGCTGCCGCCATCGGCAGCCTGCTTGCCACCACTCAGACTTTTGGCCGCAAGCTGTCGTCACTCAAGCCACTTCGCGCCGTTCGGGGCCGACTGCCTTGATCTGGAAAAATGGTCAGGCACTTCGCCTGACCACGCTTGCCTTAAACCATCATTAACACTGACTTCTGCTCCAGATAGGCATCCAGCGCCGAGCGACCCATTTCTTTGCCAAAGCCGGATTGCTTGTAGCCTCCGAACGGCAGGGCTGGGTCGAGCATGTTGTGGCAATTGACCCAGACAGTACCAGACTTGATCTTGGGAATCAGACGGTGGACACGCGACAAATCGTTGGACCAGATTGAAGCACCGAGACCATACGGCGTGTCGTTGGCCCAGGCGGCGACCTGGTCGAGGTCGTCGTAGGGCATGGCGACAACGACCGGGCCGAAGATTTCTTCCTGCACGACGCGGGCCTTCTGGTCGACCTTGGCGAGCACGGTCGGCTTGACAAAATAGCCCTTGTCACCAGCCCGGCCACCACCGGCCACCACCTCAGCACCCTGCTGGCGGCCGATATCGATGTAGCCGCAGACGCGGTCGAGCTGCTCACGGGAGACCAGCGGACCGAGTTGGGCGCTCGGGTCGAGGCCATGACCGATGCTCATGGCATTGGCGTGGTCAGCCAGGTCAGCGACAACGCGGTCATAGTTCCTCTTGTGCACATAGAGGCGCGAGCCGGCGCAACAGACCTGGCCCTGGTTGAAGTAGATAGCCTGCGCGGCACCGGCGGCTGCGACGCCCGGATCGCAATCTTCCAGCACGATGACCGGCGATTTGCCGCCGAGTTCGAGAGTGATGCGGGTCATGTTGTCCATCGCAGCTTTGCCGATCAGCTTGCCGACTTCAGTCGAACCGGTGAAGGTCAGCTTGTTGACGCCCGGATGGCGGGTCAGCGGTGCGCCGACCGACGGGCCGTCACCGGTCACCACGTTGACCACGCCCTCCGGAAAGCCGGCCTGGAGGACCAGTTCGGCCAGGTAGAGCGCGCTCAGCGGGGTCTGTTCGGCCGGCTTGAGAACGACGGTGCAGCCGGTGGCCAGGGCCGGGGCGAGCTTCCACGAGGCGAGCAGCAGCGGGAAGTTCCAGGCGACGATGGCGCCAACAACGCCGACCGGCTCCTTGCGGGTGTAGCCGACGAATTCGTTCTGCGGGGCGAAGGGGATCGACACGTCGAGCGTGCTGCCCTCGATCTTGGTCGTCCACCCGGCCATGTAGCGGAAATAGCCGGCCGCCAGCGCGACATCGACGGCTTCGGCGATGGCCACCGACTTGCCGTTGTCGAGCGATTCGATTTCGGCCAGGGTGCGAGCGTTGGCCTCGACCAGGTCGGCCAGGCGCAGCAGCAGGCGCTGGCGCTGCTCGGGGCGCATCTTGGCCCAGCCGGGGGCTGCGAAGGCTTGGCGGGCGGCCTGCACTGCGCGGTCCACATCGACTTCGGTGGCAGCGGGCACAGTGGCGAGCACGCTTTCGTCAGCCGGGTTGAGAACTTCCAGCGTCTGGCCGTTGCTGCTGGCGACCCACTGGCCGCCGATCAGCATGCGATGGTTGCAGCGCGCCAGAAATTCGGTCGTCGCTGCGGTGAGAACTGGGGGTTGTGGTGCGTTCATGCTCTGTCTCCTCTAGGGTCTTGGTTTGGGTGGATTGGGCCGGAGCAGGCCGCCGGCACGGCGAAAATGAATGACCGACCCCGACCGGAGCGCCTTGAAGAGGCGATCCGTCTGAAAAATCGGAGAAAAATTCTGGGGTTACTCGCGCACGACGATGCCGACAGCTGAGAAGAGCAGTTCGCCCTTGGCCTGCGGAACAATGGAGGTAACGGCGAGACGGTCAGGACGGATCATGTTCTGGAAGCTCTGGGCACCGTCTTTGCTGAGCAAAGATGTACCTGCCAGGCCAACGACACGCACAGTACCGTCGGCACGTTGAGCAATTCCGGTCAGCGATTGCTGTGTACCGCTGACCACGTGGGTCCAGTGTTCGCCACGATCGGTGCTGCGATACAGGTGGCCGCGCATGCCACCGAGCAACAAGCTGCCGTCGGCCAGCTCGGCACCGGCCCAGAACGATCCCTTGTTCACGGTCTGAATGGCTTTCCAGGTCAGGCCGGCGTCAGTTGAGCGCAACACGGTACCGGCTTCGGCAGCCACCAGCAGCAGGCCATTTCGGCCGGGCACGATGGACAGCAGGTGGCGCTCGCCGGCCTCGCCATCGACTAGCTGGCGTTCGCTCCAGGTTTTACCGCCGTCACGGGTTTCCAGCGCCAGACCAAACTGCCCAACCGCCAGTCCACGCTCTGCATCGGCAAACCAGATACCCATCAGCACCTGATCCTGACCGCGCGTTTCGCGCAGCACCTTCCAGGCTTTACCGCCATCGGTGGTTGAAATCACCGTACCGTCGTGGCCGGCTGCCCAGCCGCGTTGCGCATCGAGGAAGAATACCGAGGTTAGCGGGGTGCGGGTGGGCACTTCGCCTTGCACAAAGTGCTCGCCATCGTCGGTATAAATGATGAAGCCGTAGTCGCCGACGGCAACGGTGCGCTCACCAGCCTTGGCAGCGGCATAGATCGGAGCCTTGGCCGGCACGGCAAGACGCGACGCGCTACGGAAGTAATCGACTACCGCCTTGCCATCGCCCGGCGCGGCCGTCAATTGCGAGGACAGCGGGGCCAGCAGCGCCAGGCCGGTGGCCAGGGCGATGGTTTGTAGTTTGAATTTCATGCCGTTTTCTCCATCAGTGGCCGATGGCCGGTGCCTTGACCGGGCCGCGACGCGGGAAAAGTGAATCGAGCTTGACCGCGAAGGCCGGCAGCACGGTGATCGCCATCAGCATGTTCACCATGAACATGAAGGTCAGCAGGACGCCCATGTCGGCCTGGAACTTGAGGTCGGAGAAGGCCCAGGTGGCGACGCCGACCGACAGCGTGATGGCGGTGAAGATGGTGGCTACGCCGACTTCGCGCAGCGCCCCTTCGAGCGACTCCTTCATCGACTCGCCGCGTGCCAGGTGGATGAGCAGGCGGTTGTAGATGTAGAAGGCGTAATCGACGCCAATGCCGGTAGCCAACACCATGACTGGCAGCGTGGCGACGGTAAGACCGATGTCGAGCTCCTTCATGAACCAGTAGCCGAGAAAGGTGGCGATGGTCAGCGGCAGACAGCAGGCGAGCATGGCGCGCCAGTCGCGATAGGCGAGCAGCACGAGGACGACGATGGCTGCATAGACGTAGAGCATCATCGGCAGCTCGCGCATTTCCACTTCCTCGTTGGTCGCCGCCAGCACGCCGACGTTGCCGGAGGCGAGGCGGACCTCGATGCCCAGCGGCTTGCCGTCGAACTGCGCGCGGAAGGATTTCACCGCGTGGATGGCCGGTTCGATGGTCGTTGCCTTGTGGTCGGCCAGATAGACGTTGGCGGCCATCATGGTGCACGCCCGGTTGAACAGGCCACCGGCCTCGGGCAGGTAGCCCACCGCCACCTGCAGGGCCTTGCTGTCGCGCGGCAGCGCGATCATCTTCGGGTTGCCCTCGTTGAGGCCGGCATTGGCGAACTTGGCGAGCGCCGACAGTGACTGCACCGACAGCACGCCCGGCACCTGCGACATGTGCAGCGTGAATTGCTCGATGTAGTTGAGCACCGGATAGTTGTTGCACGAGTCGTTGGGCGTCTCGAAGACCACGGTCAGCACGTCCATGCCGAGATCGAAGCGCTTGACGATATTCTCGATGTCCTGGTTGTAGCGGGCGTCTGGGCGCAGTTCCGGGGCGCCGGGCTGCAGCGCGCCGATGTGGCGACCATGGCTCTGCCACACGGCGATGCCAAGCAGCACGGCGGCGACGGCGAGCACCAGCCGGGCGTGGTTGATGTCGGCGATGAAGCCGAGGCGCTGTATCCACTCGCCACGCCTGGCCTGGATGGTTTCGAGATGCAATGCGTAGTCGCGCGAGAAGCGGAAGAAGGACGCGGTCAGCGGCAGCATGATCAGGTTGGTGACGATCTTGTAGCCGACGCCGATCGACGCGGTGATGCCCAGTTCGCGGATCATCGGGATGGGGATCAGCACCAGCGTGATGAAGCCAACGAAGGCGGTGACCAGCGCCAGCGTGCCAGGAATAAACAGGCTGGAGAAGCTTTCGCGCGCCGCCTCCACCGAATCGGCCCCACCGGCCACCGCCTTGGAGATCGCGTTGATCTGCTGCACGCCGTGCGAGACGCCGATGGCAAAGACCAGGAAAGGCACCAGGATGGCCAGCGGATCGAGGCCGTAGCCGAGCAGCGTCAGCGTGCCGAACTGCCAGACGACGGAGACCATCGAGCAAAAGATGGGCAGTGCGGTCAGCATCAGCGAGCGGCAGTACCAATAGACGGCCAGCGCGGTGAGCAGCGTGGCCAGCGCGAAGAAGACGGCAACGCCCTTGGCGCCATCGGCGATATCGCCGATCTGCTTGGCGAAGCCGACGATCTCAATCTCGTGCGTCGGCGTCTCGTACTTGGCGCGGATGTCCTGCTCCAGCTTGCCGGCCAGCGCCAGGTAGTCGAGCTGTTCGTGGGTGCCCGGGTCTTCCTCAAGCAGGTCGGCGACGATCATCGCCGCACTGCCGTCGCTCGCCACCAGGCTGCCGGTATAGCCGCCGCGTGCCGCGCGGTCGCGGATCTGGGCGATCTTGCCGGCGTCCAGCGCATCCGGCGTCACCGTGCCGCCGATCACGTCCTCGGCCTGGAAGCCCTCCTCCGTCAGCTCATAGACGCGGGTGTTCGGCGTCCACAAGGACTGCACCGAGCGGCGGTCCACGCCTGGCAAGTAGAGGACGGCTTCGGTGACCTCATGCAGCTTTTTCAACGACTCGGGGGTCCAGATATCGCCATCGCGAGCGCGAACAACGACCATCACCCGATTGGAGCCGAACAACTGGCTGCGGTATTTGAAGAAAGTGTCGGTGTATTCGTGACCGACCGGAAGTTGCTTGTCGAAGCCAGCCGACATGTGCAGCTGGGAGGCCAGCATGCCCATCACGGCGGTCAACACCAGCAGGGCCGACAGCGTAATCAGCCGATAACGGAAGAAAAAATCTTCCAGGCGTTGGACGAAACTAACAATGCTCACCATGGGGATTTAAACCTCGTAGTTTTTATGGTCCCGCTTGCGGGGGGGGGCGGACAGCCCTGTTTTTCAACTCAGCAGGGCCGCCCTTTGCAGCGGATTAGAAGGTGTAGGAAACCATCATCGAAGCGATATCACGATCTCGCATCAGGTTCAGGTTGCCGCCGCCGAAGAAGTTGCTATAACCCAAGCCAACTTTCCACTTGTTGTGGTAATCGAAGTTAAGACCAACCGCCAGCGCCTTGCGCCCTTCGACAAAGGGAATGGTGTTCGGGGCAGTGCCCTTAACGTCGTGGTAGAAGTCGACAATTGGCGTGGCAGTCCAACCCGAACCAAAAACGTTGGCGTAGGTCAGACTGACCTCTGCCACGTAACCCCAGGAGGTCTTGGTTGGCAGCTCATAGTTGTTCAGGAGATAAGGCACCTCTCCGTTCAACCTCAAGCCCGGGTAATGCGCCACGGCCATTTCAGCAAGGAAGGCGCCATCTGCAGCACCCAAGGCACGCGTCAGCCAACTGGGCAACCAGGTAAAGGCGGTGACATGCCCCTGGTACTTCTTCTCGTTCACGTAGCCGTTGGCGACTGTGTTGCTGGGCAGGCTGAATACGCTGTAGCGTCCAGAGAGCGGCACGGTCGGGTCGATGGCCACACTCTCCCGCGGACGATACGACAGCTCCGCACCGAAAGCCCAGTCACCCACCTTGGTGTTCGCGGACAATCCGAACAGTTCCTTGTCCTCGCCGTATTGCTCGACGACGGTGACACCCCCAAATACGTTGTTGACGGCCGGATTCAGCTTGAAGCCGACAAATGGCAGCTTGTCGTGATAGCGGATGTAATAGGCTGCGAACTCGGTATCGGCACCGGGCTGCTTGTAGCGCAGGTTGAACCCGTACTGCCCGTTGTTGGAAGCCTTGGTCTGCTCAACCGGAATAAAACCGCCAGCGGCATTAATGCTAGCGAGCGAGCGGCCGCTTGTCGGATCGAAGTCGCCGATACCGCCGTAGCTGGACGGAATGAACGCCCCGCGTCGCCCGCCCTTGCCCAGGAAGTCTGCGGTCGACCAGTAGGTTCCGGCCGGATCAAGTTTGAAACTGTTCCACGCGAACTGGTAGTACATTTCGGTCGAAAAACCGGCTCCCAATGCCATGTTCAATGAGGCCATCGGCGCCGGAATCAGGATTTCCTTGACCTGCGTTCCCGGAATGTGCGCCTTCCGCAGATCGAAAGCGTGGATAGTATTGATGCCGCCGAAGATGAAAATATCCTCGCCCCAGTTGATCACCTGATTACCGAGTTTGAACTTGGCCGAGTTATCACCAACCTTGAAGTCTTTCGAGACCCACAGGTCCAGCAATGAGACGTTCTGTCTCATTGCCTGCTTCGCATCCTCGTCAAGCGGCGTCCGGGCTGTATTGGCGGCGGCAAAATCTGTGGACCAGGTCACCCGACCGAGTGCCGCCCAGCTACCCCGTTCGCCAATTGCCAGTTCGTGCGTTCCCTTGAGCACCGCACCGACGATGTCACCCTTCTTGTAATTCAGGTTGCCATCGTCGATGTTGGTGTAGTTGAAGTCCGGATTGGAGGTCGCCCCCTGCCCCGTCCCATTGACCAGTTCACCAAGGCGACCGCTCGTCGCTGCCGAACCGCCGTTATCCCGGCCCACCATCGACTTATCCGGCGACTGCATGCGGCGCTGGACACCGAGCGAGATCGTCGAGTCCAGCGAGCCGCTGATGCCATTGTCGAGATCGAACTTGAAGGCTTGGGCCTGACCGGCCACCCCCATGCCGAGGGTGGCGATGACGGCGGCCAGGGTGCTGCGCTTGAAGCAATTATGTTGATGCATGATTTACCCCTCCGTTTGCTTCGGCTCAGCGGTCGCCGGCGCGACGCAGTTCATCGGACTCGAAGCGCTTCGGATCGATGCGCCCCTCTTGTCCGGCCAGCCAGTCGGTATGCTTGGCTTCCTGGGTCGAGTTCTCGGCCATGTAGCGGTTGACAGTCAGGTCCCAGGACATGAATTCCTGGCTGACGCAGGCGCCGAGTTCGACGGCCGGGTACAGCGACGCTTCCATCACGCGCCACAACTTGCCCTGTGCGTCGTACTGGTCGGCGGCGAGGAGCATCCAGGTATCCTCGTCGAGGTAGAAGGTGCGCTTGGCGAACATGTGGCGCATCCCCTGCTTGACCGTCGCCTCCACCTTCCAGACGCGATGCAGTTCGTAGCGCATCAGGTCGCGCTTCGGATACATGCCTTCATACACTTCCTTGACCGGTCGCTTGGCGACGAACTTGAAGCTGTTGTACGGCACGTACATTTCCTGCTTGCCGACGAGTTTCCAGTCGTAACGGTCTAGCGCGCCCGAGAACATCGGGTACTGATCCGCCGTTTCGAGGTTTTCATAGCCCGGAATCGGGTTGTCGTACTCGAAGGCCGGCAGGCGGCGCACACGGCGTTGGCCCGGGAAGTACATCCAGGCATCGTTCGACTTACCCAGGAAATAGTGTGCGAGGATGATTTCACCCGTCCGTGCAGCCGGGGCAGTCGCCAAGTTGAGCAGCTTCATCTGCACACCACCCACATCGTCGATGGACTTGGCTTTGGAGGAGGCAAACGGGGTCATCACTACCTGGTCCTGCGCCAGACCATAGAAGGAACCGTCCGGATTGATGAAGTTGGTCTGGTAGTACTCGAAGCGCCCCTCACCCTGCCAGCGCAGACGGTGGTTCCACACGGCTTCGGCACCGTTCTTCGGGATAGCGAACGGGAAGCCGCCGCCGACAGCCTGGGCAAGGTTGTCCTTGCCGTCGGCCGTCAGCTTGGCGCTGGTGGCATTGACCTTGGTCTGGCCGTAAACGGAATCCGGGTAGCCGCAGCTGCGGTGCGCCGGGTAGATGTCCATCCGGTAGCCCTTGCGGGTTTTGATCAGCTCGATCTGGCCGGCGGAAAGCTTGTCCTTGAATTTGTCGACGTTGCTGGCATCGATCGAATACAGCGGCTTGTCGGCGGCGAACGGATCGACGCGGGCGTCACCCAGCTTGTGCTTGCCCTTGGGTAGGCCGCCTTCCCATTTCGGGATGCTGCCGTCCTTGTTGCCGGCGCGTTCGGCGCCAACCGGCGTCAAGTCCTTGCCGAGTTGGGCGGCTTCCTGCTCGCTAACGGCTGCCAGTGCTGCGCCGTTAAGCCCGATGAGGCCTGCGACGATCAGCGCCAGCGGTTTGGCTCTGTGGTTGGGGTGCATGATTTATTCCTCCTGTCGAAAGATGAATTTCCCTGAATCGAGACTTACTCGATTGAAATACCCTGTGCTTTCAGTTCGCTGATGATCGCTCCCCGTCTTCCGGGCACGTCAGCCAGTCGATCGGCGCGCAGTTGTCTGACTTCATTTTCGGTGTAGGGAAGCGTCCCGGCCGGCACTTCCGCTGCGCTGAATTGCTTCAGCATCCAGTTCATCATTACCGCCACATCGGCATCGTTCATGCTGGTTTGAGAGGTACCCGGCACCTGGATCAGGAATTCGCGGCCGTGTTTGGCCTTGAGGAAATGCCCAATGGCACCACGCATGTCTGGAATGCCGACCTCCGGGCTTCCAGCCCCGGCCGGGCCATGGCAACCGGAGCAATGCAGCATGTAGTTGGTCCGCGGGGAAGCGCCCCCGGCCGCAAAGGCCGACGTGACGGCCAGCATTGCCAGCGAGGTGATGATCGCTCGCTTCATGATCAGCCTCCTGCGGGCAGGTGCCCGCGCATCTTGTGGGTTTCGTTGGGTGTACCGCCGGCTTGCCTGACTGCCGCCAACTGTTCCGGAGTGAGCCAGCCGAGATCGCCAACTTTCTCGTAGGAGCCAAGAACGTGGCGCAGGACAGCGGCCAGTTCGGCATCGGACATCGCGGCAGCAAAGGACGGCATGTTGCCGGTGTAGCGGACGCCATCCACCGTGATGCTGCCGACCATGCCGGTCAGGGTAACGCGCATCAGGTAACGCCGCCCCTCCTCGCTCGCCGCAAAGCGGCCGATGTTGCCGGCCAGCGGCGGTGCGATACCGGGCGCACCGACAGCACCCGGCTGGTGGCAGGCCTGGCAATGGGCAGCGAAGAGTGCTGCCCCGTCGGCAGGGGCCTGCGCCGCTGCGCCAGCGCAGGCGGCGAGCAGGCCTAGTGTTGCGAATACCCGATGCATCATGACTCAGCTCTTGCCGTCACCGACGCCGACGATGGCAGCCACCGTGCAGTTGTACATGTTGCTGGTATTGGCCATGCACCAGTTGATGTCGTTATGGACACCCATGCGGTAGCCGGGACGCTCGCGCTCATTGCGGTTACAACCACAATGGCCGCAGGCAGTAGCGCCGCAGCAGTCGTTGTAGCTGATCAGGTAATCCTTGCCATCGCCCGGGTTGCGGCAGGTGCCAACCCAGGTCACCTTGGAAATTTCGGTACCCGGCGGACAAGTGGAAATCGTGCCGCCGCAGCAGGTGCAGAGGAAACCGTCGAGAGCGCAATAACGCCAGTAGTCGCAGGTCGTGTCGTCATTAACCTTGCTCGGCGCTGCAGCGTGAGCGCCCTGACCGATTCGGTCGAAAGGCAATACCGGCAAGACAAAGGCCGTACTGACAAAGATTTTGCCGAGCTTGGTCAGCGCGCTGCGTCGTGATGACGACTGGGCAACACGCCGGGTTTTTTGCTCAAAAAAGTCGTCGAACCATTTCATTTTTTGCTTCTCCTTGCTGGGTTGCGTCTCAGGCGCGTTGATCGATGTATTCCTGGATCGAGGCCACACCGGCCTCCTTGGCAGCGAACAGGCTTTCCAACTGTTCGCGGGAGTTGACCAGGCCCTTGCCGCGGATCGCGCCGTCCTCGCCGATCAGCACGGCATACGGCAGCTTGGCGATTCGGTAAGTCATGCCAAGGTCGGTGGAAAGTGCATAAGGGAAGTCCTGCAACTCGGCCTTCTTGTAAAACTCGGCATGCGCCGGCAGTTCGCCGTCACTGGCCAAGGCCACATCCAGCCATGCCGACTCGTCCTGACGGATCGACTTCAGAACCGGCAGCAGCTTCTTGCACACCGGGCAGGTCGGCGAGAGGAAGAACAACAGTTGGCTGCGACCGCGATTGCCACCCACCTGCATCTTGCCGCCGCCGATACTGTCGAGATTGAAAATGGGCGCCGCCTCACCGACCTTCGGTCCCTGATCCATCATCAGGGCGCCCATCGGCGCAATGCGTTCATACAAAATGCCGATCTGACGGGCCAGGGCAAGGACAACCACGACCAGGGCAAGAAGCACGACCCACAGCATGGCGTTGGAGATGAGGATTGCATCGTTCATGGGGAATTCCTTTCTGCTTATCGACGAACAGCCAGCACCCGCGGGGCGTTGGTCATGAGTTGGTTGGCAACGGTGTAAAGCCCGAGCAGGCCGAGGACCACTCCGACGGTGGTGAGGTAGTCAGCCCACTCCAGCGGACGGCTGCTGCCCTCCTGTGAGGCCAAAAGGGCGATACCCATCAGCACCACATTGCGCGCCACGAGCGACCAGGCCAGCGGCTGGCTGGAGAGCCCGCCGCAACCACAGTCGATGGCGGTATGACCACGCAACAGATTGATGACGACGGCTGAGGTCACGACTGCCAGCAGCAGCAGCGAGAACCAGGCACCGGCACTCGCGGTGTCATTGAGCAGAAGCAGCAGGCCGGCTGCCGCTTCCGTTAAGGCCACCAACCAAGCTACTGGCGTCACCATCGACTCCGGCAGCAGGCGGTAGTTATCGACCGCCGCCGCAAAAACCACCATGTCGCGCAGCTTCTGCCAGCTACCGATGAGCAGCAGCACCGAGAGCATGGCGCCGAGACTACGCGTCACCACCGGGTCATTGAGGAAGGCCAGCAGGGCTTCCATTACTGTGCCTCCAGCTGCGTCGGTGAGAAGCCGAAGCCGCCACGCACGCCGGCCAGCTTGAGCTTGGTGCTGCCCTCGTAGGCAGCGATCTGTGCCTTATCGGTATCGAAAGCGAACAGTCGCGGTGTTGCACCCTGGCTGACAACGAAACCAGTGCTGTGCAGCACCTTGTTGCGGGCCACCAGACGCTGGGCCTTGAAGTCATAAACCCAGACTTCGTGAGAAGCATTCTTGTGGCTCCCCTCGTAGCCCTTGGGGTGCATGCCGACATACAACGTGCCGCTGTCCCGATGCAGGGCGACCGGCTGGTAACCGCCCGGACGCCAGCCGCCCTTCGCTTCCTTGGCGCTGACCAGCGGCCATGGCTTGCCGGCTTGCGCGGTTTCACCGGAGAGATCAACGCTGACCGCGTTGCCCTTGAAGGAAACGAAGTGATAACGGTCGCCCTCCTGCGCGGCGGTCACAAACAGGGCATCCTCGTCCGGGTCGAAGAACTTGGCGCTCTTGTGCTTTCCGGTCGGCTTGCCTTCGTCGTCGAGCGCGATGGTCAGCATGGTGCCGTCACCACACAGCGTCGATACGCGATTGGCAGTCTGGGCGGGGTAAACGTTGTAGCAACCCGGTGTAGCGATATCGGAAACCAGTTTCTGGCTCTTCAGATCAACAATGCCGATGGATGTTGCTGGCGTTGCGTTCTGGATGAACAGGAAACGGCCGTCGCCCGAAGTGCGCATCGTGCCGCGATACGGTAGCGCCTGGGCATGGCGGGCTGGATACGGAATCTCGGCCTTTAGTTTCAACGTTGCCGCGTCATAGACCAGAACCTCTTCGCTGCGCTCACCGCGATTGCCCTTGGTGTAATAGGTCGTGACCGCGTAGATTTCCGAGCGATCGGGCGAGACGGCGGTCTGGCCAAAAGTTCCGGTATGCACCATGCCCTCGACCTTGAGGTTGCGCCCGTCGATGATGGTCATCTTGCCGTCGAGCAGCGAGGGAATGTTTACATCCGTGAAATACAAGCGATAGGGATGCGATGCCGGCATCTTGGCGACCGTAATCTGGTCTAGCGGCAGTTCGGCATGTGCCGTCAGGCTACCCCCCAGGGCGGCGACGACGGTAAACAATGCAATTCTCTTGGGTATCACCAGCGACCTCCTTTTTCTATTTGAATCAGGACCGGTAAAAAACTGCCCCGGTCGATGGCTCAAATTCTGTTGCTGGCCCCACAAAACCCGGTATCCGAAATCGGAACCAAATTTGTTCTACACCCCGTGCCGATATCCGCTTTCGGAAAAGACAACAAAAAACACGTGAGAAAGGCATCCAACTGAAGGGCAAAGGCTGCAGTTAGCGCCAATTAACCTTGAAACTGACTCAGGATTAGCCCGCCGCGTCTGGCATCGATATTGCATCACTCGGAGTAAACAAGCCAAAACCCAGCGTCCTACCCAACGAGTCACCTACAAATGATTGTTTTTATGAATAAATACCTGTGTCCAAGCCGACAGCATTTGTGTGCACTGCAACATGAAAATGCACCAATATTGGCTTCCCGAGCGGATTCATGACAGCAGGGAAAACCGCTCGCTATCCGATTTCGGAAAAAACGCGATGCAACACTATGCAATGCATTCCGCTAACCAGAATTTTCAACTACTCTTAAAACCATATATCTGACGGCCATTCGACAACCAATGCGAGCCGGCCGCCAACCTGACGAGGTACCTCCATGCCGCTCTCTGCCACATCGACGAACTACTCTGTTCTGAATCGCACGACCCGCGATTCAGACGAGCATGCCGAGTCACTCAAGGACTGGGAGCAGACCTACGATCAGATTTCCCCCGGGCATTTTGAGGGGCGCGTGGTCGACATCCGTTTCAAGGGCCTGCAACTTTTCCGCGAGACAACGAATCGCTCTGTATCGCAAAGCGGCAGTTGCTGGGACAACTGTTTTGTTGTCGGTATTCCGGTATCGATGAAAGGCAATGGCCTGTTTTCCCGCCAGGTTCTGACCAGGGATTCGATGCTGACTTTCTACAGCGGCCAGGAATTTTCCCTGACTTCGCCGGAGGAGTTTGACGTTGTCGCGCTGGCGATCCGTAAGGAAATCCTGCTGGAAACAATCAGCCCGGGGGGACACGATGATCTGAGCAATATCATCCCGAAGAGTCCGACCGTGATGGTTGCCGATCAGAGCCTGATCGCCGAGTTACGCAATTGCCTGCTGGCAATTTTCGACCCAGCCAATTTCGAACCCTCGCTGCTGCGATACCCTCAAGTCCAACGCGCGATGAGTTCTGCCATCATCGGGCATCTGGCCGAAGTCTTGCTCGCCTCAAACCGCGCACCGCTACCGACGCGTTCATTTGCCGGTCGCTGCCAGGTCGTTCGCGAGGCGACCGACTATGCGATGTCACACACATCGGAACCGATCACGGTTGCCGATCTTTGTGCCAAGCTGAATATCAGCCGCAGAATGCTCAATTACTGCTTTCAGGACGCCCTGGACCTCAACCCCGTCCAGTATCTTCGCTCGCTGCGTCTCAATGGTGTCCGGCGGGAACTGCGCGATGCCGAAGGTGCAACACAGCAGATTCGCGACGTTGCCGCCAAATGGGGCTTTTGGCATCTGCCGCGCTTTGCCTCCGAATACAAGTCACTTTTTGGTGAACTCCCGTCTTCGACACAGCGGCGAACGCTCTCCTGACAATTCACGCCGTTGTTCAAGGCGACTTTCCCCGACGAGCAGACGGGAATTTTCGAGGGTTTTCCGGGTTGACCGCAGCAGCAGTCATGCTGCTACAGCATGCCACGAATCATGTTTATCGCTAGCCCCCTGTGGCATGCAGGCAGGTCAGCCTAGAAGTCGGCACCGAAGAACTGGCACCACATCGCGTCGAGGGACTCCAGGCGATGGTGAGCCGGCACTCATTCAACATGCCGGCTGATTCCGGAGCCAACTCAGTCCGCCAGTTCCACCCGCCCGCGGAAGAACTCCAGCGCTTCCGGATTGGCCAGCGCCTCGACGTTCTTCACCGGCTGGTCATGCACCACGTTACGCACGGCGAGTTCGACGATCTTGCCGGACTTGGTGCGCGGGATGTCCTGCACCTGGACGACCTTGGCCGGCACGTGGCGCGGGGTGGTGTTGTCCTTGATCTGCTTCTTCACGCGCTCGATCAGGCCGGCGTCCAGCGTGTGGCCCTCCTGCAGCTTGACGAAGAGGACGACGCGGACGTCGTCGTTCTTGCCCGGCGGCCAGTCCTGGCCGATGACCAGCGATTCGAGGATTTCCGGCAA
>ERZ1645187.2291-NODE-2291-length-17019-cov-7.042914_pt1 | contig 17019 bp, 16 predicted proteins | sample MGYA00575352_ERZ1645187 | MGnify/ENA primary metagenome ERZ1645187 (study PRJEB40837, sample SAMN11349314) | freshwater sediment metagenome | isolation source: river sediment | host: Sediment | place: India: Wazaribad , New Delhi | collected 2017-02-21 ... | reverse complement strand
GATCCCGGCGCGGGCAAGCAATTTGGCGATGCGTTCGCCTTCGCGAGGCTGTTCGGGAGAATTCATCGCTCGCCCTTAGCCGCAGATGGCAGTTTGTGGAAGCTTCCGTCGTCCCCGACTTGATCGGGGACCGCTTGCAGGCACCTGCGCACCTTTGCCGCGAGCGATCCCCGCTTGCGCAGGGATAACGGGGTTAGAGGGCCATTTGCTCGGCGATAATCTCGTGCAAACGGCGAATCCCACTTTCCAGCGTGCCCAGCGTCAGGTGCGGGACCGCCCCGGTTTCCAGCCCTTGCTGGCCCAGGGCTGCCGCGCGGAAGTCCTCTCCGGCAAAGACTCCACCGTCGAGCAGCTTCCACGAGCGTTCCCAGTGATCGCGGGCCTTGTCGCTCTTTGGCTCTTCCGGGATCAGCATGAAATCTTCGACCAGGGTGCGGTTATGCGCCTGCGGCCATAGCGTCATGATGTTGATGTAGTCCGGGCTGATCACCAGCACGGTTGCCGGGAACAGCTGATAGGCAAAGGTGCCGATCCGGCGCAGCTTGGCCATGTCGGTAAAGTCCACCCCGTCCAGTTCTTCGGCGCGGCAGACCAGACTGCGCTGGTGCGGGCCGATCTGATCGCCGCTGCTCACGCCATCCTTGAAGAACGGACCGATGGTTGCCGCATGGAGCCGGGCGACGTGGTAGCTTTCCAGAAAAGCATCCATGATCAGCTTCCAGTTGGAAGCGACTTCGTGGGTCTTGCGGCGGAACAGGTGGAGATCGCGCATCGCGAAGGCATCGAAATCCGCGCCCAGTGTGATTACGTCGCTGAAATCGGCTCCGCCTTGCGGTGCGTACCAGATCAGCCCGCCCGTTTCGCAGCTTTCCAGTTCGACCAGCCCATAGTCGGCCTTGTCCAGTCCGGGGAAAGTATCCGGGCGGGGCAGGGCGAGCAGGCGGCCATCGGTGGCGAAGGTCCAGGCGTGATAGGGACAGGTCATCCGCTTGGAGCACTGCACCTCGCTCCCCTCGATCAGGCGGGTGCCGCGGTGGCGGCAGACGTTGAGGAACACGTGCGCCTTGCCCTCGCCGTCGCGGGTGATGAGCAGCGGCTTGCCGGTCGCGTCGTGCGGCACTGCCATGTTCGGTTCGGGCAAGAGCGCCGAGGGGCAGAGGACCTGCGGCAGGCGCGAGAACAGGCGGTCCCTTTCCCGCTGCCAGTGCGCCGGATCGGTATAGACGGCGGCGGGAACGGTCGCGATAGCCTGTTGGGTGCGGGTGCAGCCATCGGCGATGGCCTGAGCAAGGGCAAGCTGGCCTTCGGTCGGGCGAGTGCCCGGCAAGGCGCCGGGAACGGTGGAAGTCCTCTCCATGGGGCTGGTCATAACGCATTTCGGCGCTAGGTTCGCGCCAATTTTGGAGGAAGGGGCCTGATGTCGGTCGATCTGGTGCGTTTTGTGATTTTTGCCGGAGTGCTGGTTGCGCTTGGCCTGCTGGCAACGCGGGTGCAGCTGTTCCGGCCCTATCTCCGCAAGAACCCGATGATTACCTTCCTGCTGGGCATTTCCAGCGGCTTTCCGCTGACGCTGCTGGTTGCGACGATGACCTTCTGGTTGGCCAAAGTGGGGATCGATACCGCCACCATTGGTTTCGCGGTGGCGCTGGGCACGCCATATACGATCAAGTTCCTGTGGGCGCCGCTGGTCGACAAGCTGCCGCTGCCGTTCCTCACCCGCGTTTTTGGCCAGCGGCGCGGCTGGCTGTTCTTCATTCAGGCGCTGTTGTTTGTCTCGATCTGGCAATTGGGGGCCAGCGATCCGCAGACCGGGCAGATGGGGCCGTTCGTGTTCTGGGCGATCGTCACCGCGTTCCTTTCGGCCACGCAGGACATCGTGATCGACGCCTACCGAATCGAGATTCTGGACGATGATGAATTTGCCCACGGCACGGCAACCAACCAGTTCGGCTATCGCACCGGCAACCTGATTGCGGGTGCAGGGACGGTCTATCTTGCCTCAACCGAAGGGCTGGGGCTGGGCTGGGCCATGGGCTACGGCCTGACCGCATTTTGCATCATTCCGGCGATCATCGGCGCGATCTGGGCCGGGCCGGGCCGCTTTGTCGATCGGTTCGCCAATGCCAGCGGCATGACTGCGGGGCAGTGGCTGACGGAAACGGTGTTCAACCCGTTCCGCGAATTTCTGGGCCGCCACGGCGCCTTCCTGATCCTTGGCTTCGTCCTGATCTACAAGGTGGGCGATGCGATGGGGCAGACCATGCTGGGGCCGATGATCGTCGATCTGGGCTTTGCCGATCTGGACTATGTTTCGGCCAACAAGCTGTGGGGCTTTGCCGCGCTGATTGTCGGTTCCGCGCTTGGCGCACCGTTCATCCTGTGGCTGGGCATGGGCCGCGCGCTGCTGTTTTCCGGCTTGCTGATGATGTTCTCGAACGTGATGTTCATGGCCCTGGCGCTAAGCGGCAACAATTACTGGATGCTGGTGCTGGCCATTGTGACCGAGAACCTGACCAGCGGTATCGGCCTGACGGTCTTCACCACCTACCTCTCTGGCCTGTCGAGCCTGGCCTATACGGCCACGCAGTTCGCCCTGCTGTCTTCATTCGCGGCATTCGGGCGGACCTGGCTCGCCTCGCCTGCGGGCGTAGTGGCGGAAAAGCTGGGCTGGGTCGGCTTCTGGGGCTTTACCGTCGCAGCGGCGCTTCCGGGCATGTTCCTGCTGTGGCTGCTGTGGAACAAGGGCTATCTGGTCCAGTCCGTTCGCCAGACCAGCACCGAGGATGACGGGCCAGAGGCATCGAAAACCTGACGTTCGTCGCTGCGCTCCTCGCAATGCCGAAGGAATGATCTAGTCCGGAAACTCGCAGTTGCGACGCAGAACGTCGCCGGCAAGGTAGAGCGATCCTGCAATCAGGACGTTACCTTCAGGCGGCAGGGCGCTGAGAGCGGCTGCGACATCGGCATAGGCCTGCACCGGCAGATCGGCGTGAACCGCAATGTCCTCGGGCCGGTGCGCGTCGTGGCCGGGGGCCGGAACGACCGACAGGCTGAGCAGGTGAACTTTCAGCGGCGCGACAATCGCGGCAGGGTCCTTATTGGCCAGCATTCCGGTGATGAGGTGAAGCGGCGGCTGTTCTGCGAAGTGCCGGGCAATCGCCAGCCCCGCATCCGCATTGTGTCCACCGTCAAGCCAGACCTTGCGCCCCGGCACCAGCGCAGTCAGCGGCCCTTCGGCCAGGAGCTGCAACCGCGCGGGCCAGCGTGCTGCACGGATTCCCTTGGCCATGGCTTCGGGCGAGACGGAAACTTTGCCTTGATGGCGCAGCATGGCCACGGCCAGCGCGGCATTTTCGGCCTGATGCTTTCCGGCAAGGGTGGGAAGGGGCAGTGTCAGTTCGCCGTTGCGGTCGCGATAGGCGATTTGCGTGCCAACATCGGCAAACCAGTCCAACCCTCGGATTGCGGTCTTCGCGCCGACTTTCATCGCGTGGTCGATCACGGTTTTGGTAACGTCCGCGGGATAGGCCTGCGTCACCAGCGGCACGCCTGCGCGGGCGATACCGGCTTTCTCAAAGGCGATGCGGCAGAGCGGTTCACTCGGCACGCCTTCTTCGGGCGCGAGGAGGAATTCCTTGTGGTCGATGCCCAGCGAAGCGATCCCGCAGGCTGCTTGTCCGTCCAGCACATTGGTCGCGTCAAACCGTCCGCCAAGGCCAACCTCGATCACGCAGGCGTCTGCCGGAATCCGGTGGAAGGCAAGGAAAGTCGCCGCCGTTGTTACTTCGAAGAAGCTGGGGCCAAGGTCTTCGCCCCGGTCCAGCACTTCCTGCAACAGGTCCGCCAGCAGATCGTCCGAAATCAGCTTTCCGGCGACCCGGATGCGTTCATTGTAGCGGACCAGATGCGGCTTGGTCGCGGAATGAACGGTCAGCCCTTCGGCTTCCAGCATTGCACGCAGGTAAGCGCAGGTGCTGCCCTTGCCATTGGTTCCGGCCACGTGAAAGACCGGCGGCAGCGCCTGATGCGGATTGCCGAGCCGGACCAGCAATTCGTGGATGACATCCAGCCCCAGCCGCCCGCTGGGCAGGCTTAGCGCGCCCAGCCGGTCCAGCTGCGCCTGGACCCGCGGATTGTCCGAGATGGCGAAGTCCTTCACCGGCCGGTCAGGCCGCCTTGGCCGCCGTCAGGAAATCGAGCACGCTGGCCAGCTTGGCCTTCAGCTCGTGGCGGTGGACGACCATGTCGATCATGCCGTGTTCCAGCAGATATTCCGCGCGCTGGAACCCTTCGGGCAGCTTTTCGCGAATCGTGTCCTGGATCACGCGCTGGCCGGCAAAGCCAATCAGGCAACCCGGTTCGGCAATGTGAATGTCGCCCAGCATCGCATAGCTGGCCGTGACGCCGCCGGTGGTCGGATCGGTCAGGACCACAATATAGGGCAGGCCCGCCGCGTTGAGGCGGCGGATTGCCACGGTGGTCTTGGGCATCTGCATCAGGCTGAGAATGCCTTCCTGCATCCGCGCCCCGCCCGCAGCAGTGCAGATCACATAAGCGCACTTTTCCTTCAGCGCCTTGTCCGCCCCGGCCACGAAGGCAGCGCCTACGGCCATGCCCATCGATCCGCCCATGAAGGCAAAGTCCTGCACGCCCAGCACGACCTTGTGCCCGTCGATCTTGCCCAGGGCATTGGTCAGGGCATCGGGGTGCGGATTGGCGGCGCGGGCGGCTTTCAGCCGTTCCGGATATTTCTTCTGATCCTTGAACTTCAGCGGGTCTTCCTTGACCTTGGGCGTTTCAAGGATGGTGAACCCTGCGTCCAGCAGCTGGGCAAAGCGGGTGTCGGCACCGACGCGGCCATGGTGATCGCAGCGCGGGCAAACCGACTGGTTTTCCTCATACTCCTTGGTGAAGAGCATTTCCTTGCAGGAAGGGCACTTCGTCCAGAGATTATCAGGAGTGTCGCGCTTTTCCGTGAAGGGCAGCGCCTTGCGAACACGATCTAGCCAGCTCATGCAAGTTCCCTAGCGGAATGGACGGCATCGGCAAGCGCCTTGGTCAGTTCACGCACAGGTCCGGCAGCATTGGCACCATGTTGGCTGACCAGATCGACCAGCGCCGATCCGACCACCACGCCGTCCGCGACCTTGGCAAAGGCTGAGGCCTGTTCCGGCGTGCGCACGCCAAAGCCGACTGCGACCGGGATCGTCGCCTTGGCCTTGATCCGGGCCATGGCTTCTTCGATCGAGCCGACTGCGGCCTGCTGCATGCCCGTAATCCCGGCGACCGAGACGTAATAGAGGAAGCCGGACGACCCTTCGAGCACGGCGGGCAGGCGTGCGTCATCCGTGGTCGGGGTGGCAAGGCGGATCGGGGATACGCCAGCGGCGCGCAGGGCCGGGCCGAGTTCGGGGTCTTCCTCGGGCGGAATGTCGACGCAGATCACGCCGTCCACCCCGGCCTTGCGGCATTCCTCGGCAAACCATTCCGGGCCGCGAATGGTCATCGGATTGGCATAGCCCATCAGGACCAGCGGCACGTCCGGATGGCGCGCGCGGAAATCGGCGGCAATGCGGAACAGGTCCGCCGTCTTGGTGCCTGCACCCAGACTGCGCAGGTTTGCGGCCTGAATTGCCGGGCCATCGGCCATCGGATCGGTGAAGGGCATGCCCAGTTCGATCACGTCCGCGCCACCTTCGACCAGCGCGTCAAGGATTGCGGGCGTGGCCTCCGGATTCGGATCGCCACCGGTGATGAAGGTGACGAGGGCCGGGCGCCCCTTGGCGAAGGCAGCGGAAAGGCGCGCGGTCACAGCTTTACTCCCAGATGCTCGGCAACCGAGAAGATGTCCTTGTCGCCGCGGCCGCAGAGGTTGACCAGGATCACGCTGTCCTTCGGCATGGTCGGCGCCACCTTCATCACAGCGGCAATGGCGTGGCTCGGCTCCAGAGCGGGGATGATCCCTTCGGTGCGGCAGAGCAGCTGGAAGCCGGACAGGGCCTCGTCATCGGTGACGCTGGTGTAAGTGACGCGGCCAATGTCGCGCAGCCAGGCGTGTTCCGGCCCGATGCCCGGATAGTCGAGACCGGCGCTGATCGAGTGGCCTTCGACGATCTGGCCGTCTTCATCCTGCAACAGGTAGGTCTTGTTGCCATGAAGGATGCCGGGGCGACCACCCGCGAGCGAGGCGGCGTGTTCCTTGTCGAGGCCATGGCCGGCCGCTTCGACGCCGAGCATCTTTACATCCGCATCGTCGAGGAACGGGTGGAACAGGCCGATGGCATTGCTGCCGCCGCCGATGGCCGCGACCAGCAGGTCGGGCAGGCGGCCGGTGCGCTTCAGCATCTGGGCGCGGGCTTCCTTGCCGATCACGCTTTGGAAATCGCGGACCAGTTCGGGATAGGGGTGCGGACCGGCAGCCGTGCCGATGATGTAGAAAGTGTCGTGAACATTGGCGACCCAATCGCGCAGCGCCTCGTTCATCGCGTCCTTCAGCGTCGCCGCGCCAGCCGTGACCGGCACGACTTCCGCGCCGAGCAGCTTCATGCGGAACACGTTGGGTGCCTGACGCGCTACGTCGGTCGCGCCCATGTAGACCACGCAGGGCAGGCCAAAACGGGCGCAGACCGTGGCGGTGGCCACGCCGTGCTGACCGGCGCCGGTTTCGGCAATGATGCGGGTCTTGCCCATGCGGATCGCCAGCAGGATCTGGCCGATGCAATTGTTGATCTTGTGCGCGCCGGTGTGGTTCAGTTCGTCGCGCTTGAACCAGATCTGCGCGCCGCCCCCCGGATTCCCTTGGGAATCCGCCATCCTGCGAATCTCTTCGGTCAAGCGCGGCGCGAAATAGAGCGGGCTGGGCCGGCCGACGTAATGTTCCAGCAGATCGTCAAATTCTGCCTGGAATGCGGGATCAACCTTGGCCGCGTTATATTCGCGCTCAAGGTCAAGGATCAGCGGCATCAGCGTTTCGGCGACATAGCGCCCGCCGAATTGTCCGAAATGGCCGCGTTCATCGGGCTGGTTGCGAAAGGAATTCGCTGTCGGGTTTGCAGTCATGATGGCTCTGCGCTTGGCAGAGCAAGCCCGCGAAGTCCAGCCTTGCCGCAGCGTCCGATGGGGAAGGATTGAATCACGATCATACGTTATGAAGCAGCTATATGTTGTAAATTAGCAACATAAAATCAGCTTTGTGTTATTTCTGAACGTTCAGTTCATGGGGGCGCAAGCTGACGGTTCCTACCTAGCACCTCGACCCCTGTACCGGGGCTGAATCGCAAAGGAGTTTCACATGCGTAAGATCGTCCTCCCCCTGCTCGCCTCGCTGGCCCTCGCTTCGCCTGCTCTGGCCAACGAAACCCGCGTCGAAGCACGCGGCGGCGTGATCTGGTCGAACGGCACCAGCGAAGACACCTGGGGCGCTGCCGTGGGTTATGACTTTGACCTGGCCCCGAACACGTTTGCCGGTGTGGAATTCTCCGGCGACAAGATCGGGGCTGACGGCACCAAGGTCGCCTTTGGCGCGACCGGCCGTCTGGGGATCAAGGCTGGCACGGGCACCGCGCTTTACGGTGCTGGCGGCTATACCACCGAGACCTGCGACGCCTGTGAAGGCCAGTGGCACCTGGGCGCCGGTGTCGAGCAGAAGATCTCTGGCCCGTTCTATGTGAAGGCCGAATACCGCCACCACTTCAAGAACGACGTTGTCGCCAGCAGCGACACGGTTCTGGGCGGTGTCGGCGTAAAGTTCTGATCGGCAAGATCGGAAAGCACCGAGTGGAGGGCGGCCCGGCAACGGGTCGCCCTTTTTCGTTATGCGCTGATCGCTGCCGCGCAGAAGGCTGCGATCAGGCCTGCATCCTTCACGCCGGGTGCGCTTTCCACGCCAGAGGCCGTATCGACCAGGGGGGCGCCCGTCTTGCGCACCGCCTCGGCAACATTGTTGGGGGAAAGGCCGCCTGCAAGGCCCCAGGGTAGCGCCGATTTCCAGCCGCTTAGCAGGTTCCAGTCAAAGTTCAGGCCCATGCCGCCGGGCAGCGTGCCCTTGGGCGTCTTGGCATCCAGCAGCAGGAAATCCGCCGCACCGGCATAGCTTTCTGCGCGGTTCAGGTCCTCGCGGGCCGAAACGGAGAGCACTTTCCATACCGGCAGGCCAAAACGAGCCTTGGCCTGGGCCACGCGCTCCGCGCTTTCGCTGCCGTGAAATTGCAGGGCGTCAAGCGGGGAGGCGGCCAGTGTCTCGGTTAGAAAGGCATCGTCGGCATCGACGAAAACGCCCACGCGGATCACTCGCCCTGCCGCCTGCTGCGAAAGCTGGGCGGCCAGTTGCGGCGCGGCAAAGCGAGGGGAGGGCGGAAAGAAGTTGAAACCGATATGACTCGCCCGGGCAGCAATTGCCGCTTCGAGCGAGTCGGTGGAATTGATTCCGCAAATCTTGATCTTGGTGCCGGCAGCCATTCCGGCCGCCTAGCGCGCGTCGGTTCAGGGCGCCAGTTCGAACTGCACGCTGACATTCACTTCCGCTTCAACCTCACCCAAGGCAATCGGGGTAGGGGCAGCGGCCATTTCGGCCTTCAGTGCGCGGGCGTACATCGGCTGTGGCGAAGCAAAACCGCCACTTTCGCTGATCGAAACGATGCGGACCACGCGCAGACCGGCGGCCTTGGCGTAAAGGTCGGCGCGGGCGCGGACGTTCTTCATCGCGTCCAGCCGCGCCTCGTCCATCGCGGCCGCAGGCTCTGCGATCTGGAACGAAGGCCCGTTCACCTGATTGGCGCCCGATGCAACAAGGGCGTCGAGCACTTTGCCGAAGCCAGTAACATTCCGGCTGCGGATCGAGACATTGTTGACCGCCTGATAGCCGGTAATGCGCGGTTCCTGACGTGGCATTCCGTTGGGGCCATATTCGGGCTGGCTGTAGACCGGGTTCAGGCTGATCTGGCTGGTCTGAATGTCCTTGTCGGCAATGCCCGCCTTTTTCAGCGTCGCGATCACGCGGTTCATCGTCGCAGAATTGGCCGAAAGGGCTTCGCTTGCCGTGGTGCCCTGGGTCACGACACCGGCGCTGAACACGGCAAGATCAGGCGTGCGGATCGATTTGCCCTGCGCAGTCAGGGACAGCAGGGTGGAAGTGGCGGCAATGCCTGAAAGCCCAGTCTGGGCCTGCGCCGCAGTGGGCAGGGCCATGGTCAGGGCAAGCGGGGCAAGAAGAAACTTTATCGATTTCATGGCACTGTCTCCTGTGCGTCTGCCCCGCTGCTAGTCCCGGTCAGATTGCCCCCACCTTAATGACAAGCATATGAATATCAAAGGGTCGCTTCGATCGCGCGGGCCGCGGCAGCCGGATCTTCGGCGCGGGCAATCGGGCGACCGATCACCAGCACGCTGGCCCCGGCATCGCGGGCCTGACGCGGCGTGACGGCGCGCTTCTGGTCGCCCAGAGCGGCATCGGCGGGACGCAGACCCGGAACGACGAGGAAACCGTCGCGCCACATGGCATGGACCGCGCCAACTTCGTGGCCAGAGCAGACGATCCCGTCCAGCCCCGAATCGCGCGCCAGTTCCGCCAGACGCATCACCTGATCGTGCGGCTGCCCGGCAATGCCGGTGGCGGCCATGTCGCTGTCATCGAGGCTGGTCAGCAGAGTGACGCCAACGACTTTGCAGTTTTCCCCTGCCGCAGCCTTGGCATCTTCCATCATCGCGCGCCCGCCAGCGGCATGGACCGTGACGATGGCCGGCTCCAGCACGTGGATCGCCTGCATGGCCCCGGCAACAGTATTAGGAATGTCGTGTAGCTTCAGATCGAGGAAGATCGGCAGGCCCAGCTTGTGCACTTCGTGGACACCGTGGTGGCCATGGGCGCAGAAGAATTCCAGTCCCAGCTTTACCCCGCCGATGTGGGCCTTGGCCTTTTCAGCAACGGTAATGGCCGTTTCGAGACGGGGGAAATCGAGTGCGAGATAGATCGGATTGGTGCTCATAGCGGGGTTGCCGGCGGCTCCTCACGGGCTTCAAGTTGAGTGGAAGTGGCAATGGCCGTCGGTTGCGACTGGCTGGCCGACTTTAGCGTGTTTTCAAGAAAGGTGATGCGGCGATTGAGCCGCCAGCGTGCGCCCTTGTGCAGCAGCCACATCGGAATGAAGCCCACGGCAATCGACACCAGCACGATGAAGCCGACCGGCCATTCAAAGTGGACGTAATTTCCGTCCTGCAGCGGCCACAGATTCAGCGGCACGGATTGCCAGTTGATCGCAACGAAGGCCACCAGGGCAATCGTGACGATAAGCAGCAAAAGGGTGCGGATCAGTTGCATGGGGCTTCTTCCTATCGCCTCAACGGCTTGTGGCTGCGACGTTAGGCTGATTGGCGGGTGAAGGGAAGGGCTTGGACAGGAACGCATCAAGATCGGCTGCCGTGCGATCCGGCGCTTCCTCCATCGGAATGTGGCCGATGCCGGGATAGATGATCCTGATCGAACCGGGAATGCGCGCGGCAAACCAGTCTGCCCCGCTGACCGGGATCAGCTTGTCCTCGGCGCCCCACAGGATCAGCGTCGGCGTAGTGATCTGGCCTAGTGCGCCCACATTGCGGGCGCGATTGGCATATTGGGCAAAGCGCGCCCCGGTTGCCGCCCGGTTGCCCGGATAGCGGTTCAATTCCCAATAGCGGTCGATCATTTCAGGCGTGACGATCGATTGATTGGCAACCGAGCCGTGCAGCGATTTTTCAAAGACCGAGCGCGGGGTGATGACCTGAGCCAGCTTGCTGATCCCCGGCATCCGGGCAATGCGAAAGCCGATGGGCAGATCCTTGTTCGGATCGTCTGGCGGGCCGGCAGCGTCGATCAGGATCAGGTGGGTCAGCTTGCCCGGATAGGCCAGGGCATATTCCCATGCGACATAGCCGCCCATCGAGTTGCCCGCCAAGGCAAAGCGATTGACGCCCAGCTTGCCCAGCAACGTATTAAGCGTCCCGACAAAAGCCAGCCCATCATATTGCCCGGTCGGATTGGGGCCAGTCAGGCCATGGCCGATCTGGTCAAGGCTGATGATCCGGTATTTGCCCTTTAGGCGCTCGACCAGCGGCTCCCACGTATGGAGCGAGGCATTCGAGCCGTGGAGCAGGACGAGGACCGGGCCATCCGGCTTGCCCTCGTCGCGGACATGCATGGCCAGACCGCCGCCAACCGCAACGAATTTCGACGCGGGTGAGGCGTACTTGGCCCGCATCGCGGCGGGGTCGGTATCCGGCGTATAACCAAGGGCAAGCAGGGCGATTATCGCGATCAGCAGCAGGCTGCCGATCCATTTGAACAGCTTCTTCACCTGCCCCTCCTTCGTCACCCCGGGCTTCACCCGTGGTCCAGATCGCCAGCGGCAGTGCTATGCCGTTGCTGGTCGCCGGAACAAGTCCGGGGCAACGGCATACGGAAAGTCCGCTTACTCCCCGAAAACGCGGGCGAAGATCGTGTCGATTGCCTTGAAGTGGTAATCGAGGTTGAACTTCTCTTCCAGTTCCGCCGGCGACAGGGCCGCAGTGACTTCCGGATCAGCCTTGAGCAGTTCGAGCAGGTTGAGCTGGCCGTCGCTTTCCCAGACCTTCATCGCATTGCGCTGAACCAAGCGGTAGGCGGCGTCACGCTCCAGCCCGGCCTGGGTCAGGGCGAGCAGAACGCGCTGGGAGTGGACGAGGCCACCCATCTTGTCGAGATTCTTCTGCATCCGTTCTGGATAGACGACCAGCTTGTCGACCACGCTGGTCAGACGGGCCAGGGCAAAGTCGAGCGTGATGGTCGCGTCCGGACCGATGAAACGCTCAACCGACGAGTGTGAAATATCGCGCTCATGCCACAGCGCCACGTTTTCCAGCGCCGGGGTTACGGCAGAGCGGACCATGCGGGCCAGACCGGTCAGGTTTTCGGTCAGCACCGGGTTGCGCTTATGCGGCATGGCCGAGCTGCCCTTCTGGCCGGGCGAGAAGTATTCTTCCGCTTCCAGCACTTCGGTGCGCTGTAGATGGCGGATTTCCACGGCAAGGCGCTCGATCGAGCTGGCGATCACGCCCAGCGTGGCAAAGAACATGGCGTGGCGGTCACGCGGGATCACCTGGGTGCTGACCGGTTCCGGCTTCAGGCCAAGCTTGTCCGCGACATATTCTTCAACCGAAGGGTCGATATTGGCAAAGGTGCCAACCGCACCGGAAATGGCGCAAGTGGCGATTTCTTCGCGCGCAGCGATCAGGCGGGTCTTGCAGCGGCTGAATTCGGCAAAGGCTTCGGCCAGCTTCTTGCCGAACGTCGTCGGCTCGGCATGAATGCCGTGGCTGCGGCCAATGGTCGGGGTGTACTTGTGCTCCAGCGCGCGGCGCTTGATCGCGGCGAGCAGGTCATCAAGGTCAGCCAGCAGCAGGTCTGCGGCGCGGGCCAGCTGCACGGCCAAAGTGGTGTCCAGCACGTCGCTGCTGGTCATGCCCTGGTGCATGAAGCGCGCTTCCGGGCCGACCTGCTGGGCCACCCAATCTAGGAACGCGATCACGTCGTGCTTGGTCACGGCCTCGATTGCGTCAATCGCGGCAACGTCGATGGCGGGATTGGTTGCCCACCAGTCCCACAGCGCCTTGGCGCCGCTTGGCGGGACAACGCCCAGTTCGCCCAGCTTTTCGGTGGCGTGGGCTTCGATCTCGAACCAGATGCGATAGCGTGCTTCCGGCTCCCAGATCGCGGTCATGGCGGGGCGGGCATAGCGGGGGACCATCATCGACTCCTTGGACTGGTTGCGCCTGCCGCTAGGGGGCGGGGGCCGGAATGGCAAGGGCTGAGCAGTTGCTTTAGTGGCCATAGGCTTCGACAAGCTCAGCCTGAGCGGGGGGTGAGCTTCCGCCATTCGTCATCCCCGGCTTGACCGGGGACCGCTGGAGTGTTGGCACGTCTTTAGCGGCCTGCGATCCCCGCTTTCGCGGGGATGACGTTGGTTTTAAGCACCAATCCCCCCTCACCCTGAGCCTGTCGAAGGGGCTTGCTCAAACCGGCCAGAAGAAGTTTAGCGCATTCTCGCCAACACATTCCCCGTGCGGGTCGAAGCGCCGTTCGCTGATCTGGCCGTTCCCGTCAGCATCGATCAGCACCACGGTTGAGCAGCGCGTGCCGTAGGTCGGGTTGCGGATGAAGACCGAGGAAAAGGCATCTTCCGGATCGACCGATTCCGGCGTCTCATCGGCAAGGGCATCAAACAGGGTGGTGGCCGGCTTGTCTTCCGCCAGCCAGATCGCCAGCGCATCTTCCAGTTGTGCGGTCTTGAACCAGCGGTCGCCGCGGGCACCGTTGGACAGGCCGTGAATGCCGGGTTCCAGTTCCACTTCATGCGGATCGGGATAGTTGGAGACGAATCGCAGGCTTTCCGGTCCCGCCAGCCACAGGTTGAACGGGTTCATCGCCTCGATCCCGTTTGGCGAAGCGCCTTGTAGCCAGTCAGTAATCAGCCGCCCGCGCGATGCCATGTCGGGCTTGGGATAGCCCGCCACCCGCAGGTTGGTGACCAGGCCAAAGCCGCTGCCGCTCACCCCCAGCCAGGTGCCGCCGGCCTGCAGGTCACGCCCGGCAATTACCGGACTATCCGGCCAGCGCGCCAAGGGAGCAGCCGCGCGGGCGTGGTATTCGTCGCGGTTGCCGATCACCACCAGCTTCCAGCGCGGATCAGCCTGCCAGGCGATTGCGGCAACACACATCAGACAAGCCCTTTCGCGCGTAGGCTCACATGGCCTTCCTTGCCGATGATCACATGGTCGTGGAGCGTGATGCCCAGCAAGCGGCCCGCTTCGGCAATACGGTTGGTGATGGCAATGTCGGCGCGGCTGGGCTCGGGGGAGCCGGACGGGTGGTTGTGGACCATGATCATGGCCGCTGCGCCAAGGTCGAGCGCCCTTTTCACCACTTCGCGCGGATGGATTGCCGCTTCGTCGAGCGAGCCTTCGGAGAGGATTTCATCGGCGATCAGCCGGTTTTCGTATCGAGGTAAAGCACCCGGACCCGCTCGTGATTCAGGTGCGCCATGTCGATGGTCAGATAGTCGATCAACGCCTGCCAGCTGGCCAGCACTGGTTGTTCCTGCACTCCGGTGCGGGCAAGCCGGCGGGTGGCAAGGGCAACGATCTTCAGTGCTGCGGCGCTGCTTTCGCCCATGCCGGGATGCCTGGTGAGGGCCGTGGCATCGGCATTGAATACGCCAGCCAGCCCGCCAAACCGGCTGAGCAGGCTTTTTGCCAGCGGCTTTACGTCCTTGCGCGGGATGGCCATCATCAGCAGATATTCCACCACCTCATGGTCGGCCAGCGCGCCCTCTCCGCCACTCAGCAGGCGCGCGCGCAGGCGAGCCCGGTGTCCGGAGCCGTGATGCACTTCGCGCGTTTCGTCTGCCAAGCGGCGCCCCCTGACGGATGTCGTCGTTCAATCCATTGCCTTTCGCGAGGCGGGGGCGCAAGTGTAGCCGTATATGTCCGAGCCTGAGGTCGAACTCTCTGAACCAGAAGCAGAAGCTTTCGCCTCGCCTCGGCGGCGCTGGCTGCGCCGTGCCTTGGCCACGTTCGGGCTGATCCTGCTCGTATTGCTTGCCGTGGTCTGGCTGGCGCGAGAGCGAATCGCCAATTCGATCATCGCCGGGCAACTGGAAGACCTGAATATTCCCGGCACCTATGAAATCGAATCGATCGGGCCGCAGCAGCAGATCATTCGTAACCTGGTGATCGGAGACCCGCGCCGCCCCGACCTGACCATTGCCCGCGCGACTGTTTCCTTCGAGCCGCGCTTTGGCATTCCGGTGCTGGGCACGGTGCGGCTGGAGGGCATGCGGCTTTACGGCACATACCGGCAGGGCAAGCTCAGCTTCGGGCGGCTCGATCCGGTGATTTTTGGCAAACCGACTGCTAAGGAGGGGCAGGGCCTGCCCGATCTAGGCCTGACGCTGGTCGATGCGCGGGCGCGGATTGTGGGCGACTTCGGAGTGGTGGGCCTCAAGGCAGAGGGCAGCGGCAACCTGCGGAGCGACTTTGCCGGAACTGTCGCGGCCTACGCCCCGGCGCTTAACTTCGGCGAATGCAGTGCGGGGCGGGCGACGGCTTTCGGCAGGGTCAAAAGCGCGTCCGGCGGCGCGGCCTTTACCGGACCATTGCGGCTGTCTGGCCTGACCTGCGGCGCAAAAGGCGCAAGGCTGGCCGGCGCAACGCTGGAACTTGATGCCAGCACGGGCAAGGCCTTCGATAATGCCAAAGGCACTTTTGCGCTTTCCGCGCGTCAGCCCGGTTGGGGCGGAGTGGGCGCGGATTCGCTCAGCGGTAAAGGGCGCTTTTCCTTTGCGCAGGGCGATCTGGTCGCATCCTATCTGCTGAGCGGTGGCGAGGTGGGCCTTGGCGGTGCAGGCATCGGCACGCTGGCGGCAGAAGGCACCTTGCGCAGCCATGACAACCTGGCGCGAATCGAGGGTGAGGGGAAACTGCGCGCCAGCGAGTTGCGCGGTGGCCTGGCCCTGATCGGCGGTCTTGCCCGTCTCGAAAAGTCGGGCGAGGGGACTTTGCTGGCCCCCTTGGCGCGCCAGTTGCGCACCAGCCTTGGCCGGGAAGAGCGCGGCTCGCGCTTTGTGGGCGATTATTCGGTCCGGCAGAACGGCGCGGTCACGCAAGTCATGCTCCCCAATGCGGAACTGACCGGCGGCAGCGGCGCGCGTCTGATTGCCTTCAACCGATTCGCTCTGGTCCTCGGCATGGATGGCGGGCCGCGCGTTTCGGGCCGGTTTGCGACCGGTGGGGCGGGGCTGCCGCGAATCGAAGGGACGGCCCAGCACGCGAATGGCGGGATGGAAGCCCGCTTGCGCATGGCCGAATACCGCGCCGGGGATAGTGCAGTTGCCTTGCCGGACCTGCGCGTGGTGCAATTGCCGCGCGGACAGCTTGGCTTTGCCGGACGAGCCATCGTCTCAGGAGCGCTGCCGGGCGGTGAAGTGCGGGCGCTGAATATTCCAATTGATGGCAACTGGTCGCAGCGCGGCGGTCTGGCGATGTGGCGCGGCTGTACGCCGGTATCCTTCGATGCGCTTTCCATTGGCAGTCTGACCCTGACCGGGCGCGGACTGACGCTTTGCCCGGGCCGCTCCCGCGCCATCGTGCGCAGCGATGCGGGCGGCCTGCGGATCGCGGCAGGCACTGCAGGGGTCAATCTGGCCGGGACGATTGGCACCACTCCGATTCGCCTGCGCAGCGGCGCAATCGGAGCGGCCTGGCCGGGAGCCTTGGCGCTGCGCAATCTGGATGTCTCGATGGGGCCAGAAGACCGCCCCAGCACGATCAAGGTCGCGGCCTTTACCGGACGGCTGGGCAATGTCGTGACCGGGCGATTCTCCGGTACGGAGGTGAAGCTGTTCGCCGTGCCGCTGGATATAACCGAGGCGGAGGGCGACCTGCGCTTTGCCAGCAGTGTGCTCGACCTATCCGGCGCGACGCTGAAAGTGAGCGACCGGGCCACGCCTAGCCGGTTCTACACCCTGCTGGGCCGCGATGCGAAGCTGCGGCTTGCGAACAATGTCATCACCGCCGAAGCCCTGCTGCGCGAGCCGAAAAGCGACCGCGAGGTGGTGCTGGCCGATATTGTCCATGATCTTGGCACTGCGACCGGCCATGCCGACCTGAAAGTGGCGGGCATCCTGTTCGACAACAAGCTGCAGCCCGATACGCTCAGCTATTACGCCAGCGGTGTGATCGCCTTGGCCAAGGGGACGGTCACCGGCACGGGCCGGATTGACTGGAACGAGCAAGAGGTGACCAGCACGGGCCGTTTCAACAGCGACGGGCTTGACTTCGCCGCCGCCTTCGGACCCGTAAAGGGGCTGAAAGGCACGGTGGTCTTTACCGACTTGCTGGGCATGGTGACTGCACCTGACCAGCGGATGCAGATCGGCTCGATCAACCCCGGTATCGAAGTGTTCGACGGCACCCTGTCGTTCCAGCTGGAGCCGGACCGTCTTTTGATCGTGA
>ERZ1645187.2290-NODE-2290-length-17027-cov-8.714353_pt1 | contig 17027 bp, 18 predicted proteins | sample MGYA00575352_ERZ1645187 | MGnify/ENA primary metagenome ERZ1645187 (study PRJEB40837, sample SAMN11349314) | freshwater sediment metagenome | isolation source: river sediment | host: Sediment | place: India: Wazaribad , New Delhi | collected 2017-02-21 ... | reverse complement strand
CCTGTGACCCCTCCCGTGTGAAGGGAGTGCTCTCCCGCTGAGCTACGCGCCCGCCCGCGCTGACGCGGTGGAGCGCTCCGTTTAGAAACGCCGCCCGCCAGTGTCAAGCGGCAATCAGGGGCGAAGCGGCAATCCGTCCACCGCCGCCCACAATTCGTCGAAATGCGAGATCACCCGGTCGGGGGCGAAAGTGCTGACATGACGGTCGGTATAGCCGAAATCCACCGCGACCACCGGCACGCCGGCGTTGCGGGCCGTGTCGATGTCGGTTTTCGAATCGCCGATCATGATGGCGCGCGCGGCGAGGCCGCCGGCCTTGCCGATCGTGCCGGTCAGCGCCTCGGCGTGCGGCTTGCATACGGCGAACGTGTCCTGCCCGCAGATGGCGGAAAAGCGATGGGCGACGCCGAGCGCGGTGAGCAGCTTTACCGACGCGTGCTCCATCTTGTTGGTGCAGACGGCGAACGCCCAGCCGGCGTCCTCGAAACGGTCGAGCGCCGCCTCGACGCCGGGGAACAAATGGCTCGCCTCGGCGATGCGCCCCTCGTAATGGGCGATGAAGTCGCGGAACAATTCCTCCAGCCGCTGCGGGGCGACCTCGCGGCCGACAGCCGCCATGCCGCGCTGGATCAGCGCGCGCGCGCCGGCCCCGAGCATGACGCGCGCCTCCGACAGAGGCAGCGGCGCGACGCCCTCGCGCGCCAGAATGACGTTGAGCGTGCCGATGAGATCGCCGGCCGTTTCGGCGAGCGTTCCGTCAAGATCGAAAACGAGCAGGGGCTTGGACATCATTCCTGGCGAAATAAGCGCCGCAGCGGCGCGGCGCAAGAGCGCAGACAGGCGTCTCACGGCCGCCACGCTCCCGTGTAGAATAGCGGACGTGATTCGGTTTCGGCCATGGCGGCCGGTGTTTTTTCATTGCGGGGCTCAAAATGCGGCTTTCGGTTCTGCGCTCGTTTCTCGTCGCCGCCGGCTTCGGTCTGGCGGCTCCGGCGGCATTGGCCGCGCCTTACGATTTCCTTGCCGCGCCTGAGACGGATCTCAATCGCGTCTACCGTCTCGACCGCGCCACGGGCGAGATCGGCGCCTGCCAATACGGCCTCAAGGAGGGCACGATCGGCACGACCCTGTGCTATCCGCCGGGCGAGGGCGCCGGCGCCCAGCCGTCGAGCGAATATGGCCTCGTCGCCTCGCGTCACGAGCGCGAGGGCGGCGTCTTTCGCGTCGATCTGCGCACGGGCATGATGTCGATCTGCTATGTGCTCAACGACGCCGTCGTCTGCACGCCGCCGGCCAAGTAAAAGCGTCCGAGTTTTTCAGGAGTTTCCATGTCCGTCATGACGCCCGACGAAGCCAAGCGCGCCGCGGCCGCGCGCGCCCTCGAACTGGTGACGCCGGGCATGCGCCTCGGCCTCGGCACCGGTTCGACGGCGGCGCATTTCGTCGATCTGCTCGGCGCGCGCGTCGCGGCGGGCCTCAAGGTGATCTGCGTACCGACGTCGGAGCGCACCCGCATTCAGGCCGAGGGCCTGTCGATCCCGCTGACGACGCTCGACGAGACGCCGGAACTCGACCTGACGGTCGATGGCGCCGACGAGGTCGATGGCGCGCTGCGCCTCATCAAGGGCGGCGGCGGGGCGCTGCTGCGCGAAAAGATCGTCGCAGCCGCCTCCGCCCGCATGGTGGCCATCGTCGACGACACCAAGATCGTGCCGCATCTCGGCAAATTCCCGCTGCCGGTCGAGGTCAACGCCTTCGGCCTCGGCGCGACGCGCCGCATGGTCGAAAAGGCCGCCGCCCGGCATGGCTGCCAGGGCGCCGTCAGCCTTCGCGCGGGCGCGGACGGCAAGCCCTTCGTCACCGACGGCGGCCATTTCATCCTCGATTGCGCCTTCGGCGTCATCGCCGATCCCGAAGCCCTGTCGGCGGATCTGTTCGCCGTGCCCGGCGTCGTCGAGCATGGCCTGTTCATCGGCCTTGCCAAGGCCGCTGTCATTGCAGGCGCTTCGGGCATATCCATCCGCGGCGAAATCGGCTAAAGCCTGCGCCATTGGTTTCGCGCCGCCGCGCCTTCATTTCGGGAGAACCGCCTTGACCCTGTCCGCCATCCTGCGCCGCCCGCTGCGCGTCGCCCTGATCTCCGCCGCCCTCGTCCTGCCGGCCGCGGCTCTCGCCCAGCAGGTCGGCCAGGTCGCGCCCGCGCACATGACCGCCGCGCGCGATGTCGTCGCCAGCTCGGGCATTTCGCGCTCGTTCAACGCCATGGTCCCGCAGTTCATGGCGCAGATCGCCGGCAACGTCACCCGCACGCGGCCCGAGTTGATCAACGACATGAAGGCGGTGATGACGCAGCTCCAGCCGGAATTCGAGAAGATGACGTCGGAGATGGTCGACATCGCCGCGCGCATTTTCGCCGGCAAGCTGAGCGAGACGGAACTGAAGGACACCGCGACCTTCTTCAAGAGCGCCTCCGGCAAGAAATATGTCGAGACGCAGCCGCTGGTCCTCGATGAGCTCGTCGCCGCCATGCAGGGTTGGACGCAGAAGCTTTCGACCGACATGATGACCCGCGTGCGCGCGGAAATGAAGAAGAAGGGCCACGAAATCTGATCTGAGGGCGCGTTCGGCATGTCGGCATACGATCTCGATCTGTTTGTCATCGGCGCGGGATCCGGCGGCGTGCGCGCGGCGCGCATCGCGGCCGGCTATGGCGCGAAAGTCATGGTCGCGGAGGAATTCCGCATCGGCGGAACCTGCGTCATTCGCGGCTGCGTGCCCAAGAAGCTGATGGTCTACGCCAGCCGCTTCGCCGATGATTTCGACGACGCCGCCGGCTTTGGCTGGACGCTCGGCCCGCGCGCCTTCGACTGGCGCGCGCTGGTCGAGGCCAAGGAGCGCGAGATCACCCGGCTGTCCGGCATCTACCGCGCCAATCTGGCCAAGGCGGGCGTCGAGATCGTCGAGAGCCGCGCCGAGATCGTCGACGCCCACAGCGTCCGCCTCGTCGCCGACGGGCGCGTTCTGCGCGCCCGCCATATTCTCGTGGCGACGGGCGCGACGCCGCAGATGGTCCCGGCCATCCCCGGCCTCGAACATGCGATCTCCTCGAACGAAGTGTTCGACCTGCCCGAGCTGCCGAAGCGGATGCTGGTCGTCGGCGGCGGCTATATCGCCGTCGAATTCGCCAGCGTCTTCGCCCGCCTCGGCGTGGAGGTGACGCAGGCCATGCGCGCCGAAAACGTGCTGCGCGGCTTTGATGAGGATATGCGGACCGGCTTGCGCGACGCCATGGTTCATGCCGGCGTCGCTTTCCGCTTCGGCGCCTTGCCGACCAGGATCGACAAGACGGCGGACGGCCTGGTCGTGGCCCTCGGCGATGGCGGCGAGCTTGTCGTCGATCAGGTTCTGGTCGCCACCGGCCGCGTGCCGCATGTGCGCGGGCTCGGCCTCGAAAACGCCGGCGTCGCCATGCGTCCGAATGGCGCGATCATTGTCGACGGGCGCTCGCAGACGAATGTGGCGTCGATCTTCGCCGTAGGCGACGTCACCGACCGCATCAACCTGACGCCGGTGGCGATCCGCGAGGGCCACGCCTTCGCCGACAATGTCTTCGGCGGCAAGGCGATCGACGTCTCCTACGCCGATGTCGCCAGCGCCGTGTTCTCGACGCCGGAAATCGGCGTCGTCGGCATGACCGAGGCGCAGGCGCGCAAGGATTTCGCCTGCGTCGACATCTATTCCGCTAGCTTCCGGCCGATGAAGGCGACCTTGTCTGGCCGCGCCGAAAAGACGACCATGAAGATCGTCGTCGACGGCGACAGCGACCGCGTGCTCGGCGTCCACATTCTCGGCCATGACGCCGGCGAAATGGCGCAATTGCTCGGCATCGCCGTCAAGATGCGCGCCACAAAGGCCGATTTCGACGCCACAATGGCCGTGCATCCGACGGCGGCTGAGGAACTGGTGACGATGCGCACGCGTTCTGCCCGTTATTATCGCGACGCGCCCGAGGGCGAGCCGGGACGGGCCTGACGGCCCCTTCCGACGCAAGGATGAGGCCCATGACCGATCCCGACCGCAGACGCCATTGGGATGAAGTCTACGTCAGCAAGAACGAGACCGACGTCAGCTGGTTTCAGGATGTCCCGGACGTCTCGCTGGAGCTGATTGGCGCGCTCGGCGCGGCGCCGGACGCCGCGATCATCGATGTCGGCGGCGGCGCCTCGCGCCTCGTCGATGCCTTGCTCGCCCGCGGCTTCGGCGATCTGACGGTTCTCGACCTGTCGCCCGCCGCGCTGGCGGCGTCGCGCGCCCGCCTCGGCGGCATGGCCGGGCGCGTCGCCTGGATCGCCGCCGACGTCTGCGCTTGGGAGCCGGCGCGGACTTACGATGTCTGGCACGACCGCGCCGCCTTCCACTTTCTCACCGAAGCGTCGGATCAGGCGGCCTATGTCGCGCGGCTGCGGCGCGCCTTGCGCCCCGGCGGCCATGTCGTCATCGGCACGTTCGCGCCCGACGGCCCGCAAAAATGCAGCGGACTGCCGGTGATGCGGCACGATTCCGACAGTCTGGCGCGCGTTCTCGGGCCGGAATTCGCCCTTGTCGCCCATCGCCGGCACGAGCATCGCACGCCGGCCGGCGCGATCCAGCGCTTCCAGTTCAGCGTCTTTCGTCGCGCCGGTTAGCACGCAAGGTCTTGCGCGGCGGTGAGGTCCGCCGCGCTTTTCTTGATCAGAATTCGCTCCAGTCGTTCGACCGCGCCTCCGGCGAGGCGCTCATCTGCAACATGGCGCGGGCGTTGCGTCCGCCAGCGGCGATCGATTTCTGCATTTCCGAATGGGCCGAGGGCATCGGCGCAGCGTGGCGGCGCGTCGGCGTGGCGACGGCGTTGGTTTTGAAACGGCCGACTGAAAGCGCCAGTTCCTGCGCTTCGCGCTGCAGTTTTTGGCTGGCGGCGGTCGTCTCGCTCACCATCAACGCGTTTTTCTGCGTATCCTGCTCAACGTTTGCGACAGCCTCGTTGACCTGCTGCAGCGCCGTGGACTGCTCCTGGGCGCTGTTGGCGATCGACGAGACGACTGTGTTGATCTCCATGACCTGCGCCGCGATCTTCTCCAGCGTCCGGCCGGCCTCGACGACGAGGCTGACGCCGGCCTCGACCTCGCTGCTGGACGTTGAAATCAGGCCCTTGATTTCTTTCGCGGATTCGGAGGCGCGCTGGGCGAGCGCCCGCACTTCCGAGGCGACGACGGCAAAGCCGCGGCCGGCGTCGCCCGCGCGCGCCGCCTCGACGCCGGCGTTCAGCGCCAGCAGGTTGGTCTGAAAGGCGATTTCGTCGATCGCGCCGATGATCTGACCGATATTGTTGGACGAGCGCTCGATGCGGTTCATCGCTTCGATGGCGCGCTTGACGACTTCGCCGCTCTTCTCGGCGTCGGCCATCGTCGTCGAGACGAGGCGGTGGCCTTCCTGCGCGGCGTCGGCGGTGACCTTGACCGTGGTGGTGATCTCGTAGACGGCGGCGGCCGTCTCGACGACGTTGCTCGACTGCTCCTCCGTGCGCCGCGACAGGTCGTCGGCGGACATGGCGATGTCGCCGGCCTCGTGGCTGATGGCCTGCGCGCCGGTGGCGACATCGGCCATCGCCGTTTCGAACTGGGCGATGGCGGCGTTGAAATTGTCCTGCAGCTCGCGGTAGTCCTCGGGCAGGTCATGCGCCATGCGATGGGTCAGATCCTGCTCCGCGAGGCTGGCGAGCGCTTGCCCGAACGAGCTCGAGACCAGCGCGCGCTCCTTGCTGCGCGCTTCCGCCGCGGCCTTGATGCGGGCCTCCTCGGCCGCTTCGAGGTAGACGGAAATTGAAATGTCCATGTCCAGCAAAACGGCCTTGATCAGCGAGCCCAGCGCCTCGCTGACCAACTCGGCCTCGGCGGCGTTGCTCCGCCGCAGGCGGCTCTTGGGCCACAGCTCTTGCACGATCGCATGCACGAGATGCTCGAGGATCATCGCATAGCCGCCGATATACCATTGCGGCTCGAGCCCGATGCGGGCGTGCGTCAAGCCGATCCGGCGCACATTGGCCATGTAGCGCTCGTCGAAATTGCCGGAGGCGATCGACTTCCAATGCTGGACCTGCGCCGACTTGGCCTTGTCGATATGGCCGAGCGAGGAAAAGAATTTCATCGTCTCCGGCGTGACCTTCACCTGCTCATAGAACTTGTCGAGGCCGACGGGGAGCTCGCGATCGAGGATGTCCCGGATTTGGGCTATCCGCTCGCGGCGCGCGCCGTTGATCTGCATGAAATTCATGCGCTGTTCGAGCTGCTCGTGCAGGGACGGCGTATTCTCGGCCATAAAAAAAATCCTTTGGGACCATAGGGATCAAAGCGGCAACGCGGTTGCGCGGGCCCACGTCGAGCCTGCGCGCCGAAGCTTGCTCTAAGCTGGCGTCGGCCAGACGGCCGATGGTGTGGGTTAACCGGAAGTGACCGGACCGGGCGGCCGCTGTCGCCCGCGCGGCGCTTCTCGCCATCCGCGATTAGCTCGTGTATAAGCCTCCCCTCTATTTCTGAACGAGGAAACGTGCGCGCGGCGCGTGGAGTAGGCATTATGGATCGTTGGACCCCGGAAAGCTGGAGAAACAGCCCCATTCAGCAGGTGCCCGTCTATAAGGACGCGGCCGCGCTTGCCGATGTGGAGCGCCAGTTGGCCGGCTTTCCGCCGCTGGTTTTCGCCGGCGAGGCGCGCAAGCTGAAACGCGCTCTGGCCAAGGTCGCGGCCGGCGAGAGCTTCCTGTTGCAGGGCGGCGATTGCGCCGAGAGCTTCGGCGAGCATTCGGCCGACAATATCCGCGATTTCTTCCGAGTTTTCCTGCAGATGGCGGTGGTCATGACCTTCGCGGCGGCCTCGCCGGTGGTCAAGGTCGGCCGCATCGCCGGCCAGTTCGCCAAGCCGCGCTCGGCCCCGACCGAGAAGGTCAATGGCGTCGAGCTGCCGAGCTACCGCGGCGACATCATCAACGACACGGCCTTCACGCCGGAAGCGCGCGAGCCCGATCCGCGCCGCCAGCTCATGGCCTATCGCCAGTCGGCGGCGACGCTCAACCTGCTGCGCGCCTTCGCCACCGGCGGCTACGCCAATCTCGAAAACGCGCACCGCTGGATGCTCGGCTTCGTCAAGGACAGCCCGCAGTCGGAGCGCTACCAGAAGCTCGCCGACCAGATCACCGAGACGCTCGGCTTCATGCGCGCCATCGGCCTTGATCCGGAAAACCACAACGAGCTGCGCCAGACCGACATTTACACCTCGCATGAGGCGCTGCTGCTCGGCTACGAGCAGGCCCTGACCCGCGTCGACTCGACCACCGGCGATTTTTACGCCACGTCCGGCCACATGCTGTGGATCGGCGACCGCACCCGCCAGCCCGACCATGCGCACATCGAGTTCCTGCGCGGCGTCAAGAACCCGATCGGCCTCAAGTGCGGCCCGAGCATGAGCGGCGACGGCCTGCTGGCGCTGATCGACAAGCTCAACCCGACCAACGAGCCGGGCCGCCTGACGCTCATCGGCCGCTTCGGCTCCGACAAGATCGGCGATCACCTGCCGGCGCTCGTTCGCGCCGTGCAGAAGGAAGGCCGCAACGTCGTCTGGTCCTGCGACCCGATGCACGGCAACACGATCACGGCGGCGGGCTACAAGACCCGGCCCTTCGACCGGATCATGAGCGAAATCCGCTCGTTCTTCGCCATTCATCAGGCCGAAGGCACCTATGCCGGCGGCATCCATCTGGAAATGACCGGCAAGAACGTCACCGAATGCATGGGCGGCGCCCGCGCCATCGGCGAGGCGGACCTGTCGGGCAGCTACGACACGTCGTGCGACCCGCGCCTCAACGCCGAGCAGTCGATCGAGGTCGCCTTCCTCGTCGCCGAACTGCTCAAGGCCGAGCGCCTGACGCGCGCCAAGCCGCAGGTCGAAGCGGCCGAATAAGACGGCCCAAGCAATGAAGTGTTGCGACAAGCGGCGGTAATTCCGCCGCTTGTTTCGTTTATATAAAGGGCTCGAAACCAGATCGAGAGCCCAGACAATGACCTTTCCCGCCCTGTTCATTTCCCACGGCTCGCCGATGATCGCGCTCGAGCCGAGCCCGGCCCGCGATTTTCTGCTCCAGCTTGGCCAGACGCTCGGCCGGCCGAAGGCGATTCTCGTCATGAGCGCGCATTTCGAAACGCGCGAGCCTTGCCTGACCGCCGACGCCAAGCCGGCGATGATCTACGATTTTGGCGGCTTCCCGCGCGAGCTCTACGAGTTGCGCTATGACGCGCCGGGCGAGCCCGATTTGGCCGCCCGCGCCGCCGGCATGCTGATCGACGCCGGCCTCAAGGCCTATCGCGTCGAGAATCGCGGCTTCGACCACGGCACATGGGTGCCGCTGAAGCTGATGTATCCCGACGCCGACATCCCGGTCGTGCAGCTTTCCGTCGAACCGATGAAGGACGGCGCGCATCATTACCAACTCGGCCGCATCCTCGCGCCCCTGCGCGACGAGGGCGTGCTGATCATCGGCTCCGGCAGCCTGACGCATAATCTCTACGCCTGGTCGCGCGGCCCCAAGATCAAGGATGCGCCGGTCGAGGACTGGGTGAAGGCCTTTGCCGACTGGGTCGACGCCCGCGCCGAAGCCGGCGACGCGCAGGCCTTGGCCAACTGGACCACGGCGCCTTACGCCAAGGAAAACCATCCGACGCCGGAACATTACCTGCCGCTGCCCTTCGCCGCCGGCGCGGGCGGAGAGGGCGCCAAGGGCAAGCGCATCCATTCGAGCGTCGAATACGGCGTGCTGGCGATGGACGTCTACGCCTTCGAATAAAACTCCAGCCGATATTGTATTTTGTATGTTATAAGATACAGTCAACGGTAATGCCGACCATCCGTCAAACCCTCTTCTTCAAGCATTGGTTCGACGGATAGCGCGACATTCAGGCGCGTGCCCGCGTGCAGGTGCGCATTGACAGGTTGGAACGCGGCAATCCGGGCGACGTTAAGCCTGTCGGTTCCGGCGTTCTGGAAATGCGCATTCACTACGGTCCGGGCTACGGGGTCTATTTCAAGCCATTCGGCAGTCGGATCGTTGTGCTGTTGGCCGGCGGCGATAAATCCCGGCAAGCCGTGGATATCGCCGACGCCATTCAGCTCGCGAACGAGATTGGAGAGCAAGATGGCGATTACGACAGTCCCATGGGATAGCGCCGCCGCCCTGCGCAATGACGCAGAAATTGCCGCCTATCTCGACGCCGCCCTGGAAGAGGCGCTCGCCAGCGACGACCACGCCATCCTCACCCATGCCCTTGGGGTCGTGGCGCGCGCCAAGGGCATGTCCGATCTGGCGCAATCGGCCGGAATGGGGCGCGAACATCTTTACAAGGCGCTGTCGGACGAAGGAAATCCGACGCTCTCAACGGTGCTGCGGGTGATGAAGGCGCTCAAGGTGACGCTGCATGTGACGCCGATAGCCCCCGAGCTCGCATGACAACCAAGGCGGCCCGCGCTACACAAAGCGCATGAACACGTCTTCCCGCCCCACCGACCGCCTCGTCATTGCGCTGGCGCAGATCAACTCGACCGTCGGCGACATCGCCGGCAATGTCGCGCGCGTCCGCGCCGCCCGCGCCGAGGCGGCGGGCTTTGCCGCCGATCTGGTGATGTTCTCCGAACTGTTCATCTCCGGCTACCCGCCGGAAGATCTGGTGCTGAAGCCCGCTTTTCAGGAATCCTGCCGCGCCGCCTGCGAGGAACTGGCGCGCGAGACGGCCGATGGCGGCCCGGCGCTGCTCGTCGGCCTGCCGTGGGTTGAAGGCGGCCAGCTCTACAACGCCTATGCGCTGCTCAACGGCGGCCGCATCGAGGCGGTGCGCTTCAAGGTCGATCTGCCCAATTACGGCGTCTTCGACGAAAAGCGCGTCTTTGCGCCCGGTCCGATGCCGGGCCCGATCGTCTTCAAGGGCGTGCGCATCGGCATTCCGATCTGCGAGGACATCTGGGGTTCCGATCCGGTCGAATGCATCGCCGAGACGGGCGGCGAAATCCTGCTCGTGCCCAACGGCTCGCCCTATTGGCGCGACAAGACCGACGACCGCTTCAACATCGCGGTGGCCCGCGTCAAGGAATGCGGCCTGCCGCTGGTCTATCTCAACCAGCTCGGCGGCCAGGACGATCTCGTCTTCGACGGCGCGTCCTTCATTCTCGACGCCAACGCCGCGCTGATCGGCCAATTGCCGGCGTTTGAATCGCTCGTCGCCCGGACGGTGTGGGAGCGCGGCGGCGACGGCTGGCTCTGCGTTGAAGCGCCCGTGGCGACGCTGCCCGAAGACGACGAGGCCAATTACGCCGCCTGCGTGCTCGGCCTGCGCGATTATGTCGAGAAGAACGGCTTTCCCGGCGTCGTCATGGGCCTGTCGGGCGGCATCGATTCCGCCATCTGCGCCGCCATGGCGGTCGATGCGCTGGGCGCGGACCGCGTCCATTGCATCATGCTGCCCTATCGCTACACCTCGGAGGAATCGCTCGTCGACGCCAAGATTTGCGCCGAGGCGCTGGGCGTGCGTTACGACATCCTGCCGATCGCGCCCGCCGTCGAAGGGCTGGAGGCGGTGCTGAAACCCTTGTTCGCCGGGCGCGAGCGCGACATCACCGAAGAGAATATCCAGAGCCGCGCCCGCGGCACGATCCTCATGTCGGTGTCGAACAAGTTCGGCCCGATGGTGGTGACGACCGGCAACAAGTCGGAAATGTCGGTCGGCTACGCCACGCTGTATGGCGACATGAACGGCGGCTTCAACCCGATCAAGGATCTCTACAAGATGCAGGTGTTCCGGCTGTCGGCCCTGCGCAACCGCTGGAAGCCGGCGGGGGCCAGGGGGCCGGACGGCGAGGTCATTCCGCACAACATCATCGTCAAGCCGCCGACGGCGGAGCTGCGCGAGAACCAGAAGGATCAGGATTCGCTGCCGCCCTACGAGGTGCTCGACGACATTCTCGAATGCCTCGTCGAGAAGGAAATGCGCGTCTCCGACATTGTCGCGCGCGGCCATGATCTGGCGACGGTGAAGAAGATCGAGCGGCTGCTCTATCTGGCCGAATACAAGCGCCGGCAGTCGGCGCCGGGCGTCAAGGTGACGCGCAAGAATTTCGGCCGCGACCGCCGCTACCCGATCGTCAACCGCTTCCGCGATTCCGGCGAGCCGATACACGCGCCCGACGCCAGCATCAGCCCGCGCGCCTCTGTCGGCTCAAGCGAGCGCTTCGAGGAATAGCCTAAGGCCCGACCAAGCCCGGACAGGGCAGGGCGGCGACGGCGCCAAGACATTGCGGCGTCAGCGATTGACCGTCGCCAGCGCCGCGCCGATGCCGACGAAGGTTCCGCCAGTGAGGCGGTTGAAGATGCGGCCATGACGCTTGAGCCACGGGGCAATGCGATGGGCGAGCCCCGCCAGCATCAGTTCGTAAGCGATCTCAATCGCCACGAACGTGCCGCCAAATGCCATGAGCTGAGCCAAAAACGTCGCGCCCGGCGTCATGAATTGCGGCAGGAACGCCGCGAAGAAAATGATGCCCTTCGGATTGGACGCCGCGACCAGAAAGCCTTCGGAGAACAGCCGGGATGGTCTGGCGTCAGGCCCGAACCCGACATCGCTCGCCGGCGCAATCACGGACGCGGGCGTGCGCCACAGCCGAACGCCGAGATAGATCAGGTAGGCCGCGCCGGCCCATTTTGCCGTTGTGAACGCCAGCTCCGAGGCGAGCAGCAACGCGCCCATTCCGGCCAGCGAAACGGCGATCAGCACGAAAAAGCCGCAGCCGCCGCCAAGGATTGTGAAGATCGACGACTTGAACCCGAAGCGCGCGCCATGCGTCAAAGCCAGAAGCCCGTTCGGTCCCGGCGTCAGCGAAAGGCCGCAGGCGGCAATCAGGTAGACGATCCACAATTCGATGCTCATGCGGCCAATTTAGTCGAACGACGCGGTCGTCGCCAGACGGCGCGCGACGCGGCAGGCGCAACCTTCAGCAGGGACGGGCGGACGCTGACAGTCGGCCTGCTTTGGAGTAGGAAAGAGCCATGACTCCCATCGTTCGTTTCGCGCCGTCCCCCACCGGCCGCATCCATATCGGCAACGCCCGCACGGCGCTGCTGAATTACCTCTTCGCCAAGCGCTATCGGGGCCGCTTCGTGCTGCGCTTCGACGACACCGACATCGCCCGTTCGCGCGAGGAATATGCGCAGGCGATCGAGGTCGATCTCGACTGGCTCGGCGTCAAGCCCGACCTGACCGTGCGCCAGTCGCAGCGCTTCGCCCTCTATGACGCGGCGGCGAAGAAGCTGCGCGACGCGGGCCTGCTCTATCCCGCCTATGAGAGCGCCGACGAACTCGACCGCAAGCGCAAGCGCCAGATGGGCCGCGGCCTGCCGCCGGTCTACGACCGCGCCGCGCTGAAGCTGACCGATGAGGACCGCGCGAAACTCGAAGCGGAAGGCCGCAAGCCGCACTGGCGCTTCAAGCTCGCGCCCGAAACCGTCGTCTGGGACGATCTGGTGCGCGGGGCGAGCCATATCGACTGCGCCTCGCTGTCCGATCCGGTGCTGATCCGCGAGGACGGGGCGTATCTCTATACCTTGCCCTCCATCGTCGACGACATTGACCTTGGCATGACCCATGTCGTGCGCGGCGAGGATCACGTCACCAATACGGCGGTGCAGATCCAGCTTTTCCGCGCGCTCGGGGCTGAACCGCCGATCTTCGCCCATCACAATCTGCTGACGACGGCGAGCGGCGAGGGGCTGTCGAAGCGCTCGGGCGCGCTGTCGATCGGCGGATTGCGCGAAGCGGGGGTCGAGAGCCTCGCGGTGGCGGCGCTGGCCGTGCTCACCGGCTCGTCGGAATCGGTGCATCCGGTGGCGAGTCTCGACGAGCTGATGCAAGGTCTCGATTTCAGCCATATCTCGCGCAATCAGGCCCGTTTCGACCCGGCCGAACTCAACGCCCTGTCGGCTCGCACCCTGCACGGACTGCCCTATGAGGCCGTGCGCGACCGTCTGGCCGGGCACGACATCGCCGGCCATCGCGCCGAGGCCTTCTGGCTTGCGGTGCGCGGCAATCTCGTGCGCTTCGCCGATGTCATCGGCTGGTGGCGCGTGGTGGATGGCGAGATCGAGCCCGTGCGCGAGGACGAGGCCTTCCTGCGCGAGGCGGCGGCCCTGCTGCCGGCCGAGCCTTGGGATGCGACGACCTGGAGCGGTTGGACCAATGCGGTCAAGACTGCGACCGGCCGCAAGGGCAAGGCTTTGTTCCATCCGCTGCGGCTGGCGCTGACCGGCGCGGAGCAGGGGCCTGAATTGGCCGTTCTGCTGCCGCTGATCGGCCGCGCTAGAGCATCGGCCCGACTGTCCTGACCCGGCGCGTTGCGCCGTCGGGCCCGACCATTTCGCGCGCCGCGCCCTGATCGGGCCCAAGCACGGTCGAGGGCGCGGCGGCGCCGCCGATGGCGGTCGTTTCCTTGCCCGCCGTCGGCGCGAGCGAGCCGCTCATGCCTTCCAGCGCCGACAGATCGGGCTCGGCCGGCTTGCCCGCCGTTTCCTTGCGGTTCTTGCGGCGCGTCTCCTGACGCAATTCCTTCGGCTGCGACAATTCCTGCGCCTTTTCCGGCGTCACGATGATGTCGCTCTTGCGCCGTTCGCCGAGAATTTTTTCGGCGCTCGCCAAAGCTTCCGTCCAGCTCTGGTTGGCCGGCTTGCAGGTGCAGCTCGGGTCGAAGGATTTTTCGAACTTCTTGGCGTTGGGCAGCGCGGAATAAGCGCTGCCGTCGAGGCCGCGCGCCGTTTCGATGTCGGCGGTGGAAGACCGGGTGAAAACTTCCGTCTCGGCGTTGGGGCAAAGCGCCGCGCACAAGTCTTCGAGCGCGTCGTCATTGCCGCGCCGCGCCGAAATCGGCAGCGGGAAAAAGCCGCCGTCGCACTTGCGCACGCAGACCGCCTGGCCGCCGCCACGCGGCTTGTCGTCGAGCGTCTGCTGGTTGGGATCTTCCAGCGGCACCTGCTCGACCGGAGCATCGGGCTGGCCGAACAGGGATTCGAGGAAGCCGCGCTGGCGCTGCGGCGCAGGGGCCGCGACCTGCTGCTGCCCGCCGCGGCAATAGGCGTTGTATTGCAGCGTCAGGCTGCGCCGGCGGCTGTCGTCGCCGCCGCCCGCCGAGGCCTCCAGCGAGCCGAGATTGGCCCGCATGCGCGAGATCTGGGCGTTGATCGTGCCGCATTGCGGCGGCGGGCCCTCGCCGAAGATCAGGAAGCGCTGGCGATCGCAGCCGATCGACTGGGCATAGGCGATCGTGCGGTTCAGCTCCTGCCGCTGCTTTTGCGCCGCCGCGGCATATTGGCCCGATCCGTTGCCGCCGCCCCGGCCGAGCGAGTCGATTTGCGCCCGCAGCCGGTCGCAGTCGATCATTTGCGCCGAGGCGGGCGCAAGGCCGGCGGCGAGCAGGGCGGCAAGGCCGAGGCCGGCGCGCAGGGCGGCGCGCCCATGTTCTGCGGCCAGTCGTTTGAGCGTTCCAACATGCGTCGAACCGGACATTGAACCTTGCCTTGTGCGGCGGCTGCATCCGCCGCGGAATAACAAAAGACGCAGCGCACGGCCAGAACCGCGCGGCGCGCCCATTAGATTTGTCGGGGCCTGCCCGAATCTTGATTGTCACGCACTTCTTGTCGCAAACATGACGCTGACGCCAGTTGTCCACGGCGCTTCGTCGGACTTTTCTTTCGTAGGGGCCTCGCCCATATGTGAGGTCCAGACGTTCAGAGGACGCCACGCCATGATCCGTTCCGCTCTCATCGCCGCCGCCCTTGTCGCCGCCTTGCCCGCCGCGGCGCAGACGCCGGAGCTCATCCTGCGCAAGTCGACGGTGTTCAAGCTACTGACGCCGAACGACAAGCTGGCGACCTACGCCATCGACGACCCGGAAGTCGAAGGCGTCGCCTGCCATTACACCGTGCCCGAGAAGGGCGGCGTCGCCGGCGCCTTCGGCGTCGCCGAGGAAGTGTCGGACGTCTCGCTCGCCTGCCGGCAATATGGCCCGATCAAGTTCAAGGAAAAATTCGAGCAGGGCGACGTCGTCTTTCGCGAGCGCCGCTCCTTCATCTTCAAGCGCATGCAGATCGTGCGCGGCTGCGACGTCAAGCGCAATGTGCTGGTCTACATGGTCTACAGCGACAAGCTGATCGAAGGTTCGCCGAAAAATTCGACCTCTACCGTGCCGATCATGCCCTGGGGCGCGGCCGAGCCGCCGCGCTGCGGCGACTGGCTGAAGGGCTGATCATTCGCCGGAAGCTCTCAAGAACGAAGCCGTCCGGTCCATTGACCGGGCGGGCGCTGGCTCGTCCGTTTTTTGAAATGTCTCCATAATTTCATTAGGTCAAAAGTGTCATATTGAAGAAGGGGGCCGCAATCGCTCTAAATTTAAATAAAAGAGGCGGTTGTGATGTCAAATGATGAGAAAAAATCGCAGACGGCGGAGGAGATGGCCGAATATATAGCCGAGCTTACGCTGGAGCTTGCAGAAATTTCGGCGCGCTTTCACATGCGCGATCTTGAATATTTCTTGGAATTGGCGAGCGCCGAGGCGGAAAGTATTGCTCGCCATTCGGAAAGCGAACCGCAAGAGTCGACAGCCCTGCATTAGCCGCGCGAACGGATGCGCCGTAATGCCTGAAAACGCAAAACGCGCCCCCTCGGGCGCGTTTTTCGTGATGGCGCGCGATGCGCGAATTTATTCGCTGCAGGAGATCAGCAGCGAGTCGGCCGCGGGCGCCTTGTCGAACGCCGCGTCCTGCGGGATGGCGGCGGTGATGTCTTCCGCCTTGCCATAGGCCATCGCCGCGCCGTGGCCGTGCGACTCGCACCAGGCGTCTGCGACGATGCGGCCGCAGGCCGAGCCATTGGCGATGCAGTCGAGCACGCCATAGCCCTCCGAAGGGCTGATCACGAAGGTCTTCGGCGCGGCCGCCGCGGCCTTGTTCTGCAAAGCGGCGAGCACGAGCAGGCCGGCGAGCAGCGGAACGACGATGCGCGGCAGCAGGCCATGTTCGAATTCGGCGAAGTTCATGTCCAACCCATCGGTCTTGGCGGTGTGATGGGTCATTGTCGGGCGCAACAGCTAAAAAAGTGGTAAACAAATCCTTCGATCCCGCTGCAAATCGCGGGTTCGCCGCGGCAATTTCGACCTATGTTTCACTTGACGGGAGAAATTGCCTCGCGCATGGTCCCGGCCATGACGTTCGCTGCCAGCATCTGCCGGATTTGCATCATTATCAGCTAGCCCTTGCGCTGGCTGGTGCCGTCATGTCCCGAACACATCGGTAGCGACGCCCAGGCCGGCTCAGGCTCGGGGAAGATTTATGTCGACCGAAACGCCGCCGCTTCGCCTCTACAACACGCTGACGCGCGAGAAACAGACGTTCACGCCGATCGATCCGGCGCGCGTGCGCATGTATGTCTGCGGCCCGACGGTCTATGACTACGCCCATATCGGCAACGCCCGGCCGATCATCGTCTTCGACGTGCTCTACCGTCTGCTGCGCCACAGCTATGGCCCTGAGTGCGTCAAATACGTCCGCAACATCACGGACGTCGACGACAAGATCAACGCCCGCGCCGCCGAGCGCGGCGTCACCATCCGCGAACTGACGGAAGAGACCAATCAGGTTTTCCAGAACGACGTGAAGGCGCTCGGCTGCCTTGAGCCCGACGTCCAGCCGCGCGCCACCGAGCATATCGCCGAAATGGTCGGCATCATCGTCAAGCTGATCGCCAGCGGCCACGCCTATGCGGCGGACGGCCATGTGCTGTTCTCGGTGCCGTCGATGGCCGATTACGGCAGGCTATCGCGCCGCCCGCTCGACGAGATGATCGCCGGCGCGCGCGTCGACGTCGCCTCCTACAAGAAGGACGAGATGGATTTCGTCCTGTGGAAGCCGTCGTCGG
>ERZ1645187.2289-NODE-2289-length-17028-cov-47.120191_pt1 | contig 17028 bp, 14 predicted proteins | sample MGYA00575352_ERZ1645187 | MGnify/ENA primary metagenome ERZ1645187 (study PRJEB40837, sample SAMN11349314) | freshwater sediment metagenome | isolation source: river sediment | host: Sediment | place: India: Wazaribad , New Delhi | collected 2017-02-21 ... | reverse complement strand
GGTGCGCCGCTCCTTCATCACCCCCTTCGACCGCGTCGACATCAAGGATCTGATCCAGTCGATGGACGACGCCATCGACCAGATGCATCAGACCGCCAAAGCGATCACCCTCTACGAGGTGACCGAGTTCCAGGCGCCGATGCGCGACATGGCGGCGATCGCCGTCGAGTCGGCGAAGCTCACCGCCGAAGCGCTGCCGCTGCTGCGCAAGATCGGGGTCAACGCCACCGCGCTCTCCGCCTTCGCCGCCAAGATCACCGAACTCGAAGGCCGCGCCGACGAGTTGCACGACCAGGGCGTCAAGGCGTTGTTCCTCGCCCATCGTCACGACGACCCGATGGCCTTCATCGTCGGCGTCGAGATCTACAAGCACCTCGAGCGCATCGCCGATCGTTTCGAAGACGTCGCCAACGAGATCTCCGGCATCGTCATCGAACACGTCTGACGGCCGCGCGCGGAAGTTTCGAACGGATCGAACCTTGCCGCGCGCGACGTGACGCACCTCCGGGCGCCCGGCGCCCGGTCGTCTCTCCCGGGTTCCGAGAAAGCCACATGGACGCCACGCTCGCCCTGCCTCTCCTCGTCGGGCTGATCGCCGTCGCGCTCGCCTTCGACTTCCTCAACGGCCTGCACGACGCGGCGAACTCCATCGCCACCATCGTCTCGACACGGGTGCTCAGCCCGCAATATGCGGTGCTGTGGGCGGCCTTCTTCAACTTCATCGCCTTCCTGTTCTTCGGCCTGCACGTCGCCCAGACGCTCGGCAAGGGCATCGTCGAGGCGAGCGTCATCGACCCGCGCGTCGTCTTCGGTGCCCTGTCCGGCGCCATCGCCTGGAACGTCATCACCTGGCTCGCCGGCATCCCGTCGTCGTCGTCCCATGCGCTCGTCGGCGGCCTCGTCGGCGCCGGCCTCGCCAAGGCGGGCCTCTCGGCGGTGGTGATGTCGGGCTTCATGAAGACCGCCTTCGCCATCGTCCTGTCGCCGCTGGTCGGCTTCCTTCTGGCGCTGACCCTGATGCTGATCGTCAGCTGGGTCTGCCGCCCCTTCACGCCCTTCACCGTCGACAAGGGCTTCCGCTCGCTGCAGTTCGTCTCCGCCTCGCTCTATTCGCTCGGCCACGGCGGCAACGACGCCCAGAAGACCATGGGCATCATCGCCGTCCTGCTCTATTCGCAGGGCCATCTCGGCTCGACCTTCCACGTCCCCTTCTGGGTGGTGATCACCTGTCAGGCGGCGATGGGCCTCGGCACGCTGTTCGGCGGCTGGCGCATCGTCCACACCATGGGCTCGAAGATCACCCGCCTCTCGCCGATGCAGGGTTTCTGCGCCGAGACCGGCGGCGCCATCACGCTCTTTGCGGCGACGGCCCTCGGCGTGCCGGTGTCGACCACCCACACCATCACCGGCGCCATCGTCGGCGTCGGCGCGGCGCGGCGCACCTCGGCGGTACGCTGGAACATCGCTTCGTCGATCGTCGTCGCCTGGGTGGTGACCATCCCGGCCTCCGCCCTCATCGCCGCCGCCACCTGGTGGATCTGCGGCCTCTTCGCCTGATCGCAACGGCCCGAGCCCTCGCTCGGATCGAGCCGGCCCCTCTGAATACGCGTTTCACCCGATCGGAGACAGGAAGAAGCCACCCCATCTCTACTGCTCCGCGTCTTCGCGAACTCGCTCACCCTCGGCGACCGCGCCCCCTCGAGGCTCCTCCCGACCGCCCCATGTCCCGCGACCCCACGCCTCCGGTTTCCACGCCCTTTCTCCAGGTGGCTGCCCTGCCGTGGCGCCGCCGTGAGGGCGTGTTGGAGGTGTTGTTGGTGACGACCCGCGAGACCCGCCGTTGGACGGTTCCCAAGGGCTGGCCGATCAAGGGCCTGAGCAAGCGCGCCTCCGCCGCGCTGGAGGCCGACGAGGAGGCCGGCGTGACCGGAACGATCGGCGAGAAGTCGATCGGCCGCTTCACATACTGGAAGCGCCGCACCACGCGCTTCGATCTGGTCCACGTCGCGGTCTACCCGCTCGAGGTCACCCGCCAGCGCAAACGCTGGAAGGAGATGACCGAGCGCCGTCAGATGTGGGCCACCCCCGACGACGCCGCCATGGCCGTGGAAGAACCGGAACTGGCGACCATCCTGCGCGAGTTCCGGGGCACTTGAACCGGTCCTGATCCGGTCCGGCCGGTCCTGGGACTCCAGCGCCGGACCGGACCGGCGGGGCGCGCCTCGCCGGCCTCCGGTTCCCGCCTCCCCGCTCTCCCCCCTCCCGCCTCTTCCCTGCTACACTGCCGGGTGAACGAACAGAGAATCACCGCCCGAAGGTCCGCTCGGACGACGGCGGCGACGAGATGACGGATCCCCTGCGGCACATGACCAACGGTTTCGATCGCGACGACGACCCCTTCGCACCCGGCTGGACACCCCGCCCGGTGCAACGCCCCCTCGCCCCCGCCGATCTCGACGACGACTGCCCGATCCCGCTGCCCGGCGACATCGCCGCCCGCGCGTCCCTCGACGCGCCGGGAATGAAGGCGGGCGACATCGCCGCCCGCGCGTCCCTCGACGCGCCGGGAATGAAGGCGGGCGGCATCGCCGCCCGCGCGTCCCTCGACGCGCCGAACATGAAGGCGGGCGGCATCGCCGCCCGCGCCGCCGCCGCCAATCGCCCTGCCCCCGCGCCCCTCTTCTTCGACGGCCTCAACCCCGAGCAGCGTCAGGCGATCGAGGCGACGGAGGGCCCGGTCCTCGTGCTCGCCGGCGCCGGCACCGGCAAGACCCGGGTGCTGACCACCCGCATCGCCCACATTCTGTCGCAGGGTCTCGCCCGCCCCGGCGAGATCCTCGCCGTCACCTTCACCAACAAGGCGGCGCGCGAGATGAAGGAGCGCATCGGCCGCCTCGTCGGCGAGCGCGTCGAGGGCATGCCCTGGCTCGGCACCTTCCACGCCATCGGCACGCGCATCCTGCGCCGTCACGCCGAGCTGGTCGGCTTGCGCTCCGACTTCACCATCCTCGACATGGACGACCAGCTCCGGCTGATCAAACAGATCATCCAGGCCGAGGGCATCGACGAGAAGCGCTGGCCGGCCCGCCAGTTCGCCGCCTTCCTCGACGGCTGGAAGAACAAGGGCCTCGGCCCGAACGAGGTCCCGCCGCTGGAGGCGAAGGCCTTTGCCGGCGGCAAGGGCGGCGACCTCTACCGCGCCTATCAGGCCCGCCTCCTGACGCTCAATGCCTGCGACTTCGGCGATCTCCTCAACCACGTCATCCGCATCTGGAAGACGCGACCCGACGTACTCGCCGACTGGCAGCGCCGCTTCCGCTACATCCTGGTCGACGAGTATCAGGACACCAACGTCGCCCAGTACATCTGGCTGCGCCTGCTCGCCGTCGGCACCAAGAACGTCTGCTGCGTCGGCGACGACGACCAGTCGATCTACGGCTGGCGCGGCGCCGAGGTCGACAACATCCTGCGCTTCGAGCACGACTTCCCGGGCGCCCTGGTGATCCGGCTGGAGCGCAACTATCGCTCCACCACCCACATCCTCGGCGCGGCCTCCCATCTCATCGCCCACAACGAGGGCCGCCTCGGCAAGACGCTGTTCACGGAGGAGAACCACGACGATGCCGACAAGGTCACGGTCGCCAATGCCTGGGACAGCGAGGAAGAAGCGCGCTCGATCGGCGACGAGATCGAGCGTCTGCAGCGCGGCGGCCACGCGCTCAACGAGATCGCCATCCTGGTGCGCGCCTCGTTCCAGATGCGCGAATTCGAAGACCGCTTCGTCACCCTCGGCCTCCCCTACCGCGTCGTCGGCGGCCCGCGCTTCTACGAGCGCATGGAGATCCGCGACGCCCTCGCCTATTTCCGCGTCGTCTGCCAGCCGGCCGACGACCTCGCCTTCGAGCGCATCGTCAACACCCCGAAGCGCGGCCTCGGCGACGCCACCCTGCAACAGGTCCACGCCCTCGCCCGCCTCCAGGGCGTGCCGCTGACCGAAGCCTCGCGACGCATCGTCGAGACCGAGGAGCTGAAGCCCAAGGCCCGCACCACGCTGAAGGGCCTGATCCAGAACTTCGACCGCTGGCGCGGGTCCCTCGACGCCCTGCCCCACACCGAACTCGCCGGGCTGATCCTCGACGAGAGCGGCTACACCGAGATGTGGCAGAACGACAAGTCGGCCGAGGCGCCGGGCCGGCTCGAGAACCTCAAGGAACTCTTCAAGGCGATGGAGGACTACGAGAGCCTCCCCGCCTTCCTCGAGCACGTCAGCCTCGTCATGGACACCGAGAACGACGCCTCGCTCGACGCCGTCAACCTGATGACCCTGCACTCGGCCAAGGGCCTCGAGTTCGAGACCGTCTTCCTCCCCGGCTGGGAGGAAGGCCTCTTCCCCCACCAGCGGGCGCTCGACGAAGGCGGCCGCGCCGGCCTCGAAGAGGAGCGGCGGCTGGCCTATGTCGGCATCACCCGGGCGAAGAAGCGCGCGCTGATCTGGTTCGCCACCAACCGCCGCATCCACGGCTCGTGGCAGTCCTCGATCCCCTCGCGCTTCCTCGACGAGCTGCCCGAGCCTCACGTCGAGATCCGCGAGACCGGCTCCGCCTACGGCGGCTACGGCCGCTCCCGCTTCGATCAGGCCCAGCCCTTCGGCTCGACCTATTCGACCCCCGGCTGGCAGCGCGCCCAGAACCGCGCCCAGGGCAAGATCGCCGGCTCCTACGGCTCGGGCCACGACGACTTCGATCAGGACCCCGAGCGCGGCGCCACCGATCGCGGCTGGTTCGGCGCCGGTCGCGGCCGTTTCGGCGAGGCGGAAGGCCGCAACGGCCCATCCGGCTTCGAGGATCGCGGCCGTGGCGGCTTCGGTGGCGCGCGCGGTGGCTTCTCCGACTCGGGCCGCGCCGCCTCGATGGACGGCCGCCTGGAGCGCCTGCCCGCCCGCGACCGCTGGGGCAATCCGCTGCACGAGCGCCGCATCAAGGTGATCGAGGGCACCCTGGTGGCCAAGTCCTCGGCTTCCGCATCGAGCCGCTACTCGGTCGGCGACCGCGTCTTCCACCAGAAGTTCGGCAACGGCACCGTGGTCGAGGTCGACGGCGAGAAACTGTCGATCGACTTCGATCGCGCCGGCCGCAAGCGCGTGGTCGACAGCTTCGTCAGCCCGACCGCCTGAGCGCCGGCTCGCTTCCCCCTCCGCGCCGCGATCTCCCCCCTTCTCCCCTTGGGGGGCCTCTGCGTAATTCTCTCGATGTCTGAATTTCCCGGATCACCAGCCCCCAGCACAGTCGTCATCCCCGGCGAGCGCGAGCAGAGGGAAGGGCATCCAATATGGCTTCGACTTGTTGGAATCTCTATTGGATTCCCTTCCCCTCCGCGCATCTTGCGATGCGTGTCCCACCGGGAACGACGGGGATGTTTTCGCGTCTGAAGACTACGAACCGAGTGCTGGCTGAATTGGGCAGAGGTCCCCTTGGCGGCGAAGGGACCCGGAGGGCGGATGAGGGGCGCGCCGCCAGGCGCATCGGCAATTCCGAAGGTCGCATTTCCGCCCCCGGCCGCCGAGAAACATTTCACACACCCTTCCGCATATGGACAAATACTTACAGAGCCTTCACAGTTCGCCCCATCCCGCCTGCGTCGCGCGCATCGCGGGGGGCGTGCGGCTCTCGTCGGGAAGAGAGCCGCCGCCGCACGGTCGCGATGGGGGAAGCTCGCACATGAATTCGATCCGCATGATTTCGTTCGCCTTCCTCACCCTCGCCGGCACCGCCGCCGCGGCGGCGCAGGACCGTTGCACCGCCTACGCCAACGAGATGGTGGCGATCGACCAGCGCGCCCGCCAGATGAAGTGCCCTGCCTGGAAGAGCCATTCCAACTGGAACGGCCATTACGACTGGTGCGGCAAGCAGCCTCCGACCCGTGTGAAGGACGCCCTCGACACCTGGACCGCCAAGCTCGACGGCTGCGCCTTCACCTTCGGCGGCCAGGGCGGCGGCTACCAGCCGCCCAAGCCCAAGGCCGCCGGCGACGGCAGCCGCAGGCCGATCTGCGCCTCCTTCGCCGCCCACGCCGTCAAGTGGCGCAACGGGGCCGCCGCCAGGGGCTGCGACGTCTATCGGCTGAACGAGCCGCTGGTGCCCAAGAGCGAGGGCGAACTCGTCGACTGGTGCATGAACACCTCCGACGCCGAGTTCCGCTCCCGCAGCCCGCAGGCGCTCGGCTTCAAGGGCGTGGTGGAGAAGCAGTGTTCCCAGCAGCTCCGTCGGCCGTTCAAGATCTGACGGAAGCGCGAAATCGGGGGGGTGCAGGCGCCCCTGCCCCGCCGCGACGAGTTCTAGCCCACGTTCGGGCCTCAAAAACAAAAAACCCCGGCACGGAGGCATGTACCTCCCATCCGGGGCTTCCTGCTCTCGCTCGTTTCGCCTCCGCCCCCCAGTACATCCGTGGTGGGCACGGCGGCGCTCGAGCGCCTCGGAGATGTCCCCCGCTCGCTGGCGGCTTCGATCTCCTCTGAGGATCAATAGACCAGAAGAAAGTGAAGAAAGTGTGAACGTCGCGCACGAAGGCGAAACGGCCGCCGCGCACGCCCCCGCGACAGCGCCGCTCCCGCGTGCTATGCCGCGCCCCATGCCGGCCCACGTCTATCGCCTGACCACCACCCGCTCGCTCGCCACCCGCATCGCCGATGCGCTCGGGGACGGCGAGATCGTCTTCGCCTTCGCCGATGCGGCCGGCGCCTACGACCACGGCGACGGCGTGTGGGGCGTCGAGGCGTGGTTCCCCGAAGCCCTCGACGAAGCCGAACTCGCCGCCGCCCTGGCCGAGATCCTGGAGGCCGACGGCATCGCCGGCCGCGAGGCCGCCTTCGCCACCCTCGCGAGCGCCACGCTGAAGCCGCTCTCCGCATCGGAATGGGCCGACACCGGCCTCGACGAGCTGCCGCCGATCCGCGCCGGCCGCTTCCGCGTCTTCGGCGAACACAATCGCCCGGAAAACCTCGCCCGCACCGACCTCCTCATCGAAGCCTCGTCGGCCTTCGGCTCCGGCGATCACGCCTCGACCCAGCTCTCGCTCGCCGGCCTCGACGAGATCCTCAAGGTCCACACGCCGAGGAACGTCCTCGATCTCGGCACCGGTACCGGCATCCTCGGCCTCGCCGTCTCGCGCCTCCACCCGGCCGCGCGCGTGCTCGCCACCGACATCGCCCCGCACGCGGTGGCGACCGCCCGCCGCAACGCCCGCTTCAACCAGGTCGACGCCAAGTTCCGCGCCCTCGTCGCCGATGGACTGGGCGATGTGCGCATCGCCCGCACCGCCCCCTTCGATCTGGTGCTCGCCAACATCCTGCCCGATCCCCTCTGCGCCATGGCCGAGGACGTGGCGCGGGTGATGGCGCCCGGCGCCCTCCTCGTCGTCGCCGGCCTGCGCATCGGCGAGATGCCCCGCCTCGTCTCGGCCTACGGCGCCCGCGGGCTCCGGCTCGTCTCCCGCCGCTCGATCAAGGAATGGGCCTCGCTCACCTTCGTGAAGCCCTGAACCTCCAACCGGAGTGATCCCATGCCCGCCGTTCAGGTCCGCCTCGTCGCCGAAGGCGCCCGTTCCGCCGAGATCGAACGCCTGCTCGGCGAAGCCTTCGAGCTCGAGGGCTGGCCGGTCACCCGCGAAGAAACCGTGCCCTATTCGGAAGTGTGGTCGGTCGACACCCTGCTCTTCGACGCCGACGACGAGGAGAGCGCGCTCGCCATCGTCCGCGAGGCGCTGGAGGAGGCGATCGGCGCCGACGAGGCCGCCGCCTACGAGCTGACGACCACCGTCCTCGACCTCGACGCCAACTGGATCGCCATGAGCGAGGAGATCCGCCACCCGGTCGTCGCCGGACGTTTCTTCGTCCACGGCAGTCACGATCGCCATCGCTGCCCGCCGTCGGGCGTATCGATCGAGATCGATGCCGAGATGGCCTTCGGCACCGGCCACCACGCCACCACCTGGTGCTGCCTGATGGCCCTCGACCGGCTCTTGAAGACGAAGCGCTTCGAGCGCCCGCTCGACCTCGGCACCGGCACCGGCGTCCTCGCCATCGCGCTGGCCCGCGTCCAGCACGTCCCCGTGCTGTGCACCGACATCGATCCGATCGCGGTGGCCATCGCCGCCGAGAACGCGCGGCTGAACGGGGTGGGCGCGGAGGTCCGCTGCATCGTCGCCGACGGCATGACCGCCCGCCTCCTCGACGAAGAGGCCCCCTACGATCTGGTGGTCGCCAACATCCTCGCCCGCCCGCTGACCAAACTCGCCTACCCCATCGCCGCCCGCCTCGCCCGCCGCTCCACGGTGGTGCTGTCCGGCCTCAGGACGGTCGAGCGGCAGATGGTGCTGTCGGCCTACGCCGCCCAGGGCCTGCGCCTCGCCTTCGAGGTGGAACAGAACGGCTGGCTCGCCCTGGTTCTCGAGACCGGCGCCCGCTGAGCCCACTGTCGGTGCGCCGGCCGAGCTCTCCGCAGACGGTTGCGCTGGCCCCGGTGGGGCAGTTCTTCGCCCCCCGCCCCTCGGTCATGACGTGAAGAGCGCCGCCGCCGCCAAGTCGAGCGGCCACTCCGTCGTTTCGACGAGCGTCGAATTACGCATGGACCTGCGGTCGTGCGAGCTGAAGTCGCTCCACTGAATCGTCGAACCCGTCCCGTTCGACGACGAGCGCCGTCGCAACACACCACCTCACCACGACGAATCATCGCTCGACTTGCAAAGTCAAAAATAAGTTAAAAATATTCGTTTCAGCAAAATAAGCTTTCGATCACTGACATTTCAAATCTTCACGGTTTTTCGACACCCATTGTATACGACAAAACACGTCTTGACCTCTCGATCGGAATGGTTTTACAGTCTCTCTCGCAGTCACCGCAGTCTCGACAAGATGATAAGCAAGACTACGGATATATGCCTGAAGACCAAGGGAGGGTCGAACATGCCACGCATGAAGATCGCCAACGGCACTTGGATTCTGGTCGGCGACGGTCGCAAGGCCATGGTTCTGCGCAACGACGGCTTGGCCGAGACGCCGAATCTCCACTGCATCGCCACCCGCGAACAGACCAATCCGCCGACCCGCGATCAGGGTTCCGATGCGCCCGGCCGCGCCTTCGCCTCCAGGGGCGGGATGCGCTCGGCTGTCGAGACCACCGACTGGCACGACCTCGAGGAGAAGCGCTTCGCCGCCGCGGTGGCGGCCGATCTCAACGCCGCCGCCCATGACGGTCGCTTCGAACACCTGATCGTGGTGGCCCCGCCGCGTATTCTGGCCGAACTGCGCCAGGATCTCTCCGGCGAAGCCCGCGCGAAGGTACGCGCCGAGATCGACAAGGACCTGACCCGCCACACCATCGCCGACATCGAGACCATCCTGATGGCGGCCGGCTGACGGATCCGCCGGCCTCTCTCCCCCTGGAGGCCGACGCAGTACCCCGCCCGACGGGGACGATGAGAGCATCGCCCCCGCCCGTGGATCGGCCCCTCCCCGCTCGTGCGCCACTCCCCCCCCCTGAGGCGCGAGCCGAGCGAGAGCCGATCCGGCGGCGGGACGCATGACCTGCCGGTGCGATCCGGCGACGGCGGAGCACGCCTCTGGTGCCCCGCCGTTTTCATGTGTCCCTCGTCCACGCGCCGTTTCGTCCTCCCGAACCCGTCTCTCCACGTGCTCGCCTCCGCACCCCTCGTCATCGTGGCGAAATCCGCATCGGCGATGCGCATCCGCGCGGTTGCCGGATCGCCCCCGGGCGCTACACTCGCCCCCATGTTCCAGACCTTCGACCGCGTCGCCGACCCCTCGCTCGGTGCTCCCCGCCTCGCCGCCCTGCGCGAACGCCTCCGCCACCACGGCCTGACCGGCTTCCTGGTGCCGCGCGCCGACGAATTCCAGGGCGAATACGTGCCCGAATCGGCCGAACGCCTGCGTTGGCTGACCGGCTTTTCCGGCTCGGCCGGCAGCGCGGTGATTCTCGCCGATCGCGCCGCCGTCCTCACCGACGGACGCTACACCCTCCAGGTCCGCGAGGAGACCGACGCCACGATCTTCGAGCCCGTCGACGGCGTCGCCACCCCGACCCACGCCTTCCTCGCCACCGCCCTGAAGCCCGGCGACCGCGTCGGCTTCGACCCCTGGCTCCACACCCGCGCCCAGGTCCGCCGCCTGACCGAGGCCACCGCCCGCGCCGGCGCCGAACTGGTCGCCGTCGAGCGCAACCTCGTCGACGAGATCTGGACCGACCGGCCCGCCCCACCCGCCGGCCCGGTGGTCGAACAGCCGCCGGAACTGGCCGGTGAGACGGTGGAGACCAAGCTCGCCCGCCTCGCCGAGACCCTGCGCGGCGACAACCTCGACGCGGTGCTGCTGACCCAGCCCGATTCCGTCGCCTGGACCTTCAACATCCGCGGCGCCGACGTGCCCCACAATCCGGTGGTGCTCGCCTTCGCCCTCCTCGCCGCAGACGAGCGCCCCACCCTGTTCGTCGCGCCCGAGAAGATCGACACCGCCGTCGAAGCCCACCTCGCGCCCCTGGTCGACCTCGCCCCTCCCGGCGACCTCCTCGCCGCCCTCGACCGGCTCGGCACCCGGAGCGCCCGCGTCCGCATCGATCCCGCCTGGACCCCGGAGATTCTGGTGCGCCGCCTCGAGGCCGCCGGCGCCGACGTCGTCGACGGCGACGATCCCGTCGTCCTGCCGAAGGCCCTGAAGAACGCCGCCGAGATCGAGGGCGCCCGCGCCGCCCACCGCCGCGACGGCGCCGCCATGGCCCGTTTCCTGGCGTGGTTCGAGCGCGAGGGCCATACGACCGACGAGATCGCCTGTTGCCGCAGGCTCGAGGCCTTCCGCGTCGAGGCCGGTGCGCTCGACCTCTCCTTCGGCACCATCGCCGGAGCCGGCCCCAACGGCGCCGTGGTGCACTATCACCCGACCACCGCGACCAATCGGCCGATCGATGGCGATTGCCTGTTCCTGCTCGACAGCGGCGGCCAATACGTCGACGGCACCACCGACGTCACCCGCACCATCGCCGTCGGCACCCCCGACGCCGCCATGTGCCGCGCCTATACGCTGGTGCTGAAGGGCCACATCGCCGTCGCTGCGGCGCGCTTCCCCGTCGGCACGCCCGGCAGCGCCCTCGATTCCTTCGCCCGCTCTGCCCTGTGGAAGGCCGGCCTCGACTACGACCACGGCACCGGCCACGGCGTCGGCAGCCGCCTGTCGGTGCACGAGGGCCCGCAGCGCATCTCCAAGACCGGCTCGGTGGCGCTGCAACCCGGCATGATCGTGTCGAACGAACCCGGCTTCTACGCCGCCGGCCGCTTCGGCGTGCGCATCGAGAACCTGATCCTGGTCACCCCGCCCGAGCACGTCCCCGACGGCGAGCGCCCCATGCTCGGCTTCGAGACCCTGACCCTGATCCCGATCGACACGCGGCCCATCGCCCTCGATCTGCTGACCGCCGACGAGATCGCCTGGCTCGACGCCTATCACGCCCGCGTCCGCGCCGAGATCGGCCCGCTGGTCGACGCCACGACCCGCGCGTGGCTCGACCGCGCCACCGCCCCCCTCGCCCGCCCCGACGCGGCCGAATGAAATCAGAAGAACCGATCCCGAGGAGACGCTTGATGAGCGAATTCACCCTTCACTGCTTCGGCCAGAGCGGCAACTGCTTCAAGGTCGCGCAGATGCTGCAGCTGACCGGTGCCGACTGGACGCCGAAATACGTGCCCTTCCTCGACGGCGTCACCCGTTCGCCCGAATGGCGCGACGGCATGAACGAGATGGGCGAGGCGCCGATCCTCGATCACGGCGAACTGCGGCTGACCCAGTCCGGCGTCATCCTCGACTATCTGGCCGATCTGACGGGCAGGTTCGGCGGCGAGACCGCGGCCGAGAAGCGTGAGATCTGGCGCTGGATCCTGTTCGACAACCACAAGTTCACGTCCAACTTCGCCACCCTGCGCTTCATCGTCGCCATCAAGAAGATGCCGGAGAGCGCGGCGACCGAATTCCTGCGCGGCCGCGTGGTCGACGCCTACAAGGTGGTGGAGAAGCATCTGAAGACCCGCGACTTCCTCCTCGGCGACCGCCCCACCATCGCCGACCTGTCGCTCGCCGGTTATTGCTTCTACGACGAGGAGACCGGCCTCGACCGCTGGTCGATGTTCCCGGCCATCGACGCCTGGCGCCGCCGCATCCAGGCGCTGCCGGGCTGGAAGGGGCCGTACGAGATCATGCCCGTGGCATGACCCGTAGAGTGCAATGAGCGAAGCGAATTTGCGCCGAGCGATCGGAACCGCCGTAGGGCGGATGGCACGGAGCGACCTCCGCGCCTTCTCCTCCCCCCTTGCGGGGGAGGTGGCCCGGCGAAGCCGGGTCGGAGGGGGTCATCCCCCCGCTCTCGAGGCCGACGAAACCGACACCTGCGCTGAAAGCTGCTCCGCTCACCCTTCCGGCAACGGCCGCGGCCGGCGATCCTCGCCGATCGCCACGAAGGTGAACACGGCCTGCGTCACCTTCTCCTGCCCGTCGTCTTCGCGCGGCCGGCGCCACGCCTCGATCAGCACCTTCACCGACGACCGCCCGGTGCCGACGATGGTGCCGTAGAAACTCACCTCGTCGCCGACCTTGACCGGCTTCAGGAACGCCATCGCATCGACCGCCACCGTCGCCGCCCGCCCCCGCGCCCGCCGCGTCGCCACATTGGAGGCGGCGAGATCCATGTGCGCCATCAGCCATCCGCCGAAGATGTCGCCGGCCGGATTGGTGTCCCCCGGCATGGCGATGGTGCGGATCACCGGGGCGGCGGACGGCGGCTGTTCTGACATGGGAGTTCTCGCGTGGGAGGACGATCGCGCTCGATCCTCGCCCCCCGGACGCGCGGGGACAAGGGGGCGGCCCGCCGCAGGGCGCGTTGCCCCGCCCGCGGTCGACGGGCCGGCATTCACGGCCGCTCGAGCGGCTCGATCCAGTGACGCCGCAGAGTGGCGAAGGTCGAGGAATAGGGCATGTCCCGATCGTCGACGACGGCAGGACGGCTCGAGCGGCGGAACATGCGCTGGGCGAGATCGCGAAGTCGGCTCATGGGTGACCTCCTGTTCGTTCGAACGATCGGCCCCACCCGGCTCTCCCCTCCCCGCTCCCGGCTCTCATCGGCCGCGATGCGAGGCGACGCCTCACACGGGGCGCCCATCGAACCGAGCATATCGCCCATTCGACAGTTCCATCATGAGCGCAATTTCTTGCTGACATATGGAAAATTCCGGATGGCAGCCCCGCGCAAAATGCAGATCTCGCGCCCCCATTCCCCGTCGACCACGGGCCGCATCCGCTCGCGCAGCGCTCGCAGCCTCACCCCTCGCCGACCATGGCGAGCCATTCCTCTTCCGTGAGCACCTGAACGCCGAGATCGCGCGCCTTGGCGAGTTTGGAGCCCGCCCCCGGCCCGGCCACCACGATGTGCGTCTTGGCCGAGACCGAACCGGCGACCTTGGCGCCGAGCCGCTCGGCCATGGCCTTGGCCTCGTCGCGGGTCATGCGCTCGAGGGAGCCGGTGAAGACCACCGTCTTGCCGGCGACCGCCGTGTCGGACTTCGGCTTCTCGGCGTCGAGAATGGTGAGCTCGGCCACCAGCCGTTCGACCACCTCGCGATTGTGCGGCTCGCGGAAATAGGCGGCGATGGAATCGATCACCGTTTCGCCGATCTGATCGATCGCGTCCATCTCCTCGCGCGCCACCGCATCCTCCGCCACGATCCGCTCCGCCGTCGCATGGAACGCCGCCCACGAGCCGTAGGCCCGCGCCAACTGCCGCGCCGTCGTCTCGCCGACGTTGCGGATGCCGAGCGCAAAAAGGAACCGTTCGAGCGAGATCACCCGCCGCGCCTCGATCGCCGCGAACAGCTTGGCGACAGAGACGGTGCCGAACCCTTCCTTGTTCTCGAGCTTCTTCAAGGGGCTTTCGGCGTTGCGCGCCGCCAGACGGAAGATGTCCGACGGCTCGCGGATCGGGAAATCCGGGTCGTTGAAGAAGAATTCGATCTGCTTCTCACCCAGCCCCTCGATGTCGAAGGCCTTGCGCGACACGAACTGCCGCAGGTGCTCCTGACGCTGGAACGGACAGGCGAATTCGCCGCTGCAACGGCGGATCTTACCCTCCTCGCCTGTCACCGTCTCCTCGCGCACCAGCGCCGTCTTCAGGTCGCACAGACACAGATGCGGGAAGTCGAAGGCCGCGCGCCCCTCGTGCGCCGCATCCTTCACCACCTCGACGATCTGCGGGATCACGTCGCCCGCCCGCTGTACCACCACGGTGTCGCCGATGCGCGCGTCGAGGCGTTGGATCTCGTCGGCATTGTGCAGCGTCGCGTTGGTGACGACCACGCCGCCGACCGTCACCGGCGCGAGCCGCGCCACCGGCGTATGCGCGCCCGTACGCCCGACCTGAATGTCGATCCCCTCGAGTACGGTGGTCGCCCGTTCCGCCGGGAACTTGTGGGCGATCGCCCAGCGCGGCGAGCGTGACACGAACCCCAGCCGGGTCTGGAGGTCCAGCCGATCGACCTTGTAGACGACGCCGTCGATGTCGTAGCCGAGCGATGCCCGCTTCGCCTCGAGCAGACGGTAATGCGCCAGCATCTCCTCCGCGCCGGCACAGCGCACCATCAGCGCATTGATCGGAAACCCCCAGCGCCCGAACGCCTGCACGCGTTCGAACTGCGTGTCGACGTCCCAATCCGACACCTCGCCCCAGGCATAGGCGAAGAACCTCAACGGCCGCGCCGCGGTGATCCTGGCATCGAGCTGGCGCAAGGACCCGGCGGCCGCGTTGCGCGGATTGGCGAAGGTCTTCTCCCCCGCCGCCTCGGCCCGCGCGTTGAGCGCCGCGAAGTCGGCATGGCTCATGTAGACCTCGCCGCGCACCTCCAGCACCTCCGGCACGTCGTCCGGCAGCACGGTCGGAATGTCGGCGATGGTTCGCACGTTGGCGGTGACGTTCTCGCCCTCCGCCCCGTCGCCGCGCGTGGCCGCATGGACGAGCCGCCCCTTCTCGTAGCGCAGCGACAGCGACAGCCCGTCGATCTTCGGCTCGGCGGTGAAGCCGACCACCTGCCCATGGGTGGCGAGGAACTTGTGCACGCGGCCCACGAAGTCGGCGACGTCCTCGTCGGAAAAGGCGTTGTCGAGGGAGAGCATCGCCACCGCGTGGCGGATCTTCTCGAACTTCTCCGAAGGCCCGGACCCGACCGTCTGGGTCGGGCTGTCCGCCCGCTTCAGCTCCGGAAACCGCGCCTCGAGCGCGATCAACCGCCGCCGCAGCGCGTCGTAATCCGCATCGGTGAGCGTCGGCGCATCGTTCTGATAATAGGCCTCGTCGGCCGCGCGGATGAGCGCGGAGAGCCGCTCGACCTCGCCGGAGGCCTCGAGCGGCAGGAGAGTGTCGACGGACGTATCGGCGGCAGAGGTCATGATCGAGTCGGGGTGCGTTGAAGGGACGAGGACTATAGCCGGAACCCTCCCCCCGCGCCGCCTCATTCATTCCGCACGGCGATCTCCAACCCGGACAAGCGAACATAGGCTTCGAGGATCTCGACCAGCTCTTCATGAAAGAGTTGAAGGTGCTCGGCGTTTCGAACGCTCGTCACTTCGACGACTTTTCGAGCAAGGGCATTGAGTTCGGGTGTCCAGACCAACGGCCCCCGCCTACGCTCGATCCGCTGCAACGGCTCTCGCCGAACGAAACGCAGGTCGTAGCGATTGGGGCCGACCTCGACCAATTCAATGACGTCGAATTGGTCCCCGAATTCCTCTTGTAGGCGGGCGAGCAAGAAGTTGACCGTGCTGAGCTTCGCCGGTTCCCCCGCCTCGATCTTCGCCAGCGTCGGACGGGACAGGCCCACCTTTTCCGCAAGAGCCACCTGGGAAAGCCCGATCACCCCTCGAAACTCCGCGACATTCTGAACCGTCCAGTCGGCGAGGAGCGTAGCCATTGGAACCTCTTACGCTGCACAAAAAAGAAGTTTACAAAAACATAACAGCCCAAACCCCCTCCAGCAAGTCTCCAGCCAAAGCGGCCATCCAACAAACAACGAAGCAGACATTCCAACAACCTTTTTGCTATTTTTGATTGTCTTGGGTTGTATCGACGTTGCCGCAATGGCGCAAAGTGAAAACTTATTATCTTATTGTTTACAGCTATGGCAAAAAGCTTGACTCATTTGTATCAGGATTCAACACTACCCCATCAGCCGCTCAACCAAGCGCAAAAGTCCGAGGCGTCCATTTCGGCGGAGGTTGGTGCCATGAGTTTCCTCGACCTGAATTTCGGAGCGTTTCTCGCTTTCATGGCGGCCGTCGTCGCCATGCTGTCGATCACCGTGCTCTACCTGAATGCCCGCAAGGGGAAAGTCAGCGTAGAATTCAGGCAGGATGGGTTCGGGACCTCCTTCCACACCGAAGCCGAATTTGGTTGTGACAATGAAAACCCGGACCTGAGCCACCGGCGTCTGGAGCCATCGATCGACTACCAGCCTCCCGTTGGACTCCCTCCTCTCGTGGAGTCGGTCCCCATCCCCTCGTTGCCGGAGGCGATCGTTCCTAAGAAGAACGAAAAGAAGCTGTCCGCAGCTGACAAGGAACCCAAGCCGAAGCGTCGCACCGGACGCTGAGCCCCCCTCACCCCGCCATCAAACTCGCCGCCGCCTCGCGCGCCGCGTCCGTGACGACGTCCCCGGACAGCATCCGCGCGATCTCCTCGCGCCGCGCCTCCGGCTCGAGCAGCACCACGCGGGTGACGACGCGATCTTCGCCGCCCGGCACCGGTTCTTTCGAGATCAGGAAATGCGTCCCCGCCCGCGCCGCCACCTGCGGCGCATGGGTGACGCTCATCACCTGCACCGTCTCGGCGAGCCGCGCCAACCGTTGGCCGATCGCCCCGGCCACCGCGCCGCCGACACCGGTGTCGATCTCGTCGAAGATCAGCGTCGGCGCCGAGCCCTTGTCGGCGAGGC
>ERZ1645187.2288-NODE-2288-length-17031-cov-7.421006_pt1 | contig 17031 bp, 13 predicted proteins | sample MGYA00575352_ERZ1645187 | MGnify/ENA primary metagenome ERZ1645187 (study PRJEB40837, sample SAMN11349314) | freshwater sediment metagenome | isolation source: river sediment | host: Sediment | place: India: Wazaribad , New Delhi | collected 2017-02-21 ... | reverse complement strand
AGCTTTGCCATGAAACTAGCTGTCATCCCCCGCCCCTGACACAATCGATCGAGTCAGCACCCAACCCTCATCCGGAAAACGCAGATGCGGCCAACGATCGGAAAACTCGTCGGAGACAACCTCTACATTCACCGGCAATGCCTCGAGTACCTCCCAGACGAGATGGGAGATACGATCACTCAAGCTCGCCATGCTGCGGCGGAAGCCTTCGAGGTGGCAGACGTCTTCAAGATCGGAACCTCCAACCGCACGGTCTCACTCCTTCGCTATCCGTCCTTCTTCGAAGATCCCTTCCCCACCTTGGCGGAGAGCTGGCGCATCCATCTCGATAGCGATCGAGTCAGCTATCGCTCGTATGCCGAGTCACTCAACCCACCTATCCTGCACAGGAAGGAGCTCCTCCTTCCGCCCAACCACCCGGACCGCGAAGCCTTCGCCACGCTCACTGCCCAAGCCGAGCAACTCGGGCTGTTTAGTGACAATCACCTGATCGGCTTCAAGCGCACGTGGGACGACAAGATACGCACCGCCGGGTATTACCTCGATGGGCACACCCTGCTCCCGTTAGGTAACGACGTCTCCGAGGCAGACCAAGGCGACACGCTCGACACGACGGCAGCCGAGATCCAGCGCCACCGCACCGCGCTAAGTCGAGCGGGCCTCTCCGCCCCGATGCAAGCACTGGCTCGACACGGTCTGCTCGGCGAGGAAACGACCCTGTTCGACTATGGCTGCGGTCGTGGCGACGACCTGACCGCACTGCGCAGCAACGGAATTACGGCCAATGGTTGGGACCCCTACTTCGCACCCGACCAGCAGAAGCGGCCCGCCAAGGTCGTCAACCTCGGCTTCGTCATCAACGTCATCGAGGACTTCGACGAGCGCATCGCCGCCCTGCGAGGTGCATTCGAACTTGCAGAAGAACTGCTCGTCGTTTCGACGATGCTTTATGGAAGCGCGCCACCGCCCGGACAACCCTATCGGGATGGCTACCTGACCGGGCGTCAAACGTTCCAGAAATACTTCACCCAGAGCGAACTCAAGGAATTCGTCGAGTCGGTTCTCGACACGGAGGCCATCGCAGTCGGGCCGGGCATCATGCTCGTTTTCGCGGACAAGGGTGCTGAGCAGCGATTCCTGTACGGCCGACAACGCAGTCATCATGCCTTGAAGCTACTGGGCTACCGCCGCGCACAGGCAACTCGCATCCCGAGGGTCCCACGGCCTTCTAGACGCGAACAACAACTCGCCGAGCATCACGACCTAATCGACGCGCTGTGGCACGCAATGCTTAACCTCGGCCGCACGCCCGAGCCATTCGAGTTTGCAGACTACGCGGCAACTGTTGAGGCTTTCGGCTCGTGGGGGCGCGCGACTCGATTCGTACTCGAGGTTAAGGACACCGCAGAGTTCGAGCTCGCGGCGGCCGAACGTCGCGCCGACCTTCTCGTGTACCTCGCTCTCCAGCTCTTTTCGAAGCGGAAGCGCTACAGCCACCTCGATGAAAGCTTGCAGCGCGACGTCAAAGCGCACTTCGGCGACTATCAGAAGGCCCTCGCCACGGCGCAGGCGTTGCTGCTGAGCGTCGCAGATCCATCCACACTTGATGACGCCTGCCGTGCCGCACAAGCGAAGGGTTTGGGCTACTACGTCGAGAGCGACTACCTGCAACTCCACGCATCCCTTATCGAGCGCTTGCCCGCCGTGTTGCGAGTGTACGTGGGGTGTGGCTCGATCCTCTATGGCGACCTCGACGGGATCGACCTCGTCAAGATTCACATCCGCTCGGGCAAATTGAGCCTGATGAAGTTCGACGATTTTGACGGCCAGCCCATCCCCCTCATGACCGAGCGGATCAAGATCCGCTTGCGCGATCAGGACATCGACTTCTTCGTCTATGGCTCACCCCATGAGCCCCCGCCCCTGTACTTTAAGTCCCGTTACCTCAACGAGGACCATCGCATGTTCGAGCAGCAGGCACGCTTCGACGAAGACGTGGAAGCACTGAGCCTCTTCGACCCCGATGGTTTTGGTCTTCCGCTGCAACAACTACAGCAGGCACTAGCATCGCGGCGGCTGGAGGTCTCGAACTATGCGGTTGCCCCGTCCTCAACGATCCCCAGCCTCGACGAACCCTGCGGCGCGCACTTCACCTTTCGACACTTCATCGAGTGCGGCGAAACCTGGGAGAGGACCAGACTGCGCAACATCCCCCAGCAGGCTGCCACGTTCAACGCTCTTCACGCGCTTGCGACGAACATCCTGGACCCAGTGATCGACTACTTCGGGATGATCAGGCTGACCTACGGTTTCGCCTCGGCCGCGCTGGCCAAAGAGATCCCGGGCCGCATTGCCCCACACCTCGACCAACACGCCGGACACGAACTCAACCGCGCTGGCAAGCCGATCTGCTCGCGACTCGGCTCTGCAGTCGACTTCCTGGTCGAGGACGAAGACATGGTGGAAGTTGCCAAATGGATCACGGCCAATATCCCATTCGATAGGCTATACGTCCACGGTCCAGATCGACCCATCCATATCAGCTATGGCCCACAGGGCACCCACCAAGTTGTAGTGATGAGCCAGGCAGCAAGTCAGGGGCGGCTTGTACCGAAAGCGCTCACTCCCGAGAAGTTTGCGGCCTTCGAGTGGCCGAACGGTTGACATCAGCATTAACTATCCGACTCAACAACAAAAAGAGCCTAGACGATGGACGTCAAGAATCTACTGAAAGATATCGCCGACGAAGTAACGGCGGAGAAGTTGGGAAGCATGTCGCGACAGGACCGCATCTATCACGCAGCAGCGCAGCGACTCCTGATGCTCGAGCGAGACCTTCTCGGCCCCGGAGCACCAAAGCCGACCGACGTTCGAGTGGAGCGCCTGCTTGAAGCAATCGAAAAGGAGAATTTCTGATGTTTCTCCAACGTGTGCTTCTGCGGAACTTTCGCGGTTTCTACGGCGATCAATCGATCGATTTTGCACCGCTCGGAGCGAACTCGGTCACCGTCATTCACGGTGAGAACGGCGCGGGTAAGACGAACCTCTTGAACGCCATTTTCTGGTGCCTGACGGGCGAGTTCACACCCCGTCTCTCCAACGTAGAGATGCTCCTCAATAAGGCTGCGCGAGACGAAGACAAGGAGGCTGAGTGCTTCGTCGAAGTAACGTTCAAGCATGAGGACAAGCAGTACCTTGCCAGACGCACGGTTACGGGTCGCAACCTCTCTTCTCTCGAGGTCATTCCGCTGGATGACGGCGTCGGCAAACCCTTCACCAGTCCTCAGCAGTTTCTCGAAAAGATCATCCCAAAGGGTCTATCTCGCTGGTTCTTCTTCGACGCCGAGGCGATCGGCGAGCTCGAGCTCTCGGGCAGCACGCAGTTCCGCCAGGAACTGAGGAAGGTCCTCGGCTTCGAGTTGGTCGACCGGCTTCTGGAAGACCTCGACCGCTGCCTCAGCAAGAAGCAGAGCAGCCTGGCAAGGGCCGTCAATTCGAAAGAGCTCGACGCCATCCAAGAGGCACGCGAGAAGATCGAGCACGTGCTTCCAGCGCAGCGCGACAAGGCGAAAGTCCTCGAGCAGCAGCTTGCGATCGCTGATGCCCGTGTTTCCAAGCTCGAGGGCGAGCTTCGCAACCTGCCGAAGAGCAAGCCATTGCAGGACAGTCGCAGCAGGCTCGAAGCACGCCGGAAGAACTGCGTCACGAGCAAGAAAGAGCTGCAAGACAGGATCGCCCGTTACGTCGGCGACTCGGCTCCTGCCGTGCTCATCGCGTCAATGGCGGCGCCGTTTCAGGACCAGCTCCACCTGAAGGAGAACTCAGGGCGACTGCCTGCCCCCTTCAGTGAGCAGCTTGTCGAGGACATCCTCCGCGACTCGACCTGCGTGTGTGGAAGGCCTGTCGATCACGGCTCATGCGAAGAAGCGAAGATTAAGAGCCTGATGCGCAGTGCATCGACCACAGCCTTTAACCAGCGCGTCCGAGCGATTCAGTACCTGCTCAAGGATATCGAGGCAACCAGAGAGACCTACGGCACATCGCTGGCCGACCTACAGCGGCGGGTTGAAACAAACGACACGGATATCGCCGAGATTGATGATCAGCTGAAGGACATCAAACGTCAGCTCGAGCTCATTGACGAAGACTCGATCCAGACGCTGGAGCGCGAACGCAGCGCCGCTGCGACTGAAGCGCGCCAACTTTCCCAACAGCTCGCTGTCATTAACGACCAGGTCACCAAGAACGAGGCCCGCCTGCGTGACCTGAAGCTTCAGTACGAAAACACGGCCAAAAAGCTCGGTCACGGCGACGCAGTCAAAAAGCAGATCGACAAGATCAAGCGACTCAGTGACTACATAGCAGGCACACTCAAAAAGCAGGAACTCCGCGCGCTCAACTTGCTGCAAATCGAGCTCAACCGGATCCTGACGAACTACTTGACCAAGCATTACAGCGCTCGCATCAACCCGAGGACCTACGAGGTCGAGCTACTCGACGCTCAAGGTCGGGACGTCGGTCGGAGCACTGGTGAAGGTCAAGTGCTCAAGTTCGCCTTCATCACAGCGGTGGTTGCACTTGCGGGCCGCAAGACACAAGAGAAAATCGAGTTTCTGGCCGAACCAACCGTCGCACCGCTCGTCCTCGATGCGCCCTTCTCGGCGCTCGACCCGGAGTACCAAGGCTCCGTTGCCGAGAACCTGGCTAACCAATCCACGCAGCTGGTCCTGCTGATCTCCTCCGCCGCTTGGGGCGACGCAGTTGCAGCAGCCCTCGAGCGCCATGTCGGCAAGCGCTACGTCATCGTTTCAAGACAGCAAGGGCCTCGCGGTAACAAGCCCGTCAAGTCCATGCGCATCAACGACCAGGTCCTTACGCTCAACGAATACGACGCCGAGCGCGACGAATCCGTCATCCTGGAGTTCTGATCATGTCCCAGCAAAGTCTTTTCACGGCCGGCAAAACGATCTACTGGCCAGCCGAGTTCGCCGACTTGGTGAGCATGCTCAAGGGGCAGGACTCACTCGGCAAGCCTTCTCATCCTGCCTTGTACTCGTTCAATACGGGGGCCATCGTCCTCGCGGCCATAATCGGTCTCATACATGATCGCGAGCGCGACGTCGGACCTCAGCGCCTCGAGATCAGCGTCGACACCTTCGAGCGCCAGAAGCTGGTCAACTCCTCACTCGCCAGCTTCATCCTGCTCATCCCGCTAATCGGAACGAACGATCTCGAGTTGCTTCGGCCAGAGCGTGAAGACGAGCTGCTGGGCAAGTTCCAGCGCTATGCCGCCGGAGGGCTGGAGTACCTGCGCAGCGCCATGTCACGATCTTCCGACTCGACCGGCTTCGCGGCCATCAGGGCCGAAATCGAAAAAGCGATGATGGCCACGCCGCGCATAATTCAAGCAGCTCGCCGACTCGCGGAGGAAGAGGAAGAAGACATCCGTATCTGAGGGATACCGGCTGGGCCCACACTCGGCGACGTGGTGTGGGCCCACCCTTTTCAATCAAGAAAGCATGCGGATACGCTCCGCCACAGCCGCCCAGTCGACATCCGGCGTCATGTGGCACCAACTGATGCGGACACAGGCATTCGCCTCATCGTCTGTCATCCCCATCGCCTTGAGCACATGACTCGGGGTGTAGCTCGCCGATGTGCAGGCCGAGCCATTCGAGATTGCGATTAAGTCCTTCAGCGCCACGATCAGCGCTTCGGAATCCAGCCCCCGAAAAGACACGTTCAGCACGTGCGGCATCACGCGTGTCTGTTCACCCGTCAGCTTGAAGTTCAGCCCGCTAAAGGCACCCAGCGCCGCCTCTCGAATGGCCTTGCAGCGCGCCAACCGCGCTGAGTTGTCGCGCACCGCCAACTCTGCAGCCTCACCTAGCGCAACGACCAACGCGACAGGCAGCGTACCTGGGCGCAGCCCACGTTCTTGCCCGCCTCCATACACCAGGGGCTTGAGCGGTACTCGCTCATACCCTCGCCGTCGTGTGATAAGCGCTCCAACCCCCTTCGGCCCGAAGACTTTGTGACCGCTCACGCTGATCATGTCGATACGCGGGTCACGAAGGCTTTCCAGCTCCTTGCCAAATCCCTGCGCAGCATCCGTATGGAAGTACGCGGGATGTCCGTCGACCATGCTCGCGAGCTCCTTCAGTGGCTGTCGGACGCCCGTTTCGTTATTCGCCTGCATGATTGACACGAGCAAGGTGTCGTCCCTCAGCGCCGCCTTGAGCGCATCCGGCTCGACGTAACCCTCAGCCCCTACGGCCAGGGGAGTCACCTCGAAGCCGTCTCGCTCCAGAGCCTCAAAGGGCTCGAGCACGGCCTTGTGCTCGATCGCTGTCGTAATCAGGTGTTTGCGGCCCGTCGCATGTCCGGCTTCTCTCAAGCCAAGAATCGCCAGGTTGTTACTCTCCGTCGCCCCACTGGTGAAGATCACTTCATCGCGTTTGGCCCCAACCACCGCCCCCACCTGATCACGAGCACGCTGCACGGCCTGCTTGGCCCGCGCTCCGTACTCGTGCGTGCGGCTGCCCTCGTTGCCAAACTCATCCGTCAGGTAGTGCACGAGCACCTCACGCACCTGAGGATCCATCGGCGTGGTTGCATTGCAGTCCAGATACACGGGGTTCAAGTGAGTCCTCTTTGTACGTCAAATCTTGTTCGTTTCACAAACACTGTGTAAAATTTCGCCATACCCAACGCGCATCCGAAATCGAAGTTTAACGCCTCCGCGATTCATTCGTACAGCACATCCAGACGCGACCGATGGAAACCCAGCCGACACTTACCTTCCCCGTCATCCGTGGGCTTCAAGCGCGGCGCGAATACTACGTGGCGATGTGGTCGCTGCGCATGCTCCGTCAAATCTCGATCTTCGACGAAGACGAGCTGCCGCCCGAGCTGCGCGCACAGCGCACCCTGAACAAGGCGCGCATCCCAGAGATCTCCGGCTACATCCTCGACAACCCAGACGACTACGTCTTTTCGGCCCTCACCGTCTCGATCGACTCTGACGTTGCCTTCGAGCCACTCCCCGGACAGGACAAGCTCGGCCTGCTGCGCGTGCCTATGGATGCGCGCTTCATCATCAACGACGGTCAGCACCGGCGTGCGGCGATCATCGAAGCGCTCGAGCAGCGCCCCGAGCTGGGGCACGAGACAATTGCCGTCGTGTTCTTCCTCGATATCGGGCTGGAGCGCTGCCAACAGATGTTTGCCGACCTCAACCGGCACGCAATCCGACCGAGCCGTTCCCTTGGCCTGCTCTATGACCACCGTAACGACAAGGCATGCCTAGCGAAGCTCGTCGTCATGAAATCTGACTTCTTCCGAGACATTGTCGACATGGAGAAGTCCTCACTCGCCAAGCGCTCGCGCAAGCTATTTACGCTCTCCGCCTTCCACAACGCGTGTGCTGACCTCATCAATGGACTCGCGACCGGCGACCTCACCGAAGATGCAAATACGGCACGTACCTACTGGGAGGCTGTAGCCGAGCGTTTTCCAGCGTGGAGGCAGGTGCTCGAGGGGCGCCTGCCCGCCAGCGAGGTGCGCGAAGGCTACATCCACTCGCACGGCATTGCCCTACAGGCAATGGGGCTAGCTGGAAACACACTCCTGAAGACCCACCCCAAGGACTGGCAGAAGCGTCTCGACGCACTTCAGAAGATTGACTGGTCTCGCAGCAACGCCAAGTTGTGGGAGGGGCGCGCGCTCATCGGCGGCAAGGTATCGAAAGTCACGACCAATGTCATCCTGACCACCAACGTAATCAAGAAAGCGCTCTCGCTCCCCCTTGACGACGAACAGCAGAATGTCGAAACGGCCCACAGCAAGAAATCTCGCTAGACGTCAGACCCTAGCGCCGCATTTACTGAAAGCACATCATGACTGCCCGACAAAAACCCGCTCACTCAAACACCGCTGAATCAACTGTAGGCTCGTTGCCCGAGGGCACAGAAGATCAATCACAGACGAAGGCCCAACCTCGCCGGGCTTCGGCTTTCAACGAACTAGGCTTCCAGGCGACCATCGCTCAGCTAGAGGACGAAATCCGTGCGCTTTACACGGCCGACGACGTGCCGTGGATTATTGGCTATTCGGGCGGTAAAGACTCCACTGCAACCCTCCAACTCGTCTGGTCCGCGATCGCCACGCTGCCCTTGGAAGATCGCCGGAAGACGGTCCACGTCATCTCCACCGATACCCTAGTTGAGAACCCGATTGTGGCCGCCTGGGTTAGCAACTCTCTCGAGGTAATGCGGGTCTCTGCAAACGCACAGAACGTTCCGTTTAAGCCGCACCGTCTGACTCCAAAAATCAGCGAGTCCTTCTGGGTCAACTTGATCGGCCGAGGATACCCCGCTCCGCGCCACAAATTTAGGTGGTGCACAGAGCGTTTAAAGATCCGCCCATCTAACACCTTCATTAACGGGATCGTCTCGAGCAGCGGGGAGGCCATTCTTGTTCTTGGCACCCGAAAAGCTGAGAGCTCACGCAGAGCCGCGAACATGATCAAGCATGAGAAGGGCCGCGAACGCGACCGACTCAGCCCGAACTCGAGTCTTCCCGGCTCGCTCGTCTACACCCCCCTCGAAGACTGGACAAACGATGATGTATGGATGTTCTTAATGCAGTGTCAGAATCCATGGGGATACAACAACAGAGATCTGCTTGGCATGTATGCTGGCGCGTCCGCTGATGGCGAATGCCCACTAGTCGTGGACGATTCGACCCCCAGTTGTGGAGACTCTCGCTTTGGCTGCTGGGTTTGCACATTGGTTGAGCAAGACAAATCGATGACGGCCATGATCCAGAATGATGCGGAGAAAGAGTGGATGATGCCCTTGCTCGACCTCCGTAATGCACTTGACTTCAGGAGTGGAGGCAGTGGCCCGGACGATCAGGAGGGGTCTGATCGACACCTCCGAGACTTCCGACGCATGACCGGAGCGGTCCAGGTCATGGCAGGTGGCCGCCCGATACCAGGGCCCTACACTCAAGAATCTCGGGAGAAATGGTTGAGCAGACTGCTCCAAGCTCAGGCCCATATCCGGCGAAACGGGCCAACGGACGTTCAGAAGATCGAGCTCATCACCCTCGATGAATTGCAGGAAATCCGTCGAATCTGGGTGATGGACAAGCATGAACTAGAGGATTGCTTGCCGCGGATCTACGAAGAGGCCACCGACGAGAAGTATCCTGGCCGGCCACTCGATGACAATCTTGTGCTGGGCGAGTCGGAGATGCGCGAACTGGCGAACTTGTGCGAAGGGGACCGGCTTCATTACGAACTCACTCGCGAGCTTCTGAGCCTGACTTTGCAGCAGCGGTCGAGCGGTCGCCGCTCCAAACTCAACGAGAAACTTGAAAAAGCCTTTTCTCGCCATTTCTATGACGATAAGGAAGACGCGTTGGCGCGTGCGCAAGCACTTGCAGATGAACGAAAACGCAGAAGCGACGAGCGTGAAGGCCGCATGGCTATCGAAACCGAAGATGCAGGGTCGCGCAAATGATTTTGGATTCCATCGCAATCGAAAGCTTCGGCGCCTACGGCGGGTACCAAGAGGCAACACTTACCCCCGAGGAGGGCAAGCCCATCATTCTCTTTGGTGGCATGAACGGTGGTGGCAAGACAACACTGCTCGACGCCATCCAGTTGGCATTCTATGGCAGCAAGGCAAAGCTATCTAACCGTAACCGTCTCAGCTACCGGGAATACCTCCGCCAGAGTATTCATCGAGGAAGCGATCCTGGAGAAGGTGCAAGCATTACACTTCGGTTCCGTCGAATGATGGAAGGCGAAACCCGCAGTTTTGAATTGCAGCGGTCCTGGCGCGACGGCGTTAAGGGTATCGAAGAAACCGTACGCGTCCGGCGTGACGGTAAGCTCGATGATGTGTTCACCGACCACTGGGATGAGGCGATCGAAGCCTACCTACCGAGTGGTATTTCCCACCTATTCTTCTTCGACGGCGAACAGGTCAAGGAACTGGCTGAAGGCGGCCATGCAGCGGAAATTCTGGGGACAGCGGTTCATTCCCTGCTCGGGCTCGATCTCGTCGACCGGCTGGAAACGGACCTCAAGTCTTTCGAGCGCCGTAAGAGAGCTGAGGGACTCGACCCCGAAACTACCCATAAGTTGAACCAGGTTCGTGGAGAACTCAAACATATCGACGTCGCTCAAGAGCAGGCACTCATGCAGGAAGGCGCCTTGGTAAACGAAGCCGGCCGCCTAGGCAAAGAACTTCGGCAAGCGGAAGACCGATTTCGAGCTGAGGGCGGCGAGCTCTTCTCGCGCCGGCAGGAACTCGACGCCAGCCTCCTCAAATTCAAAGCTGAAAGGGATGCGCTCGAAGGCCAGCTGCGCGAGCTTGTCGCCGGCCCACTCCCCTTTCTGAGGGTCGATAGCCTGTTGTGCGAGGCGGAGCAACAATCACGCCACGAAAACGATATTCGCCGCGCACGCGTGCTAATTGATGCACTCGAAGCGCGCGACGATGAGCTTGTCACCACCTTACGCCGAGAGTCGATTACACCAGCTCTGCTCAAAATAATTGACCAGACCCTGCGCACTGACCGGACGAACCGCATCGGCCTCGCTCAAGAGCCCTTACTACTGGATGCAGACGAAGAACTAGCCCTACACATCGCTCACCTACGAGCGACCGTTTTACCAACAGCGGAAGAGCAAGCGCAAAACCTCGTAAGCAAACTCGCTGCTGTCGAAGAGAATATCGCACGTCAAGAAGGAGAAATCGAACGTATCCCCACGGAGGATCGCATCGCAAACCTTCAAACCGCGCTTGACCAAGCACGCGCCGCGCACCAAGCCAAGCTCTCAGAACTGGAAGCCGTGCGACTAAACATCAGGGCTCTGAAAACGCAACGGGAGGCGGTTGAAAACAAATTGGACAAACTGAGTGAGCATGATATCGACGCACGCTTCGCAGATGACGACCGGCAGCGCATGCTCAAACACTCGAACAAAGTGCGAGATACACTCACCAAGTTCCGCTCACGTGTTGTCCGTAACCACATCACCCGCATGGAAGCGCTCATGCTTGAGTCTTTCCAGAACCTCCTGCGTAAAAATGACTTGGTAACCGGCCTGAGTATTAACCCCGCCACATTTGAGCCAACCTTGACTGGACGTGACGGCAAGGCGCTGCCGATAGAGCGGCTCTCCGCCGGTGAGCGCCAGCTCTTGGCCACTTCCATGCTCTGGGGACTGGCTCGTGCTTCCGGCCGCCCGGTTCCTACCATCATCGATACGCCGCTGGGTCGGCTCGACTCATCCCATCGAAAGCATCTGGTGGAGCGCTATTTCCCGAATGCCTCGCATCAGGTTCTGCTGCTTTCGACCGACGAAGAAATCGTGGGGAAGTACTACGATTCCATCAAGCCTTACACCACCCGCACCTACCTCCTTGCACACAACGAGCAAGCAGGGCAAACGACTATTGAATCGGGGTATTTCACTAAATGAAACCACCTGTTGATCACGTTCGCATCAGCACGAAGGCAAAAGAGATTTTGGTTCGGGTGAAGAAGCGGACCGGTTTAGAACACTGGAACGAAATCTGCAGAATCGCTTACTGCCGTTCGCTTGCTAACCCTATCCCGCCGACTAACACGCTTTCGCATGGCAATACCGCGATTGATATTGAGTGGAAAACTTTCGCTGGCCCGTTCCAAAACGAACTCATCGCGACAACCTTGGTTAGAGCAGCAAAGGACAAAATCGATCTACAGAGCAAAGAGTCTGTCGCCAATTACTTTCGCGCTCATCTTGAGCGAGGGGTTGCCAGCCTGCAGAACATCAGAAGCCTCTCAGAGCTGGCAATAGCGAACGCGCCAAAGTCAGATCATTAGGTCAAGATCTGGCTTCTCTGTCACCTTCTGGGATTGGCTGTCAATGAACGCGAGAAGCCCGTCCAAGTCAATCGGGCGCTCCTTGAAAAAATCTTTAAGAATTCCTAGTCCGCCGTTTGCATACTCCTGAAAGACAACAATTCTATTGTCTTCGGCATCAGTCGTTCCAGACAAGGACTCTGACCTTTGCGTCTCAGCCAATGACATCAAGTAGGCGACGCCCGGCCAGGCCGGGCAATTTCCAAACGTCCCTTGGTCGATCCCCTTACCGGTATCAACCGTTGTCAAAGGGTCCCTCCTGCCGTTAGCCATCCCCACCTGAGCCGCAAACAGAAGCAGCTTCCATATTTCACGAAATGCACCCACCTGCTCGCTTGTTAACGCCCTGATGATCTCTTCTTTATCGGAGGCACGATGAACTCTCTTCATACCCGCAGCAGCGGATTTCTTCTGAGCGAATTTTGACATGTTCGGCGTCCCTAATATTTTGTAATTTTCCTCTCCCTCGATCTCGAAAAGGACTAAATCCGAAGAATCGACTCGGTCAACATCCTTCGTATGACGGCGAATTGTTGTCCTTAAGACATGCTCCGGAGTCGGTGTATTGAATGAGTAGAAATCATTCTCCAGAACGACGCGGTAAATCTCCTCTACCGAGGCCGGCCGTCCAATTAATCGCAAGGCCCTCTGAGCAGCCTCAAGAATTGTAGTTTCAGCGTTCATAGCTCCCTGACCTCGGTAAACTCATCATCAGTCGTCGGGAAGTATTGCTGGATGGCCTGGCCGTTTACCACGAGTTCGGGATTAGCGCGCTCCGGAATGGTCGGACCGTGATAGGCTAAGTAATAACGTTTACCCACGCGCCCGGTTTCATTCATAGCACGCTCGACCTGCCCGTTATATTGCTCGGGACTGACCAGCAAAAGCACCTGTGGCGCTAGCTCAGGAATATTCCGCGCCACGCCATCCCTGAAAATACTCAGCGACCCAAACGGCGAGTCAATTGCCACGGGATAAGCTGAACCCGCCAGATCTCGAAGGATGGTCGGGATTTCTGAGCGGCGCTTGGCCAAGGCGACCAAGCTGGCGATAAATACCAGAGACGTCACGGTACGCTCACCGGTACTCAGCGCTGCGTCGATCTCAGCCTCATCGCCGTCACTGCCAGCCACGCGCTTACGGATACGTAGGGTGTAGTTCTCAGTGAGCTCGGCCCAATAATCCTTCGCCATGATCTTGCGAAAGTGGCTATCGATTTCATCGTTCAGCAACGGCCGCAAATCTTCTGTTTCAGCCTTCAGGATGTTCTCGAGGATTTCAGCGCAGTCCTCAACCGCGTCGACCCGCCGCTGCGCCCTCGCTGCCGCCTCTTCTTTGTCGGCAATCTGTCGAATCTGATTCTCCAGCGCAACCTTCGCTTCTTTAGTGGCTTCGCTCTGTAGTTCAATCCGACCGAGCGCCGAGTTCTGCGCGTCGCGATCGAGCTGAAGCGACTTACGTTTCTCTTCTAGGTGTTTGACCTCCTCGTCATCCTTACCGCCTAGAACTTGATGGATCTCTTCAATTTCTTCATCCCGCTCGCGAATGTCCCGAAGGAGCTCCAGCCGCTCCATGTTCAGTTGCCGCAGTTGGACCTGCGTCTGGCTCGCGACCCCTTCGATCAATCCAATTGCGTGGTCCAAGGCGCCGACGGCATTGTTAAAATCCTGATCCCCCGCAATTGTCAGTAAACTCTCAACGGCGTCGCGCTCGGGCGTGCCCTCTCCAAGATGCCTTTTACAGATGCACTTTCCGCTGTCGATCAACTCCTGCAGAAAGGTATTCAGCACCCGCGCGGGAATCTTCCCCTCGCTGCGAAGCCTGGCAACGATTTCCTGTCCGCGCTTGATAAGCCCCGAAGTAAAGAGCGTGTAGCCATCATCCGCTATGAGCTTGCCTAGGCGTCGTGCCACTTCATCACGCCTGCCTATCAACTCGTCGCGTTCCTTGGTGAGCCGAATCCGCTTGTTCTGGAGCTCATGAGCCTTGTGGTTAGCAGCAAGCTTCGCGTCAACTATCTCAAGCTCTGCAGCAATAGCGCTGAGATTCCCTAATGTTTGCGTTCGCTTGCCAACAAGCTCAATAGCTTCGGTTTCCAAGCCCGCTAACCGATCAATCAGCTCTCGCTTCTCCTCACTGGTGGACTCCTTTTGTTCACTGCGCAACTTGCCTCGGACATTCTGGTGACGCAGATCCTCGATCGTTGTGCGAAGCAATTTCAACCCGAGCATCTGATGAATGGCTTCGGTGACCTGGGCGCTGTTCCGCTCTTCGGCGAGATAGTTGATGCGCTCGCCATTGAAGAACAGAAAGCCACTGATTCCATCCGGCACGATGGCCTGAATGCGCTGCTGCGGCCGCTCGAGTTTGATCGTCGGACCATCCTTCATCACCACGAGCGTTAGACTTGTCTTGCCAGCGTCCAGCTTCTGTTGTGCTAGAGAGAGCTGCCGCGTCAGGATGTAGCGGTCGTTGTCGTGCTTGAAAGTGAGTTCAACTGTAGCCACTACCGCGCTTGGATCCTTGGCACGATACGCCAGTCCCTCGTGCAAGATACTGTCAGGCTTCTCGAAGTCATCCTTGAGGCCATCCTTGCCGTAAAGCACCCAAAGCAGAGCCTTAAGCAAAGTTGTCTTCCCGAAGCCGTTCTCCGCGTGAACAATCGTCACGTTACGATCACGTAAATCCGAAAAGACTATTTCCTGCCGCCCCTTGAACTGGCGAAAGTTCTCAATAACCAGTCGCTCAAGAATCATTTTACAATCCGCTTGATGTGGTTATACAGCCGCTGATGAATTTCGCTGCGCCTCTTCAGATGCATGACATCGCGCTCTTCTTTTAGAACGTCGCGGATGAGAGCTTGATATTCAGGATTTGCCGCTTTGAATATCTCTTGCGCTCGCGTAATCGAGCGGCCGATAGACGTTGAGTCATTACTCATCTCTTCTTCCTTAAATTTGATCCGCGTCCGCAATTTCTTTCAGAATTGACTCCAGAAGCTTCTCCGCGGCCAACTTGTATTCCGCATCATCTTTGAGTTTTCCTGCAGCGCTATCTTTGGCTTTCATGTAGCGAACATACCCTTTTTCAACAGCCGACTTCGCTCCCTTCAAACCGATAGTACTGAGCTTCCCTTTCAAATGGCTGTAACCACCAGTCTCTCGCGCACAAATGGCTGAAGCCATTAAACGAATTAGCGCTCCCACACGCTTTGCGCCGCCATCACTTCCATCCATTGCGGGCTCTCCCGCATCACCAATTTTGAGCGCCACACCACCCCAGACGCTCTTGTCGTTCAGCTCCTTATCCTTTGAGAACCAGCCTTCATCAAAGATAAGATCCAGTGCATTGACGTACGCGTCAGCAAACGCTTCCCTTGAGACAAGAGGCGCGGCACTTGCGTTATCCATTGCCCTTCTGATTAACATTGGCTGATAGACGAGCCCACGTTGGAAGATTGAATACCAAACCAGATTGGCATCCCAGCCAACAGGTTTCGACAAACCCTCGATCGTCTTCTTCAGCTTCTTTAATCGCGCGGGATCCTCGTTCAATTCTTGCGCCACTTTGGTCTCGTACCCAACAGCGCCACCTGGGATCGAGCCCTCCGACAACATAAGCGAACGGATATCTGCCGCATCGTCGCCTCTTGAAACTTTTGCGAATCTTTCAATGTGCTCTTTGTAGGGTCGGAATGCAGTAAATACGCCAAAGAGAAGGCTCCTATGCATTCTCATTGCCCGATCGACCAACTTCTCTGTTATCGCCGGCCTGAACGACAGCATATCTTGATCGGCAATATGCTCGTTCTCATCCGGACTTCCATCTTCATATTCTTCTCGGCGGCGCGCGATCTCAGCTTCAAAATCATCCTCGGCATCGGTCTGAAAGCCTGAGGTTTCCAACATTTCTTCGAAGCGGGCAAAGCTATCCTCGAAAAAAAAGTAATGAATGGCCCTCTTGAGGATGAAGGCACTCGTAAACTGCCACGGTTTCAACTTATTTACATCTGCGGCATCTCTGCCCATCGCTGTATCCACAAGCTCTTGCGGAATGCCATTCGGGATCGACAAGCCAATACCCTCTTCTATCGAGTTATATACGACTTCAGAGGGATCCTCTCCATTCGGATAGGCCTGCAAAATGGTTCTACGAGTCAGTCCGTTATAAAAATTCCGGTCGTCCAGAAGAATCAATCGGCTGTCATCCACCGTCTTTGCATTTTTATTGATATCGATGAAGATTTCTCTGGTAGCTTGGATTAAATCACGCCCGTGGGGCAGTTGGGGGTCGAAAACCAGGATGACGGCTGGTACGTCTTTCGTTTGGGTTTCTTGGCTCGTCTGTGGAACGAACGCGCGCAGCGCGCTGATCCGGTGCTGACCATCTATTGCCAGTGCCGAATATTTCCTCTTATTCCACTTGATTATCGCGGGATGTCCGAACTCTGGGAACTCTTCTCCATCTGCGGTTGGGAAGTGGATATCTAAACCAGGAAGGCTGGCCTGAACACCGCCGCTCTCACTACTTTCATAGTGAAACTTTCCATCTCCCTCGTAAACCCGCTGAGGCACGTCATCTCGACATGGAAGCAAGGCGATCGTCACTGGAGGAAAGAACTTAAACCGTTCTTTACTCGCAAGATACTGCGCTTTCATTTGCCGAACCCATTCCGGCCTGACAACCCGCTGAAAGAGCGCCTCGAACCCCCATTTCTCAACACCCGGAATCTCGTTCATTAAGCGAATGTCATTCCATAAGTTATTTAAGGAAAGACTCGTTAAGAAATAATGTATTGGGCTATCGTTCAACCATTTGTACGAGCCGTATACAACTGTGAGAGGGTCCGTCCAGGTGTTACTGCTTTCCTTCTTAAACTGCCCCCAATCTTTGTCAGACATTATGCTCCCCTTAGTTACTAGCCTCTAACACTTTGTGCCGGACGAACAGTACGTATCAAGACGTGCTCTAACACGCGCGGAGCGTAGTCACCCAGCTCAGACAAAGGAACTGGCATATACGCGATAACGCATTGCTTTAGAAATCTCTTATCATCGAGCACCTTCGCTATTCGGGTTCGAAACTGGCCACGCCAATTATGATCGT
>ERZ1645187.2287-NODE-2287-length-17032-cov-9.178241_pt1 | contig 17032 bp, 14 predicted proteins | sample MGYA00575352_ERZ1645187 | MGnify/ENA primary metagenome ERZ1645187 (study PRJEB40837, sample SAMN11349314) | freshwater sediment metagenome | isolation source: river sediment | host: Sediment | place: India: Wazaribad , New Delhi | collected 2017-02-21 ... | reverse complement strand
CCGGCGTGGGCCTGGCCTGGCAGGCCCGCAAGGACCTGAAGCTTACCTGCGACGTTACGCAGACCTGGTGGAAGGGCTTCTCCAACTCGCTGACCTACGATACCCCCGACGGTACTTTCCTGGTGAGCCACGGCAATACCTACCACTGGTTCAACTCGGTGAAGCTGCGCCTTGGCGCGCTCAAGCGCCTGAGCGAGAAGACCGAGGTGATGGCCGGCTACGCTTTCGACACCTGGGCCATAGACAAGAAAAGCGTGGACTTCTCCACCGCCGTGGACGTGCCGATGCACCGCTTCTCCGCCGCCGTCTCGCATACCTGGTCCCCGGTGGAGACCACGTTGGGCGCGCTGGCCGGCGCCGGCCGCCGCACCTCGGGCGGCGTGGACTACTCGGTAAAAGGCTGGTACGTTATCGGCGAAGCCCGTTACCGTTTCTAGGGCCGCTCTTAGTTTTTAGTTTTCCTGCGCGCCCGGCTGGTCCGGGCGCGCGGCTTTTGGTAAGATATTGTAACGCAGAAGGAACGGGGTGAGAATCCCCGGCTGCCCCGCAACGGTGATGCCTATGGCTAGCCCGGTCTACTGCGAACCCCGAAAGGGGCTTCCGAGGGGGAACATGCCTTTTCCTTTTCGGGAAAAGGCTTTTTTTATGACCATCAGACCGCTGCTTGCGCTGTTCCTCGCCGCCGCTCTTTGCGCGCCGGCCAGGGCCGCGCGCGTGGTCTCGCTGATGCCCTCATATACCGAGATCGTCTTCGCGCTGGGCGCCGGCGGCGAACTGGTGGGCGTCACCAATTTCTGCGACTGGCCGTCGGAGGCGAAGAAGATAGAGCGCACCGGCGACTACCTGCGGCCCAGCGTCGAGAAGATCTACTCGCTGAAGCCCGGCGTGGTCTTCGCCGGGGACTGGGCCTCCGCCTCCTCGTCGAAGCAGCTGTCCGCCATGGGCGTTAAGGTGGTGTCCGTGCCGCAGGAGAAGAGCGTGGCCGACATCTACTCGACGATACGCCTGATAGCCGCCGAACTGGGCCGCAAGGCCGAGGGGGAGAAGCTGGTGAAGCGGCTGAAGGCCGAGCTGCCTCCGGCCCCGAAAGGGAGGCCGCTGCGCACCTATATAGAGGTGGACGCCGGCGGCTGGACCTCGGGCGGCGAGTCCTTCCTTTCCGACGCCGTGCGGCTGGCCGGCGGCGAGAACGTTTTTGGCGGCGAACGGCGCGGCTATTTCCAGGCCTCGTGGGAGCAGACCGTGCTCTTGAAGCCGGAGGCGGCCGTGCTGCTGGGCGGCAGCGCGGCCGAGTTCGGCTCCAGGCCGCTGGCCGGCGGGCTGCCGGCGGTGAAGAACGCCCGGCTGATAACCGGTCTTAACAGGGACATCTTCTCGCGGCCCGGGCCGCGGCTGTTCGGCGAGATAAGGAAGCTTTCGGCGCTGCTGCATGACAAGGAATAAACTGCTGCTCCTCGGGGCCGCGCTGGCCGCGGCCGCCATGTTCTCGCTGGCCGCCGGGCCGGCGGGGCTTTCCGACTGGGGCGTTATAACGGACCTGCGCCTGCCCCGCACGCTGGCGGCGCTCGTAGTGGGCGCCGGGCTGGGCCTCGCCGGCGCGCTTTTCCAGGGCGTGCTCAAGAACCCTCTTTCCGACCCGTACATACTGGGCACCTCGGCCGGCGCCACCGCCGCCGCCGTGGGCTGTTTCGCCGCCGGCGTGGACCGCGGCTCGCCGCTTTTCTTCATAGCCGTCTTCGCCGGGGCCTTCGGCGCAACGTTCCTTTCCTATTGGCTGGCGCGCCTGGCCGGCCGCCTCTCCGACGCGGCGCTGGTGCTGGCCGGCGTGGCCGTAAGCGCCTTCCTCTCCGCCGTGGTGATGCTGACCCTTAGCGTGGCGCGCGAGCGCTCCTTCTCCCTTTTCTATTTCGTCCTCGGCGGACTTTACTCGGCCCAGCCCGGCGTGCTGGCCTTCTGCGCCGCGCTGACCGCGGCCTGCGCCGCCGCCGCCATGGCCCGCTGGCGCGCGCTGGACGCCATGGCCATGGGCGAGGAGAAGGCCTACCACCTGGGCGCGCGGCCGGCCCGCGAACGCGTTATTTTCTTCACCCTGGCCTGCGCGGCCACGTCGGCCGCCGTGGCGCTGGGCGGCACCATAGGTTTCGTCGGACTGATGACCCCGCACATAGTGCGGCTGGCCGCCGGCCCTTCGGCGCGCGTGCTGGTACCGGCCTCGGCGGCCGGCGGCGCGGCGCTGCTGGCCGCGGCCGACGCGGCCGGGCGCTCGGTGTTCTCCCCGGCCGAGGTGCCGGCCGGGGTCATCATGGCCATAGCCGGCGCGCCTTTCTTCATGTGGCTCTTGTGGCGCCGCAGCGGGGGGGACCGGTGACCTTGCTTAAAGTCGACCGTCTTTCGTTCTCCTACGGGCCGGGGCCGCTGATAAAGGACCTTTCCTTCGAGGCCCGCCCCGGGGATCTCATCTGCGTGCTGGGGCCCAACGGCTGCGGCAAATCCACGCTGCTGAAACTGCTGACCGGTTATATGAAAGCCCAGGGCGGCTCCGTGCGCCTTTCAGGCGAGGACGCCTCGGCGGTGGCGCCGGAGCGGCTGGCCGCGCTGGCCGCCTACGTGCCGAGCGAGATCTCCACGCCTTACGATTTCACCGTGCGCGAGACCGTGCTGCTGGGGCGCATAGCGCGGCGCGGCTTCTGGCGCGGCTATTCTTCGGAGGACGCGGCCGCGGCCGACCTGGCCATGGCGGAGACCGGTACCGCCGCGCTGGCCGGACGCTCCATAGTGACCCTTTCCAGCGGCGAACGGCAGCTGGTCTTCATAGCCCAGGCCCTGGCCCAGGAGGCGAAACTCCTGCTCCTCGACGAACCCACCTCGCACCTGGACATGAAGTACAAATCCGACATCATGGCCCTGCTGGCCCGCCTGGCCGGCAAAGGTCTGGCCGTGGCCGCCGTGCTGCACGAGCCGGCCCTGGCCGCGCTGGGCTGCGGCAAGGCCCTGCTGATGGAGAAGGGGGGCGGCTACGCCTTCGGCCCCGCCGCCGAGATGCTCCGGCCCGCCCGCCTGGCCGCCGTCTACGGCCTGCCGGAGACCTCCCCGCTGCTGGCGTCCGTCCCGGTACGCCCTTAATCCTTCCGTTCTTAATTTGGTATAATTTCCCCTGTAGGGTAACGGGGGGAAGCGTAAGTTCCAGCCCTAAAAATTCGCATAGATCCGCAAGGAGATAATGATGACTTCGTCAGGGCATATAAATAAGCACAATACTTCGCCGGAGGCCGAGGCCAAGGCCTTGCCCGAGGGCTACGGCAATACCGAGGCGGCGCTGCTGCCCCGCGATCCGAACTGGATGTTCATTTACTGGGAGATCACCGAGAACTCCCGCAAGAACACCTGCAAACAGTACGGCGAGGACGTCTTCCAGAAGGGCCGCCAGGTCATACGCGTCTACGACGTCACCGGCGGCGAGGGACGCTATTTCGACATAGCCGTTATGCTGGAGGCCAAGAGCTGGTACATCAACGTGCAGGAAGCCGGCCGCGCCTACTGCTGCGAGGTGGGCCTGGTGATGCCCGACGGCAAGTTCATAGGCCTCGTCAAGACCAACACCGTCAACCTGCCAGCCGGCCGCGTCTCCGACGTGACCGACGAGAAGTGGATGGCGGTCTCCTCCGATTTCGACAAGCTGATGCAGCTGTCCGGCGTGGAGTACATAGGCAAGGGCTCCGGCGAGGTCGCCAAGTCCCTGGCCCAGCGCTGGGAGATGCTGCGCGCGGTGTTCAGCCGCGCCTCCAGCTGGGGCGTGAGCTCGATGAGCTCCCAGTCCCTGCAGAAGCCCGAGCAGAAGAAGTTCTGGCTGGTCGCCGACTGCGAACTGATACTTTACGGGGCCACCGAGCCCGACGCCTTCGTGACCGTCTCCGGCCGCAAGGTCAACCTTAATCCCGACGGCACCTTCTCCATGCGCTTCGCCCTGCCCGACGGGCTGGTGGACCTGCCTATAAAGGCCGTGTCCAAGGACGAAACGGATACCAGGGAGATAGACATAAAGGTGACCAGGGCTACTACTACCGATGGCAAATAAAGAGAAAGGCTACCTCGCTTTAGTTCTTCACGCGCACCTGCCGTTCATAAGGCACCCGGAGTACGAGGACTTCCTTGAGGAGGACTGGTTCTTCGAGGCGATGTGCGAGACGTACATCCCGCTCCTCGACATATACGAGCGGCTTACGGCGGAGGGCACGGATTTCCGCGTCACGATGTCGCTGACGCCGCCGCTGTGCAACATGATGTCCGACGACCTCCTGCGCGAGCGCTTCCGCCGCTACTACAACCTGCGGCTGGAGCTCGCCGAGAAGGAGGTAGTGCGCAACCGCAATACCGGCTTCTACGAGGTCGCCAAGATGTACGAGCGGAAGTTCCGCCGCATCCGCGAGCTCTACGAGGACTATTACCACGGCCGCATCCTCGACGGGTTCAAGAAGTTCCAGGACATGGGCAAGCTCGAGATCATCACCTGCGGCGCGACGCACGGCTTCCTGCCGCTCGAGCTCCGCAAAGAGGCCGTCCACGCCCAGATAAAACTTGCCGCCGACGACTACCGCAAGCATTTCGGCCGCGGCCCGCGCGGCATCTGGCTGGCCGAGTGCGCCTACAACCCCGGCGACGACGTCTTCCTGAAGGCGCAGGGCATACGCTTCTTCTTCCTCGAGACGCACGGCATAATATACGGCAGCCCGCGCCCGCGCTACGGCGTGTACGCCCCGGTCTACTGCCCGTCGGGCGTGGCCGCCTTCGGCCGCGACATGGAGAGCGCCCAGCAGGTGTGGAGCGCCGAGACCGGCTACCCCGGCGACCAGCGCTACCGCGAGTTCTACCGCGACCTGGGCTACGACCTGGAATACGATTACGTGAAGCCGTACCTGCACCAGGACGGCGTGCGCCGCAACATCGGCATGAAGTACCACAAGATCACCGGCAAGGTGCAGCTGAACGAGAAGGCCCCTTACAACCCCGGCGAGGCCCGCGACATGGCGGCCTCCCACGCCGGGAACTTCATGTTCAACCGCGAGCGCCAGATAGAGCACCTTAACCACTTCCTGGGCAAGAAGCCTATAGTGGTGTCGATGTACGACGCCGAGCTTTACGGCCACTGGTGGTACGAGGGCACCGACTTCCTGGAGTTCCTCTTCAAGAAGGTGCACTACGACCAGAAGACCATGAAGATGGTGACGCCGAGCGAGTACCTCTCGATGCACCCCGACAACCAGGTGGTGCAGCCCTGCATGTCGACGTGGGGCGACAAGGGCTACAACGAGGTCTGGCTCAACGGCACCAACGACTGGATGTACCGCCACATGCACAAGCAGGTGGAGCGCATGGTGGAGCTGGCCAACAGGTTCCCTAACGCCGACGGCACGCTGCGGCGCGCGCTCAACCAGTGCGGCCGCGAGCTGGTGCTCGGGATGTCCTCGGACTGGGCCTTCCTGATGACCGTGGGCACCGCGAAGAGCTACTCGACGAAGCGCTTCGTGTCGCATACGCACCGGTTCAACGGCCTCTACGAGCAGATCATGGGCAACCGCCTGGAGGAAAACTGGCTGAAGGAGCTCGAGTGGAAGGACAATATCTTCCCCGAGATGAACTACAGGGTGTTCTCCACCGAGGAGATGGAAAAGGCCGCGAGGGGCTGAACCCGCGCGGACGAAAAAAAGGCCCGGGGCGACCCGGGCCTTTTTCATGCCTTGGCGGACTTACCTGGCCGCGGCCAGCTCGTCCAGCCTGATGTTGAAGCGCTCTATGATCACGCCCGAGACGTGGTAGAGTTCCTTCATCTCCGCCGCGGCCGCCGCGTCCAGCGGGGAGGCCGCCGCCTTGGCGAACAGCTCCATCAGGAAGTTCTGCAGGTGGAAGACCAGGTCGTGCGAGCCCAGGTCCCGCGCCGCCTTCATGAGGTTCAGCAGGTTGCGCAGGTTGCCGGCGGAGGGGAAGGCCAGCGCGGTGCCGCCGGTCTTCATGGCCAGCGCGGCGGCCTTCTCCGGCGACGGGTCGAAGCCGGACTCGAGGCCCGCCGTCTTGAGGCGCGCGGCCAGGGCGGCGAGGCGCTCTATGTCCTCTGCCGCGCCGGTGCGGGCGGCGGAGGCGAACACCATTTCCGCGGCCTGCCGCGCGTAGCCCGCGGCCTGCGCGCGCAGCGGCGCCCACGAGGCCAGCGAGCGGCCCGGTATGCGCGAGAGCAGGTACAGGTAGTCGTCGAGTATCTTGAAGATGAACGAGGAGTGGCTCTGGCGCGCCGCGTCGGCAAGGAGCCAGGCGTAGAGCGTGCGGTCCTCCCAGTTCAGGTCGTCGAAGGTGACGCGCGCGGCGGCGGGGTCCTTCTCCAGGGCCGCCTTCATGGCCGCGGGCTCGCCCAGCGCGAAGATCTCCTTCAGGCGGGCCGCGCCGCCGGGGGCGGAGAAGTACATCAGCGGGAACTCGTCGCCGGAGCGCATGTAGCAGAAGGCCACCGGCGGCGCGCCGTCGGGGCCCAGTTCCATCACCTTGCCGCGCACGCACAGCGTGCCGTCGCGGCTGAAGCGCTCCTCGGCCAGCACCGGGCCGCCGGGCGCGCACGACGAGCCGTCGCCCAGCATGGCCTCGGCTATGATGAGCGCCGCGGCCTTCTGGCGGGCCAGCGTGTTCTCTCCGACGATCTTCTGGTAGATCTTCAGGCCGTTCTCGGCCTCGGCGTAGTTGGACTGCGCCATCTCTATGAGCGACAGGAAGGCGCGGTCGGCGTTCTCGAAGCCGAACTCCTTCAGGGTCTCGGCGACGCGGGCGGCGTAGCGGAGGTTCTGCACCGCCTCTATGCGCGACACGTCGGAGAAGAACCAGCCGCAGCTGGTGAACATGAACATCGCGTGCTTCTGCATCTCCAGCAGGTCGGCCGCGCGGGCGCGCTCGGCCCTGGTCAGCTGGCGGCCGGCGTGCTTCGCGAAGAAGGCGTCGGCGGTCTCCGGCGAGCGGTCCAGCACCAGCGAGATATAGTCGTTGCGGGCGTCCCAGGGCGAGCGGAAGAACTTGGCGCCCTCGGCGGCGTAGATGTCCGCCGCGGCGTCGCGCAGGCTGTTCAAGGCCGCGCGCATGGGCAGGCGCCAGTTCAGGCTGGCGTTGCCTTCGCGGCCGCAGTCGCAGCCGCCCTTCCAGCGGCGCACGCCGTGCGCGCAGCTCCAGGCGGTGCCTTCCTTGTCGGGACCGGCCTTTATCTGCACCTCGTGCTGCGGCGGATTGGCCTCGAGGAACTGCGAGTAGTTCACGGTCTGTATGCCGCGCTTCTTCAGCTCGTGCAGGAAGGCGTGGGCCAGCGTCATGTCCGAGAACTTGTGGTGGTGCCCGAAGGTCTCGCCGTCGACGGCCATGCTGACCAGCTGCGGGCCGTGGGCGCCGCGGCGGAAGCAGGACTCGACGCGGTCGGCGAAGGCGCCGGAGTCGCGGGTGAGGCCTTCGAAGGCGGCGGCCTTGGACAGCGGGCCGTCGTAGAAGAACACCGCTATGCTGCGGCCCTTGGCGCGGCTGCCGTCGGGGAGCGTGTCGTGCCAGGCGTAGGCGCGGTTGGTGTCGAAATTGCCGTGGCTGGCGTCCTCCCAGGCCTGCGCGCCTTCGGGGCGCACGCGCTCGGCCTGGTAGGGGGAAAGTATCACGTATTTCATGCCGAGGTCCACCATCAGCCGCAGCGTGTCGGCGTTGGCGGCGGTCTCGGGCAGCCACATCGCCTCCGGCTTGAAGCCGTAGCGGTGCTCGAAGTCCTTTATGCCCCACAGCGCCTGCGTCAGCTGGTCCTGGAAGGAGGCCAGCGGCATGATCATATGGTTATAGCCCTGCGCTATGGCGTTGGAGTGGCCGGTGAGCCGCCGCGACTCGCGGGCGGCCTCCACGACCTTGGCGTAATAGAAAGGGTAATGCTTCTCGAGCCACGAGAACAGCGTGGGCCCGAAGTTGAAGTTCATGTGCAGGTAATTGTTGGCGAGCTCAAGCACGCGGCCGTTGGAATCGTTGACGCGGGCGCAGGCGTTGGGCAGGTAGCACTCGCGGGCTATGCGGGAGTTCCAGTCGTGGAACGGCCAGGCGGTGGGCTGCGGGTCTATCTTGCCGGTCCACGGGTTCTCCCGCGGCGGCTGGTAGAAATGGGCGTGCAGCGTGAAAAATTTGTTGTGCGCGGCGTGGTGCTTTTCCATACCATTAATTATATTCATTTCCCGCCGCCGAAAACAGGCCGAAGGTCAACGCGTGCCGGCCTTTTTTAAATTATCCGCGGGAGGGCGGTCAGGCTTGAGGGCGGGCGAGGAGGAGCAGGCGCGAGAGCTCGGCGTCGCAGGCCGCCGGGTCCGCCAGTTTAAGCATGGTTACCGGCCGGCTGGCGACGAAAGCCGCCAGGAAGGCGTTCTTCGCGGCCTTGTAGCAGGGGCCGGAGACGGCGTCCAGCAGCAGGCGGAAATTGGTGAGGCTGGAATGGGTGCGCGGGCCGAGGCCGGAGAAGTCCAGCTCTTCCGGCGTCAGCAGCAGCCTCAGGCCGCCGCCGGCTATGATGTCGGCGCGGAAGAAGGTCTCCTTCCTCTGCGCCGGCCTCGGGCGCGGCGCCAGGCCGGCCAGTTCGGCTATCGTGGCGAAAAGCCCGGCCTTGAGGCCGTCCAGGTCGGCCGGCGGCACCGGCGCGTCGTAGGCCGCCGCCGTGAAGACGCTCACGCTCTCGAAATGTATGAAGGTCACGCCGCCGCCGGCCGTAACCTCGAAGCCCGTACCTTTCGGCGTAACCTTGGCGGGTCTTATAGGGGCCGGAGGCTCGGGGATGTCCTCCTCGGCGCAGAGCATAACGGGGAAGCCTGCGGCCCCGGCGGCTGCGGCCAGTTCGCGCGCGCCGGCCAGGTCAAGGCCGCGGCCCAGGAAGCCGGGCTGGCGCCGGAGGTGTTCCCTGGCCTTGTCGCGGCTGAGGCCGCGGGCCATGAGCAGGCCTTCCGCCGCCAGCGGCGGGGAGGCCGGGTCCTTTATGATGATAGCGAAGCCGCTCACCTTTTTTTGGAGGACATTATGTCCAGTATGATCCGGTCCACCTTGTCCATGCCTGAGCTGGAGATGCGGGCTATGTTCTTTATGGTGTCTTCGGCGCTGCGGCCTATGAAGCCCTCCGTCTCGGTGATGCCCTCGCCGTGCGAGGCCATCCAGGCGGCGCGTATGGCGGAATCGGCCGACGAGGCAACCTTCAGCGCGCAGCCGCTCTTGGCGCCGTCGCAGAGCATGCCGCCGATGTCGCTGATGACCGTGTTGACGGCGAGCGCGGTCTTCTTCGGGTCTGCCCCGCCGCGCTGCCACACCACGGCCACCGAGGCGCCCACGCCGGCGGCCACCGCGCAGCCGCAGATGGGCGCTAGTTCGCCGGTGAAGACCTTTATGTAGGAATTGACGAGGTGCGAAAGGGCTATGCTTTTGAGTATGCGCTTCTCCGGCACGCCGAAGGCCTTGCCGACGAGCCACGGCACCAGCACCGCCACAACGCCCTGGTTGCCGCTCTCGCCGCTGGACATCACCGGTACGGGCACGCCGGCCATGCGGGCGTCGGTGGCCGCGGCGGTGGTGAGCTTGGCCGTGGAAAGTATGTCCTTCTTCAGGTAGCCTTTCTTTATGAGGTCCTGCACGTAGAAGCCGACCTTCTTGAGCCGCAGGCCCTGCTGCGCGGCGGCGAGGTTCATCTCCACGCCCTGCTTTATGTACGCCAGCTGTTCCGGCGTGACGCGCTCGGCCTCGCGGAAAAGGTCCTTCAGCGTGGCCTTCCTGAGGGCTTCCTTGTAAGGCGGGCGGGGCTGTTTCCCGGAGCAGCCTGTCTTAACGATGATCTTGGCATTGTGCCTGAGCAGCGAGACCTGCTTGTGGCTGCCCTCCAGCACGCAGACGGCGCTGTCGCGGCCGGCCTTCACTTCGGCGGCTATGTATATGCCGCGCTTCTTGTAGTCGATGAGTATGCGGGCGCGGCCGGAGCCCACGAGGGCGGCGGCTTCCTTGAGCCGGGCGGGGGGAAGGCCTTTGAAGAGCTCGGCGCCGAGCTCGGGTTTGCGTACCACCGAGCCTATGGCGGCGGCGAGCAGGTTGCCTTTCTCGCCGCGGGTGTTGGGGATGGCCACGGCGAGGCCGTTCTTGTAGGTGCCGGGGTCCGTGGTGACCGTTACCGACGTGGTGCGGCCCTTCAGCAGGTTTGCGGCCGTGGCCGCGGCGAAGGCCACTGCCACCGGCTCGGTACAGCCCATCGCCGGGTAAACCTCGTGTTTCAGCACTTCTTCGATCAAATTTTTCATGATGTGTTCTGTAATGCCAGTCTGGGCCCATGGCGGCCGGAACGCAAAACACGGCGTCGCGAACACCGTTCGCGCGCCTCGTCACTCGGCCTCGTCGCTTACGCAAGCCTCGGCCTCCGTGACGGTTTTGCTAACCCGGCCGCCACGGGCCTTGGCCTGACTATATTATAGTCAAAACGCGAGGCTTTTGCGGCGGGTCCAGGCGGCGAGCAGCGCCGCCGCGGCCAGCGAGCAGGCCGCCCCGGCGATGAAAGGCGCCGCCGGCGACACCTTGTCCCAGAGCAGGCCGGCCATGGCGCTGGCCCCGAAAGCCACGAAGCCCAGCGTGCCCTGGAACCAGCCCATCGCCGTGGCGCGGTTGGAGCCCGAGCTCAGGTGGGCGATGACGGCCTTGGCTATGCCCTCGCTGAAAGCCCCGTAGAAGCCGTAGAGCGCGAACAGCACCCACACATGCCAGCCGCGGCTGGCCAGAGCGAAGCCGGCGTAGACGCAGGCGAAGACCAGCAGGCCGAACACCATGGTCCGCACCTTGCCCAGCCTGTCGGAGATCCAGCCCGCCGGCGCGGCCAGCGAGGCATATACCAGGTTGTAGCCGGTATAGGCCAGTATCACGTGGCTGAGCGTGAAGCCCATGCTTTTCGCCTTCATGATAAGGAAGACGTCGCTCGAGTTGCCTATGGCGAACACGGCGTACATCGCCGTGAAGGTCTTGAAGTCGCGGCTCATCGGCTCGGCGGCGGCGCCGGCCGCGGCGGGGGAGGCGGCGGCGTGCTCCTTGACCAGCCATACCAGCACGCCCACGCCGAAGAGCGCCGGCACGAAGGCGGTCATGAAGATAAGCTTGTAGTTCGGCGCGGCCGGCTTCATGAACTCTATCATTGCCAGCGCGGCCAGCGGGCCCAGCGCCGCGCCCAGCGTGTCCATGGCGCGGTGGAAGCCGAAGGCTTTGCCCCAGTGCGCCTTGTCCGTCGACGAGGCTATCAGCGCGTCGCGCGCCGACGTGCGCAGGCCTTTGCCGACGCGGTCTATGAAGCGGGAGAACAGCACGAAGTGCCAGCTGGCGGCCAGCGCCAGCACCGGCTTGGAGATCGCCGAGAGCGAGTAGCCGGCCACGACGAAGGGCTTGCGCCGCCCAGCCATGTCCGAAAGGCGGCCGCCCAGTATCTTCATGAAACTGGCGGTGGCCTCCGCCACGCCCTCTATAAGCCCCACCACCTGCATCGGCGCGCCCAGCACCGACGTGAGGAAGACCGGCACCACGGGGTAGAGCATTTCGCTGGAGATGTCGGTAAGTCCGCTCACCACGCCGAGCAATGTCACGTTGCGCGTCAGCCCGGCCTTCATGTCCTTGAAAAAGCTCATATTCACCTCGTCATATCGCCGATACAAGCAGGTTGGTCAGCGCCGCGAACAGCAGGGCCGCCGCGAAATTCATAGCGAAGACCTTGGCGGCGTCGCGGGCGCCCAGCTCGCGCAGGGTTACCATGAAGCCGCCGAGGCAGGGCAGGTACAGCGAAAGGAAGACGCTGGCCGTCACTATGGCGCCGGGCCCGAGGCCGAACGGGGCCAGCATGGCTATGGAGACGTCCTTGCGGAGGAAACCGAGCGTCATCACCGACACCGTATCCGGCGGCAGGCCCAAGAGGCCTTTCACCGCCGGGGCGAAGACGGCCGAGACCGCCCGCAGCACGCCGGCCATTTCCATCAGGTTCACTATCAGCACGCCGGCGGCTATCAGCGGCACGGCCTCGGTGAGGAAGTCCTTTATGCGGAAGAAGAGCTTCTTGGCGAGTATGGGCGCGCAGGGCGTCTGGTAAGGGGGGACCTCGACGAAAAGTTCGGGGGTCTCTTCCTTTATGAGGCGGCCCAGCGCGGCGGAACTGGCTATGCCGGCGGCGGCTATGATGGCGAATACCGCCAGCGTGTACCTGGCCGGGTAGGGCGCGAGCAGGCTGAAGATCATCGCCGTCTGCGGCATGCACGGGGCGAGGCCCAGCGTCAGGGCCGCGGCTATCACGCGCTCGCGGCGGGTCTCCAGCACGCGGGTGGCCAGTATGGCCGGCACCTTGCAGCCCAGGCCGAGCATCAGCGGTATCGTCCCGTAGCCGTGCAGACCCAGCTTGTGCATGGCGTCGTCCAAGAGTATCGCGAGGCGCGGCAGGTAGCCTATGTCCTCCAGCACGCCGAGCGCGGCGTAGAAGGAGACTATATAGGGCAGCACCGTGACGAAAGGAATGTAGAGTCCCGTGGTCAGCAGGCCGAAGGATTTCATGGGCTCCGGAGTGAGGCCCAGCAGCAGCACCTTGAGAAAACTCCCGTCGGCCAGGCCGGAGAGCGCGCCGGTTATGAACGGCATCCACAGGCTGTTGAAGAGCGGGTCCAGCGCGTGGTTTATCAGCCCTTCCCCGACGAGGCGTATGGCCCAGAACGCGGCGGCCAGGACGACGGCGGCGAAAGGCAGGCCGGTGGACGGGCGGGAGGTCATGTCCTCCAGCCGCTCCAGCAGCGTGGCGTGCTTGTGGCTTATGCGCTGGCATTCCGCCGATATGCGGCCGATCAGTTTCCATTTCTCGTCGGGCGAGGCCGGCGCCGGGGCCGGGGCCGGCAGGACGCCGGCGTTGAAATCCTCCACCGCCTTCTTGAGCCCGGCGAGGCCCTCGCCGGTGGTGGCCACGAAGGGGATGACGCGCACGCCCAGTTTGGCCTCAAGCGCGGCCGCGTCTATCTCCACGCCGCGGCGGCGGGCTATGTCCCATTTGTTGAGCAGCAGCACCATCGGCGTGCCGAGGCCGGCCAGTTCCAGCGTGTAGAAGAGGTTGCGCTCCAGGTTGGTGGCGTCCACCACGTTCAGTATCAGCGCCTTGTCCTCCTCCGCCAGTATGCCGCGGGCCACTTCCTCCGCCTTGTTGGTGGGCTCGTGGCTGTAGGCTCCGGGCACGTCCACCACGGAGAAACGCTCGCCGGCCAGTATGGTCCAGCCGGTGGTGTAGCCTACCGTGGTGCCGGGGTAGTTTGAGGAGATAACGTCGAGGCCGGTGAGGCGGGAGAAGACCACGCTCTTGCCCACGTTGGGATTTCCGGCCAGCAGTAGCCGGCGCGAACGCACCTTTACCGTCACGTCGGCGGCCATGCCGCGGCCCAGGGCAAGGCGGGTGCCTATGACCTCGACTATCACGGGGCCGCCGGCTTTCTCCGGCGAGCGTTTTACGATCTGGCGGCCTGGGTATATGCCCATGGCCTTTAGCCTGGAGGCCAGCTGGGCGCCGCGCACTTCGGCGACATAGCCGGTCTCGCCTTCGCGCATGGACAGCAGGGTTATGACGGGGGCCGGTTTCATACGGCGGCCTCCCTGTTGATGGCCTTGCGCAGGGCGGCCAGTTCCGCCGAGCGGCGGGGGGACCTTAAATGGGCCGCCAGCGCCTGTACGCGGGCCAGCGCGCCGCGGCTCAGCGCGTGCTCGGCGCGGCAGGCGTCGGTCTCGGCTTGCGCCTCGTCCATGCCGAGAATGTCCATGAAGAAATCCTTCAGCAGGCAGTGGCGGCCGGTTATCTCGGCGCCGGCCTTTAGCCCGGCGGGGGTGAGCTTTATATAGCCGTAGGGTTCCTGCTCCAGCAGGCCGCGCGCGGCCAGCTGCTTTACCGCCGATGAGACCGAGGGCTTGGAGACCTTGAGCCGCTCGCTTATGCGGGTCGCGCGGACGAAACCTTCGGCGCGGCTCAGTTCGTAGGCCGCTTCGAGATAATCCTCAAGGCTCTGTGAAAGGGCGTTCATGGTCTCTCCGTGTTAGTGCCGGCTAATAAAGTTAGCCTGCTATAACTTTATCAAATCCGCGCTAAAAAAGCAAGCGGCGCCCTGTGGGGGGCGCCGCCTGCGCAAGGACCGGGGCGGGGGTCAGCCCGCGCAGCCGCCGCGGAAGCACGGCATGTTTATGAGCGTCGGCACCTGCTGCCACAGCAGGTAGAGCGCGGCCAGGCAGGCCAGCGTAAGCACCGGCAGGACTATCCAGCTGAAGACGGGGTGGGCCGTCACGAATTCCCGGTAGCCGTTCACCAGCGAAACTATCAGTCTTTTTATCATCGCGCCTCCGTCATTCCTTAGCCGCGTTCAGGGGCTCCGTGAGGTTGCGGTGTATCACCGTCAGGTCCTTGTCCCCGTAGCCGCTATTATACGACCTTTCCATCAGTCCCGCCACCGCCTGTGTTACCGGCAGTTCCAGGCCCTTGGCCCTGGCCTCGCTCAGCATGAAGCGGGCGTCCTTGAGCATGTGCTTGAGGGGGAAGGCCGGCGGGTAGTCCTTGTTGACCAGGTTGTTCCTCTTAAGCGCGAAGTAGCCGCAGTTCATCGCCGGGTTCTCGGCGAGCGTGGTGAAGACCAGCGCCGGGTCAACGCCCTGCGCCTCGGCTAGGGCCGCGCCCTCGGCCACGGCCGTGGTCATATGGGCCAGCACCAGGTTGACGCAGAGCTTCAGCGCGGTGCCGGCCGGCGGCTGGCCGGCGTGTATCACCGCGCGGCCCATGGCCTTCAGCACCGGGTCCAGCTTCTTCACCACGGCCTCGTCGCCGCCGGCGAGCAGCACCAGCTGGCCGCTCTCGGCGGCCGGCTTGGAACCGGAGACCGGGCAGTCCAGGAAGTTCACGCCGGCCACGCGGCACTTGGCGGCGAGGGCCTTGGTGTACTCGCAGGACACCGTGCTCATGTTTATAAGGGTGTTGCCGCCGGAGAAGGCGCCCAGCACGCCCTCGGGGCCTTCCAGCACGGCGTCCATCGCCGCCGGGTCCGAGACCATGGTTATCACGGTGTCGGACAGCTTGGCGAGCGCGCGCGGCGTGGAGGCCACCTCGCAGCCCATGTCGGCGAACTCGGTGGTGCGCTGGCGGGTGCGGTTGTACACCGACACCTGGAAGCCGGCCTTCACCAGGTTCAGCGCCATCGCGCGGCCCATGATGCCGAGGCCTATGAATCCTATACGGGGGGGAATGCTCATATGATCTCCTTGAGTTCTTCCTTGGTAAGTTCTCTCCAGGCGCCGGGCGCGAGGCCTTCGGTGCTGAGCGGGCCTATGGCCCGGCGCACGAGGCGCAGCACCGGGAAACCGACGGCCGCCAGCATGCGGCGCACCTGGCGGTTGCGGCCTTCCTTCAGCTTTATCTTTGCCCACGAGGTGGGAACGGTCTTGCGGTAGCGTATGGGCGGGACGCGCGGCGGCAGGCCGGGGTCCGCGAGGCGCTCCGCCCCGCAGGGCAGCGTGGGGCCGTCGTTGAGCGTTATGCCGGGGCGCAGCCGGGCCAGCGCTTCCTCGGTGATCTCGCGTTCCACCTGCGCCCAGTAGGTCTTGGCCATCTTGTGGCGCGGGTCCGCCACGCGGGCCTGCAGCGAGCCGTCCGACGTCAGCAGCAGCAGTCCTTCGCTGTCGTGGTCCAGCCTGCCCGCGGGGTAGACGCCCTTGGGCAGGCCGAACTCCGCCAGCGACGGGTGGCCGTGCTCCGGCGTGAACTGCGACAGCACCCCGTAGGGCTTGTTGAAGATGATGGTCGGCATGTTATAAGCGCTTCCTAAATGTTATTATATTTTATCATGAGCTATTCCTTCATCGATAAGCAGAAAGATTTCAACGACCTCTGTTCGTCGCTGGCGGGGCACGACTACATCTCCATAGACACCGAGTCGAACAGCCTTTACGCCTACAAGGAAAAGTTCTGCCTGCTGCAGCTCTCCGCCGAGAACATGAACGCCGTCGTGGACGTGCTGGCGGTGGACATGAAGCCGCTGCTCAAGATCTTCGCCGACCCGAAGGTGGAGAAGATCTTCCACTCCGCCGATTCCGACATACGCGTGCTGAAAGGGGCGATGCCCTGCACCTTCGTGAACATCTTCGACGTGATGGTGGCCGCGAAGTACCTGGGCATCATAAAGTGCGGCCTGGACAGCATGGTGCACGAGTTCTTCCATATCGAGCTCAACAAGAAGTACCAGAAGGCCGACTGGGGCCGCCGCCCGCTGACGAAGGAGATGCTGGACTACGCCGCCGGCGACACCGTCTACCTGAAGAAGCTGCGCGATATCCTGGGCGCTGAGCTCGAGAAGAAGGGCAAGCTGAACGAGGCCATGGCCCAGTTCGCGCAGATCTGCAAGATAGAGCCGACGCCGATGCGCTTCGACGAGAGCGGCTTCCTGACGATGAAGGGCGCCCGCCAGCTCAACGGCCGCGGGCTGGCGGTGCTGCGCGAGCTGTACCTGGCGCGCGAGGTGGCGGCGATAAAGAAGAACACCCCGTCGTTCAAGGTGATAAGCCCGGACCTGATGCTGCGTCTTTCGGTGGCGCCGCGCGAGGGCCTGCGGAACCTTTCCATTTTCAAGGGCGTCAGCTCGTACGTGCTGGCCAACCACGGCCCGTGGATACGCGAGGCCCTGCAGAAGGGCCTGAAGGCGCCGGAGTACCACGTGCCCCGGCGTGAGATCTCGCGCGAGAAGCGCGCTTATTTCGAGACGGTGAAGAACCGCTTCAAGGCGCTGAGGCTCTGGCGCAAAGAGGCCGCCGCCAGGCGGAACATGCTGCCGGAGGCCATCCTGGGCAACGACGTTCTGGAGCGCGTGGCGCTCTCGCAGCCGCGTTCCGTCGAGGACCTGCAGGCCATAAAGGGCCTCGGGGCCGAGAAGGCCTCCCTCTACGGCGCCGAGCTCCTCGAATTCTTCAAGAAGCACCTGAACACAAAAGCCAA
>ERZ1645187.2286-NODE-2286-length-17033-cov-7.350571_pt1 | contig 17033 bp, 20 predicted proteins | sample MGYA00575352_ERZ1645187 | MGnify/ENA primary metagenome ERZ1645187 (study PRJEB40837, sample SAMN11349314) | freshwater sediment metagenome | isolation source: river sediment | host: Sediment | place: India: Wazaribad , New Delhi | collected 2017-02-21 ... | reverse complement strand
CATTTCCACGGCTGGTTGTCCGGGTCGAGATAGACCAGCGCATTGGGGCCAAGCTGCTGGCCGTAGAACAGATGATTCGCGCCGGATAGCAGCGCGTAATTCTTCCAGCTCAGGCCGGCGTCGGCCTCTTCTTCGGTCGTTTCCGGCTCCGGCAGCCCGTCGATCTTGACCAACAGGCAATCACCGTAGCTCGGCCAATAGCCGTAGGTCAGCGAGCCAGCCGTAATCTGGAACTCAGGGTGAGCATCGATGCCGCCGCGCGGATCGGTCGGCAGGTCGAACGGATCGCCGTTCGGCAGCGTCAGAACCCCGTCGATCCACTCCCCGTGGTATGGGTTGCCGCACTTGACGGCCTTGTCGAAAAGCCAATCGACGATCATGTCGGCGCCTTGAATTGCAATTCCACCTCGGCCCCGTTCGCATCCAGCATCAAAATCTTCGAGACCGGCTTGATGCGGATGCGGAACAGGCTGTCGGTGCTGGTCAGCGTCACCTCGGTGTGGAACAACCGGTCGGCATAGGCGCGCTCAACCAGTGGCGAGGCAATGCCCCCGCCTTCGCCACCGCCGGCCTTGGTCTGGCCGACGAACAAGGCGGCCGACTCGGCCGGCGCGGCAGCGCCGCGCGGCGCCATTTTCTCGCGCGACTGCGCCTGCACCTGCTCGGTCAGCTGGCGTAGCGCGTCCGTCAGATCCTTGTCGCTCCGGCTCATTCGATGAGGTACTCCGCAAGATCGTTGGTCGTGATCGTCACGGCGCGCACGCCAACCGTGTGCGAGGTGTCAAGCACGCGCAGATAGATCGGGATGACGTTCTCCAGGCCGCCGTAGCAGATCGCGCCCAGCGACAGCGCCGCACCCGGCACGGCAGATTCGAGATCGATGGCCGAGGTTGCCAGGGCAACATCGCCGGCGCCGGCCCCGGTGGCCTGTACCAGCACATCCGTTCCGCCGTCCGGCAGGCATTGCCGCGTCGCGTCGCGGCTGCCGAACCACACCACCTTGTCCACGGCTGCCGGACCGGCATCGTCCTGCACGAACTGCAGGGCGGCCTCGACGGGTGTCGTCAAGGCCGGATCGAGATAAAAGTCGAAGGTCAGCATCAGAACGTCACCGTTACGCCGCTGCCGGCGATCTGCACGTTGGCCGTGATGGTGGCCTCGATCTCAAGCGGATCGCGTAGCGGCGCCGGGATCTCAGGCATGATCACGCGAAACTGCGTGTTATAGACCGGCTTGCCGCTGTCGTAGGTCGACTGTGCCGGCCAGGCGCTGTCGGCGGTCGGCTGCACGTTGAACAAGAACCCCTGCAGGCCGTCAGCGTAGGGAACGGCCGGCGTATCGTCGGCAGCGCCGACAAAGTTGCCCAGGGGCGCCAGCGTGAAGTCGTGCGCCACCGTGTTGCCAGGCGCGCTGGCAGTCGCCGTGAAGGTTGTCGCCATGCTGTTGCCGTTCGGGCAAGCCAGGGTCATGGCCGTGACGATCTCGCCGCTTTCCAGATCCAGCGTGTCCGAAAAATCGGCCAACTGCCCTGTCGCTGCAATGCCGTGCGCCGACACCGCCAGGGTGTCGCCCAGGTCGAAGCGCGGGTCGAAGGGCCGCTCGAAGCTCACGGTTTGCTGGCGCCGGCCAGCGGTTGCCGTGCGCACCGCGCGGGCAACCACATGCTTGATCGCGCTCGCCAGGTCGCCTCCGGTAATGTCGGCATGATGATCAAGCGCCGTATCATCGGGCGGAAATGGCGCCGGCAGGCCTTCGTACCCGGTCGGCTGCACGTAACCTGGCGGCGGGTTGGCCTGATAAAGACCGGCCGAAGCACGCGTCGGGCGGGCGCTTTCCCAGGCGCCGGCATCGAAGGTCGACTCGATGGCCAGCGAAATCGACTCATCGCGCTCCGATAGTCCGCCCATGTCGATCGCGACACGGTAATGCACCTCCACCTGCTGATACCAGCGCCGGTACAGCGTCGCCGAAAACGACTGGCACGAGGCCTGCGCCGTGGTCAGCGGGATCAGCTGCGAGGTGATGTTGCCGCCAATGGTAATGACAAAGGCCCCGGCCGCCGGCTCGACCAGGTTGGCCTCGCCCTTGATCAGCCAGCCATCGGCGCCCTCAAGCGCCGACAGGATCATTGCCTTCTGCGCCAGCGGAATGCCATCGATCACCCGCCGTTCGCGGCTGACGTTATCCGCCCAGGTCACACCGACCGTCGCCGCGTGCAGGCGTGGGTAGCGATGGTTGAGCGTGGCGACAATCGCTGCTGGCACATCGGCACGGCTGGGGCGCTGCAGGGTCAGCGTCGCGTCGAAGATGTCGGCCGGGCCGAAGGTCGCCAGCGGCGTGCCGATATTCCAGCCCTCTGCCCGCCAGACCCCCGACGCATCAAGCGCCACGAACCCCGGCAGGGTGTCGAGCAGCGCTTCGAAATAGGCCTGCGGGTCAGGCTCCTCATCAGACCATGGCACCAGCTTGGCGCATGGCGTCGCCAGCCCGCCGAAAAGGGATTCAACCTCCTCGGCCGAGGCGCAGGCCGCCGGCCGTTCGTTGTACCCATCGCGGCATGAAAGCGCGGCAATGCGCTCGGCCGGCGAGAATTCCACGGTTTCGACCCGACCGGTGAAGCGGCGGAAGCTGGCATGCTGCCCAGTCCGGAACAACGCCACATCGATCGTCACCAGCGCGGAATCATAGGCCGCCAGCTCGGCCGCCGAATCCGGACGGACAAAAAAGCTCGCGACCCGTGGCGACGACTCGGCCGCGGCAATCATGATGCGGCCGGTCAGGCGGCTGCTGACATCGACCCCACCGACCAGCACTGTCGCGGCCCAGCGGATATAACCGGCGCCGGTCGAAAACACCAGCGGCGAGACCACCGAAATCGCCGCCGGAAACGACGCCACGCCGGTCGCCAGCGGCAACACGGCCGGCGTGCTGTCGAAGGCGGTATCGAAGGCGGCGTCGAAGGATGACATCAGGCCGTGACTCGCAGATAGATGGCCGCCATGACGATCACCGGCGAGGTGCCGAAGTGACTGGTGCCGTTACCCAGCACGTTGTCGAGCACGAAGACCACATTGCCGGTGGTCCAGTTGTAACTCTCCATCCTCAGTTTTTTCGCGGGGTAGGCATCGCAGACGTATTCGAACATCGCGTGCGGCCACCACTTGCCAGACACAGGCGGACGGATCGGGATCTTTGTCGTGTCGAGCGTCAGGGTGAGCCGGTATTTTGACCCAGCGCCAGACGCCCACCCGATGCTGGCGCCGATGGTATCGCTGCGCTCGTTGATCGACGCCGAAGTGCTATTGAACAGGATCTCGGCAAAGCCAAAGAGAAACACACTGCCCACCGGAAAGACATGGTTATCGTCCCAGTCATCGCCGCCGACCAGATCGGGGTCGGTATTGGCCAGTCCGGATATTTTTTTATGCTGAACGAGGCTCATGCTTGCTCCAGAGTGATTTCCCACGACGGATTAGTGCTGAAGCCATTGCGCTGCACCGGGCCGCTGGAAAAAACCGTCAGTTTTGGATAGACATAGCGCACCGTCTGGCCCGCCTGGTCGGTGACGCTGTGCTCGGCCCAGGGCGCGGCACGGGACGACCAGCCATCCGGCAGCGTCTCGCCAGCGCGCAAGGCCACCGGCATCGGCAGTTCGACTTCGAACGGTGCGGTGTAATTAACCGCATTCAGCGCCACCGGTACCCAGCCGCCGGCCGAGATGGTGATGCGATGCTTGCGCCAGGCAGACATCTTGAACAGGGCGCCGCCGGCCATCCGGCGCGGCGTGGCGCCTTCGATGACATCGATCTGATGGTCGTAATCCAGCATGGCGATCAGCGAGACCTCGAGGCCGGCAATCTTGAGCGAGGGTGTCGTCATGGCTTACCTTCCGAACCGCAGCGCGGCGCGCCGCACGGCGCGGGTCAGGGCCTCGGTCGTGGCACCGTCGGCCTGTGTCTTGAACTGCCCCAGGAAGCCCATGTCGAGCACCAGTGGCGTGCGCGTTCCGGACGCGGCAGCGCGGGCTGATTCGCCGACGGATGCCACCAGCCCGCCGCGCTCGTAACCCGGCAGCACCTTGTTGCCGTGCCGACGCAGGGCCTCGAGAAACGGCAATACCCCAGGCTGCAGGGTAACGGCTGCCGGGGTCACGTACTCCTGGCCATGCACCACGCCGGCAACCTGTCGGCGCCCCAGCCATCCCGTAAAACCGCCGACGTCGAATGATCCGCCGGAATCACCGGACGACTTCGCACCGGTCGTCTGCGGAATGATCGGCATCACGGCGCCCTTGGCGATGTCGGCCCGCAGGCGGGCAATCTCGGATTCCAGCTGCGAAACGTCCGGCTTGAGTTCAATGGCCAGCGCTTGCTGCTGGATCTCCGTGATCTTGGCCTCGATGGCATTCAGGGTAGCCATCTGGTCGGCCGCGCGCTGTTGCGCTGCCTGCGCTTCCTGTTCCTTGGCCCGTGCCTGCTGCTCGAGCAGGGCGGCTTGCGCCTCGGCGATTTGCTGGCCAATCTCGCCGTTACCGGCCTTGCCGGCAAACTCCTCGGCGCGGTTGAGATATTCCTCGGCCTGTTTCTGATAGAGCGCCATTTCCTTCAGGCGACCATCGAGCCGCGCGGCTCCGGCCGACGCGGCATAGAAGCGGCCCTGGTCGAACATGCCTTGCGCCTGCTGGCTATAGATGGCGGCGCGGTCTTCATCGCTGGCGCCCTGCAGGCTCTGGTCAAGCGCCCGGTCGGCGGCCGACGTCCGCTTCTGCCGCGCCTTGTCCATCAGCTTGGCGGCCTCGTCGGCGGCCTTCGCCGCATCGCTGACCGACGCATTGTAGGCATTGCGCAGAGCGTCGCGCAGAGCCTCGGCATCCTTCAGGCGGGCCGCGTTGAGATCCTTGTCGGACTTCAGAATGTCGGCTGATGCCTTGCCGGCGGCGATGGCGCGCAGCTGTTCGAGCTGCTCGAGCTTTTGCGCCAGCGTCGCGGCCATCAGCGTGCGGCGGGCATTGCTGGCCGTCTCGTCAACCTCGGTCTTCTTGCGCTGGGCGTTAAGGTAGGCAAGCAGCTTTTCCTGCCGGGCGATCTCGGCATTCATTTCGCCGGTGTCGGTGCCGCCGCCGTCGGCGGCATTGCTGCCCAGGGCGGCATCGCGGGCGGCCTTGATCCTGGCCAGCCCCTTTTCGACCCTGGCAATCTGCTCGTCGATGCTGCCGGCCTGCTTGGGCAGCACGTCGAAAATGACCTGGCCAACCGAAAGCCCGTTATCGCGCGCCACCAGCAACTTCTGCAAAAAGGTGTTGATATGCGGGATCAGCGAATTGCCGATGCTCTTGCCGGCAGATGCGGCCAGCGCCGACGAACGGTCGAGGTTGTCGTTGAATTCGGCGGCAGCCTTGGCCTGGTCGCCCGACAGCACGAGGCCGAGGCGCTCTGCTTCGTCGCCCAACGCCTTGAGGCCGTCCTTGCCCTGGTTGAGCAGCGGGATCAGCTCGACGCCGAGCTTCTTGCCAAAGAACTCGACCGCCAGCGCGGTCTTCTCGGTGCCATCCGGCATGATGGCAAAGACATCGGCCAGATCGAGCAGCACGTCGTAGGCGCTGCGCACGTTGCCGTCCGCATCGCGCACGGCGATGCCGTACTTCTCGAACAGCTTGCCCGATTCCTCGGCGCCGCCAGCTGCCGCAACGAGCAAGCCGGACAGGTTGGTGACGCCCTTGGTCAGCGCTTCCATGCTGGTGTCGGACATCTGCGCGGCGTACTGCAGCCTGGCCAGATCCTCGACGGCAATGCCGGTGCGCTGCGAGAGATTGTCGAGCTTGTCGCCGTAGTCGGCAGCGGCACGGGTGACGGTCAGCAGCGCCGCGGCGGCGGCTGTTGATGACAGGCCAATCCCGGCCAGCCCTGAGAATGACATCGAGCGCGCCGACAGCGCCTCGAGTTCGCCCATCTGCTTTTGCAGCTTGCCGAGGGCGCCCTGTGCGACGGCGACGCCTTTCTGCACACCGGTAGCGTCGGCGCTGATACTGACCCGGACATCAGGCTTGCTCACGTTTCAACTCCAGCGCGGCTTGAAAAAGGCGGTAGGGGTAGCCGAGCACGTTGGCGTGCCCGACCATGGCTAGTCCTGCGACAGTGCGGTCGAAGTCGTCGAGGCGAGACCGGCTTGAATCGCTCGGGAGACGCTGACCAGCGCCTCCCGCAACTTGAAAAAATGCGGATTGAGCGCTTTGCAGGCATCGTGCAGCGGCCCGAGCGCCACCGGCCCGAATTCCTCCATCGAATCGGCCGGCATGTCGCACATGCGCGCCAGGTCGTCGAGACTGCAGTCGTCGAAGACCATGGCACGCACCGGGTCGATCGGCACCTGGCCAGTTTCGTGCTCGGCGATCCAGTCGCGAACTTCGGTGACGGAAAGTTCCCGTACCGTGACGCGCCGGTCGCCGATGGACACCTCGAGACTGGCTGCCACGGCTTAGACCTCGAATTCCTGTTTGAGGAACTGGCTGATACCGGCGCCGGTGACACTGGTGTCCTTCAGCACGGTGTAGCTGATATCCAGCGTGGCGAAGTCGTCGCCGATCATCGAGATGTTGGAGGCAACGCCCAGCTTGGCCTTGTGGATCCGGGTCGATCCATACTTCGAATCGACGGCATTGACGCCTTCGAAGAAAATCGACACGTCAGGCGCGGCGTTGATCAATGCCTGCACATCGGACGACGCAACCGGCGTGTAATCGATGGTGATGGCGTCACCGGCCACAACCCCGGCTGTGCTGATGGTCGAGGCAATGGTGATACCGCCCTTCGAGACCGTGTAGTCGGCCGGGGCGATGGTGGTAGCGCCCTTTTTAACGACCGGCGCGACGGCGGTGTTGATCAGCCGGTTGGTCGGGATAAAGGCGCCGGCATTGATGACGTGCGCTTCGTTGGTGATGGCCGTGGTGTTAAGCACGGAAGTGGTTCCCCACAATGCCAATGCCAGGTTTTCAGGGCTGATGCGGCGCAGTGACATCTTGCCCTCCACCTTATCCACCTTGGAAACCGACGCGGCCACGCCGCCAGCCGGGTCCTGGTAGTCTTTCAGTTCTTTCTTCTCCTCCGAGAAGCTATATTCGAGCGTCGAAGCGTTGCCGACGTCGCGGAAATTGCGGGCGGCGAACGTGGCGCCGGACGAATACGCGGCAATCTTGATTTTGCCGGTGCCGATGTAAGACATGATTAAAGCTCCTTCTCAGTATTGCCCGGCACGTCCGAGCGCAGGTTATAAGTGCATGAAACGGAAATTCGCCAGCCGGCAGCCGGCTGCTGCAGTGACTCGGAATCGATCACCAGCTCGGCTCCTTCAATACGCAAACCACGGGTCAGCAAGCCGCCAAGATTCACAGCATCCTGGCTACCTGTTAATGCAATCTCGACTTGCTCATGCATGTCACCAACAACATCCGGCAGGCTTAAACTGTCAGCAAGCAGGGTCGGTTGCACAGTGAATTCAAGCCGACGCGCCTGCTCATCCGGAAAGAAACCTTCGGTGCGACTAGAAATGGTGTCGACGACGTTGTCGATAATAATGGCGGGCAATTGTTCGACATCGAGCAGATGCAGCGGCAACACTACAACGGTGATGCCCCCCGACAGGGTTGATAGCCGCGCCTTGACGGCTGCCAGAATGCGATCGGCAACATGCGCCATCAGACTTTCTCCAAAGGCCAGATGGTTTCTAGCGTTCCGAACGGCGCGCCGGCCAGCGCCTTGTAATTGATTCCGTCGATGCTGACGTTTGCACCGCGTACGATGGGGCTGCTGCGGGATGTGCGGAAAGTCGGACGAACACCGGAAATACCAAGTGCATCAGCGGCAGTCAATCTGAATATTCCTCGCACGGGATGCGCCGCATCACCATTGACGATGACGGCGGTACCGAAGTCCGAATACAAGATAGAGAGGTCGCTGGCGAAATCCATGGTGCGAAGGATGGATTTCGGGGGGTGAAAAAACTAGGCAAAAAAGTTCCGCCTAGCGTATTACCTCAGGATTCCACAACATCAAGAAGATCGGCCGCCACCCAGCGCTCGCCGTCTGCGTCGTCGATCTGGCAGCGCAGCTTGTAGGTGTTGCCGCTGATGCCGCCGATGACGCGCTGCAGAATGCTGGTGCCATCGGTCTGTGGGCTGCCGGATAGCATTGCCGCTGCACCAGCATCATCCCTGCCGGCCTCGACGGCAATGCTGACGACTGGGTTGATGCAGCTGGTCGCCACGTCGGAAAAGTCGAAGGTGACGGTGATGATTTCGCTGGGGTCTTTTTTCATGTCGTGTCCTATCGCCGGATGACGTAGTCGCGCGCTTTTGCCTTGATGATGAAGCGCGGATGGCTGATAAGCGTGGCGCTGCCGGCGCCGCCTGCAGCGACCGACCCGCCGCCGGTCACATTGGCCCCCGGTGCGGTGCCATCGGCATCGCCGCCAGCCTGGCCGGCGGTGATGGTGCCGGACCCGGTGACGCTGGCGCCGGGCGCCGTGGCGTTTTGCTGGCCGGATGCCGAGCCGGCATTGACGGTGCCGGTACCAGAAAGCGTTGCCCCGGGCGCCGCGGCATCGCCGGCGACACCGCCAGAGGCATCGCCAGCCGTGACCGTGCCGGACCCGGTGACAGATGCGCCGGGCGCCGTGGCGTTCTGTTGGCCGCTGGCACTGCCGGCGCTGATGGTGCCGCTGCCGGTAACGCTGGCGCCGGGCGCCGTGGCGGATTGAGGGCCGATGGTGACGCTGGCGGTATCGCTGCCCGTGATAAGGCTGCCATCGTCTGCCCAGGCTTCCCAGTCATAGCCGATGGCAAAGGCGCCGTCGGCCTGACTTTCGGCAACGAGGACCGATCCGTTCTCATAGACGAAAAGTGTGCCGGCCGTGCCGCTCCAGCCGGTGACCTTGACGCGCAGCTGGCGGCCAGTCTGTGCCAGGGCTTCGTTGTAGAGAAGACCGGCACCGTGGTCGCCGGTTGCCGTCTCGCTGATGATTTGCGCGGCAAGCAGGCCAATGTACGGCGTTCCGGCGATCAGCCGGTTACTCGGCGAGCGGCGCTGCAGGTTGCGCAGCAGCATTTAGGTCACCGTGCCTTCCTGGTACGCAACTACGGTGCCGTCTGCCGTGCGCACCAGGCCGCACCCGACGCCGGTGGGCAGACCGCTGATGGTCATGCCGGCGGTGGTCATGGTGCCGCTGCCGTTGGTGATCGAGGTGACGGCGCCAACTGTTCCGCCGAGCCACGTCCAGTTAACCGCGATGTTGTTGAGAATGCCGGCGTGGGTATTGTTTTCGCAGGCGGCAAAGGTGAAGCTGCCGGTTGCACCGCTTCCACCTGACGCGCTGCCGGCGCTGACAGTGCCGGTTCCGGTAACGCTAGCGCCGGGTGCCGTGGCGTTTGTTCCACCGCCTCCGGTGACGCCTGCCTCGAAGTTGTCAATCCAAGGATTGATGCCGAGGGCGCGAGCGACAACACCCTGGCGCGCCTCGGTATTGTTAAATGTCTCGGTAACGCCAGTTCCTAGGCAGCGCTGCGTGCCGTTAACAGTAAATACAAGCGTGTTACCCGTCGCTGACAGTTTTGCCACATCGCCTGGCGTTAACGCGGCTGCATAATTCGACCCTAACTGAGTAAATGCCCCGGCAACCCTTTTATAAACCTGCCAATTGCCCCCGTCGTGCCTGAAGCCGATGAAATTGTCTTTATTAGTTAGGCGAACGCAGACGAAGCTGCTTCCAGTGAAGCGCATCTCCGCTTGGGTGTAATGATCTGCACTTGATTGGCTTGTGCACTGATAAGCTGACTCGCTTGCGCCGGTAACAGATAGCGTACCAGGATAGCCGGTGCCTAAATAACAATCGCCGGCTGTTCCATCCACCCGCGACCAGCCGGAGCGAACGTCTAGGGTCTGCGGATATGACGCATTATAAAAGTCGTCAGTAAAGGCCATGTTTAGCTCAACTTCAAAGCGTAAAGGTTGCTGTTGGCACGCGGAAGCACGAGGATTGCGCCGCTCGGATCGAGCCACAATCGCCGGTAGATCAGATGACCGTTTGTCGGCGCGGCGTTCGCCGTGGCCTGCTTGGTCTGCGACAGAATGTACGGGTTTGCCTTTGTTCCCGCGCCTGATACAGGTGTCAGCGATGCCTTGAACAGATAGTTTCTGTCGATTGCGGAACTGTAGTTCCAGCGATAGACGTATCCGTTGTGGATAACCGCCGGGATCGTTTCGATCGTCGAACCGGGCGCGAACACTGCCGCGTCTCCGGTGACGTTGAAGTACTCAACAACGCCTGTATCGATGTTGTAAATCGCGCCCGTGTCGTTCGTGATGTTCGACCCTGACGGGGTATTCATGAAGATATAAAGTTTTCGCCCGACTTGATATAGCTGAGAACCGGGCAGCAGCGGGTAATTGGCCGCGTTTGTTATTTGAATGAATGACTCAATGGTGCGCGTTGCAAGATCAATTTTGCACAGATGGCTGCGCCAGCTTCCAGCGGAATCACCCGACGTGAAAGTGACAAATGCGCGATCTGTTACCGTGTCATAAACGGCGCAGCAGCCGTGCTGGAACATCTGCGGGCCGTAATTAGGATTGGCAGCGACCATTTGAGCCCCGAAGCTCTGATCAGCCCCGTCGACGTTGTTCCATGTTCCGGTTTTCGAGTCGAATTCTGCGTAATTGTAGTAGAAGTAGTGCACCACCCCATTACGCACACAGCTCGCTGAGTACATGTGCGTTGTTTTACGAGCTCTCGGCGTGTTGTAGGCGGTGTCGGCCGGATCTGTCAGATCACTTCGAAAATGCGAATACCCCTGCACTGTTGAGGTGCCGGGAACCAGGATTTCATTGCCCGCCCCACTCGGATATACAAGCGGGCCCGGCTGCGGATTGCCACCAGCGTAATAGCTCGGCGGGTACTTTGAAGGCGGTGTCGGTGCTCCAGTCAGCGTATAGGTCAGCTTGCGAGTATTCACCTTGACCGACGCGTTACATGATCCGTCGTTGTGTCCGCCGCCGTTTAGATGTGCCTCCCCTGTTACAGGGTCAAACGTCCCATCAGAAAACGCATCAACGATAGCCTCGAACGGGAAGTTTCCCTGATAGGCACCGGCGGGAATATTCGCGTTTGCCCATGTCAGGAAGTTCGTTCCCGGCTGCTCAGTCCACGTATTATCGGCCAGCCCGGATGCCCACGCAGGTACGATGTGCCGCCCGGCGGCGATACCGCCGCCGGATACCGGGTTGTGATAGGACTCGCCCACACCGACTCCCTGTTATTGCGGCGTGTTGAAGTGGATGGTGCTGGCGTTGACCGTGAAGGTGCCGTTGCTGGTGGTGACGTCACTGGTGAAGTCGTTGAGCAGGATCAGCGGCGATGTGCTGGCGGTGCCGGTCGATTTGTAGCAGACCTCGCCACGGGCGGTGATGGTCGAACTGGGCCAGTTGTGGCTGGGGATGGTGATGGTCAGGCGGTGGTTGGTGGTGTCCTTGGTGAAGGTCGGCACCACGGTAACGCCACCGGCGGTGTAGCCGGTGCCGGTGACTTCGCCGGTGACATCGGAGAAGCGAGTGTGGCTGCCGATGTTGGCCGCCGAGACGCCAGTTGAGTTGATGAGCGCACACTTGAAGGTGTCGGTCTTGAGGATGTTGCCGGTGAAGGCATCGTCGAGGACGGAGTCATAGACGAAGTCGGCTGCCTGCACGCCGAGCGACACGACGGCGAAGATCAGGGCGGCGAGGATTTGGCGGATGGTGTTCATGAGGTGTCCTCTCAAATAATGAAAGGCCCGAAGGCCTTTTGAGTGCTGGCCGGTTACTGGCCTTCGCCGGTGGGATCAGCCGGCGGCGGATCGACCGGGTCGGTCGGTGCTGGCTTCTTCTTCGCCTTGGCCATGGCCTTGGCGGCCTTGACCATGTCTTCGGAGGCGGTGAAGCGGCGGTCTTTGTAGGGATCGTCGGTGGATTCGACGTAAAGGGCACGGTTAGCTTCGGTGAGCTTTTTGGCCATGTCTTTCGGGACATCGACGATGTTGCCGCTGTCTTCGTGCACGCCACCACGGTCGTCACCGTAATTGACCTGGGTGGTTTCGATGATAAGGATCTTCATGGTGTTCTCCGGTTTCCCTGTTCGCTGGCCGCCCGTCACCCGAAGGTAACGGGCGGACTTTAGCTCTCGGGGTGGGGGTTATCAGGTGGTCAGGATGTCCTTGCAGACGGCGAAGGAGGCGACGTTGCGGACGTTGAAATCGAGGTCCTGCAGCGCGATGACGCGCTTGCCGCCGCTGGTGCTTAGAGCGTATGGGTCAAGCATCAGATCGACACCACCCCAGAAACCAACGACGAAGTCGGACCAGTTGCCGAAGGCAGCGGCCGAGCAGATGCCGGAGGCGCTGCCCTTGGTCAGGTTCGACGGCACGGTGTTGGTGACGTAGGCGTCGTAGCCCAGCACTTCGCCGATGCCGCGCTCACGGCCAGAGGTCCAGACCGGCTTGCCGTTGGTCGAGGCAAACTCTTGCGTCTTGCGCAATTTGCCGCGCACCTTGGAGTTAGTGACAAAAGCCAGATTGCCGACGTCGGCGTTGCTGTTGGCGACGGCGGTTTCGAGATCGACCGCCATGTCGTAGGTCGGGGCGCCGCCGTTGGCGCCCATGGCCACAGAGCCCAGGCCAGCGATGTTGAACAGGCCGGTCGGCTGGTTACTGGCGCCGGTGCCGTTGAAGGCGCCGTTCTGGACTTCGAGACCCAGCACGCGGGCGAGATCCATGCGGACGAAGAGCTCGACATCGAGCGAGGCCTGAAGGAGCAGGCGACGGGTGAAGTCGGTGAAGGCGCCGACGGTCTTCGGCGTCAGGGGCATCTGGCCGATGGTCTGTTGCGACTCGGTCGGTGCGCCACCTTCAGCCACCCAGTAGCCGGTGGCGGCACCGGTTTGCGACGGGATGGCGATGTTGCCGTTAAGATCACGCAGCATGGTGATGCCCAGGCGATCGAGGATCATCGCGTTGCGCAGCAGCTCAATGAAGGACGAGCCGAGCAGCTCGGTGGCGACGATGTTGCCGCCGCCGGTCGGTGCGCCGACGGTCAGGTCGCGGAAGTAAGACTGCATTTCGGCAGAGCTGCGGGCGACGCGGGCCATCAGTGCGCGGGCCAGGGCGGCGGCCTGGTTGGATTGGACGTTCATGCCGCGATTGAGGACATCAACGGCCAAGGTGATGGCGCCGGCGCCCATGCGCTCCTTGATGCGCGGGTCGGTGTCGTCACGCTTGGCCTGGGCGGCGTCGGAGACTTCCATCTCGAACGGGGCGATGCGGCGGGCGTTGGCCGGGTCTTGGGCAGCGAGCAGCGCGCGGCAGAAGGAGTAGGACTGCACTTCGCGTTCGGAGAGGCCGACTTCCGGCGACTCGGCAACACGCAGCTGGCCGTTGTCCTTCAGCTTTCCGTTGACGATGCTGCGGAAGTTATCGACGCTGGTACCGGCATCGATATGCTGATCGGCGAGGTCGACCATGTTGAACTGGCGGCCCATGGCGCGGATGTCACGGGCACGCTCGCGCTCGACAACCAACGGGTCCGGACCGGTGACTTGCACGTCGACCGTGCGGGTGGCGGTGGTGGTGTCCGCCGTTTGGGCTTCTTTGGTCATGCTTGGTTCTCCTTCGGAGGGTTGGGATTCCCCGGCGGACGGGGTATCGAGTTGAATCACGCGGTAGCGTGCTTCGGGATTCTTGGGGTCGGGGGCATCGAGGCTGCGGCCCAGGCCGACACTGGCATCGGCCGGGATGTCGACAAGGGATACTTCGAAGGGCAGCCACGAGGTGACGCGGTACTCGTCGGGTTCGCCTTCCTTGCCCTGACGGGTGAGGACGCGCTCGTTGATCATGTAGCCGATGCTGACGTTGCGCACGAGGCCGTCGGCGATGTCTTGCCGCAGATCGGCCAGGGCTTCGCGGCGGCTGATGGCGATATCGACCTCGAGGCGGCCACCGGTGAGGCGGCCGGCTTCAATGGCGCCGATGCTGGCCAGCGGGGTGTTGCCCGAGGTCTTCCAGCGGTCGTGGTTGGCCAGCAGGACGCCGGCACCGCCGTCAAAGCGGGAGAGATCGCATTCGCCCTTCTTGTGGCCGAGGATCTCGACCCACGGGTCATCCCACCAGCTTTGGCGCAGGTAGGGGGTTTCGGACGAGGCGCTGATGGTCATGCGCATCAGGCCGCCATCGCTGCCCTGCCCGGCCGGATCGGCTTCGCGCAGGGTGATGGTCGCCGGCAGCTGGCGGTGCAGCGTGCCTTCGATGCGGGAGCGTTGCTGGGAGCTGGTTTGAGCAGTAGTCATGGCGTGCAGTCTCGTTTTCAGCAGGTGAAAAAACTAGGCAAAAAAGTTCCGCGTCTGTCTTTGGCTTTCGGGTCAGCGGCGGCGCCAGCGTCATCCTCGCCGTCGGTGTCATCGGCATCCGGCTCGACGGGCGCGGCGTTGCCACCGGCCGGGCCATAGCGGCGCTCTTCTTCTTCGATCTCGGCGAAGACTTCGTCGGGATCATCGCCACGCTCGAGGATGAGGCGGCGGCGACTGGTGAGGCGGTTCTTAAGGTTGGCGTCGTTGGCGTTGGCCGTCTTGGTTGGGTCAATGTGCGCCCAACGGCGCCCCATGAATGTCGCAGCATCAATGTAGGCAGCAACGCGGCCGGGGTTGAGGCCGGGCGTGGCTAGCACCAGGTAGGGCATGAGCTCACTGATAACGGTGAGGTGCAGCCACTTCTTGATCAGCGCCTGAATGCGCTTGTAATGCTCACGCTCGCCGACGATGCCAACGTTTGCTGATGAGTAATTCACGCCCTCCAGGTCGTTACCGAGCGTGACATATGAAATTCCCCGGGCGGCGGACCAGCCCCGCAGCTGCTGCTTGACGTAGCCTTCGGCGGAGACGTTGGGCCACTTGGACTCGAAGGGCTTGAAGTCGTACCCGTGCGGCAGGGTGTCGAACTGGCCGGGCATGGTGGTGGCGTACTTTTCGGCGGCAGCGGTGATGGCGGCGACCTCGTCGGGCGTCAGTACCTTGCCTTGTGCCTTGGCGGCCTCGAGCACGCTGGAAATGATGGTGTCGGCAAAGCCCGCCGGGGCGTCGCCTTCCAGGCTGGTGAAGAAGCCCTGCCGCTTGGCAGCGTTGCTGCTGGCCACTGCGGCGGCTTCTTCGAAGTCGTGCAGCATCCAGAGCCGGGCGGCACCGCCGGCCAGCCACGGATAACCGCGCAGCTGGGTGATGTGCTTTTTGAGGAAGCAATGGCGGATTTCCTTGGCCGGGATGCGGACATGGTGGCCAATGGCTTCGGCGCTGGCGTCGTCGCCGGCCTTGACGGCCTTGAGCCAGTAGGCGATCGGGCGGCTGTCGTTGTTGATCTCGACACCCATGCGGACGCGGTTGCCGCCCCACTCCCGGTTGAGGTTGACGTCGAGCAGCGCGGGGTCAAGCAGCTGGATTTGCAGGCGGTACTTGCCGGCGCCGGGGCGGAAGCGGTAGAGCAGTTCGCCGTCTTCCGGGCCGGCGGCGAGCGCCAGGGATTCGACTTCGCGCCAGGACATGCCGGAGACTTCGCAGTCTTCGCCCCAGTCGGCAAAGGCGGCTTCGATGCGGGCGTTGGTGTCGGTGTCGGCACTGCCGTCGCGGCGCTTGAGGCGCATCTGCAGCGGCATGCCGGTGTCGCCGAGGACGTTGTCGTCCAGGCGCAACATGTAGCCAATGGCCCATTCGTCGTTACGGGCGGCGGCACGGGCGCGGCCGCGCAGGGTAGGCAGCTGGCGGGCGAGGTCGTCGTTGATGGCGCCGGCCGAGGTGGGCCAGCTTTCCATCCAGGGCGGCGTTTCGGCGGCCTTGAAGCTGCGCGCAGCGATCATCTGTTGCTGATGTGCGGCCTGGGCGACGGTGCGGACGGTGGCCTGCAGCCAGTCGGCCCGCTGGGCAGCGGTTTCCTTGGGTTTCCAGAAGTTGAGCAGACCCATCTCAGCCTCGGTAATAAACGCGGCCCGGCGTGCCGCCACCCTGCAGCAGGGCGAGCGCGGCGTTTTCCTTGGCGACGAGGCGCTTGTAGTGGTTGATCAGATCGAGGATTTCCTGCGAGCTGCGGAACTTCATGCGATTGCCGTCGATTTCGTATTCGGCGACGTGGGCCTTGCCGCCTTCGGCATAGGCGACCAAGGCGGCCTGGGCGGCATCGAGGGCGCGCTGGTTTTTGCTGCGGCCGTCATGTGCGACGCTGACAGAAAGGTCCGGCAAGATAGTGACCGGCTGGCTGCCGATGGTGATCTTTTGCGCGGCCTTCTCGACCCAGGCGACCAGCGTGGCCGGGCCGGCCGGCCAGTCGGTCGAGGCGGCGCTTGTGACCGTGATGTTGAAGTCGTCACCGGCAGCGGTCGCCGTGATGTCTGCATGGCCGTTCGACCAGAGCAGGCGGTATTTCAGGACCCAGCCAGCGCTGGCCGGGTAGTTTGGCAGCGACTCAGACCAGCTGTCCGAGTCGCCGGCGCGTAAGGTGGTGGGTGCATTCATGCGCGCATGATGGGCGCGCCGTAGTGAAGAAAATAGGCAAAAAAGTTCCGCTACCGGAGCTTTTTAATCTGCCGGGCGTATCGCACCGTGATGCCGAGTTTTTGTGCGATCTGTTCGGCGCTGGCATTGGCATCCATCTCGGCGAGCGTTTCGAGATGGGAGCGTTTGCGCTGGGCGGCAATGTAGGGCTTGGAGGCACCGAAATTGGCGCGGATGCTGCGCTCGATGTTGGCCCAGGCATGCTCGGGCACTTCGGGGCAATCGCGCCGGGCTTGATCGATGATGTCGCGCAGGTCGTCAGCCACGGCGGGCACCCTTGCGCTGGGCCATCATGGCTGCCCAGGCTTGCTTGGCCCGCTGTGCGGCGAGCAGTTCGGTGGCGTCGTCTTGTGGCGAATCGTGTGATGCTTCGTCATCACTCGCCACCGGTACAGGCGTCTGCACCGCAGCGGCTTGGCTTTCGGCGG
>ERZ1645187.2283-NODE-2283-length-17044-cov-8.003532_pt1 | contig 17044 bp, 17 predicted proteins | sample MGYA00575352_ERZ1645187 | MGnify/ENA primary metagenome ERZ1645187 (study PRJEB40837, sample SAMN11349314) | freshwater sediment metagenome | isolation source: river sediment | host: Sediment | place: India: Wazaribad , New Delhi | collected 2017-02-21 ... | reverse complement strand
TGGCGACCGCAACCTGAACTGCGCCTGCCCACCGATGGCGGCTTACGCGGACTAAACTGCGGGCCAGGCCACCAATCCAAAACCGCCGGGCATGCCGGCGGTTTTTTTATGCCTTCAGTCAGCCAGGTCAGCTTTAAGCGACAACTGCGGTGAACCCGGAAATCGCACAAAAATCGGCCATCCCGGAAGTGCCAATCACGGTTCAGTCAACGGTCACTTGCCCCCTCAGCCCCCGTCGCCCACCAGCACGAACGGCGCCCAGAACATCGGGTGGGCGTAGCTGTATTCCCTACCCGCGCTTTTCTGCATCAAACCCAGCGCAGCCTGTTGCAGGGCAACGGCACGCGACATGCCGGGCTGCGAAAGCTGGCGGCGGAAGGTATCGGTCGTCAGTAAACGGGCCGACTCGGTCTCGACCGCCCAGCTGGTGGCTAGCAGCGAACGTGCCCCGGCAAAGAAGAAGGCGCGCCCGAGACCGGAGAAGGATTCGGCGCCACCGAGATTGCCGTCCGAGGCAGCGGTGTTGCAGGCGGAGAGCACAACCCAGTCGGCCTTGAGCTTGAGGCCGAGGATTTCCTCCATGGTCAGCATGCCATCTTCCTTGTCGCCCGTCAGTTGCGGATTCGACAGCGCCAGCGCCGGCTGATAGAGGCCGGGCATTTCCCCGCTCATCAACCCGTGCGTCGCGAACATCACCACCCGGTAGGCTGTCAGGTCGGTGTTCTTGACGCTGCTTTCGGTGGCTGACTTCTGCACAAGCACATCGCGCTCAGCATCCGCCGCCAGCACCTTGGCGATTTCGCGCAACTCCAGCGACGTATCCGGCAACTGGGGGAGCAGGTCGAAATTGATGCGGTTTTCCGCGTCGACCGCAGCGGGCTTCAGGTTGAGGTTGCGGCGGACAATGCCGCGCGTCGGCGCGCTGGCACTGGCGAGATTGAAAACCGGATCGCCGATTCCGACAAACGCTCGTGGTGCCGGTGTCGAGGCCGGCATGCTGCGCAATGCCGAGAAGGCGACCACCGAGGGCATCTGTGAAATGGCCAGTTGCCGCATCAGCCAGGGCGCCTGCGCCATGTCGGCATAAAGCAGGCTGCTCTTGCCACCCCCACCTTGCCAGGGCGCTGTGAGCAAAGTGCCCAAGGGCAGCTGGGCGAGCTTGCCGTGCGGAACGACGATCAGTTCGCGCGCACCGGACCACGTGGATTCGACCGGTTGCAGCAGCTGGCTGTACAGCTGATGCGCACGGCCGGTGTCGAAGCGCGGCAGCGTGTTGCCGGTTGTTGCATTCGGGTCAAGCGCCTGGCGAAGCTGCCGTACCGCCGCCGCAACCGCAGCCGAGTTCATCGGCACCAGCGCAAACGCCGGCGAGCGGCCGGCCGCCAGGCCCCAAACCAGGCTGTGCGTGCTGCCGGGGTAAATCGAAACCATCGCCTCCCCCGGCTTGAGCACCGCCCGCACCGCGTCGAGGCCGACCGGCCGCGGGTTGATCAGGCTGGCGTAATCCGGAAAACGCCGGGCAAGTGTCTGCGAAACCTCATCATGACGCGTACGCAGCCCGATCAGGTTGTTGCGCATTTCGGCAACAACGGCATCCTGCTCCTGCACCCGCCCGCGCGACAGCAGGTTGGCCAACGCATCGGCCAACTGGCCGATTTCGCGTTGCAGATCCTGTTCGCGGGTCGCCAATTCCGCCAATGCGGGATCCTTGATGCTGGCACGCGATGCCGCGATGGCCAAGGCACGCTGCACGACACTGCCACGCGCCACATCCGCCACCCGGAATGCCTCGTCAAGGGCAAAGACACGGTGCGGCGAAGCGCTGTCAGCCGCCAACTCCCCCAGCAACATCAGGTAACCGTCGAGCATCCAGTTCAGACGTGCCGTCCGCAGCACCCCGCCGTCAGGTGCCGATCGCTCGCCGTTGGACAAGGCCAACACCTTGGGAATGGCCACGCGCAATTCCTTCAGTGCCGATTCCCGATCACCGCTGGCTGCCAGCGCAATGCCCAGGAAGGCCCTGCCCTCCCAGGTGGAAAGCGATGCCTCGTCAAACAAGCCTTGCCTGCCTTTGACGATTCTGCGCATCAGCTCAAGTGCTTCTGCCGGCCGACCGACACGGATCAGGGTATACGCATACTCCGGCGGATAATCGCCGAGATTGCCCCGTTGCTCGCCGGCCTTGCGCAGGGCTGCAGCCCGTTCGTCAAGACGCTCGACCGCCTTGTCCCAACGCTCTTCCAGCATGTCAATCATGGCCAGATTCAAGCGTGCGACGGCCGAGCGCACCGAACTCTCCGCCATCCCTGCCGCATCGAAGCTCTGCAACAGCCGGTCGTACATGGCCCGTGCTTCTTTCAGGCGCCCCTGCTCCAGCACCACCCGCGCCGCCGGCAACTCGATCCGGTAGAGCAGCGATGGCCGCTTCATGCGTGCGGCAATGCGTGCCACCTCAGGCCGTTGCTGCGCAAACACAGCGCCGGCCTCGGCCAGCTTGCCGACAGCCACCAGCGTCCCCAGCAAGCCACCGGTGCAGTCCACCAGATAGAACTGCGCGCCGCTATGTTCCGGCGACTGCGCCAGCTGTTTCTCGGCAAAGCTCAGACAGGTACGCCAACTCGCCTCGCCATCCGCCAGATGCCCGCCTCGGGTCTGGTAGGTCGCGGTCGCCCAGGCCATGCCCGCCTGCCAGTAATCGCCTTGGCGCGACCATACCGGCAGGCTGCGCAGACGTCCCATCAGGGCATTCAGGTCGGCCAGCGCCTGCTTGGCCTTGCCCATCTGGAAAATATTCGGGTATAGCGAGGCCAGTTTGACCCGGACGAGAAATTCCTGGCCGGGGAGCTTCGCCACCCTGCCCTGCCGCTCGGCCACCTGTATTGCCCGGAAAACATTGCCACGGTCGGCGTAATACTCGCCAAGACGTTGATAAAGCACGAAACTGTCCGGCGACTCGGCCCCGACCGCGCTGATTCCCTGCTCCAGGATCGCCTGCTCTCCCGCTGTATCCCCGGCCTCGCGAGCCACCAGCACCCGGTCGATGATCTGTTGGACGGCAGGCGGCAACGCAACACGCTCCTGCCCGACGCTCGTACCGCTCGCAGCGATTGCGATCAGCGCACCGAGCAGCCATTTCCTGTAATGTGCTTTCAAACCAGCCTCCCCCGTCGATCCGGTAATCTAACGAATCCGCTCCAACGATGTAAAGTTTCGGCTTTACGTTTCGATACAGCACCGCATGACCGATCTCCCCCCCTTCACCGCAGCCCAGCGCAAATGGCCCAATGTGCCGGCCTGTCATGGCTGGCTAAGTCTCGACCGTCGCGGTGACTGGCGCCTGCAGGACGAACGTGTCACGCATCCGGGCCTGATCGCCTTCCTCAACCAGAATTACCGCAGCGACCCCGGCGGCCGCTGGTTCGTCCAGAACGGCCCGCAGCAGGTATTCGTCCGGCTGGCCTGCACGCCATGGATCTTCCGCCTGCAGGCAGACGAACCGGTGACCCACACCGGCGTGGCCGCCGGCCCCGTGACGGACGTTTTCCTCGACGACGGCGGCAGCATCCTGCTGCAGACCGAAACCGGCATCGGCCTGCTCGACGACCGCGATCTCCCGGACTTTCTCGCCCGCTGTAAAGATGTAGCGGGCAAACCGGCGGACGAAGCTGTGCTGTTGGCCACGATGACGGGCACGGACGGCCTGGTTTTCTGGCGCGGCTTGCCCGTACAACCACTGGCTGCGGTCGACCTGGCTTTTCGCTTCAAATTCGATCCCGACCCGCAACCCTGAGGCGGCTTCGTCACAGCAGGGGAAAACGTCCGCCCCCGTCAGCTCAAGCCATTACTCCGCCGCCAGGCGGCAACTTCCGGCAACGCCGATTCAGCATCTGATTCGAGTGCAGCAGCGGCCTTGAGCAGCAGCTTGCGTTGCTCTGCCGACAGTTTCGCCGGAAATACCGGCATCAGAGTCACCAGCAGATCGCCAGCGGCATGCTTGCCCCGTCCGGGATACCCATGCCCCGGCAAATGAAGATCGCGCACGCTGGCAGCTCCCGGCACCAAAATATGCTTCAACGGCCCCAGCGGGGTCGCCAGCGTGATCTCCTGGCCTGCCATCAGCGACAGCGCGCTGACCGGCATGCTGTAGCTGAGGTGACGTCCGGCAAGTCGATAGAGTGGGTGCGAACGCAGCACCAGGGTCAGATACAGATCGCCGGCAGCACGATCATCGTCGCCCGGCTCCCCTTGCCCGGCGACCCGCAATTCATCGCCCGGCAGCATGCCCGGCGGTACCTTGACCTGCAGGCTGACCTCGGTCGAATCGCGGCCGCTGCCGCCACAATCCGGACAGATCCTTTCAGTGAAAAATCCGCGTCCACCGCAAGCGTCACACGACACCAGCACCCGCTTGGCGTCACGCACCCGCCCACTACCGTGGCAGGCATCGCAAAAGCGCGTTCGCGACATGCCTGCCTCGCCACTGCCGTCGCAGGTGGCGCAGGCCTTGCCACGAGTGTAGTGGATGGTCTTGCGACATCCCAGCGCGCCTTCCTCGATGCTGACCTCCAGATTGAGGCGGATATCCGCCGCCCTGGGCGCAGGGTCCTCGGCAGCGGTTGCTGCATCGTCATCGCCAGACGCTGACGGCGTCTCCGGTTCCGGAATCTCAGCGGTGGTCAGTTGCTCGTAGGCAGCGTTGATCTCCTTGAAGCGTTCGGTGGCTTCCGGATGATCGTTGCGGTCAGGATGCCAGCGCATGGCGAGACGACGGAAGGCACGCTTCCACTCGACCGGGCCGGAGTCGGGCAATACACCGAGCACAACGTATGGATCAAGCATCAGCGACGCGCTCCCGGCACGTCCGGCAAGACCGCACCGATCAGATCCGCAATCAGCGCCGCAGTCACGCCATGGCGATCCCGGTCCGGGTTGTATTCGACAATTTCCAAGGCCCGCAGGCCCGGCTGGCCGGCAATCCACTGCATCGCGGTCCGGACATCGTAATCGACCAGACCATCCGGCTCAGGACTGCCGACACCGGGCGCCAGCGCCGGGTCAATCGCATCCAGGTCCAGCGTCACGCCAAAACCCGCGGGTGCCGCAGCGACACGCGCCACGGCTTCATCCAGACAAGCCCGAAAACCGCGGGTGGCAATCTCGTCGGCATCAATGATGCGCACCCCGATCCGCCGCAGAAAGAGCAGCTCCTCCGGCTCATAGCTGCGCGGCCCAAGCACGACCGTATGCGCCGCGCTCACCTGCTCGCCGATCAAACCGATATTCAGCAACCGCTTGTCACCGCGACCAAGCAGGCACGCCAGCGGCATGCCATGAACCGCCCCGGAATAACTGGTCTCCGGCGTGTGACTGTCAAGGTGTGCATCGATCCACAGCAGACCGGGCGGCTGCCCCAGCTGACGTGCGACCCCGCTCCAGGTGCCGACGGCGATGGAGTGATCGCCGCCGATTACCACCGGAAATGCGCTTTCATGCAGACTCAGTGCCAGCTCGTCCGAAAGTGTGCGACAGAGCGCTGCAATCCGCGCCATCGGCGACATGCCATCCCCTGCGGGCGGAAAAATGGTTCGCCCCCAGTCGAGCATGGGGTGATCGGCGATCTCGTGCCAAGCCTGGGAATGATGAAAGGCAACCGGACCGTCCTCGCAGGCACGATCCTGGGCGCCGATACCGCTGGCAGCACCAATGATGCGAACGCGGCGGGCAGGTGATGCAAAGCGAGGGGTCATGTGGGCATGCGCAGAAAACATCGGCAGGACAGGATCATCCGGCAGGGCCGAATTATAGGCGATGCGCCCGCGCCATCCAGGCATGATAGAGCTTGAGTGCCACCTGCGCGTCGTTGGCGGCATACAACAGTTGCCGATCGGTCAGTTTCGGGTTGGCCCAGTTGCTTGTACCGATTTTCTTGGACTTCAGGAAACGCTGCCCGAACAGACGGGCCACCGCCGCCTTGGCGCCAACCGTACCCCGATGCCAGTCGCCCCGCATCGCGTCGCCTAGATCCAGCACGTTGGCAAGTTCGATGCCGAGGCGGCGCCGCAGGACGCTCCGATCATTCCCCAGCCCCATCCCGACCTTGAGTATTGCTGGATTTTCCAGCACGGCACGGACCGCCGGCAAGGTCGGTGCCACGGCCGTCGGGAAGAGATACGCCCGCTGTGCCGTTGCCAGCTGAACTAGATGCGGCCCGGTCGACACCTCGCCTTTGAGGAAGGTCGGCTTCGATTCGGTATCGAATCCGAGCACCGCACATTCGGACAGTTCGGCCTGTGCCCGGGCGGCCTTTACGGGATCGTCCACCAGCACGATTTCGTCAAGCGCCATGCCCGGGTAGACGGGCAAACTGGCAATCTCCGGGGTCATCTCACGGCACTCCGCGCATTTGAAGCATTCAGGTTCATCATCCTTGCCGACAGCACGGTATCCTTGGCGTTTTCAAGCAAACGCAAGTGTATGGGAAAGACCGCCCTTCAAGGTTTTTTTGCGCGCCTGCGCGCCCGCTGGCTTGCGCCCGCGCAGCCGCCCGGTGCCAACGCCCGCGCCCGCCAGTTGATCTCAGCCATCGACCGAGGCGGTATCCCGCTGAACACCGCCCGCGTCAACGCCATCGCCCGCGATCTCGGACTCGATGTTTCGCGCAGGGCCGCAGTCGAAGATACCATTGCCCGCATCCGTCTGGCCCTGACACGTGTTACCGAGCATGACTAAGCCCTGGTATCTCTATCTCATCGAGTGCGTCGATGGCAGCATTTACACGGGCATCACCGTAGACATTGCCGCACGCTACCGCGCCCATTGCCAAGGCAGCGGTGCGCGCTACACGCGCGCCCACCCACCAAAGCAACTGCTTGGCTATGAGTCCTATCCCGACCGCAGCTCAGCTTCGCGGGCAGAGTACCGGATCAAGCAACTCAGCCCCCAGGCCAAGCGTCAATACGCGGGCAGTCTGCCCCCGCCAAGTCTGGCATTACAGGACACCCCGGCAATATCAAGCGAGAGATGCATTCCGAATCGCGCAAGCTGCCTTTAACTTCGGTAGCCCGAGCGATCGGCATCGCTCCGCTACATGGTTCACTTGACTTGCTGCCCCAGCAGACCGCCATCGCTCTTAATGCCGATGATTAAGCGCCCTCAGCTCAGCCCCCAAAGTGCCCTTGCCAAAGGCGATTACTCATTTGCTCCACAGCGACTGACAATCCAGGCTCTTGGAAAAACACCCCCCGTATCTGAAACTCATGGGCCAACAATTTCACAAAAGCGGCGAGTAAATCCGGATCGGGCTTCGTACATTCCAACCAGAATCGATTCAGGCTGCCTTGATAGCTCAATCCTTCGACATCAAAAATCGCTTGCCCCAGCACCTTGACTGGACACCCCAGCATCATGGCCTTGAGACCTGCAGTACTATTAACCGTGACCATACCCTGAGCCTGCGCAGCGAGCGAATCGAGGTCCCCACCCCCCAAATAAATCACGCGATCGCTGACGCCGCTCTGTTTAGCCAAGGAAGCCGTGATTTTGGACCAATCCTTCAGCCCGGCATCCCACGGATGAACCTTGATCACCAGTTTGCTTGACTGAGGTGCATTTGCTGCAAACGAAGCGACAACTTGTTCTATCGCTGACGCCATGCCACTAAATTTGGAATAAGCGATTATCTGAAAATCGTGATCCAATTGAAGTGGAAAAACATAAAAAGGTACGCCATTGTCATCCATCAACGCAGCGGCACTTGCTTCATTATTTTTCTTGTTGATACGTGTGCGAAGCCAAAAAGCGGCTGTCGTTGCCGTATAAACCAATGTCGCAGGACGGCGATCACTGCGACGATAGTTGGGAAAGAGCCACGAAAAAAGAAGATTCGCATAGTTGTAAGCGATATCCCGAACCCCCATTCCAAACCCACTATCCTTGAACATCGGACAAAAGTCCGAGCCAGGAAACTCCCGAGCACGATCCAATATCTCCGATGGATTTTTTGGAAAGCGCGAATCCCCCCCCATCCCGTCCCGTTCCAACGTAATCCAATCGGGACGAAGGTAGCCAAAATCGGTCACCCAAACCCGAATGCCCTGTTCTTTGGCAATCCGCACCGCTTCTTTGTGGTAGCCGCGTTGCTCGCCCAGAAGCACAAGTTCGGTTACTCGATGCTCCTTGAAAAATCGCTCGATAAACTCCGGCCATCCCCCCTGTTTACCTCTGTAACTTATCGCGCCCTCGCCAGGCCAAAACAGCCAGTCCCCCGCACAAAAATTGATTCGACTAACCTTTGCACCCTTTGAGCGCAATACCTTGCCAACGCGTCTGAACAGACTACAAGGCATTCCCTGCAGGAAAAGAAAATGAGCGCCGAACGCGGTCATCCGTTTAATGCCCCTGTAATCACACTTGGATCCTTCCGCACCAAAAGGAACCAATCAAAAGATTGCTTCAGGGCCTGTTCAAGAGTGATGGACCCAATCGAGCCTTTGGCCAGTTGCAAGCGCGCAATATCATGACCGCAAGTACGCCCGAATACGTTACCCAGCAACGGATGCCAAAGTGGCTCCCGAGTTGGCAGTAACCTACCGGAAACTGCACCCATCAACCGACCAAGCAGCATCGCCAGCCTGTAAGGCATCGAAATCACCAGCCCCCGCCCTTGAATCCTTGCCCTGAACTCATTGATGAAAGTGCGCCAATCCAAAGACTCCGGATCTCGCACATTAAAGCAATTGTTGACCGCCGCTGGCGCCGATGCTGACCAACGCAGGACTTCGATCAGATTACCGACCCCCACCAAACCCGCGTGAATGTTTCCGCCGTCAATCAGTGCCATCACCCCCATTTGAAGCGCATCGCCAATGCGGTCAATGAATTGACTGCCAGGACCAATCACGTTTCCCGGACGGAGAATCACGTACGGAACCTTCGCCGTGCCGCACATCGAACGAACCAAACGCTCGCTGGCGATTTTGCTTTTTCCATAGCCAAAACAGCTTTGAAGTTCGGCATTCTCATCACATGAATAACTCGGGAAACCGTAGACATCCATACTGGAAACATGAACAAAACGCTCCAGCACTACGCCCTGCCCAATCACCGCGGCGAGCAAACACTCCGTTCCCAACACATTGGCCTTGAAGTAATTTTCGTCGCTATCCCAAGTATTCACATTGGCTGCGCAGTGGAAAATCGCGGAAACACCTGCCACTGCTTGGTGAACGGTCACCGCATCAGTTAAGTCACCCACCACAATTTCGCACTTTTCTTTGAGCAAGGATGGCAGTCGCTCTGGGCTCCGCACATACAAGCGCAATCGGCATTGACTCTTTACCAACTCCAAGGCCAAGTGTCCACCGATGAACCCGGTTGCGCCAGTAATCAGAATCAATCCCTGCTGACTCATGCTTTTGAACTAAAATTCCGCCTCATTCGAAGCCAACAGGCTAACAACCGTGAAAATACTGCAGTTCGATTCAATTAAGGATGTACCGGCCAATTTGTGGGTCCCACTCTCGAAGGGCAGATCACTCGCATTTTCGAGAGAATTCTGGGAAACCATTGAAAACTCCAAGCTTAACGACTTCAACTATCAACACATTGTACTAGTTGACGACAACGAACAGCCCCTCCTGATCACGAGCTTTTACACAATTACAACGGATATCGCGATATTCGCCCCCAAGGGATTAAGGGCTCTGCTGACAGCGATTCGCCGCTTCTTTCCCGGCTTTCTGAAATGGCGGATTCTAGAGTGTGGAACACCAATCACGGTTAGTAGCCCCCCGTTTCTAACCTCGGAAAACACGGAACTGTCGGTCGCTTTGCGTGAGCTTCACGCACATCTGCACAAGTCGGCACGCCAACGTGCTTGCCTGATCATTGTCATTCGCGATTTCGAAGCCAATGCCAGTCGTGAGCTGTCACTACTCAAAAAACTCGGCTATGAGAGCGTGCCTCTGCTGCCTAACACGTATTTGGAAATCCATTGGCGATCCATCGCTGAATACCATGAATCGCTAAAGAGCTACTATCGAAGCAAACTGAAAAAACACCTGAAACGTAACTTAGCGTGCGGTGTTCACCATCGGCGCATAAGCAGTTTTGACGAATTAGCCGGGGATCTTTGCCGACAATGGCTAGTTGTCCATCATCAGGCAGACGAATTTCAACGGGAAGTTCTGACACCAGCTTTTTACGAATCCTTTTCCAATCAACTCGGTGAGTGCTCGCAAGCCATCCTGTTTTTCAAGAACGACGTCTTGATCGGTCATGCCCTGCTGCTACTCGATGGACAACTCTTGCGTTGGCTATATTTCGGTCGGAATATTGCGCAAAACGATAGCCTTTACCTTTATGTCGTGAATTCGGTCATCGAGGCAGCCATCGAACTGGGGGCCAAAAAACTCGAAATGGGCGTAACGACTTACTCAGTAAAGCAGGATGTGGGAGCACAACCCAGCCCGATCAATCTTGCACTTAGAGCAGCATCACCGTTACTTGCCCCTTTCGTCGCTTGGGGTTACCGATTAATGAATAAGCCACCTCTTTTGCAGAAAAAAAATGTCTTCAAGTCCGGTCCGTCAGGAAAGGATGCCTGACTGAACTACCATTTCCCTCGCTGCAGCAACCAGCGCAACGGCCTTCGCCAAAGCGGCAACCGCGAAGACGCGGTCTCCCGCCAATGAACCAACTCCTCGAGACACTCTTCTGCACTGATGGCTCGCTCATCCAGACGACTCACATACATCGGATACAGAAACATGACGCCAGCAATCAACTCGGGCAATGCAAGACGCCTCACCCGCCTCGAAATGGGAAAAATATCAGATGTCAGTCCCCATCCCGCGTAGAATGGCTGACCGTAACAGGTCACGGATTTACCACGAAGAAGTGCCTCATAGCCGGCTAGCGAGGTTAAGACATGAACCTCATCCACCTTATCAAGCATGGCTCCCATCGATACCTCGGTGACAATTTCGTCACACCATCTTGCTGCACATTCTTCCCCCTCCCCCTCCAAGCGAAGTCCAGCAATGACATCCGGGTGTGGCTTGTAAACGATATAGGCATCTGGTCGAGCCTGGCGAACGGCCCGCAACAAATCCATATTGCGGCGAACGGTACATTGCGGAGATGGCGCACCGTAACGAATAGAAGCATCCGTTTCAACCTGCCCAGGTACAAGAATTACTGCCCGACTTGCCGCAGGACGCTGCCAAAAATCACCACCAACGTTGTACTTGGTAATTCCACTGCTTACCAAGGCATCACGCAGCCTACTTGCTCGCCTGAGTAATGCCTCCGGGAATGCCGTCTCCGAAAGAATAAGCTCCAATCGAGAGCCTTTCGTCGCATCGTAATAAATACCAATATCATCCAAGACCCAGGACAAGGGCTTTACAATATCAGCCCCCAGCCCAACGGATCGGATAAAGCCGTCCTCAACCCGGATAACGCGAACTCCGCTTGGGAATGCCACATCTGCCCATCGCATCCCCCATACCAGTACGGTACACACTGCTGGCAATTGCTCCGGCACGGCCACGAACCGCAAACGCTTCTCTCTAAAGAATCGTCGCACAAAGGGGCGCTTCCATCGCTGAAACCCCAAGACGAAAAGCTCTCGCTCAGGCAACTCGATCGCCCCTGATTTTAGGTTCGCTTTAGCCTTCTTTGCTGACAAAACATGACGCATATTGACCGCCAAGTAAGAGATAATTCATAACAATCAGCCCCACCCCAACCTTTCTGGCATCCATAGCGCAATTTCCTCAATATCCGCTGCCATCAGGAAAGCATTGAACAAAACCAATCATTTCACCAAATGAAGCAACGCCATTTAGCAATACGCAATCTGCATCTGTCACTCACCTTCGTCGCCATTCTATCGGGTTGTTCGGCAGGCAGAATCGAACAACCTCGCCTCATTCCAACCGACAACTTCGACGGGATTCGTGTTGTCCAGAGCCTCAACAGTTCGCCATCAGCGTGCTTTCCGAAAAATCCCCCCTCAGAAAAACAGTCGATAAACCATGAAAATACGGTTTTTGTTCACCCAGGACTACTCCTGCTGGGCTTCAATTGGGACCAAAGCCTGGCCGTTGAAGCGGGAAACATTCTTGCCGTACAAAAAATAACGGGGAGAGTGCTCGAACTCAGAGACCGCGACCCGCTGCCAATTTATCACCACGCACTCAACGACCCGGGCACGGAATTCATTGGCATCCACTACAGCATGGGTGGGCGGCCTGACATTCTTCGCGGCAGCCTCGACGCAATCAAGAAAGCTTCTCGAGATAGAAAAATCCCGCTGCGCTACCACGCAATCCTCTTCGACCCGTTCGGCATTTCAGACATGCGCGATCACCTGGATATCGATGAACCCGAACTTGGCTACGTCTTCATCCTGCTTTCGGCTGAATACTCGTTTCTTCGCCCAGGCATTCGTGATCTTCCAAAATCATTTGCCGACTCAGGAAAACTGATTTTTGTCTTTGCCGAAGACTTCAAGGAAAACTGGAACCACTTTGGCATGCTTCACGCATTTCGCGAATATTTCTTGAATAATCCTGAGCACGACGGGGGCAAGAAGATGGACTTGCTGTTCAAGACAATGGTTGAAATGGCGCTTAGCGACCGCACGGCCCAACAAAATGCGAGTGCAACCTCCTGCGTCGAGTTAGCCCTCAGGCGCCCCAATTAGTTTCACGATAGCCCACCCTCGCTTCGAGAAAACCGCAAGCAAAAATCATAATCTGGTCGAGAAGTCAATTTTCCCAGTGGGACAGGTATTCGCCCCTCTAAACGCGTAACTTCCAAGTTGGCGACCAATTCGCCAAGAATCGCCCTGAGTTCTGCCTCCGCAAAATATTTTCCGGGACAAAAACGTGCACCATATCCGAAGGGCTGAAAACGCAATTTTGGGTAGTCAGTTTTCCCCGGCTCTTTGAACCATCGTGCCGGACAAAACTGTGCTGCGTTCTCCCAAATACCCTTGTGACGATGGATCGTCCATGGCGAAATTGCAATCGAACTGCCCGCCGCCAAGGTTTTCCCCCGAAACTGCGTACTTTCCTTGATGTCCCGGAAGTAGAAAGCAATCGGCGGGTACAGACGTAAGCCCTCCTGAATCAGTGCCTCCAACGCTTTCGCATACTCAGGGCTACCCGGTGCTGCACCTCTTAGGTCCTTCATCAAGCTCGAATCTCCAGCAATCTCCCAGAGCAGCCAACTCAGCACAGAAGCCGATGTTTCGTGCCCCGCCAGAATCATGACAGAGACTTCATCAAGCAAGAGCGTGGCCAATTCGTCACGGTGTAGATTGCCCACCTCCTCCATCAGCGCTGCAACAAATGGTGGCATAGCCTCACTGGGGACACCATCCAATAGCGGCATGACGAAGCGCCTGCGCATCATCTCGCGCATCTCGTCGCCAATCTTCTCCAATTCAACCGCCGCCAAAAATCGCGAAGTACTCTGAGTATCGCCGGCAGTGCAAAAGACGACCGACGGATTACAGCGTTTGTGATACTCAAAAAACAGATCCACAAAACGCAAACTTTCTGCGTCTGAAAAACGATCGTTGAATACCACCTTGGTCACAATATCAATCGTCAGTCGTGACATCTCGCGAGGCACAGGAACAACCCCACCGGCGTCATCCCACGCCAGCATGTAATTTTGAGTAAGAGATCGCGCCACTGCTTCGACCTCTGCGTCAGTGACTTTGGCCAACACCTTAAGGTACGTCTTTCGTCGAGACCTTACCGCCTCACCGCCAGGCTGCCCAAAAACACCACGACCGATCAGCGGTCGAAGCATCGCTTCGAGGTGTGCGCTTTTCGGGAAGTTTCCCTCTCGATCAGCAAGGACGGTCTCAGCAATTGCCAAATCATTGGCTAGCGCAATACTCCCAGCGGGCACCTTGTAAATCAGCAACTGCCGCTCAAAGGCTTTCCACCCGAGAAATCGTATTGGGTTGGGCATCCAGCGAGCCATCGCACGGCCTAGCAGAGCGTAACGCACCGCCAGATTTCCCAGCAATCGAAAAAAACCAAACATCAGCGACACTCATCCTGAAAATGCAAACAAGGCGGGATACAGCCAACGCCACAAACAATCACTGATGCCCCTCGACTTGAGCCAAGAATGCATCGACCACCTCAAAATGCCCCGACCAAGTTGGCGCCGAGAAGTCTGCAAGGCGCGCACATTGCAGACGCCGTCTTGGACTTTCTGGATGGGCATATTCGAGCACCCGCTGAATCCAGGCTGGACCATCCAGCGGATCAATGTATTCAGGGGTATCACCTGCAGTCTCCCTGAACACCCCCAGATCGCTGGCAATCACGGGCACGCCATGGGCCATCGCCTCAACCAGAGGCATCCCAAAGCCCTCTATAAACGATGGAAAAAGCAATGCTCGTGCATGTCTCAGCCAAGTTGAAAGCACTTGATCAGTACAACGAGGCAACTCCAATACATGCGCCTTCAGTGCTTCACATCGCTCAAGCAAATCAACGACTTGCTCGCACTCCCAACCTCGCTGCCCGATCACCACCAAAGTGGGCGCCGCTTCACCATAAACAGCAACCATCTGACGCCACGCATGAAGCAAAAGCAGATGGTTCTTGCGTGGCTCAATCGTTCCCAAAACCAAGAAATACGGATGTTTCAAGGGCGCAGTCAAATCGGGGGGGGGCAGCCTCCCGGGGGCCAAGGGCGCGACAACTATCGGCGGCAAGTTACGCTGAAACTTTTCAGCATATGCCAGCAAATCATCCTTGGTCGCGTGTGAATTAACGATCAAGCCACAGCCCGTTGCCAACATCGTATCCAATCGTCGATGGTGCTTATCCGCTTCGCCTGGTCGGCAGTATTCCGGATGCGAAATCGGAATCAAGTCATGCAGAAAAAAAACCGGCTTCAAACGCCTGCGCCTAAGTTGAATGGCATAACCGGGGTGATCAAGACCACTGTGACCAGTATTAAGAAAGACACTCATCGAATCCTGCCGCCCCCACCCCGCGTAGGCACGAGCGATCATGTGTCGGATGCTTGCCTTTGCTTTATCGCTATCCTCATGCAATGCCTCAAATAAGGTCACTGACTGAGACTGCGCAAACTCCAGCCACCGTCCGCCAAAACGGATCATTGCCTTGGCGCTGTCTCTGTAATGGCAAAGGTAGGCAAGGCTGACACGATCAACGCCAGTCGGTAGCCGGTGCTTCAAATGTCGATCAACAAGCCGAGTGATATCGATCAACATCCCTCAAGGTGCTCCAAGCCCAAAAAGGGATACCCGAGTTCAAAACCTGAGGCAAGAAAGGCTGGATTGAGTATCGGTCGATCCAATCCGTAAGCCAGGCGCGTTCCAGAAAAATCGACAACATAACCACCCGCCTCCTCGAGAACGAGTTGCGCAGCTGCCGTATCCCACTGACTCGTCGGTCCAAAGCGTGGATAAACGTCTGCCCGCCCTTCGGCAATACGGCAGAACTTCAACGAACTCCCCGCTGAATCCATTTGAAACGGAATAGCTAAAGACGAAAGCCAACGTTGTAGCCGCTCATCACCATGTGACCGGCTGCCAATTACCCGCAAAACTGCAGGGGGCGGAACGCAGGAGAGCTTGGTCGGCTTATCACCAAATGAACGCCAAGACCCGCGACCTTTAGCAGCAAAGAAGGTTTCCCCCAGAGCGGGAGCGTCAACAACAGAAGCAGACAGCGCGCCCCCCACAATAAGCGCAATATTCACAGTGAACTCGCCGTTTCTTTTCAAGAACTCTTTGGTGCCATCCAGCGGATCAACCAAGAAAAATGCCTCGCCCGAACCGCCATTTTCAGAAACCGACTCTTCCGAAAGAATGAAAATTCCAGGGCACAACTTTTCCAGCTCGCACCGAATAATCTCGTCCGCACGTAAATCAGCAGTCGTGAGCGGCGAACCATCCTCCTTCTGCCATGCCGCCTTATCGCCTTCATAGACATCCATAATCGCTAGCCCAGCTTTACGGGCGATTCGGATCAAATCTTCCAGCAAAGGAATCGCATCGTGCATCATTTAGCTCAGAAGCAACTTAGAACTGACGGAGAACAAGACAATTGACAAAGCCCAGCGAAGCCAATGGTGAGGAAGCCTGGAAGACACCATCGCCCCCAAGACCACCGCCGGCAATGACCCTAACAACAAGTTTCCCAAGAGTCCGAAATCCACATGCCCAATTACCAAATGCCCAAGACCAGCAAACATCGCGAGCGGAATGGCATGAACAATATCTGAGGCAATCAATCTCGGCGGCGTCAATCGCAATGGATACAGATACGTGAGCAACACCGCTCCCAATGCCCCGGCGCCAACTGAAGTCAGCGTCACCAAGACGCCGAGAACCGCGCCGGAAAAAACGGTCATCGGTGCCTGCATCCGCTTGAAGCGGCTCTCCTCAGTCAATCGAAAGCGGTGCCCAAAATTGTGAAGGCGCCTTTGCATCACGACGCCCAAGGCAGTGATCAATACAGCAACCCCAATGGCAAACTTCAGGAACTCCAATGATTGTGAGCCCGGGGAAAACCAATTCATCAACACCAGCGTGATCGCCGATGCAGGAAGACTCCCGGCCCAAAGCCGGCGAACCACTTGCCAATCAATCAAACCATGATGGTGATGGACACGCGTCGCAAGTAGCTTCGTCAATGATGCAAACCACAAATCGGTACCCACCGCCGTCACTGGCGCAATACCGAAAAACAACAGGAGCAGCGGTGTCATCAGGGCACCGCCCCCCACGCCGGTCAAGCCGACCAAAAACCCGGTGAATGCGCCGGCCGCCAATAGCGACAAATCCGGCACTCAAGATACTCCCATGCGCTCGAGAATCTTTTGAAGGCATTCGTTGATTGAAAGGAGATCTGTCCGTAAATGCAACTCTGGCGACACCGGTGGCTCGTAAGGACTATCCAAGCCCGTAAAATCTCTAACTAGGCCCTGCCTTGCCTTAGCGTACAAGCCCTTCGTGTCCCTTGCCTCACAAGCATAG
>ERZ1645187.2281-NODE-2281-length-17056-cov-38.663314_pt1 | contig 17056 bp, 17 predicted proteins | sample MGYA00575352_ERZ1645187 | MGnify/ENA primary metagenome ERZ1645187 (study PRJEB40837, sample SAMN11349314) | freshwater sediment metagenome | isolation source: river sediment | host: Sediment | place: India: Wazaribad , New Delhi | collected 2017-02-21 ... | reverse complement strand
CGCCTTCTACGCGGTCGGCGCCTATTCCTATGCGCTGCTCGCCAAGACCTTCGGCTTCTCGTTCTGGGTGCTGCTGCCGATGGCCGGCATCTTCGCCGCGACCTGGGGCATCATCCTCGGCTTCCCCGTCCTGCGTCTGCGCGGCGACTATCTGGCGATCGTCACCCTGGCCTTCGGCGAGATCATCCGTCTCGTGCTGGTCAACTGGGTCGACTTCTCCGGCGGCTATGCCGGCATCTCGGGCATTCCCCGCCCGACCCTGTTCGGCATTCCGTTCAACGCCTCCGACCAGGGCTTCGCGGCGGTGTTCGGGCTGGAGTTCTCGCCCAACTACCGCACGGTGTTCCTCTATTACGTGATCCTGGTGCTGGCGCTGGTCACCGCCTACGTCACGACGCGACTGAGGAAACTGCCGATCGGCCGCGCCTGGGAGGCCTTGCGCGAGGACGAAATCGCCTGCCGCTCGCTCGGCATCAACACCACCAACACCAAGCTGACGGCCTTCGCCACCGGCGCGATGTTCGGCGGCTTCGCCGGGTCGTTCTTCGCCGCTCGTCAGGGCTTCATCTCGCCCGAGAGCTTCACCTTCATGGAGTCGGCCAACATCCTGGCGATCGTCGTGCTCGGCGGCATGGGCTCCCTGTGGGGCGTGGTCATCGCCGCGATGGCGCTGGTCGGCGGCTTCGAGCTGATGCGCGAGATGGACTTCCTCAAGCTCGTCTTCGGCGCCGACTTCGACCCGACCCAGTACCGCACTCTGTTGTTCGGACTGGCGATGGTCATCATCATGCTGTGGAAGCCGCGCGGCCTGATCTCGACCCGCGAGCCGACCGCCTTCTTGAAGGAAGCCAAGTCCGTGTCCGGTTCCCACGTCAAGGAGGGTCACGGCTGATGAACCGCTGGCAGACCTCTCCCCTGCTCGAGGTCGAGCATCTCACCATGCGCTTCGGCGGTCTGGTGGCGATCAACGACCTCTCCTTCACCGTCGGCGAGGGCGACATCACCGCCCTCATCGGCCCCAACGGCGCCGGCAAGACCACCGTCTTCAACTGCATCACCGGCTTCTACAAGCCGACCGAGGGCCGCATCGCCCTGCGCCACGGCGACGCCTCGATCTGGGCCGACCTGCCGCAGGCGACCTGGGCGCCGGGCCGCAAGTGGAGCCGTGGCGGCAATTCGCTGTGGCTGCTCGAGCGCATGCCCGACTTCGAGGTTTCGGCGCGGGCCAAGGTGGCCCGCACCTTCCAGAACATCCGCCTGTTCCAGGGCATGACCGTGCTCGAGAACCTCCTGGTGGCCCAGCACAATCCGCTGATGACCGCCTCCGGCTTCTCGATTCTCGGCGTCCTCGGCTTCTCCGCCTATCGCTCGGCCGAGAAGGCGTCGATCGACAAGGCGAAGTACTGGCTCGACAAGATCGGCCTCATGGACCGCGCCGACGATCCGGCCGGCGATCTGCCCTACGGGGCGCAGCGCCGCCTGGAGATCGCCCGCGCCATGTGCACCGATCCGGTGCTCCTGTGCCTCGACGAGCCGGCGGCCGGCCTCAACCCGCGCGAGAGCCTCGAGCTCAACACGCTGCTGCGCTCGATCCGCAAGGACGAGGGCACCTCGGTGCTGCTGATCGAACACGACATGTCGGTGGTGATGGAGATCTCGGATCACGTGGTGGTGCTCGACTACGGCACCAAGATCTCGGACGGCACGCCGGCCGAGGTGAAGGCCGACCCGAAGGTGGTCGCCGCCTATCTCGGCGTCGGCGACGAGGAGCTCGAGGACGAGACCGCGGAGGTGGCGTCGTGACCGAACCCCTGCTCACCATCCGCGGTGTCGAGACCTATTACGGCAAGATCATCGCCCTCAAGGGCGTCGACATGGACGTCCACGAAGGCGAGATCGTCACGCTGATCGGCGCCAACGGTGCCGGCAAGTCGACGCTGATGATGACCATCTTCGGGGCCCCGCGCGCCCGCGCCGGCAAGATCGTCTACGCCGGCACCGACATCACCGCGATGCCGACCCACGAGATCGCCCGCCTGCGCATCGCCCAGTCGCCGGAAGGCCGTCGCATCTTCCCGCGCATGACCGTGCTGGAGAACCTCCAGATGGGTGCGGCGATCGACGAATTCGCCCACATGGACGAGGACCTGGAGATGGTCTTCGCCCTGTTCCCCCGTCTGAAGGAGCGCATTGCCCAGCGCGGCGGTACGCTGTCGGGCGGCGAGCAGCAGATGCTGGCGATCGCCCGCGCGCTGATGTCGCGGCCGAAGATGTTGTTGCTCGACGAACCGTCGCTGGGTCTGGCGCCGCTGGTGGTCAAGCAGATCTTCGACGCGATTCGCGAGCTCAACCGCACCCAGGGCCTGACCGTGTTCCTGGTCGAGCAGAACGCGTTCCATGCGCTGAAGCTCGCCCATCGCGGCTACGTCATGGTCAACGGCGTCATCACCATGTCCGGCACCGGCAAGGATCTCCTGGCCAGCCCCGAGGTGCGCGCGGCGTATCTCGAAGGCGGTCATCACTGATCGGAGGAAGGCTCGTGTTTCAGGGCATTCTGCACGAAGAATCGTCGATCCTGTTGTTCCTGCTCGTCACCGTGGTGATGGGCGGCTGGGGCGCATGGATGACCGGGCGGGCGATGGCCTCGACCTGGCGGCGCTATCCTTCGCTGGTGGCCTATCTGTGCATCCTGGCGCTGGCTGTGCGATTCATCCACTTCTCGCTGTTCCAGGGCACGCTTCTGTCGCTGCACTACTATCTCGTCGACCTCGCCGTGGTTCAGGCGATCGGCGCACTCGGCTATCGCATGACCCGCGTCGAGCAGATGACCTCGCGCTATCGCTGGCTCTATCTTCCCGACGGCCCGCTGGCGTGGAAGGAACGCACCCAGACGACGGCCGGCGAAGGATAAGCCTTCGCCGGAGAAGAATTCGCCACGAAGGATTTCCCGCCGAACGCGGTCTTCCGGCCATGTTCTGCGGGCGAAGGGCTCTGCTCGCCAGACGTCGCACCGTTTCGAGACGGCGTCGCGGATATTGCGCTGCAAAATCGGTCACCATCTTCTTTCCCCGACCAAATATTGCGCAGGCGGGGGGATGACAAAAGCTGCGAAGCGAGGGAGAGTACGCCTCCGGAAGGCGCCCGCGGTCCCCTCGCCCGAGTGGGACGGGCGCCCCTTTCCGCGGCGGAGCGAGCGTTTCGGCTCGTGGTCACGGTCGCGGTGAGGTGCCCGCGGGAGGCGGGCGTACGACGGCCGAACGGTCGGGCCCACGACCCGGCCGCGACGGCGCGAGACGAAAACGTTCGTATGCGAACGATCGAGAGGAGTAGTCCGATGCAGAAGATGTGGTTGTCCGGCCTGGTATTGGCCGCCGGTCTCGCGTGGTCCGGCATGGCCTCCGCCGACGTCAAGCTCGGCGTCGCCGGCCCGATCACCGGCCCGAACGCCGCCTTCGGCGCCCAGCTGAAGAACGGCACCGAGCAGGCCGTCGAAGACATCAACGCCGCCGGCGGCATCCTCGGCCAGAAGATCGTCATGACCGTCGGCGACGACGTCTCCGACCCGAAGCAGGGCGTGTCGGTCGCCAACAAGTTCGTCGGCGAGGGCGTCAAGCTCGTCGTCGGTCACTTCAACTCGGGCGTGACCATGCCGACCTCGGAGATCTTCGCCGAGAACGGCATCCTGCAGATCACCCCCTCGGCCACCAACCCGAAGATCACCGAGCGCGGCCTGTGGAACATCTTCCGCACCTGCGGCCGTGACGACCAGCAGGGCAAGCTGTGGGCCGACTACACGATCGCCAAGCTGAAGGGCAAGAAGATCGCCGTCGTCCACGACAAGACGACCTATGGTCAGGGCCTCGCCGATGCCGCCAAGGGCTTCCTCAACGCCGGCGGCGTCAAGGAAGTGCTCTACGAAGGCGTGAACGCCGGTGAGAAGGACTATTCGGCGCTGGTCTCCAAGATCAAGGCCTCGGGCGCCGAGATCCTGATGTGGGGCGGCCTGCACACCGAAGGCGGCCTGATCATCCGTCAGATGCGCGATCAGGGCCTCAACACGGTCATGCTGTCGGGTGACGGCATCACCTCGGCCGAGTTCGCCACCATCGGCGGCGAAGGCGTCGTCGGCACGCTGATGTCGTTCGGCCCGGATCCGCTCAAGAACCCGGCCGCGAAGGACGTCATCGGCAAGTTCCGCGCCAAGAAGTACGAGCCGGAGGCCTACACCCTCTACTCCTACGCCGCGGTGCAGATCATGAAGCAGGCGGCCGAGAAGGCCGGCTCGCTCGACACCAAGAAGATGGCCGACGCCATCCACTCCGGCATGACCTTCAAGACCGTGCTCGGCGACCTGACCTACGACACCAAGGGTGACCGTAAGGACGTCGACTACGTCATGTACACCTGGAAGAAGATGCCGGACGGCAAGATCGGCTACGAGCAGAACTGAGTTCGTGACCGATCGGGGGCTCGCGAGGCCCCCCGCCGCCCACTCTTCGAAGCCGCCGCGAGCACCCCTCGCGGCGGCTTCTCGTTTTTCATGCAGACCGTTCTCCCGCCGACGCGGATCTTCCCCTCGCGCAGCCGTGAGCCGCGCACCCGCACGAGCGTGGTAGGTTCCCGCTCGACGGGTAGTGCGGGAGAGATTCGGTGACGGGGCAACCGGGTACGACCAATTCCATTCTCGACGTGACCGGCCTGAGCGTCGGCCATGCGGAAGATCGCCGACTGGGGTCCGGGGTCTCGGTGGTGATCGCCGAGGCGCCCGCGGTGGCCGCCGTCCACGTCATGGGCGGCGCCCCCGGCACCCGCGAGACCGATCTGCTGGCGCCGGAAGAGACCGTCGAGACGGTCGATGCGATCGTACTCTCCGGTGGCTCGGCCCATGGCCTCGACGCGGCCTCCGGCGTGCAGGCGCTCCTGCGCGAGGACGGCCGCGGCTTCCGCGTCGGCGACGTCACCGTGCCCATCGTCCCGGCGGCGATCCTGTTCGACCTGCTCAACGGTGGCGACAAGGATTGGGGCCGCTTCTCGCCCTATCGCGACCTCGGGTGGGACGCCGCCGACGCCGCCTCGCGCGAGCCCTTTCCGCTCGGCTCGATCGGCGCCGGCTATGGCGCCACCACCGCGACGCTCGAGGGCGGCCTCGGCACGGCCTCGATCGTCCTGCCCTCCGGCCACACGGTCGCGGCGATGGTGGCGGTCAATGCCGTCGGCTCGGCGACCATCGGCGACACCGACCACTTCTGGGCCGCGCCCTTCGAGATCGGCGACGAATTCGGCGGTCTCGGCCTGCCCGACCCCTGGCCGGCCGATGCGCTCGACCTGCGCCTGAAGGGCGTGGCACGCCAGACCGGCGCCGCCACCACCCTCGCCGTCATCGCCACCGACGCGACGCTGACCAAGGCGCAGGCCAAGCGGCTGGCGATCCAGGCGCACGACGGTTTCGCCCGCGCCCTGTGGCCGGCCCACACCCCGCTCGACGGCGACCTGATCTTCTGTCTCTCGACCGGAAGACGCCCACTCGCCGAGCCGGTCGCCGCGATGGTCGAACTCGGCGTCGCGGCGGTGTCGGTGACGGCCCGCGCCATCGCCCGTGGCGTCTATTGCGCCCGATCCAAGCCGTGGTCGCGCCTGCCTGCCTGGGAGGATCGCGCCGAGCCGGCCGCCCCCGAGCCGCGCCCCCGCCGCCAACGCCGCGGCCCGCTGGTGCTGTGACGCCGCCGCGGAGCTGCACCGCGCCGAACCCGGGCCGGCACCGCGGTCGCCCCGCGAGCCGGCAGCACTCTCTGCGAAGTGCTGCTAAATGTTTGATTTCAAACACTATTAACTGGTATCGGCGTTGCATGGAAGGGCGGTGACGAAGAATTCGTCGCCGTTGCCGATCACGAGGCCGTCGCGCCGGGGCGACCCGACCGACGCCACGGATCCACCGAGAGGAGGGACCTTCCATGCCCGTCGCAGAAATCGACGCCGCCTTCCGTCGCCAGCTCGAAGGCTTTTCGCTCACCACCGCCCACATTCTCTATCGCATGCCCGACTGCCGCGCCCTGCTGCAGAGCTACGTCTGGCAGGACTACGACATGGCGCCGAAGTTCCCGGAGCTGACCCGCTTTCTCGATTTCTGGGATCGCGAACTCGAGGGGCCGATCCATTCGGTCGAGGTCAGCGCCGTCAAGATGATCGGCCCGAGCGAATGGAAGCGCGTCGACGGCGTGTTCCGGCTGCACTGAGGCGACACGGGAACGGTCGCGCGCGCCCCATGGCCGCGCGGCCGTCTCATACGCACATGAAATTCAGACGAGTCTGAATTTCATGTGCCGGGTAAGTCAGGCCCGCGACGCCGCAGCGATCGCGATGTTGGTGAGCCACCCCAGAACCGGATCGCCCTTCTTGCCGCTGGCCGTCACGAAGACGTCCTGGCACTGGTCGGTCCGATCCATCTCCGATTTCGCCGCCGCCAGATTGGTGTCGAGCGCCACGAAGCCGATCGAGGTGGTGACGAGCGCCTCGTAGTTCCCGCCGCCGGCCAGCTTGATGAGTTCGCGCAAACTGGTATCGGGCGCGGGCTTGAAGTCGCCGCTGGACAGCGCGCCGAGACAGATCTCCATCCACACCGACGAATGAAGTACGGCGACACAGTGCATCTGGGCGTCGAAGAACGGTAGCCGCGTGATCTTCCTGCTGCTGCCGGGCCGAATGCTGGCGAATGCGGTGGAAATGTCCGAATACTTCGTATCGAGAAGGCCTTTTCCGGCGTCGATCTTGAGCGCCACGATCGCACCGACGTGGATCATCTCGGCCGAGACCTTCTTGCTCTCCAGGATCTGGCTCGTACTGCGGATCACGTCGAGCGTCGCCTTGTTGGCGGTCTCGAAATTCTCCTTGGTGAAATAGAACGCCAGAATCGTCCCGACCCAGGTGCCGAACATCGGCAGCAGCATCGACATCAGCGACTTGCCGTTTTCCAGGATCGAGTCGGCGTTCTCCTCGGCGACGGTCGAGACCCGACCGGCCGAATTCAGGATGATGCCGGCGATCACGACGATGGCGACGATCGAAAAGATCACCAGGATCGTGCCGATCCAGGCACGCAGTCCCGCGTTGCTCGGACTGTCGGAATCATTGGTCGCCATACCGCACCTCATCCGCGCAAACGATCGTTCTGCACCCGCACGACGACTGTCGCATCGAAGGTGCATGCAATCAACGAGGAAAAAAGTGGGATCGCGCAACTGCGAGCCGGGCTCACTCGCCGTAGGGCGGACGCGGGATGTCCTGATGCGCCTTGCGCAGCGCCGCCGACCAACGTTCGCGCAGGTCGTGGAAATAGGGCTCGCCCGCCTCGATGCGGTAATTGATGTCGGTGCGGACCTCGTCGCGGCGGATCACCGCCAGATCGATCGGCATGCCGACGCCGAGGTTCGAGCGCATGGTCGAATCCATCGAGATCAGCCCGAGCTTCAGGGCGTCCTGCAGGTCGTAGTCGTACTTCACCGCGCGATCGAGAATCGGCTTGCCGTACTTGTGCTCGCCGATCTGCAGATAGGGCGTGTCGATCGTCGCCTCGATGAAGTTGCCGGCCGCATAGATCATGAACAGCCGCAGCCGCCCGCCCTTGATCTGCCCGCCGAGCAGCATGGTGACGTCGAAGCCGAGGTTCTTGCTCTCCAACATCCGTCCATCGAGGCGATAGACCTCGCGGATCGCCCGGCCGACGAGCTGCGCGGCGCGGAACATCGACGGCGGATCCCAGATGGTCTCGGTCTCGCCGGTCTCCGGGTTCTCGATGCCCTCGTTGAGCAACGACACCACCGACTGCGAGATGGCCAGATTGCCGGCGGTGGCGATGGTGATGATGCGATCGCCCGGCTTCTCGAACACGTTGAGCTTGCGGAAGGTGGCGATGTTGTCGAGGCCGGCGTTGGTGCGGGTGTCGGCGATCATCACCAGCCCGTCCTGCACCAGAATTCCCACACAATAGGTCATCGCCCGATCCTCGATCGCTGATCTCGTTCCGCCCGTCCCGTCGCCGCGTTCCGATCCCTCGGGTCGCGCGCCGGGTCCGCCCGGGCCGAACCATAGGAAAGCCGGAGGACCCGCGCAACCCGATTGCTGCGATGCACCCTCGGCGATGCCCTCACGCCTGCCCGAAGGTCAATTCGACCGACATGGAAAACCGTCGGCTCGCCCTCGGCGCGAGCTGCACCATGCCCGGCTTGTCGACGATTTCACCCGTGAAATCAGCGGGATCGGCATGGCCCTGCCACGGCTCGATACACACGAACGGCGCCCCCGGCTTCGACCACAGCGCGAGATGCGGCATGTCCGGGAAAACGATGTCGAGCCCGATTTCCCCCGTCCCGTAGCGCAGGCGCCGGCTCGCGGGGCGATCGAAGATCACCGCGTCTTCGACGAAGAGTTGGTCGTCGAGTGCCAGAATGGCAGCTGCGACCGGGCTCGGCCGCGGCGTCGGATCGACGAGCCCGCGCCCGTCGAGCCGCCGGATCGGCGCCGTCTCCGGCGTCTCGAAGCGGATGGTGTGGGCGCTGCGCCCGCCCGCCCCCGGCAGCGGCCAGCGGAAGGCCGGATGGAAGCCGAAGGCGCAGGGCATCGCCTCGTCCGAGTGGTTGGTCACCTCCGCCACCGTCTCGAGCCGGGCTCCGGTGAGCCGGTGGGTGACGTCGAGCCGGAAGGCGAACGGCCACACCGCTCGCGTCGCCTCCGAATCCTCCAGCCGCAGCGTGACGTGCGCCGTCCCGCGCTCGACGAGCCCGAAGACCGACCGCCGCGCGAACCCGTGCCGCGGCAGCGTGTAGGCCCGCCCGCGATGGCGGAACGTGTCGTCGGCGAGCCCGCCGACGATGGGGAAGAGGAGCGGCGCCCGCCCGGCCCACCACGTCGCATCGCCGCTCCACAGCAGCGCCTGCCCGACCGCATCGTCGAGCCGCACCAACTCCGCGCCGAGCAGCGCCACGTCGGCGGAGAGTTCGTCGGAGACCAGGGTGACGAGGTCGGTTGCGGCGGGTGCGGTCACGAGCGGGTCCTCCGGCGGAGCGAGACGCGGCGAGTGTGCCACGAGCCGAGCGCGGCGGGAATGCGGGCCCGCCCGCGCCCGGCCACGCTCGTTCGAACAAACACGTCAGAGAGTTTCCCTATTGGGAAAGTCGATTGCGGATGGCGCAATGTGATGCCACTCTGCCGCCCGCACCAAGTCCCCAGAGAAGACTTCCGAGGAACCGCTCCATGACCCTTCCCGCCGCCTTCGCCGGACGCCTGTCGCTGCCCGTCGTGGTCTCGCCGATGTTCCTGTGCTCGGGCACGGATCTGGTGGTCGAGGCTTGCCGCGCCGGCATGGTGGGCACGTTTCCGGCCCTGAATCAGCGCACCTCCGAGGGCTATGCCGCCTGGCTCGACGAGATCGCCGAGCGCTTGACCCCGAGCGACGCCCCCTTCGGCGTCAACCTGATCGTCCACAAGTCGAACCGCCGCGTCGCCCCTGATCTCGAGCTGACGGTGAAGCATCGCGTACCGCTGGTCATCACCTCGCTCGGCGCGGTGAAGGAGGTGGTGGATGCGGTGCATTCCTATGGCGGTCTGGTGTTCCACGACGTCATCAATCGCCGTCATGCCGAGAAGGCGGCCGAGGCCGGCGTCGACGGCATCATCGCGGTGGCGGCCGGCGCCGGCGGCCACGGTGGCATCACCAGCCCGTTCGCGCTGATCTCCGAGATCCGCTCGTTCTTCTCCGGCACGCTGCTGCTCGCCGGTGCCATGTCGACCGGTGCCCACGTACTGGCCGCCCGCGCCATGGGCGCCGACCTCGCCTACATGGGCACCCGCTTCGTGGCGACGAAGGAGAGCATGGCCAAGGACGGCTTCAAAGAGATGATCGTCGCCTCACGCGCCTCCGACATCCAGTACACCTCGGCGATCAGCGGCGTGAACGCCAACTTCCTGCGCCCCTCGATCGTCGCCGCCGGCCTCGATCCCGACCATCTGCCCGAGCACACCAAGATGGACATGGAGGGAGAGGCCAAGGTGTGGAAGGACATCTGGTCGGCAGGGCAGGGGGTCGGCTCCATCGCCGACGTGCCGACCGTCGCCGAGCTCGCCGCCCGCCTGAAGGCCGAATACGCCGCCGCCAAGGCGATGCTCATGGCGGAGTGAGAGGCACGGAAGAGCAGGGCCGCCATCGGTCATCGCACGGCGGCGGAACGCGGGTTCTGTCGCCGTCGTCGTATCGGGGGGGCTCAGTTCAGCCGCCAGATCAGGATGTTGAGGACGGTGGCGAACCCGACCCAGGCGACGTAGGGCACGAAGAGCAGCCCGGCGAGCCGATCGATGGCGAAGAACAGCCGCATCGTGACGACGATGGCTCCGACGAGCGGAAAGATCACCGCGAGCCCACCGAGCGGCGAATGCCCGCCGAAGAAGGCGACCGACCAGGCCGCGTTGAGCACGATCTGGACGAGGAACCACCCGACCGCCGCGCGCCGACCCTCGGCGACCTCTGCCCGCAGCACGCGCCAGAACGCGAGCGTCATCATCAGATAGAGCGTGGTCCAGACCGGCCCGAAGATCCAGTTCGGCGGATTGATCGCCGGCTTCGCCAGTCCTGCGTACCAGGGCGCGATGGCCGGCAGCGTCGCCGCATTGCCGATGGCGGCCGCCGCCACGACCGGAACGACGGCCACGACGAGTGCGAGGAGAGGGGACGGACGCGGGTCGGCGGCGGAGACTTCGGTCATGATCGGATTCGTTCGCTGTGATCCTGCGGTAGATGGTTCGGCGCCACCGCGCCGACAAGGCCGAACGACGCGCCTCGGCGATGTCGTTCCGCATACGATCGCTGAATGCTGGTGCGGACGGCGGGGGTCGAACCCGCACGCCTTGCGGCGCAAGATTTTAAGTCTCGTGCGTCTACCGGTTTCGCCACGTCCGCGCGTGCCCCACCGGTAGCGATCTCGCGCGCCGAGATCAAGATCGGGAGGATCCGCGTGCCCCTGTTTCACGCGCCGCACCTCCTCGGCACCCTCCGTGGCGGCTCGCCGTCTTTCCCCCGCCGGCGATCACGACATGGGTCCACTTCCGCCCGAATTCGGCCATGGCACGGTCGAAGGCGGACCCAAGTCGCGGCCCACCTTCACGCTCACTCGAGACCGAACACGGGACCGTGATCGTGGGGATCGCCACCGGAGCCGGATCGAGGAGACCGATGGTCGGGCGACCGTCGGAGGTTCGAACGGGACGACGGGAGGTTCCCCCATGAACAAGTTCATCCTCGTGACCGGTCTGGTCACTGCGCTCGTCGTCGCCGCGTCCGGCGCCTCCTGGAGCGCGGAGACCGGCCAGACCCAGAAGATCGAGACCGGCGCGAAGGCCGCCGTCGTCACCGATGCCAAGGGCGCCTCCGGCACCACGGCCGCCGTGATGGGCGAGCCGGCGCGCATCGAAGTCGCCTTCGTGCTCGACACCACCGGTTCGATGGGCGGCCTGATCGACGGCGCCAAGCGCCGCATCTGGGGCATCGCCGACGAGATCCGCAAGGCTCACCCGAATGCCGAGATCCGCATGGGGCTGGTCGGCTACCGCGACCGCGGCGACGCCTACGTCACCAAGAAGACCGACCTCACCTCCGACATCTCCGCCGTCTACGGCGAACTGATCGGCTTTCAGGCCCAGGGCGGCGGCGACTGGCCGGAATCGGTCAACGAGGCGTTGTCGGTGGCGGTCAACGGCCTCGCCTGGACCAGGACGCCGGACACCCGCCGCATCGTCTTCCTGGTCGGCGACGCCCCCCCGCACATGGACTATCCCCAGGACGTCCCCTTCACCGACACGCTGAAGATCGCCGAGCGCGAGGGAGTGATCGTCGACGCGCTCCAGTGCGGCGACGCCAAGGACACCGAACTGGCGTGGAAGACCATCGCCCAGCTCGGCCACGGTCGTTGGGTGCGCATCCCCCAGGAGGGCGGCGTGGTGCAGATCTCGACCCCGTGGGACGAGAAGATCCTCAAGATCCAGATCGAACTCAACAAGACCGTGGTGCCCTACGGCTCGCTGAAGCGTCAGTCGGACGTGCGCAAGAAGGCCGAGGTGCAGTCCGCCGCCCCGGCTCCGGCGGCCTCCGACATGGCCGGCTACGCCATGCGTGCCCCGGTCGCGGCCGAGCGCAAGGTGGTCACCGGCGAGGGCGATCTGGTAGCCGATGCCATCGCCGAGAAGGTCGATGCCGGCAAGATCGCTCGCGACGAACTGCCGGAAGAGCTGCGCGGCCTGTCGTCGGCCGACGTGAAGGCGGCGATCGCCGCCAAGGCGGCGACCCGTCAGACCCTCCAGGGTGAACTCGAAGGCCTCGTCAAGCAGCGCGACGCCCACATCGCCGCCGAGAAGGCCGGGCGCCCCGCCGGCCGCGACGGCTTCGACGGCGTGGTCGAGGAACTGGTGCGCGAACAGACCCGGTGAGCCGGGCCGGCGTGACGAACGTGCAGAGGCCCGGCGGATCGCTCCGCCGGGCCTCTTCGTGTCTTCGCGAGGGAGGAAGTCTCAGACTTCGTCGCCGCCGGCCTCTTCGAGCGCCGCCTGGGTTTCCTCGATGAACTGCTTGGCGCCCTTCTTGGCCTCGCGGATGAGGTCGGAGACGTCCTTCGACAGCCGATCGAGCGACATCTGCAGCCCGCCCGCCGACGGCTTCTCCGTCGACATGACGTAGCCCGACATGGCGATCGACATGGCGATCTCGATGAGGCCGAACACCGCGGTGCCCTCGTCGACGTCGTTGGCGTCGAGGTAGTCGAGCACCATCTCGCGGATCGCCTCCGCATGGGCCTCCTGCTCGTCGTCCCAGGACTCGAAGTCTTCGTTGTCGTTGTCGTTCGAACCGTTGACCATGAGGTCGCCTTTCAGTGTCGGAGGAAGGTGCGATCGCGGGAGGCTTCAGGCGCCGCCTTCGCGGATCGGCGGCTGGAAGCTCAGCCCCATGTCCCAGGGGAAGTAGATCCAGGTGTCCTGCGACACCTCGGTGATGAACGTGTCGACCAGCGGCCGGCCCTGCGGCTTGGCGTAGACCGTGGCGAAATGCGCCTCCGGCAGCATCTCGCGCACCACCCGCGCGGTCTTGCCGGTGTCGACGAGGTCGTCGATGATGAGAATGCCCCGGCCGTTGCCGCCCGCCTTGGCGATCAGGTCCTCGGCCACGGTCTTCATCACCATCAGTTCGCCCTGGGTGGTGTAGTCGTGGTAGGAGGCGACGCAGATCGTCTCGATCAGCCGGATGTCGAGCTCGCGCGCCACGATCGCCGCCGGCACCAGGCCGCCGCGGGTGATCGCCACGATCGCCGACCACGGTCCGTGCCCGGACAGACGCCAGGTCAGCGCGCGCGCATCGCGGTGGAACTGGTCCCACGAAACCGGAAAGATCTTCTGTTGCGGCGGGGTGGTCACGACCGGTCTCCTCGTTCGTCTCAGGGGTTGCGCGCCTGGACGTCGGCGACCATCGCCTCGACGTCGGCGCACGCCGCCGCCAGGATCGCCGCGTCGCGGGCCCGCACCACGATGTTGGTGGCATAGCGCCCGTCGCGCTCATAGGGATAGCTGCCGATCACCGTCGCCGGATGCGCCTTCTGGATCTCGCCGAGCCGGGTGGCGATCAGCCCCTCGCCGCGCTGGGCGTCGATGGTGGCCGAGATCATCGGCCGTCCGCCCTTCAGCGTCGGGATCACCGCCGCCATCATCGCTTCGAGAACCGCCGGCACCCCCGCCATGACGTGGACGTTGCCGATCCTGAAGCCCGGCATGCCGTTCGGCACCTCGATGAGTTCGGCGCCGAAGGGGATGCGCGCCATGCGCAGCCGCGCCTCGTTGACCTCGGCGCGGCCGGCGAGCCGCGCCTTCAGGATCGCCACCGCCCGCGGGTCGTGGTCGATCCCGACGCCGAAGGCCTTGGCGACCGCGTCGGCGGTGATGTCGTCGTGGGTCGGACCGATGCCGCCGGAGGTGAAGACGTGGGTCCAGCGGGCCCGCAGCGCATTGACCGCCTCGACGATCATCTCCTCGATGTCCGGCACGATGCGCACTTCCCGGAGGTCGATGCCGACTTCGGTGAGGCGTTCGGCGACGTGGCCGATGTTCTTGTCCTTGGTGCGCCCGGACAGGATCTCGTCGCCGATCACCACCATACCGGCGGTGACGACGTCGTCGGCGGTCTCGTGGTCGGGCTCGGCCATGTTCGGCTCCTCGATCGGGTCCGTTCGACCCGGGCTCTCAGGCTCCAATAGAGCATGGACCGCCCGCCCTCAAGGCGCACGCCGGTTCGCGGTGGGGAGAAAGCGGGCAGAGGTCCCGTCACGGCCCCGATTCAGGCCGCCGTCCAGCGATAGATCCAGTCGAGCCGATCGGTCAGATGGCTGCCGGCCCCCATCTTCAGCGTGGTGTCGCGGAAGAAGCCGAGCACGTCGCCCATGTGGTAGATGCGGCCGTTGGCCACCGCCTGATCGACGATGGCGCGGGTGCGCGGCTTGCGCAGCGCCTCGTAGGCACGGAAGGCGGCACCGACGTTGGGCGCCCCCTCGAGCGCCCGCGCCAGAACCGCCGCATCCTCGATCGCCATGCCGCCGCCCTGCGCAGCGAAGGGCAGGGTGGCATGCGCCGCATCGCCCAGCAGCGTCACGGCACCCGCCGACCACTCGAAATTGGCGTCGAACCCGCACAGCGCCCACTTGGTCCAGCGCTCCGGCAGCCGCAGGATGGTCTCCCCCAGCGCCGGCCACCGGCCCGTCCCGAGCCCGAACGCCTGGATCACCTCGCCGCGATCGGCCGGCACCGACCAGCTCTCGTCGGTCCACCCGTCCTCGACGATGGCGACGATGTTCCATTCCCGACCGGCGCGGATCGGGTAGTGGACGATGTGTGCCTTCGGCGACAGCCACAGCCCGGTCGAGCGCCTGAGTTCCTCGGGCGCCGCCTCGATCGGCAGCGTGGTGCGATAGGCGATCCGCCCGGTGTAGCGCGCCGGCGGCCCGCTGCGCACCTGCGTGCGCACCCGCGAGCGCACCCCGTCGGCGCCGATCAGCCCGTCGGTGGCGAAGTCGCGCGCCTCCCCGGCGACGGTCGCATGCACCACCAGCCGATCCGGCTCGGGCGCCGCCCCGCGCAGCCGCGCGTCGAGCACCAGCGAGATCGACGGCGTCGCCGCCACTGCCTTTGCCAGCGCGTCGAGCAGATCGGCGCGATGGACCACCCAGAATGGCGCCCCGTAGCGCGCCGCAATGGTGTCGCCGATCGGCGTGCGGGCGATCTCGCCGCCCGAGCGGGTGGTGAAGACGCGAATGTCGGTCGGCGTCACCGCGACCCGGCCGAGCGCCTCGCCGAGCCCGAGCTCGACCAGCACGCGCGAAGCGTTCGGCGACAGCTGGATGCCGGCGCCGACCTCGCTCAATTCCTTGGCCTGTTCGAAGACCGTGACGCGGTGACCCGCGCGCGCCAGCGCCAGGGCAGCGGTGAGACCACCGATGCCGCCACCGGCGACGATGAGATCGTGACCCGACATGATGCGTTCAGCCGTGGGCAGGCCGGCACGGAGGGACGGGTAGAGCGACCGGGCGAAACCTCGCCCGGCGCGTCACTCGGCCGCGTGGGCAGGGTGGTAGATGGCGTCGGCCGGCACAGCGTCGCCGGCGGCGAGCGCGGGGTCGTAGACGTAGAGCGTGCCGCACCAGGGGCACAGCTTCTCGTGATCGCCGCCCATGTCCAGGAAGACGTGCGGATGATCGAGCGGCGGATTCGCCCCGACGCACATGAACTCGTGCGCGCCGATTCGGATCTTGTCGATGCCGCGATCGTTGACGAAATGGGGAACGGCTGCGCCCGCCATGGGTGTCCTCTCGGGTTCCTCGTGGTCGGGCGGCACCATAACGGGGTGCCCCCGCCCTGTGTAGTGGGAAAAGAGACGGAGACGCCGCCACTCCACCGCTCGCCACCCCGCCCGCGATCGGCTATCCCGGAAGGAGCCACCGAGGAGTGACCGCCGTGACCGCCGCCGCCGACCCCCGCCTGCCGACCCTCGCCGACGTCCGCGCCGCGGCCGAAGCGATCGCCGGTGCGGTGATGCGCACGCCCTTCCTGCCGGCGCCGCGTCTTTCGCAGCTCACCGGCGCCGACGTCTGGGTCAAGTACGAGAACCTCCAGGTCACCAACGCCTTCAAGGAACGCGGTGCGCTGACGAAGCTCCTCTCGCTCTCGGCTGAGGAGAAGGCCCGCGGCGTCATCGCCATGTCGGCCGGCAACCATGCCCAGGCCGTCGCCTATCACGCCACCCGCCTCGGCATCCCGTCGACCATCGTCATGCCGGTGACCACCCCGCACGTGAAGGTGACCGCGACCCGCGGCTTCGGCGCCCATGTGGTGCTCTCCGGCGAGACCGTGGCCGAGGCCGAGGTCGAGGCCGAACGCCTGCGCGCCCGCGACGGCCTCGTCTTCGTCCACCCTTATGACGACTTCGACGTCATCCGCGGCCAGGGCACCGTGGCGCTGGAGATGCTGGAGGATCGCCCCGATCTCGACTGCATCGTCGTTCCCGTCGGCGGCGGTGGTCTGGCCGGCGGCATCGCCGTCGCCGCGAAGGCGATCGCCCCGCGCCTCGAGCTGGTCGGCGTCGAGACCCGGCTCTACCCCTCCATGTGGGCCGAGCTGCGCGACCTGCCGATCCATGCCGGCGGCACCACGCTCGCCGAAGGTATCGCCGTGCGCCGCCCCGGCCGCCTCACCCTGGAGATCGCCCGTCGCCTGATGGACGACCTGCTGCTGGTCGAGGAACTCGACATCGAGCGCGCCGTGAACCTCTATCTGACGCTGCAGAAGACCATGGCCGAGGGCGCGGCCGGCGCCGCCCTCGCAGCGCTCCTGGTGGCGCCGGAACGCTTCCGCGGCCGCAGGGTCGGGCTGATCGTCTCCGGCGGCAACATCGACCCGCGCATCCTCTCCTCGATCATGGTGCGCGAGCTCGCCCGCGAGGAGAAGATCGTCGGCATCCGGCTGATCATCCCGGATCGGCCGG
>ERZ1645187.2280-NODE-2280-length-17057-cov-7.018351_pt1 | contig 17057 bp, 15 predicted proteins | sample MGYA00575352_ERZ1645187 | MGnify/ENA primary metagenome ERZ1645187 (study PRJEB40837, sample SAMN11349314) | freshwater sediment metagenome | isolation source: river sediment | host: Sediment | place: India: Wazaribad , New Delhi | collected 2017-02-21 ... | reverse complement strand
CTTGAGGCCGTCCTCAAGGCGCGAGAACGTCGTGAGCGCGACGTTGATCACCTGTCCGAGGTTCTGCGTGTTGCTTTCCAGGCGCGAGAGCAGCGGCGCTGCTTCGCCGCCGACCAGCTGGCTGGTCTGCTGCAGGGCGGCACGCTGGCTTTCAAGCCCGCTCACGAGGCTGCGGATGCGGTCCTCGTTGGCGCCGAAGGCGCGCTCGACTGCCGAGATTTCCTTGTGGACGATTTCCTCAAGCGCTGCGGCACGCTGATAGGCATGTTCAACGCCGCCAACCAGCAGGTCGACTTCATGGCGCACGTTCTGTGCGATGGAGGTGAGGCCCTCTGCCGCCACGTCCTGCGGGCGCAGCAGGCGCACCGAGGACTGCACGAGGATTTCCGACACCTGGCGCATGCGTTGGGCGTGCCAGAGGTAATAGGCGAGTGTGAAGGCCACGGCCATCGGGCCGAAGAACAGAAGCAGCAGCGCCAGCACGTTGGTGTCGGCAGCACTGCGGCCATTGATCACGTCAACGATGGTGGCCTTGTTGGTGATGAGGAACAGGAAGCCCCAGACAATCGAGATGACGAAAGCCGGGATATAGACATTGTAGCTTGGCGCGCGGCGCAGGCGGGCCAGCAGCATGGCCGTTGCGGGATCATTCTCGTTGGCTGGCCGGCTGCGGATCTGCGGCTCGGCTGTTGCTGCAGGGCGGTCATTGTCGGCCGCTTGCAGGGCCGCAAACCGTTCCCTGCGGCCCTTTTCGGAAGAATTCTTCGCCATGCTCTCACCCGCACTCTAACGTTACGTCACAGACTTGCCGCGACTGACCTTGTCCCACCCCGCCAGACTTCCGGAGCGCCGATACGCTCTCCGGGGCCACCGCCTGAACCGGGCATTGCCACCATATTAACCTAATGAGTCCGGGGCTTGAACCCTCAGCTGCTCACAGGCGGGGGGGTAAATGAAAGTTTGGTTAAAAATGTGGAGCAATTTGATTCGATTCAGGAAACCGGACTTCAACCACGTATCTTGACTGTCTTTCATTGGCTTTCTGGCAGTTTTCGGGGACTGACCCAAGGAAAAACAGCCGTGTCCGCCGCCCTCCGCCATCCCGCCCTGCCACTCAACCCGCCTGCCTCCGGCACAACCTTCGATCATGCCCATTTCCACCGGCAGACCTTTGGGGATGCGGATTTGCAGCGGGAAATCATACAGTTGTTCCTTGCCCAGATCGAAGACGCCCGAAAAACCATCAGGACCCCCATGACCACCACGTCGTGGCGATTCCTGACCCATACGCTGAAGGGCGCGGCGGCCTCGGTCGGCGCGCTCAGGCTTGCAGGCCTCGCTGCTGCCTGGGAAATCGAAGGCTCGCCGCAGGATGCCGCCCTGCGCGGCACCATTCTGGCCCAGTTCGAGGCGGAGGCGGCCGCCTTTTCGGTTGCTGTCCGGGGTTACCAGGACTGATACCGCCCCACCCTGCCGCGGCGGCCGGGTGTTCTGCTTGGCAGTTGCCAAGCATGGCCTCCCTCACCTATGAGACCGCCCACGTTCAACGGCATCTGGCGAGACCATGGCGAAGATCACTTTCATCCAGCACAACGGAACGGAAATCGAGACCAACGGCGTGCCCGGCATGACCGTGATGGAAACGGCTGTGAAGAACCAGGTTCCGGGCATCGATGCGGATTGCGGCGGCGCCTGCGCCTGCGCCACCTGCCATGTCTATGTCGAGCCGGACTGGGTTGCCAAGACCGGAAGCCGCAGCGCCATGGAGGCGGACATGCTGGATTTCGCCTTTGACGTGAAAGACAACTCCCGGCTGTCCTGCCAGATCAAGGTCACAGACGCGCTGGATGGCCTGCGCGTGCGGGTGCCCGAAAAGCAGTTCTGAACCTTAGGCCGACGGCTTGCCCGGCAGGCGGTTGCGCAGCTTGCGCCGCGCCGCGCTGACGGCTTCGCGGCGGTTGGGCCTGCCCAGCAATTTGCGAAAGCCATCACGCCGTTCGTGCACGGAAGCAATGGCGAGACCCATGGGAATGCCTGCTTCCACGAGCAGGGCCTCGCCCAGTTGCAGGCTTGATTCAATTGTCTCCGGAACCGCCTCGGTCACGCCCGCGAGGTAGAGTTTCATGGCGTGGCGTTCGTCGCGGGCGCGGGCGATGATCTTGATGCCGGGATTCTCCTGGCGCGCGATCTTGACGATCTCCTCGGCCTTGACCGGGTTGTCCATGGTGACGGCAAGGGCTTTGGCGCTGGCGATGCCGCACTTTTGCAGGAATACGGCGTCAGCCGCGTTGCCGAAATATACCCTGTGTCCTGTCTCGTTGCGCTTGCTGACGTTCTGCACATCCTGATCCACGGCGAGATAACTGAGCCCGTGTTCATCCAGCATGGAGGCGATGAGCGAGCCGACGCGGCCGAAGCCTGCGATGATCACATCTGGCTCGTCACCGGCGGCAAGCGTTGGTTGCGGCAGTGCAGCGGTGCTGGCCTGGTTGCGCAAGGTGTTGATGACGGGGCGCGTGGCCTTGCCCAGAAGTGGCAGGGCAAACATGGTGAGTGACACAACGAGGAGGACGGGACTCATGTCGGCACCCGTCACAACGCCTGCGGCGATGGCTGCTCCGATGATGACGAAGGCGAATTCGCCGGAGGGCCCGAGCAGGAATGCGGTTTCGAGCGCCGCGTGTCGCGCGAAACGAAACGCCCGGGCGAGGACATAGAGGATGGCCGCCTTGAGCAGGACAAGGGCTACAGCAATGCCGATAACCTGCAGGGGATTGGCGAAAATGGCTTGCAGATCCAGCCCCAGCCCCACGAGAAGGAAGAAGAGGCCGAGCAACAGTCCCTTGAAGGGTTCGATGATTGCTTCGACGGCACGGCGGTATTCGGTTTCCGCTAGCATCAGACCGGCAATGAAGGCCCCGAGCGACATGGAAAGCCCGGCCGCCGTGGCAAGCGCGCCGGTGCCGATGGCGATGAAGAGGACTGCCGACATGAAGAGTTCCGGACTGTCGCCGGCCGACACGAGTTTCAGGATCGGCCTCAGGGCGTAACGGCCGACCGCGACAATCAGCGCGATGGCCGCGAAAGCCTGGACGAAGGCGAGCCCGATGTTCGCCGCGAGATTGCCACTGCTGGGCTGCCCCATGATGTCGACCAGCATGAGCATGGGGATGATCGCCAGGTCCTGCAGCAGGAGCACGGCAAAGCCCGTGCGCCCGGCCTGCGAGCCCAAGCGCTTTTCCTGCGTGAACATCTGCACCACGATGGCCGTGGATGAGAGTGAGAGTGCCATGCCGACCACCAGTGCAGGCTGCAACTCAAGACCCAGTGCCTGTGCCCCCAGCATGACGGCCACGGTTGTGGCCAGCACTTGGGAAACGCCAAGGCCAAAGACAAGGCGCTTCATCAGCAGCAGGCGTTCCGGCGAAAGTTCGAGGCCGATCAGGAAGAGCAGGAACACCACGCCCAGTTCCGCGAGGGGCGCTATTGCCGCCTGATCGACGAGGGCAAGGCTGGCCAGTGATGGCCAATCCGCGGTGAGGCGGCCGAGAACCTGCGGTCCGAGGAGGACACCGACCAGCATAAAACCGAGAATGTTGCTGATGCCCACACGTTTCAGGAGTGGGATGGCAATCCCTGCGGTGCCCAGCACGATGAGGGCATCCTTGAAATGGGAAATCGATTCAGCGACCATGGTGTCAGTTAAAGCCGTTTGACCTCCAGACTCAAGGAAACCCCGCATGACATCGATACATTGGAAGAAAACGCCGCTGGGCCGGTTGCGCGGGCGCGGGCTTGGCCTGCCGTTTCCGGGCGAACCGGGGAAGTTCAACGCCATCACGGATGTGACCGGGGTGGAAGTAGGGGTGACAACGCTGGTTGCAGGCGAGGGCAATCTGGTGCGCGGGAAAGGCCCCATCCGCACCGGTGTCACGGCCATCCTGCCCCGGGGGCGTGCCGGTTCGCATGTCCCTTGTGCGGCAGGTTCTTACTCCTTCAATGGCAATGGCGAGATGACGGGGCTTGTCTGGATCGAGGAGGCTGGCGAGTTGCAGACGCCCATCACGATCACCAATACGCACTCCTGCGGCATGACGCGCGATGCCACGATCCGCTGGATGGTGGAGCGCAAGGTGGGCACGGGGCAGGACTGGGGCCTGCCCGTTGCAGCGGAAACCTATGATGGCGATCTCAACGACATCAATGGATTCCATGTGACAGCGGAGCACGCGATTGCGGCGCTGGATGGTGCGCGTGGCGGGGCGCTGGAGATGGGCAGTGTCGGTGGCGGCACGGGCATGATCACCTACGACTTCAAGGCCGGCAACGGTTCGGCCTCGCGGGTGGTGGAGATCGAAGGGCAGCGCTACACGCTCGGAGTGTTCGTTCAGTCCAATTTCGGGCGGCGCCAGGATTTCACGCTGCTGGGTGTTCCGGTTGGCGCGCACATCCTGCATGACCAGTTGCGGGGCAAGGATCAGGGGTCGATTATTGCCATTGTCGCAACGGATGCGCCTTTGCAGCCGCATCAACTGAAAAGGCTGGCGCGGCGCGTGCCTGTCGGGTTGGCACGGACGGGAACCGTGGGCAACAACAGTTCCGGTGACATCTTCCTCGCCTTTTCCACCGCCAATGCGGCAGCACATGAATCGCGCGCCGCGCTCCGCCACGCCGACTATCTCGGCAATGGTGCCATCGACGGGCTGTTCCGCGCTGTGGCAGAGGCGACGGAAGAAGCGGTGATCGATTCCATGGTCGCCAATGAAACGATGACAGGGCGGGACGGCAACCGTTCCATCGCACTACCACATGCAGATGTTCTGGAACTGATGCGACAGTACAGGCGGATGTGACTTAAGCAGGGCGTCTGGCCACGAAGCGGGCTGCGACCATGCCAAGGGCCATGGCGGCGACGAAGATCACACTCTGGCTTGTGCCAAAGACAAGGCTCGCCACGGCGGGACCGGGGCAGAATCCGGAGAGTCCCCAACCCAGCCCGAACAGGGCCGCACCGCCCACCAACCGTGCGTCAATGACGGTGAGCGACGGCATGTGGAAGCGTTCCGCAAAGAATGGAGTCTTGCGGCGGAGGACGAGGCGGTAGCCCGCAAGCGTTGTGGCGAGGCCCGCGCCCATGACAAAGAGCAGGGTCGGATCAAACTGGCCGTTGATGTCCATGAAGTTGAGAACCTTCATGGGATTGACCATGCCTGAGATTGTGACACCAAGGCCGAAGAGCACGCCGCTGAGGATTGTCAGAATGGCGCGCATCTCAGGCTCCCAGCGCATGACGAGTGATGAAGACTGTTGCGACGGCGACGGCCATGAAAACCAGCGTGGCCATGAGGGAGCGCTTCGAGAAGCGCGCAAGCCCGCAGATGCCGTGACCCGACGTGCAGCCGTTGCCCAACGTGACGCCGATGCCCACCAGCAGGCCGCTGAGCGCGGTCACGGCAGGCCCTGACGGGAAGGTGATCGCCGCCGCATCAAACCAGAATTGCCCTGCCAGAAAGGCCCCGAACAGGAGTCCTGCGATGAACAGGGCCTTCCAGACGAAGTTCCCGTCCAGTTCTGTTGTGAACAGCCCCGCGAAAATGAAGCTGGCGCCGGCGATGCGTCCTGCCGCCGCCAGCAGCACAATGGCGGACAGGCCGATCATTGCCCCGCCCATGGCCCCGGCGAGGGGCGTGAATTCTGTCAATGTCATGAAAATGCTCCCACCGTGACAATAGTCGTGCGTCCGCCTATTGAAAAGCCGAAATGGAAAAGCGGCAGCCACATATCCGGGTTCTTCTCGGTGCCCGTGCAGGCGACAATGCCCAGGCGCTGGAACTAGCCCGCCAGTTGGGCGGTCCTGTCACGCCCACGCCATTGGCCTTCAATGCGCTTTCCGGACTCCCGAACTGGCTGCTGGGGGCAGGGTTCAAGACTCTGACGGGCGAAGCTGCGGCGACCCTTGATGCGCCATGGCCGGATATTGTCGTGGCCACAGGGCGGCGAACGGCACCGGTCAATCTTGCCATCAAGGAAGCGTCTGGTGGGCGATCGCTTGCCATTCAACTTGGCCGTCCGCGCATGCCGCTGGCACGCTTCGATCTGGTACTCACCACGGCGCAGTATGGCCTGCCACAAGACGACAACGTGGTCATGCTGGATTTTCCGTTTGCCGTGGCGAAACAAGTGCCTGACGCCACACTTGCCCGGTTTCGCGCGCTCTGGTCCCACCTGCCAAGGCCATGGATCGTGGGTGTGATCGGGGCGGCCAAGTTTCCGATTGGTTTTGGTTCAGCGGAGATTGAAGGCTTTGCCTACGCCGTGGATGCGCTGGCCCGCCGCCACAATGGCAGCGTGATCCTGATGGACTCGCCACGCAGTGTTCCGGGTGCGATTGCCGCAGTGGCGCACCGGATTTCAGTGCCCCGCTGGCATTGGACGCGCGGAGACGGAGACAATCCCTATCAGGCGGCGCTGCGACTGGCAGACCGTCTGGCTGTGACATCCGACAGTGTGTCGATGGTGGCGGAGATGGTGCAGTCTGGTACGCCGACAACCGTGTATCACCTGCCGTCATCGCCGCTTGCTCCCTCGTGGAGTGCCAGCACCGGTCTTGCAGGACATCTGGCGCGAAGTGGCCTGGTGTCACCGCCACGCAGTGTCACGGCCTATCTCTCGAGGCTCATGGCAAAGGGCTGGATCGGCGACCTGAACACCGGTTCGGAACCCGTTCAAGCCTTTGTACCAGACGGCCAGCATGAAGCAGCCGTGCAGCGCATTCTCACTCTTTGGCGGTCGCGCGCAGCGGGTTGATGTAGCGCAGCAGTGATTGCGGCATGCGGTAGTAGAGTGCGCGCAGGGCGGGGCGGATGTGGCTCAGGTAGAGCGTGCCTGCAATCCTGCCCTTGCGTGAAAACGGCAGGAAGTAGTCCTGCGTTGGCATGCAGGCTGAACTCCAGGATTCCTTGTGGGCATCATAGGGCACCATCAGGTCGAAGGCCTTCATGCCATCGGCGAGGCAGGCCCGCTGCGACAGGTCGAAATGCAGGCGGCCGGGGGAAAGATCCGTCAGGTCGTTGGCATGTGAGGTGATGTAGGCGAAGTGCGTACCGCCAAAGCGGAAGCTGATTTCCCATGAAACTGGCCGGTCACCCGCCTTCAGTTCCGTCACCACCATCTCGAAGTCCTGCTGGCGGGTCCGCGAGAGGGTTTTCAGGAACTCGATGTGTGACGGGCAACACATGACCTGGTTGATGCGGCCGCGCTCGGCGAGCCACTTGTTCTTTTCCGCGATGGCCTCCGAGATGGCCTTGTCAGAGAGTGTTCCGAGGGGGAGGCGGGTGAAGCTGACGGCTCCGAATTCTTCCAGATGCTTGCGGATTTTCTTGCGGCGCTTGCGCTGGGTGCCCGTGTAGCGGTTTTCGTAGTCCGCTTCCGTGCTGAACTGCGAAAGATCAAGATAGGGTGCGCGCTCGTTGAGCTTGGCGTTCACCAGTTCCTGGGCCGCGACGCCGGCGAGGGCGCTGTCATCACGGACATGGCGCAGGCGGAGGAGGTCGATGCCCCTGAGACGGCGGATGAAGCGCAACGCATTGGCAACCCACATGCGGGCGCATTGGCCCTGCGCGCAGAGCACGTCGCCATATTGGCCGAAGGGTTCTGTCAGCCAGCACAGGACGCTGATTCCTGCCCGCCTTGTCCGCATCAGGGGCCAGACGAAGACCAGGCGGTTCGCCTCAAACCCCGCGATGACATGGATATCGGGACAGCTGTCCTGCGCACAGTAGGTGCGGCACCATGCGGACACCCAATCAAAAGACTGGAACACCGTGGGCGAAGCCTGGGCCGATTTTTCAAGGGCGCGCCACCCGTCCTCAAGGGCGAGAAGCCCCGCCAGAGAGGTGACGAGCGAAATGTGGGCCGTGGCAGGGAGCGTGGCCGCGTGCTCCAGCGCTGAAGCGTGTTCCGGCTCCAATTCTGTCACGCGTGGCAGCACGGCAAGCCTGTCCATTGAGACAATCCCCTTTTCCCGCCTCCACTTCTCTTCCAAATGTATCAGCAAATCCCTGCGCCCGCCGCGCAATCGGCGAGGGGGTTAATCAATAGTAAACACCGAAGCGGTGCCAGCGGATGCGCGGGTTCTGGACGTGCGGCACAAAGGAGGGCTGGGGACGTTCGCCGGAGTTGCGGACAACCACTTGGCTTTCACCGCCATGCCTGAGGGCATTGAGCCGTGAAATGCGGTCTTCGGTCTTCGGGTGGGTGCGCAGAAGTGAGGGCTGGGGCACGGTGGCACCAGGAAGGAACATGCCTTCCCAGATGCCGCGCTGCTTTTCCTCGAGCAGGGCCAGGGCGGAAGCCAGGCCATCAGGATCACCCGTCAGCGTCGCGCCGTCGAGGTCGGCATCATACTCGCGGGCACGCGACAGGCCCAACTGCAGAAGGCCGCCGATCGTCGGGGCGAAGATCAGCATGAAGAGTCCGACATAGGGAATGTTCACGCCGGTGCCGAAAACGATGGGCACGCCAATCAGTCCGATCGTGGACATGAAACTGGTGATTCGGTTCAGAACGTCGGCAAGGCCCATGACCTTGAGGTCGCCATTCACGATGTGGGCGGTTTCGTGGGCGAGAATGCCTGCGATCTGGCGCATGTCCATGGTGCGCAACAGGCCGTCAGTCACGGCGATGGCCGAATCGTCGCGGGTACCCACGGCAAAGGCGTTCAGCATCTTGCTCGGCACATAGTGCAGCTGCGGCACGCTGGTCAGATCGGCGCGCTTGGCGAGCTGGCGCATGAGCTGGTGCAGCTCGGGCATTTCGGTTTCGCCGAGAGGCCGCGCCTTGTAGAGGTTCAGGACCATCTTGGGCGACATGCGGCCAAGGCTTGCGAGGCCGACAGCGCCGAACACGGTCGCCCCAATGAGGCCGGGGATGCCCAACACCGCATAGGCCATCAGTCCCATGAGAAGGCCGGTGCCGCCGATCAGGAGCGCGGTGTGGAGGGCATTGCGGCGGTTATGGTTCCGCTGTGTTTCCGGGTTGAGGTTCGCGTGGCTCATTGTCCTTGTCTTTCGGCCCGAAGCTTACGACTTCGCGCAACAGCTTGCCAAGCGCCTCGCGCGCAGGGCTGCGGCCCGGAATGGGACGGCAGACATCCATGGCGGCGAGGCCGATGCGGCTTGTGAGGATGCCATTCACGGCACCTTCGCCGAAGCGGGCAGAAAGGCGGCCAAGCAGGCCTTTGCCGACGAGATGCTGGATCAGGCTGTCAGAGAGTGCAAGGCCGCCAGTCACCGCGAGATGGGTGACGACCATGCGGGCGAGTTTGAATGTGGCGAGCGTAGACGGACGCCCGCCATAGAGTGCGGCAATCTCCCGCAGCAGGCCCAGGTTCTGGGAGGCGACGAACAGGATGTCGAGTGCCGCTGCCGGGGTGACCGTGGTCAGCAGGGTGACGCGGCGGGCGCGGCGGGCGATGATGCGGTGGGCTGCTTCATCCAGGGGTTCCATCAGCAACCGGTCGGCGAGAAGGATGCGGTCCTTTGGATCGATGATGTCACCGGAGAGGGAACGGAACTCCTTCATCGGCCAGGCGAGGTCCTTCCTCCCGCCGTAGAGGGTGATCAGGCCTTGCTCGACATTCCGTGCCGACTGTTGCTCGTCCATGTTGATGGCGCGGGCCGCCTGTTCCTGAAGGCCCTCAATCTTGTTGAGGCGGAGAAGGCCCCAGATTTCGCGGATGATGATGGCACCCGCCGCGAGGCCCGCCAGTGCGGCCACGGCCAGCACCAGCCAGCCAAGCGTTGGCGAGCGGGCGAAGAAATCCTCCACCAGCCGTGTGATGGCGAGGCCGGCCCAGAGACTGACAAGCGCCATCAGGGCCGAAATCAGCAAAGCGCCCCAGCCCATGCCGCGCGGGCGGGCGCTGGCGCTGGAGGGTGGCACAACGGCCAGTTCCTGCTGCGGCGGTTCCGGCTCGAAGGCAATGCGCGTGCGGGTGCCTGCAGTCTTGAGTTTTGGCTCGTCCTTGCCGCTGTCCAGCACGAAGGCCTGGGGCTTGCGTGTCATGTGAAGCGGTCTCCGATGAGGAATTCGACGGCGCGGTCGAGCCTGATGTGCGGGAAGGTCACATCCTTCAGCAGCGGTGGGCGGAAGCGCACGAATTTGAGCTGACCTTCGAGTGCGCCATCCAGCGCCTCACCCGGTTCGGTGGGCAGGTCGCCGGGAAAGATCGCGGCTTCAGTTTCGCCATCGAAGGACGTGGTGCCGATTTCCTGGCCCGCCTGCGGAATGCCGGTGATGCAGGGAAGCTGTTCCTTGCCGCGCGTGACGGTTGCCTCGCGTGTGGCCCGGATGGCGGAGAGGGCCGTGACATCATGGGTGGCACCGCTGAACTCCGCCTTGCGGACGGCCTCATCCACCAGCACGCGCAGGATGGCTTCCAGACGGTCATGGCTGGCATGATGCAGGAGGTCAGCCTTGGTGGCGGCGAAGAGCACGCGTTCGATGCGGCGGCCGAGCACATTGGAGACGAGCGAGTTGGCGCCGATGCGGAAGCTGTCCATGACGCCTGTCAGTGCTGAGCGGAGATCATTCACGGCAGCAGGCCCGGCGTTGAGGGCGGAGAGCACATCGACCAGAACGATCTGCCGGTCCAGCCTGGCAAAGTGGCCGAAGAAGAAGGGCTTCACGACCTTGGCCACATAGGCGTCGTAGCGCCGGGCCATGAGGGCGGCGAGGGAACCCGCTGCCGGTTCATGACCCGGCGTGATGTCGAGTGGCGCAAAGGACAGCATGGGCGAGCCCGCAAGGTCGCCGGGCATGAGGAAGCGGCCCGGCGGCAGGGTGGAGAGCGCTACATCGTCAGCGCGGCAGCGGGCGAGGTAGGCGGTGAACAGCTCGGCGGCGCGCAGGACGTGTTGCTCGTCGGCCGGGGCATCGCCTTTCATGGTTGACAGGAAGCCGTGCCATTCACCGGCATGGGAGGCGCGCGGCGCGGTCCTGCTGGCGCTCACGGTTGCGGCTGACCATTGCGCATAGGTCTGCGACATAAGCGGCAGGTCGAGCAACCATTCACCGGGATAGTCGACGATATCGATATGCAGCTTGCCGCCATGCAGGTTGCGGGCGATGAGGCCCTGCGGTTCGTACTCAATGGTGAGGCGAAGCTGGCTGATGCGGCGCGTGCCTTCCGGCCACTGGCGATCCATGTCCGTCAGGGTCTCGACATGCCGTTCGTAGGAGAAGCGCGGCAGATCGTCGTCGGGCTGCGGTTCGAGATAGCAGCGGCTGATACGGCCGCGGGCGTGGGCTTCAAAGACAGGCAGGCGCGCCTGCTTGAGCAGGGCGTGGACAAAGGCGGTGATGAAGACGGTCTTGCCGGAGCGCGACAGGCCGGTCACGCCCAGACGCAGCGTCGGACTCACGAGGCCCGAGGCAAAATCCCGGAGGCCGCCTGCCGCGAGGCGGGTGCCGTCAAGAATGTCATTCAGGTTCAAAACGGATCGCCCCTTTCAGCCGCCCGCATAGTTGGAGACGAATTGGGGCGGCTGCAAGGGGTGGTTTTGCAGTGCTATTTTCCGATCTTGGCCAGATCATAGGGGGTCGACTGGTAGACCTCGTTGATCCAGTTGCCGAAGAGCAGGTGGGCGTGGCTGCGCCAGCGGTTCTCGGGCGGGCGCTTGGGGTCGCCGCCGGGGAAATAGTTGGCCGGCATGTTGATGGACTTTCCGGCGGCCACGTCGCGGTTGTACTCGTCGCCCAGCGTGGTGGTGTCATACTCAATGTGGTTGAACATGTAGAGGCTGCGGTGTTCAGCGTCATTGATGAGGCAGAGACCCACCTCGTCCGATTCCATCAGCACTTCCAGCCCGGCTTCCTTCGGCAGGTCGGCGCGGCGCACCTCTGTCCAGCGCGAGACGGGCATGGAGAAATCATCGGAAAAGCCCCGAAGATACGGTGAGGACGGGTTGAGGTTCCGGTGGCGATACACGCCGAAGGCCTTCTGGCCGAGCGGGTGCTTCGGCACGCCATGGAAGCGGTGCAATGCGGCCTGCGCACCCCAACAGATGTTCATGGAAGAGTGCACATGGGTCTGCGTCCAGTCGAAGATGCGCTCCAGTTCACTCCAGTAGGTGACATCCTCGAAGGGCAGGTGCTCGATGGGAGCCCCGGTGGTGATGAAGCCGTCGAACTTCTCATGGGCGATCTCCTCCCATGGTTCGTAGAAGGCGATCATGTGTTCCTGGGAGGTGTTCTTCGGCGTGTGGCTGCCGATGCGCACGAGGCGCAGATCCACCTGCAAGGGCGAGGCACCGATCAGGCGGGCAAACTGGGTTTCGGTCTTGATCTTCTCCGGCATCAGGTTGAGGAGGCCGATCTTCAGCGGGCGGATGTCCTGCCGCGCGGCGGTCTCTTCGGTCATGATGTTGACGCCCTCGCGCTCGAGCACTTTGCGGGCGGGCAAGTCGTTGGGAATACGGATGGGCATGGTCTTTACTTCTGGTCGATGGTTCGGGTGATGAGGTTCACAAAGTCCCCGTCGGAGGTGACGTCTGGCACGTCACGCATTCGAACCGTGTAACCGAAGTTGTTGGCAATCTTGCCATAGAGCGGGATGCGGTGATGCAGCAGCTGCTCGAATCCCCAGACGGCAAAGCCGTCGGGATCGACGTCGTCATCGTTGCGGATTTTCCGGATGTCCTTGTACTCGGCCCACTTCGCGTCGAGGAAGGCGGGCTGGTAGTACATGGGCTTGGGGTATTTGCGGAAGCGCTCCACCAGCATGGCGGTGTGTTCCGGTGTTCCCTCGATATAGAGCAGGAGCGTGTTGTCGGCGAGTGTCCTGAGCACCGGATCGTCCGGATTGTCAGGATCCACCACCTCACAGAGCGAGCCGCCGCTGTCGCAGATGAAGTGCTCATACTGGTAAACGTCACGGGCGCGGCGGATGAAATCCGGTACATCCTGAAGCGAACGGATTTCCGCTTCGCGGTGTTCGGCCTGGCGGCGCTTGTATTCGGCAAAGGGAATGCCGCCCTTGGCCGGGTTGCCGGGTTTTCCCAGATAGGTCGAGAGCGGAGCCAGATTGTCGAAGGTGATGTTGGAGCGGATATAGATCGAATCCGTGCGCAGCAACTCGCGCAGGAAAGGGTTCTTCATGGCCTCGCGCTTGAAATTGTCGGCGATGTGCTCGTCCATGTATTTCGTGCCGATGCGGTAATCGACAGAATAGTGGAACCATTCATGTTCCTGGAGAAGCTGGGCAAAGGTGGTCTTTCCCACGCCGGACATGCCGAGCACGGTGACAGCCTTGTGCGGCCAGTTGAGGAATTCCTTGCCAGTTGGAAAGCGCATGGGCGCTGCTTTAGCGAGGCTTGCGGCAGATCGCAACGTGCCTTGCTGCAGACTCCGGATGACGCGTCAGAAATCCCGTGTCAGGCGCACATCCACGGCATGGCTGCCATAGTCATACATGGTGATGTTGCTGTCGTTGCGGATATAGGTGTAGGCCAGTTCCGGGGCGAAACCGAACAGGTTCAGGTCGCGCTTGGTGAGGCCGATGCCCGCGACATAGCGGGTGTCGTCGCGGATGACGCCGGCAAGCAGGTTGACATCATCAAACTCCGAGAACTTGACCTCGCCATTCAGGCTGGCAGTGATGCCGAGCGGCAATTCCCTGTAAAGGCCAAGGCCTGCCGACCATGAGTCATAGGAGGCCTGTTTCATGTCAAGGTTCACGTCATCATGGCCACCGGTGAGCGTCACGTTGGTATCGGCGGCAAAGGCATGGGTCCAGGCGACGTCACTCATCCAGGCTGTGCCATCCATGGCGGATCCCGAGGAATAGTCACGCCACTCGTAGGTGGTCGAAGCCGTGAGGGTATCTTTCGCCGTGATATTGAGACGGGTCGAGAGGCGGGGTCCGTAGCTCACATAACCGGGGTCGAGCGTGCGGTCGTCCAGAGATTGGCTGGAGACGGCGCCGAAGCCCAGGTAGCCACGCTCCAGCAGGTAACGCAGTTCGGCGGACTGGCTGAGAGATATGGAGTTGAAATCGCTGTCGTCATAGACACGCACTTCAGCGTTTGCCGCCGCCACGAACGAGAAATCATTGCCCAGCCGCTTGTTGAAGGCCGCATTTGCGCCTGTGGCGAAGCCAATGCCGGACTTCTTGCGGCCGTCATCACCGATTGACAGATTGCTGCCGAAGAGCGGTGAATAAACCGTTGAATGGCTGGAGCCACTGTTGACGTTGGAGGACGGCGCCACCGCGACATAGGCGTTGAACTTGTAGGGCCGGCGTTCGTCGATGCGGTCCACGAAGGCGCGGATGCCTGCCGCGTCCTGTTCCGATGGGGCATCGGCTGCCAGCAGCTTGAGATGGTGCGTGGCGCTGTCATCCTGCTCCAGCGTCACCAGTGTCTGCGCCAGTTCGGCGCGGACCAGCGTGAGCTTCGGGTCGTCGGCAAGGGCGGCGCGGAATTTTTTCGCGGCACCGGTCAGGTCGCCGTTGGCTTTCAGGATCAGGCCTTCGATGAAGAGGGTCCGGTTGGCGGCATGCCTGCCTGTGAGCGGATAGCGCTCGAGCAGGTGCGCCGCGAGGTCCTGCTGCCCGGACCTGGCGAGATGCATGAGGAGCTTGACGCGGGTGGTTTCATCAACACGTTCGTATTCCGAAATCTGCTGTTGGCTGGGTTGAACCGGTGCGGCAGCGGCCGCCGGCGCAAGCAGCGATGTGAGAAGCGCGCAAAGGACTGCGCGCCCACGACGTGTGATGTGTCCTGCGGCCATCAGGGGGTGATCGTCGGGCAACCGGCGCCTGCGCAGTCGCCATTGAAGGCACCCGAATGGTTGATGTAGCCGCGCGTCGGATTGTTGGCCGGGGTGTTGCCGCCGTAGGGATAGGGATCGACTGCGGTTGTGGCGAAGACGCCGGTCACTTCCGTGCCATTGGTTCCGTACACTGCGCCGTAGAAGGGGTTGTTGGTGCCGTCTGACAGCCAGCCATCGGCGGAATTCATGCTGGCATCACCCGCGATGGAGTTTCCGGTGGTTGTTTTAGTGACTGTGCCGTTCAGCTTGATCTGGCTGGACATGAATGCTGCATAATTGGGATCTACGCCGGGTGCTGCCGCGTTCACCTGGGCGACAAAGCCGCTCCAGTTGTTGTAGTCGGCTTCGGTTTCCCACATCTCTGGTGTCAGTGTCGCGGCCACGGCGTTGGTGTCGAAGTTGACGGTTGTCTGGGACGAGCCGTTGACGCGCCAGGAGTTGTTGTAGTTGACCTGCTGGTTGGAATCATCGGAGTTCAGCCAATTGCGGGTGATGGCCGTCGAGCCGAATCTGCCGTTGTAGGTCGCGGTTCCGGAGGCCTTCGTACCCGGTGTGACGGAACCGGTGGTCATGCCGCCAAAGGCCCAAGCCTGCTTGTCTGCCGTTTCGGAACCGCTGGTTTCATCACGGTACTGGGCGGCATAGCTGTCGCCAAAGGTCCAGACCTGAAGAAGCTCGTCGTAGCCGTCGGTATTGGAATTTTGGTAGGCGCGGTATTCGTTGTAGGTCACGCCGCCGGGGACTGCACTGCCGCCGCCTGCGCCCCAACCCACGGCATTGGCGAGCAGCGCCGGTCCGCTGGGAGACGCTGCGCGGGTGTACTGGTTCATTTCCTTCGGCACGGCCCACTTGTTGTTGTTGGCCGTGTTTGTGTCCACTTCGAGCTTCGCCTTGTTGGGTGATCCAGCAGTGAGAGTCAGTTTGCCCAGTGACGGCGCGGCTTTGTCAGAAACGACGGTTCCTGCCTCAAGGGCGATGACGGGATCGCCTGTCGCCAGGCTGGTTGTGTTGCCGCCGTTGCCATTGTTGGCGCCGGGAGAACCGTTGCTGGGGTCGACGGGTGGAATTCCGCCTGGGTCCGTGCCAGTGCCGGGATCCGTGGCCGGATCGGAGCCTGTATCGGACACCGCACCACATTTGACGCAGGCTTCAAGGGTCTTGGCGAGCAAGAGAGCATTGTCTCCACCACCACCTGCGCATGCGGCCAACGACAGGGATGCAGCAACCAGGGAAATCGACGACACAAAACGCATGATACCTACCCACACAAAAGAGTTCTCCACAACATGGATTTGTTCGGCTAAATTTCCGTTAAGCATAAGAAAAAAAAGGTGAACCAATTTGCGACATGAGATTAAGGCTGCGGCAAGCTGGTACGAGGCGACAACTCGGCGTGACACTTACCCAGCGCTGCAGGGCAAGCAGAATGCGGACGTTTGCGTCGTCGGTGGCGGTTTTGCCGGACTGGTGACAGCGCTGGAATGCCAGCGCCGTGGACTCAGCACCATTCTGCTTGAGGCAAGCCGTGTGTCTTGCGGTGCCTCAGGCCGCAATGGCGGCTTTGTCTCCAACGGATTTGCGCTTGGCGCAGAAGGCATCGTTGCGCGGGTTGGCAAGGAGGCAGCACAGGCACTCCACAGCCTGTCTCGCGATGGAACCGAATATGTGCGCGAAACCATCCGGTCACATGATCCATCAATCATCATGGGCCAGGGTGGCCGGGTCGCGCTCCGGCACAGGGACAATGGCGGGCTCCGGTCATATGCCGAGATGATGAACCGTGATTTCGGCGAAGCCCTCCACTATTCGCCCACGGATGAAACGCGCCGCGATCTCGTTTCGCCGCGTTATTTCGAAAGCCTGTTTTCGGCGCGGACATTCCATATCCATACGTTGCGCTATGGCATCCTGCTGGCGCGGCTGACGCGGGAAGCTGGTGCGCGCGTGCACGAAAATTCCGCTGTCCGTTCCTGCCGGAAGGAGGGAAGCGGTTTTCTCATCCAGACCGACTCGGGCGAGGCTGCAGCCAAGCATGTGGTGCATTGCGTGTCGTCGCTTGCGCCGGATGTGCACCTACCTTCCTCGCGGGCCATCCTGCCGGTTGCCACCTATGTTGCCGTCACCGGTCCCTTGCAGCAGGAGTTGATCCACACATCTGCCGCGATTGCCGACACGCGCCGCGCCGGGGACTATTACCGGCTGATTGATGAGGGGCGCCTTCTCTG
>ERZ1645187.2279-NODE-2279-length-17063-cov-9.547389_pt1 | contig 17063 bp, 18 predicted proteins | sample MGYA00575352_ERZ1645187 | MGnify/ENA primary metagenome ERZ1645187 (study PRJEB40837, sample SAMN11349314) | freshwater sediment metagenome | isolation source: river sediment | host: Sediment | place: India: Wazaribad , New Delhi | collected 2017-02-21 ... | reverse complement strand
TTCGCCCCCATCCCGCCGCTATCATCGCCGCCAGTTTCGCGCAACGCTAAGCGCAGTTTCATGACTTCAATTTCGAGCTTTTCCAAATATGCCGCCGCTTCGTACATCAGACGCTCTTGCTCTTCATACGAATAAAGAATATCGGCGCGTAGTTTATCAATCAATTCGCTATAAATCATAGCGGTGTCACTGTCACGGTTATGCCGCCATCCTGAAGCGGATAGCCAATCTCGCTCGAAACACGAATCACCTGTTTGTCATCCACATAGGCCACGCCCTGCAGGGCATCCATCGTCGCTTTGATCGGTGCATCCACGTCGAGCCGCACCTTGCTGGCTGCGCCGGTCTTCGTGCGGCGCGGGTGTAGGACGATCGCCAAGGCGATGGCGCCATCCGTAGGCTGGATACCCTTAGCCCTGGCCAGCAAGGCCGCCTGCGCCTGCCAGGAGCGTGCTACGCCGCTCTTGACGGTGCGACCCTGGTAAGAGCGCCACAAACGGTTAGCGCCGGGCGGGGTGGGGAGGAAAATCGTGCTAGTCATGGCCGTTGACCTTCCTTCCCTTTCCTCCGCTTTCTTCCCAAGTCGTTTTGGTAGGAAAGTCGCGGCAGGTAGAGAGTAAAAGTATATATAAAACATATATATATATTATATATTCTCTACTTACTTCCTTTCTTCCATTACTTCCCTTGTCTATTTCTCTTTTCTCTACTCTTCCCCACTCCCCTGCTACTGGTTTATTGTCTCTAGGGAAGTTAAGGAAGTAAGGAAGAAAGTTTATATTCAATAACTTGCGCGCATCATTCTTCCTTTCTTCCACACTTGCCACCCCCCACGCCAGGCTGGTGCCGGACCTTTCTTCCTTTCTTCCGTTTCTTCCCATTTTTTTTCAGCCTAGCCAGTGGATGCTCATCTTGGGTCGTCCGGTAGTCTTGACGCTCTCCACATCAACCCGGTTTTCGTCCATCAGGCTGGAGAGGATGCCATCGCGCTCCTTCTGCTTGAGCCAGCGGAACCGCCGCGTCAACTGTTCCAGAGTGCAATGCCCGACCTCATGCAGATAGGCGGATACCCTCTGGACATGCTTCTCATGCTCATTGGTCGCCAGGTTGGCCACGGCCTGATCAGCCATGCGTTGCAGCAAAAAATCCACCATCGCGCAACCCCAGCCGATATCAGCCTCCGTCATTTCGTCGCCTATTCCCGCCGCCCGGATCAAGCCCAAGCGCATAGCATGCTCATAAGCCCTGGCCCACAAAGCATCCAAGCCAGAGCCGCGGGTATCAACCTTTAATTTTCGCCAGCTTTGCGCTTTTTCTTTTAACAAGGCTTTTGCGTGCGCATCCATGGAAATCATTTGCGGCTGAAAAGACATATTGCCTTCGCCTTGCTGTTCCAGAGTCTTTTTAGACCAATAATCAATCTTGGTCAATAAATCCATCGGAATAGGCGCATGGGTTAATTCCTGTTCCTCCGGGTCCGGGGTATGCGATTCAAAGACTAAAAACCGTGGCAAAAATCCATCCGTCACCTCATCCGGCGTCAAGCCCTGATAAAGGCGCCCTGGTACCGTCGTCGCATAAATGCAGAAATTAGGATGACGAATGGTTAGCGGATTATTTTTGGCACTATGCTCAGCCCGACGTTTTTCCATGATGTATGAATCAGCCGAGCCGGTTAATTCCATAATCGTGGTTAGCAATTGCGCTAAATGCGGTGGCGCCCGATCGTTATTCATGACGCGCAAGGTACGGCCGAATTCATCCATCAGCGCCACGCAGCTTGGCGATTGATGGAGCATGGCGAACAGCCCTTGATCAGACGCCAGCTTTTCCGCGCCCACAAACCATTCACAATTGCCAGCAACCACTAACTGCTTAATTGCCTTGCGCGCGTGCTCTTTACCTGAACCGGATGGAGCTACGCCAATGGTATAGATGTTGGTCCGCAGATTCGTCTCACTACAGACCTTGCGCCCCATCAAGGCGCCACAAAACGACAGCGAGGCGGCCAAGGCCAGGACCGGCTGAGGAAAGAGGGCGGTGCGATTGATATAGCCAGCGATTTCACCCACCAGCCCTGGCACGTTCAGCAGGTAATCAGGAAATGCATATTCAGCCGGCTTGCTGATTTCCGGTTTCTTCGTTTGCTTGGCAAGCTTTCCTGATTTCGCCGCTTCGACAAAACCAGATATATCAGCCGCATTGGCCGATTTGACGCTATTACCAAACGACAGGCCAAGCTCGCGCGCCGCGGACTTGAGCGCTTGATTCAGGTCGCCGTGATGCTCAAGGATGGTAAACAAACTAAAGGCATCATGCGCGTGCCCATCACTAATGGCATCGCTGGCATGGTGGGAATAGACGCGATCGCCTAGAACCACAACGCCTGGCACGTTGGTTGAACTTGATGGCGACAGCCAGCGCTTGCCCTTGCGCTGGTAGCCGTTGCGCTCAATCAGCGTTATACAGTCAAAGCGCTCGTTAAACTTGCCAATCAGGTTATTGTGCTGACCGCCAACTTGCCTGGTCACCAGCGGCATGGGTTGTTCGCGCGCATCCGATGGCAACCACGGGCACGCCTGCTCAAATTGCCGCTTGAATGACTTATCCCACGCCTGCCAGATAGCTATCAGCTCCTTGGGCGCATCCGGGATGCCTTGGGGAAACTCCCAGGGCGCCTTGATCCATTCGTAAGGCTGCTGCGTGTCCGGGTGGATGGAAGGCGGGAGCACGTCCTGATTTGGTCCTGCCCGCAGTTCAAAGACGGTAATCAGCTTAGGATTGCCGCGGGCATCACACTCGCCGGAATCATCCGGCCACGTCAGTTTGATCTTGCTGGGCCAGCTATCCTCCCATCCTTGCGGCATCTTAAACAGGATTTTGTCCTTACCCATGCGGGAGCGGATACGCGGGAAGGCATCAAAGAGCGTGTCGTAATCCAGGCCGAATTCAGCAAAGACCAGCCGCGTCCAGTCAGTGTGGTCCACATCGCCAGTCCCGGTGCAACTGTGATTGTGGACAACACCAAAACCGCAGCCGGGATTCTGATGAATCGCTAAATAGGCTTTGTCTGGAGTATTGATGACGCGTAATGGGTCATTCCACGCCTGGATTTGCGGTAGCTTGCTGTTTGGCCGCAAGAGACACAGCGACCAGCCGAGTTCGCCGGTATAGCGCCGCGCGTAGTCCCACAGCATCGCATCTTCCGGCCTTAGTTCGGGCTTTTCTTCCTTGGCTTCTTTCGGCAACAACCAGGGCGGAATGACCTTACTCATACCTATCTCCACCTCATCCGCGCTTCTCTAATCTCGACACAGGGCACGCAATAGCCATATTTCAGCCGATGCGCTTCCAGCTTCGCGCCACAATCCGGGCAGATTCCCCGCGGCGGCGCTTGCGTGCGCTCAATGCCGCGTGCCGCCGCGATGGCGCGTTCTAATTCGCGCTCCAGTTGCGCTTGTGCCAGGTCAGCTTCATCAGCCATCGCGAAATACCAGCCAGTTGATAATCACGCCAAGGATAATCATTTCAGCATCGGCATGATAATCCAGATCGGCGGATTGTCTTTCACCGCTTCCACTCTGAGCGGTGTCCCGCCGTCGCCATAATGCAAGATGACTTGCTCGCTATCGGTCGCCTTCAACGCATCCTGCAAATACTCATAACACAGGCCGATACGGCAGACTTGCGGCATGCCATCAAGAATCTCCAACTCCTCACGTGCTTCGCCACCATCGGGATTAGCCGTTTCTAGGACCAGAGAGGCGCTATCCGCCACGCTTAGGCTGATACCCTTATGCTTCTCATTGGAGAGGATGGCGACGCGCCCTAGCGCCTCTAGCAGGCCGCTACGCGCCACCGCAATGCGCCCTGGATGCCTCTCTCGGCCGGGAATGACGCGCTGGTAATCGGGATAGCGACCGTCAATCAACTTTGATACAGCACAGCGCTGACCAGCGTCTAACCGGAGTTGATTGCGATACAGCGACAGGGTGACTTCGCCATCGCACATCTTGAGCAATGCGGCTACCGTCTGTTGCGGAATGATGTACTGCGCTGGATCAAGCAAATGATTTAGATCCATGGACGCACAAGCCAGGCGGTGTCCATCGGTCGCGGTGGCATTGATGCCTGATTTGGTTAGTTCAAGCAAAACGCCGCAGAGGTAAAAGCGCACATCCTGCACCGCGACAGCAAAAAAAACTGACTTGATCAGGCTGGCGAAAGATTTTCCGTCAACCGTTAAGATTTGCGCGTCTTCATTAGCCGGTACTGGTAACGGGAAATCTGCCGCATTGAGCGTTTGTAAAGTAAACCGCGAGCGTCCCGACTTGAGGACCACGCGCTGATGATCCATGCTCAGCGCGATCTCACTGGTACTCGGCAGACTAGAAACAATCTTACTCAGCTTGGCATATTCGATCGTCAAGCCTTCATCGCGCTCACTGCGGCATTGCGCCTTGCTGGATAGGGTCAGTTCATGGTTGTAGCCCGTCGCCTGTAGCGCGTCGCCCTGAGTTTCCAACAGGACATGCGACAGGATCGGCAAGGCGCCCTTGGCCGCGATCGCCGGACCCACATCCGACAGCAAGGCCGACAGGGCAGGTTGGGAGATGGTGATTTTCATGTTGTCTTCCGTTGTTGTTTAAGTTGTTGTGCCGCCGCCAGGCCACGCTTCAGTTCCGGCAATTCGCGGGGCATAAACAGCTCCGCCGGGTCAACCGCCAGCGCATGGCTAAACTTGATCAGCGACACTAGAGAGAGATTCGCACCGTGCGGGTCTTCCGCCTCTTCCAGGTTGCGGATATGGACGCGCATCCGCTGCGCAAACTCGCCCCGCGTTAAACCCAGGCGTAGCCGGTGATGCCTGATGTTTGCCGCCAGGTTGCCCCTGGCGACCCGCACGGCATCGCTCAAGGTCATTGCTGACCCCAGATTCGCGGACGCACTGAGGGCGGCTTAGGCCAATTGGAATAGGCCAGGCACAGCCAGTCCGGCAGATCAACCGGCTTCGTCGGTGTCAGCTCAATGGTCTTCGGCGCTTCCACCTTCGCCACCGGCGCGCGTAGCACATAAGCGGGAATGACCGCGCGAAACGACTTCTTGGCCTTGCGCTGCCTATCAAACCGCTGGCACGCTGGGCACTCGTCCCACTGCTGTTGCAGCGCCGCGCGCAATGCCTTATGCGATTTGGTTTGCGTCTTCGCGCAACAGGTCGTGCGCACAAGGTAGCGCACTTGATGACAGCAGGGCGCATCATGCAATTCAAGAATCTCGGCATAGCTGATCAGCGTGCCGACCTTGAAACGCGGGGTGGTATAGGTGCCCATCAGGCGGCCTCCTCAAGCGGCATCACGTCGGCCAACTCTTCTTCCGCGTCCAGAAAGTCAAACAGGGTCGGCTGTTGCCGCTGCTTCACCGCCTCCTGGCAGTAATACAGCCCGTCCAGGTAATAGCTCTTGGACAGTTCCACGCCTAAGCCGTAGCGACCATGCTTGATTGCGCGATAGGGCACCGTCATCAGGCCACCGAAGGGATCAAACACTACATCGCCTGGTGCAGATAGTTGATTGATGACGCGATCGGCCACGTCAAACTGCATCGGGCACAGATGCATTTGCTTGCCCTTATGCTTCTGTTCGCCATTGAGGCAGCGCATCCGCGCGACATCGGTCCATACGTCAGGATGCCAGGAAGGCGGTTGCAGGAGCATAAACGTCACCGGCAGACGCGCATCCTCTTCCATGTCTTCACCAATACCGACATGCTGCTCATATTCGTAGATATTCTCCAAGCCATACTTGCGAAAAGCCTTAAAGATCGCTTCATGCGGCATGGCCCTAATCTCTTCGGTCGTCGGGAAACGATCACCTGAAGAGCGCGAAAAGCCATGCGCGTCAATCTGCCAGCGGGCGCGGGAATAGCCCGTTCCGCGGACGCAAGGCCGCTTGTCACCCTGCTTCATCGGCACCTTCTTCCGCTCCGCCCACGGCAGATCACGATCATCAGCGCTGGCAAACACCAGTGGCTTATCCTTGGTAACCGGATCATCGGTATAGGAGCGCGTGGTATCCGTCTGCGGCTTCCTGAACATCAGCAGGTATTCCGGCATCCCGACGCCCATCTTGGTTGCATCCTTACATTGTTCCGTCCAACCGAGGCGGTATGTTTGGTTATTCTCCCGCACTACGTCGGTAACAATGGTCTTCATGCCCATATAGCCGAAACCATGACGGGTATAGTGCTCGATACAGCGGGCGTGGAAAGGATAAACCGTCTGGAAGCCAAGACCCGTCAGGCCACCGGGAACGATACGATCCTTGACATGAATCACCGCCATCCGCCCTGGCTTGAGGACGCGCAATAGCTCCGGGGTCAGGTAGTCCATTTGCTCGAAAAAATGCTCATTCGAGTCGCTATGCCCAAAGTCGGCATAGTTTGGACTGTATTCGTATTGGGTTGAATTTCCGCTTACGCATGGCATTCCGTTCCTTCTTACAATTAGCAAGCCATTTTCAACCGTTGCGCACCCGATCATGCCGCTATAGCGGATTCGTTCTGGAGCTTGCCTAATTTCAGGAAAAACCTGAATCGTTCCAACCTTTACGCGGTTTCCTTTAATTGTTGCTCGCCAGCCAGTTTTTAAGCATATCTCCTGAAAATCATCACGAAGCATTCTGCTGTAAGAGATGTATGCTGTACCATCTTTTGCGCCGTCGCCTTTCATCATGGTGTCACGCATAATCGTCAAAAGAGACGGATTAAGATTTTTTACCCATGAAGGAATGCGTTTTTGTTTTGATCCGTAGCCAAACTCTTGAATCATGAAATAAGCAAGATTTCGGCACCAAACAGTTATTTGCCTACTATGAACGCTAGGAGGCAAGCCTATTCTGATAAACAAATCATAAATTTCTTTCCTTAACTCATCGCTAGTTACTTGCGCGATTGACAGCCTGCCACCCTGCCTCCCTTTATCAAATGAATCGGCATGACCCTCTGAAAGATACCAGCCAACCAGTCGCATAAAGTCTTCTGTTTCTATCCAGTACAGATTCACACCATGACCATTGAGAATCGTATCTGGCAATAGTGGGATATTGATCCTTTCTGGATAGTCTCCGTCTCCTTGACGCGGCGGGACTACACAAGCTTTCCAGCCGCGTGCAATGCGACTTTTCGCAGCTTGGTAGTCATTGGCAATTTCTTCTGCGGTCACACAAGTAAACTTATCAATAGAAAATCCAATTCCTCTTCTTGCCACATACATGCGATGATTTGGCGTAACAAGAAGATCAAATACCCTGCTACCAAACTTTAGCATGTCACCTTCATAGTGTTGCCAGACAACATGTGAAGGCTTCTGCCATTCAAAGCAGTGATTAACACTTGACATTGTTGCAACATCATCATCCTTTGTTAGATGCTGAAATGATATCCAGCCTCTTTTGGTCAGAATTTCCGTTTCTTCGTCATAACAAAACGGAATACTGGTCAAAATCAATCCAACGCTATCGGCCTCCATCGCCCGCGTTTCCAAGACCGTATCGTTATGGATGACGTGAAAATGCTCCGTCTTCACCTCATCCCGGTCTACGCCCATCGCCCGCGCCATCGCTTCCGCACGGGTCAGGTTATCCAAGCCAAACTCTTGAATGATGCCGCTCATGGTGCGCGTCAACGTCAAATGCTGCGCCCACTTGCGCTCCAAGGTCTGGCGGACTTGGCGCTCATTCTCGGTATAGATCAGGTGCACATCACAGGCATAGTTTTGCAAATAGCGGTGGATCCGGTGAAGCGCCTGGTAGAAGTCAGCAAACTTAAAGCCGATACCGGAGAAGATCATGGTATGGCATTGCTGGAGATTGACGCCCGCACCATACATTTGTGGCTTACTGACGAAAGCGCGATGTTCCTTACTGCGCCACGCATCCATCAGGCTTTCCCGATGTTCAATCGTCTGTGAACCATAGAGCGAAGATGCTGATATACCCTCCTCCTTGAGCATCTTATCCAGCGCCGCTTGTTCGCTATTCAGGTCGCACCAGATCACGCATTGCGGGTCATCCATCGCCCGCACGATCTCGCGCGCCTTCTCAACCCGTCGCTCAAGACTTTCCCGCTTCTCCCGCGCTGCGCCCTGTAAGCCCATCGCTTGCGCATCAAACAGCAAGCCCTGGCCATGCTCATCCTTTTGCCCGCCGCTATGTTCCGCAGGAATTTCGTGCCAGTGAACATTCAGCTCCGGCAAGATGTAGCCGGTATCGTCGCCACCGATATCTGACGGCCGTTGCACAAAGAGCGCCCAGGACGATACCCATAGCCAGAACTCGCGTTCCTTATGCGCATGTAGAGTCAGCTTATCCGCCTTGGTCGAATCGCGTTTAAAAAACCGCGTCTTCGCTTCTCCCACCTCCATCACTTCGAGATAGGCGGAATAGGCCAACAGCTCGATAAACTCATTGGGCGAAGGCGTGGCGGTCGCAATGAATTTGTAGCGCACGCCCTCGAAGACGCGCATGAACTCGCGGAAGGTCAGCGTTGACCCAAAGCCGCGCAACACGGCCGCCTCATCCAAGCTGGTGACGGAGAACAGCGTCGGATCAAGCTTGCCATCGCGGATGGTTTCGTAATTGGCCAGATAAATCCCTTCCGAGTCGTCGCACTCCTCAATCGAGCGCACAAACTTCGGCGTGATACCGATCAAGGCGCCATCGCGGACGAATTCACCGCGGACACCCAGCGGGCAAACGATCAAGGCCATGCCGCCTGCTTGGTTGCGCACCTGCCGCACCGTCTCCAACTGGATCAGGGTCTTCCCGGTCCCGAACGCGGAAAAGCATGCCGCCCGACCCATGCGGCATAGCCAAGCGACCATCTTCTTCTGATGGAACTTGAGTGCCGGATGGATATCCGCCTCATCAATCTCGACACCCAGCGGCTTGGCGACGATCGCCTTGTTCCGCAGGAATTGCTCATAAGGTATGCTAGGCAAGGTCATCTCACTGTCTCCTCAACAGTTCAGTGGGTTGATCGCCAGAGCCGCGTCGTGAGCGCGGCTTTGGCTTGTGGGGAATAAAAAAACCTCCGTGGCCGGAGGGGTCAGCCACGGAGGAAGGGTTTGGCGACTGAGGGAGTCGCCGGGTCCGAGGGGACAGACCCACCCCGAAGCGGAGGCTGGTTCGGGGCCGACCAGGGAGAGTCGCATCAAGCCGCCTTGCGAAGGACAGCCCAGTTCACATCCGGGCGCAGCTCTTCACAGCGCACTGCGCCGCCGGTCACTTCCTCGATCTGGACACAGCGTTCCGCGGGTAGCGGCCTGGAAGCGTTGAGCCATTGGTAGATGGTGGGTGGCTTGACATCCAAGAGCTTAGCCAGGCTGGTCAGCCCGCCAGCAACCTGGCATGCGCGAAAGAGCGGAGAGGTATCGGTATTCACACCCCTATCTTAGGCATTACCTAACAGGATGTAAAGCATTGCCTAACGCTTGACAGGCGGCCAATCTAGGCAATGCTTACATGTAGGAGGGTCAGGCCGTGTTAGAGAAACAGGAGCTAGGCGCAGCGATCGCTAGCGCGATGAAAATCAAGGGCATAAGCCATACTGACTTGGCACAGCACTTTGACGTAAAGGTGCCTTCGGTCTACGGTTGGACGAAGGAGGGGCGCATCGCTAAGGGCAAGCTACCGGAGTTGTTCGCCTATTTCTCTGACGTGGTAGGGCCTGAGCATTGGGGAATCCCGTCAGGGTCGCCCTTGTTCGCTGGCACGTCGCAGGAGACAAACCATCCGCAGGTAGCGACGGAACCGAGTGAGGACTACGTTGCCATCGAGCGCGTCTTGCTCAAAGTCTCCGCCGGGGTGACCGGCTTCCAGGTGGAGCATCTTGACGGCAATGGCCCACCGATCTTCTTTCGCGCGGACTGGCTAGCATCCAAGGGCTACAAGCCGGAGCGCTTGTTTGCCTTGCGCGTTTCCGGTGAGAGCATGGAGCCGCATCTGTATGATGGCGACCTGGTCATCATCAACGCGGGCGACACCACGCCGCGCGATCATGAGGTGTATGTGGTCAACTATGAGGGAGAGGTACTGATCAAGCGCCTGCTACGGGATGCAGGTGAATGGTGGCTGGCCAGCGACAATCCGCGTTACCAGTCAAAGCGTTGTCATGAGCAAGCCCTGTTGCTGGGCAGGGTCATTTATCGACAGACGGAGCATATATAGTATGAACAGCAAGTTATTTACTTTCGCCATTCTCGCCCTGGCAAGTAGCGCTCAGGCAGGTATCGAGTGCCGGGTGGGGGACAGTTGGTATCACTATCCTTCACCGCCCTGTGCAGACGGCAAGGCGGTAGAGTTTCGCCAGGCAGATATGCCAAAGCTACAGGCCAGGCCAGTGAAGACGAAGCCAGTAGAAGCGGAAGGCGGATGGGAGAGGGTGAAGCCGGAAGCGATCTCAAGATGCGAAAAGCGCCATGACAGCATGAGCTTACAAGCCGCCTGCCTAAGAAATGAAGAGCGCGGCTACCAGGATATGCAAGGCAACTACGATCTTCCGGCGGACGTAGCGGACAAGGCCAAGGCACGCTGCGCCGCGCGCCATGAAACATGGTCGCTACGCAGCGCCTGCATGCGCAACGAGAGCAAAGGCTACAAAGCGCTTCGCCAATAATCACTTAACTACGTTAGACCCAAGCCCGCCACCCGGCGGGTTTTTTTTGGCGAAAAATTAGGTAATGCCTATTGACAGTCACTTAGGCATTGCCTAAGATTCTCCCCAGGCCACCACCCCAACACCAGGCCCCGGAGGACCGCCATGAACCCGACCGCCCAACAGATCATCGACTTTTTAGACGCCAACCAGATTGGCGTTTGGCTTGACAGCCTTCGTGATGATGACCTCCGCGCGATTGAGTGGCGCATGGACCACGCCACGGCGCTTGCAGGTCGCATCCGCTTTAACCGCATGGCCAGTCGCAGCCGTGAGCTGTGCGCAGCGGTGGAGGTGCCCTGTGTTTGAAGCCTTCTTCATCGTCGCCGCCATGGTCGGGGCCATCAGTCTGGCTTACGCCTTGCTGGCAATCGCGGCGGATTACGCCATTCCTTATTTCGCTAGCAAGCCGTGGCGCGTCAATCGGCGGCGTCCGGCGGCGACATACAAGCGGACCTAAGCAATGGACCAGAAGACCGCTGATGAGCGTTTTAAGCAGGCAGTTGAAGAAGCGCGGCAAGAGATCCTTAACGGTCTGCCGCTAATCGAATACCTCCGCCGCACTGGCGACGAAAGCCTAGACGAATGGGCGTCGTTGCTGGCGGAGTTTGGTAGCAAATGATCCAAGGCAGGTTAGGCGCAGCTAGGAACGGCATGGCAGGGATGACAAGGAATGGCAGGCTCTGCGTTGCATGGATCGGAGAGGAGTGGCAAGGACTGGTATGGCAGGCATGGCTCTGCGGGGCAGAGCCAGGCTCGGCCAGGCACGGCAGGCGCGGTAGAGCGAAGCGAACGGCTCTAAACAGTTCGCACAACACACAGTAAGAGGAAAGCCAAGATGGCTATCAGCAAAGTCAACGAACCCATCACGATCAAGGCCCCGAACATTCAGACGGCCGAGATTGAGATTGAGGGTATTTCGCCCCTGGTACAGAACAAATTTAGTGCCAAGGCAAAGGCCAAGATGATGGATACGATGGCCGCAGGTAGTACGGCCAAGAGCAAAAAGACGCGCGATGCGCGTGACTATGACGACGACTTTCGTCAGGCGCAGCACATTAGTGAGGAAGGCTGGAACGGTCTTCCGGCCCCGGCTTTTCGTTCCGCGATGATCTCCGCGTGTCGCTTGGTCGGCTTCCAAATGACTAAGGCCAAACTGTCTTTGTTCGTGTTGCACGATGGCATTGATGCCGAAGACGGCACGCCGCTGGTCAAGCTCAAGGCTGGTACCCCGGAGCGGCATGAAGCCCTGGTGCGCATGAACTTCACTTCCACCGATATTCGTATCCGTCCGATGTGGCGCAAGTGGGGAGCGACGGTGCGCGTCCAATGGGATGCGGACCAGTTCACCATTGCCGATGTTGTCAATTTGATGGACCGCGCCGGTCTTCAGGTCGGGATTGGCGAAGGTCGCCCGGACAGCAAAACCTCAACCGGCATGGGTTGGGGGCAATTCCGGGTAGTACGCGAATAGTGAATCACGGGCACGGATGCCCGCCTCCCGTGGCTGGGCTGGGCAGGGAGCGGCAGGCGTTGCCAGGATTGGCTCGGCAGTGCAACGCACGGGCTGGCAAGGCAGGCAGGGCCTGTCAGGGCACGGAGAGGCACGGCACGGCATGGCACGGCATGGCCCGGCACGGCAGGCAAGGCATGGCGTTGTGCGGTAGGGCCAGGCGGTGCCGGGAGCGGAATGTGTGGGCATGGCAGGCTAGGCGAGGCAGGGTCAGGCAGTGCTAGGCATGGCGCGGCGAGGAAAGGCCCTGCAAGGCAGGCGCGGTTTATCAGCCAGCAAGCGGCTTTAGGCTTGCGGTAGAGATTTGAGGTTTTGAGAGATGGCAAATTTGAAAATTGAACAGGCAGGCGAATACGTTTGGCGTGAAAGCAGTCGCTTTAATGGTGTTGACGCCAATGATGCCGCGCGTGTTTTGCACAAGATCGCTGAGCGCGATGGCTCGATTCAGGCGCAGGTTGTCGTTGATGAGGCGAAGCCGAAGACTAGCCCGATTCATCCCGCGTTCGAGTGGAAGGATGGCGTTGCCGCCAATGAATACCGCAAGTGGCAGGCCAGACAGCTTGTAAAGTCAGTGAGGGCGGTCAAGGATGAACCGCGCGACCCGTCTGAGCCGATTGCAGTCAAGGCGGTAGTAGAGACTAATCCAGCGTTTATCTTCGCTGGTCACGGTCGCGAGGAAAGCCCACGCGGTTATTATCCGGCAGTGCAGATCATCAGCGATTTGGACCTTTTCCAGCGGGCAATGGAAGAGGCGCAGTTAAAACTGAAAAGTGCTGAGCGTGCGGTTCAGGATTTGACGCGATTGGCGGAGAAGGCAGATCAGCTGGACCGTCTGGCATCTTTGGCGATTGCGGTTAAAGGTTTGGTAGTTGCTCAAGAAGCGCTGCGCAGCGTTAGGCATTAGGAGGGCGGACTGTGAATCACCAACAATACCTCTCCACTCTCACCACCGACACCGCCGGCACCCTGGCCCGTCTCGGCTGTCAGGTTGTCGCCGCCACCGCCATCAATGGTCAACCATGGGTCAAGGCCAAGCTCCCGGCCAAGATCACGCCTAGCGCCCGCCTGAGCATCCTGGCGGCTTCCTGGCAGTGTCCCGCGACTGTGCAATGGGTGAACGTATGAACGGCTTTTCTCCCTCCCCTATCGACCTTGCTGCCTGGAACGTGCAAGTGAAACAGACGGCGCTAAACACTGCGCAAATGGAGCTGGATCAAGCCAAGCAAGCCTTGATTGATCTGGTCGGGGTCAAGGATGACGGTAGTCAATCAACCAAGACCGGCTATTTCAAGATCACAACCATCGGCGGCTTTAATCGTACGCTCTCGAAGGATTGGGAGACGATCATCGGCCAAGAGGGCCATGACGTGATGGATCTCATCATTCGGCGCAAGCCGGAAGTGTCGCCCACCGGACTGAAGCAACTTGCCATTCAAGACCCGGACGCTTATCGCCGGGTGGCGAAGGCGATCATTACCAAGCCGGCCAAGGTGGCGGTCAGAATCGAGAATTTGGCTGAGGAGGTTGCGTAAATGGCGATCAAGCTGATCTCGACTAAAGAAGCGTCAAAACTGCATGGCCTCAAGGTCACGGTTTACGGTCCCGCCGGCGCTGGGAAGACAACGCTCTGTGCTACCACGGGCGCACCCACGGTTATTCTCTCCGCAGAAGCCGGCCTCTTGTCATTGCGCCATGTCGATATTCCCGTCATTCAGTGTCGCAATATTGATGACGTGATTGAGGCGTATAACTTCCTGGCTTCCAGCAAAGAAGCCGAGCAGTTTCAGTGGGTCGCACTCGATTCGCTGTCTGAGATTGCCGAGCTGGTTTTGGCCAGCGAAAAGAAACTGACTAAAGACCCTAGACAGGCATACGGCGTACTCCAAGAGCGGATGTATGAATTGATCCGCGCCTTCCGCGATTTGCCGGAGAAAAATGTCTATTTCTCCGCAAAGATGGAAACTCAGAAGATAGACATTCTGGAAACGCGGACGAACGGTGCGATTACCAGCAATGTCGTAGTTGGTACCAAGCAAGTCTTCGCTCCTAGTCTTCCTGGCACCAAACTTGGGCAAGCCCTCCCCTATTTCACGGATCTGATCTTTGCCCTTCGCGTCGAGAAAGACGCGGATGGGAATCCCTCCCGCTGGCTACAGACCCAACCGGATGAGCAATACATCGCCAAAGACCGCTCCGGTTGTCTGGCCCCGTTTGAACTTCCTGATCTTGCCGCGATTGCGGCCAAGGTCCATTCCACCAACCCGTAACACAGGTACCTTCCATGTCCTATCTATCGTTTGATGCTACTCAAGTTGAACCGTCCGCGCCAATGGAGATTATCCCGGCTGGGCAATACCTGGCCGCGGTGAAGGATTCCGTCGTCAATCCCACCAAGGCTGGCACCGGCGTAGTGCTTACGCTCACCTGGCAGATTCTTGACGGCCCATTTGCTAACCGCCTGGTGTTTGACCGGATCAACGTCGTCAACTCTAATCCGAAAGCGGAGGAAATTGGCCAACGTCAATTGTCTGCGCTGTGCCATGCCGTCAACGTGCTGCGGATGCAGGATACCAGCGAACTTCACGGCATCCCGTGCGTGATTCGCGTCACCATCCGCAAGGATGAATCCGGCAAGTATGGCGACAGCAATGAGGTGAAGAGCTATAGCGTGCCCGCGGGACAAGCTGCTCAGCCTGCACCACAAGCCTTCCATCCCGCCCCCGCGCCACAGGCTAGTCCTATGCCTCCGCCGCAGTCAAGGCCAGCTCCTGCCGCCCCTGCTGCCCCGTGGGCGATGAATCGCTAAACCTTCTATGCCGTATCGCTAAACCTTCTATGCCGCAGGGACGCGGCGCTACCGGATGCCAGCATGGCCAAACTGCCTGACCCATTGCACACGCTAGCCGCCGAAGTCTACCGCTGGTGGCAAACGAACGCTGATGACGGGCTGCGCCCGCACCTGGGTGCCAGCCTCATCGGTCATCCGTGCAAGCGGCATCTCTGGCTTGGCTTCCGCTGGTGCGCTAAGCCGCAATGGGAAGGACGAATGCTGCGCCTGTTTGATCGCGGGCAACGCGAAGAGGCGACGATCATCAAGGAATTGCGCGGCATTGGCGCGGAAGTCAGCGAATGCCAGCCAGACGGTAGCCAGTGGCGCGTCGAAGCCTGTGGTGGTCATTTTGGCGGGTCATTGGATGGTGTCGCCAGACGCTTGCCGGGCGGGTCCGATAGCAATTGGGAATTACTGGAGTTCAAGACCCACAACCGGGCCAGCTTCAAAGAAGTGTCCGACAAGGGCGTGAAAACGGCAAAGCATCAACACTGGTCGCAGATGCAAGCGTATTTGTATCTCACCGGCATGACCCGCGCTAACTACATTGCCGTAAACAAGGATGACGACAGCTTGTATCACGAGCGGGTCCATGCCGACCAGGAAGCCGGGGAAGCCATCATCAAGCGGGCAGATGAAGTCATCTTTGCCGCCGAACCGCCGCCCCCGATATCTACCGATCCGTCGTGGTATCAATGCCACGGATGCCAGCATCATGGATTGTGTCATGGCACGGATGCACCGCTGGTCAATTGCCGGACCTGCGCCCATGCCACGCCGGATGAACATGGCCGCTGGTTATGCGAGTTCGCCAACAAAGTCTCACTGCCTGTCTGGCACCAGAAGCAAGGCTGTGAGCATCACCGCTACATTCCCATCCTGCTAGGGCGGTTTGCCGAACTGGTTGATGCTAGCCAGGAGGCTAACTGGGTTCAGTATCGCAACCTAGCAGATCAGACGAATACCTTTTACAACGGCAACGGCGGCTACTCATCCACCGAAATTCACGCCTGCCAGGACAAGAGAAGCCTTGGCGATCATAACGCTCAGTTAATCAAGCAACAATTTAACGCTACCCAAATCGCATGAACCTTCGTCAGTACCAACAGACTAGCTTAGACAAGCTCTACCAGTGGTGGATGACGCATCCATCCCTTGAGGAGCATTGCATCCTCGTCAAGCCCACTGGCAGCGGAAAGAGCGTCGTCATTGCCGAACTGGTCCGCTTGCTATGGGATACGTGGCCAGAGGAGCGTCCGCGCACCCTGGTGGTTGTGCCCAGCAAAGAGTTAGCCGAACAAAACGCCGACAAGCTCGCGCAATTCTTGCCAGCACATCTTCACCTTGATTACTACTCTGCCAGCGTAGGGCGCAAGCGCCCGGATGCGGATGTGATTGTCGCCACCATTGGCAGTGTTTATAAGCACGCGCATATCATCGGCAACATCAAAGCGGTAGTTATTGATGAGTGCTTTGCTGGCGATACAAAAATTGCACTGATAGATGGGCATAAGCGCATTGATCAGGTTTTACCTGGCGATCTTGTGTTTACTGCTACTGGAATTGGTACAGTTAAAGCGGTAAGCAGCAGGATTCCAAAATCAATCTATAGAGTGGAGTTATCAAATGGGTCAGTCATTAGAGCAACAGGAAACCATCCTTTTTTTTCAGCCTCAGGATGGAAAACTGCCAAAAACCTGGCAAGGGGGGATGGCATTGTACGCTTACAAGACATGCCAGCATTGTGGGAAGGTCTTTCATCCTTGGATGAAAGATTCTGGCACGGGGAAAGGATGCAAAACTCAGCCTCAAGCATCATTCAGAAAGGCGAGATTTTGTTCAATATCTTGCTCGAAGAAAGCGGAAAATCCGATGTTTATGGATGGCGTCAAAGAAAAAATGACACAGACGCTAAAGTCGATCAACCACCAACCAAAGATAATTGGTGGCAATGGACGTGGCTTGACCGTACCTCAAACAATGATGCTTTCAGTTTTGGGAGATGGTTGG
>ERZ1645187.2278-NODE-2278-length-17066-cov-11.247075_pt1 | contig 17066 bp, 13 predicted proteins | sample MGYA00575352_ERZ1645187 | MGnify/ENA primary metagenome ERZ1645187 (study PRJEB40837, sample SAMN11349314) | freshwater sediment metagenome | isolation source: river sediment | host: Sediment | place: India: Wazaribad , New Delhi | collected 2017-02-21 ... | reverse complement strand
TAATCTCACTTTTCTTTTTGCTGTGATAAAATGGCAACAGGGTACACTATGGAAAAAGTCATTCACGTCGTCGGTGCCGGTTTAGCAGGGGTGGAAGCCACCCATTTTTTGGCTAAAAGTGGTTTTGAAGTGCATTTACATGAACAACGCCCTCAACGCATGACTCCGGCCCACCATACGGAATGGTTTGGCGAACTCGTCTGTTCCAATTCCTTGAAAAGCAATCGTTTGGATAATGCCTGCGGACTTCTAAAAGAAGAAATGCGGAGCATGGATTCCTTGACGATGCGGATTGCCCAAGAAACTTCGGTTCCCTCAGGACAAGCTCTCAGTGTGGACCGTGACATGTTTGCCCAAAGATTAACGGAAGAGATCCGTTCGTTTCCCAATGTCATTATCCATCACGAAGAAATCACCGAAATTCCAGACGGTATTACGATTCTTGCCACCGGTCCTCTCACAAGCGATGCCTTGATTGCGACGCTTTCGAAAATCACCGGAGAAAATAACCTTTCCTTTTTTGATGCTTCCTCACCCATCGTTGAAAAAGACAGCATCAATTTTGACAAGGCCTACTTTAAATCCCGTTACGAACAAGATGAGGGCAGTTACATCAACTGCGCCATGAACCGTGAAGAATACGAAAAGTTTTACAACGAATTGATTAACGCCAAACTGGTTGAGAAACATGAATTCGATACTGGTTATTTTGAAGGATGCATGCCTGTGGAAGTCATGGCCAAACGAGGCGTTGATACCTTGCGTTACGGGCCTTTAAAACCGATGGGGCTCAGAAGAACTCCCGAAGATCGTCCTTATGCCGTGGTTCAACTCAGACAAGACAATGTTGCGGGGAACCTTTATAACATCGTCGGTTTCCAAACCAATTTAACGTATCCGGAACAAAAGCGTGTTTTCGGTTTAATCCCAGGCTTAGAGAATGCGAACTTTGTCCGTTATGGTCTGATGCATAAGAATACCTATCTCAAAGCGCCAAAAGTCCTTGACTCAACACTCTCATTGAAAAAGCAAAAAAATATCATCATTGCAGGACAATTGTGCGGCGTTGAAGGCTATGTCGAAAGTGCCGCAACGGGAATCCTTGCGGGGGTTACTGCTATGCGATTATTTCGGCAAAAACCCTCCAAAACGCTTCCTTTGAATACGATGCTTGGAGCGCTTGTGAACTATATTACCCAATGTGTTCCGGACAACTTTTCGCCGATGAATGCGAACTATGGCATTTTGCACGGAGCCAATAAAAACAATCGCGAACAGATGGCCGAGCAATCTGTAGAAGCCATAAGAAAGTGGTGGGCGAACATCGATGAATAAACCTTTATCGGAATTCTTAAACCATATTCAGGTCGAGCGGAACTATTCGTTGAAGACCGTTGACTCCTATCGGCGGGACATCGAAAAGTTCTACCGTTTTCTTAATGCCCAAGATGCCTTAGCTTCGGAAGTTGATTCGCTTCTCATCCGGAACTTTCTTTCGACTGAATTAGCAAACAATGTCGGGAAACGTTCCCTCAAACGGAGAATGAGCGCCCTCCGTCATTATTACAATTTCATGGTGACGAAAAACTATGTAAAAACCAATCCCTTTTTGATTTCATCCTCTCCGAAAGCCCAAGTCAAGTTGCCTAAAGTCCTCTACCTAGAACAGGTCGAGTTACTTTTGAAAATGAACTCTGAAAGAACCGATGAACTGGCCATCCGTGACCAAGCGATCATCGAACTCCTTTATGCGTCCGGCATTCGTGCCGCCGAACTCGTTTCGTTGACGCTACAAGATATCGACTTCAAGCAACGGATTATCCGTGTCTTGGGAAAAGGCCGAAAAGAACGGATGGTCCCGATTTCGCGGACCGCAAAAGCCGCCCTTGAAAACTACATGAAGAATCTTCGCCCGACGCTCTTAAGCAAGAACTCCGATTATAAAGATGCCAGTTTTTTCTTTCTCAACGATAAAGGCAAAGGGTTAACGACACGAGGACTTGAGTTCATTCTCAAGAACATCGAAAAGAAAACCGGCGACTATATTGACCTTCATCCGCACTTGCTGCGGCACACCTTTGCGACCCACTTATTGGAAAATGGGGCGGATTTGCGGGTAATTCAAGAGTTACTCGGCCATGCCAGCTTGTCGACCACGCAGATCTACACCCATGTCACGCAAGAGGCGATGAAAGCCCAATATGATCTCGCTTTTCCAAGGACGAAGAAGAAAATGAATCGATGACGCTAGCGTCAGGGCAAACCGAAAACAACCGAATTTTTCATTGCATGTCGGACAAGCCCTGTGATAGAATAAGTTGCTCTCTTAAAAGAGAGACTACACACATCATGGATTCAACGGCGCGGTCCTCACCGCCCAAGGGGGCATTTTGAGGGGTCGTTGTCAGAAATGATGGAGGAAAAAACCAAACCTGGAGGTCAGTATGAGCGAAGAAGCAAAGAAAGTTGAGGCCGAAGTCAAACCGGTTGAAAAACCCGTTGATGTCATGGCCGCTGTCGTGCACGGAGACAATGAACCCGTCATCACGATGAAGAAGTTGCTTGAAGCCGGTGTCCATTTCGGTCACCAAACCCGTCGTTGGAACCCCAAGATGTCCAAATACATCTACGGCGCCCGTAACGGTATCTACATTATCGATTTACAAAAATCCGCTGCCAAAATCGACATTGCCTACAAAACCATGAAGAAGATTGTCGATGAAGGCGGAAAGGTTCTCTTTGTCGGAACCAAGAAACAATGCCAAGAAGCGGTCAAAGAAGAAGCTTTACGCTCGGGCAGTTTCTATATCACCAACCGTTGGTTGGGTGGCACCTTGACCAATTTCCGGACCATTCAAAACAGAATCCGGTTCCTTAAAGAATTAGAAAAGAAGGAAGAAGACGGCTCTTTGGAACTCCTTCCGAAGAAAGAAGCCGCGATCCTTCGCAAAGAAAAAGAAAAGCTTGCCAAAAACCTCGATGGCATTAAAGAAATGCGCAAAGTTCCGAACGCCATCTTCGTCGTCGATCCGCACAGCGAACACAACGCGGTCAGCGAAGCTCACAAACTCGGTATCCCTGTTTTCGGTATCGTTGATACCAACTGCGATCCGGATGAAGTCGACTTCCCGATTCCCGCCAACGATGATGCCATCCGCAGCGTCCGTCTTGTCTTAGCCGTTATTGCCGACTCCATCGTCGAAAGCAAAGGCGGTCAACCCACCGTTGCCTACACCAAAGATGTCGAAGGCGAAAACGTCACCATGAAAGATGCGATCCGCCAAGCTGAACGCCCGGTCGTCCGTCGTGAAGAAGGCGAAGGCGGTTACCGTCCTCGTTATCCGTACAAAGAAAGAACCTCTCACTCTGATAAACCCACAAGCGCCCCGGTGGCTCCCAAAGCTGAAGCTCCCAAAGCCGAAGTGAAAGCGGAAACCCCTGTAAAGGAGTAATGAAATGTCAACAGTCATCGAATTAATCAAAGTCCTTCGTGAGCGCACTGGCGCCGGCATGATGGATTGCAAAAAGGCGATTGAAGAAAATAACGGCGATATCGAAAAGGCCGTTGATTGGCTTCGTGAAAAAGGCATTACCAAAGCGGCTAAGAAAGCTTCCCGCATTGCTGCGGAAGGTTTGACCGATGTCCGTCTCGACGCCGCTTCCAAAAGCGCCGTCATCTTGGAAATCAACTGCGAAACCGACTTCGTTGCCAAAGGCGAAGCGTTCACCAAATTGGTCCACGATGTCCGTGATTCCCTGATCAAGCTCCAACCCGGATGCATCGATTGCGCCCGTGAAGGTGTTGCCTCCCTCTTTACCGATGCTACGGTCAAGATGGGTGAAAAACTCGAACTCCGCCGTTTTGAAATCGTGAAAGCGGATCCCGCCGTTGTCGGAACCTACATTCACATGGGCGGAAAGATTTCCGTCGTCGTCGTCTTGGCGAAAGAAGATGCCGCGCTGGCCAAAGGCTTAGCGATGCACATCGCCGCCAACAATCCTCAATACATCACTCGTGAAGATATTCCCGCCGCGGTCCGCGAGCATGAAACCAAAATTCAACTCGAAGCTGCCAAAGGCGATGAAAAATTAGCCAGCAAGCCGGAAGCGGCCTTGGCCAAGATCATCGAAGGAAAAGTTAACAAAGTCTTCAGCGAATCTACCCTCGCCGAACAAGCTTACCTACTTGACGAAAACGGTGCGACGGTCGCAAACGTCCTCGCTCGTTCCGGCAATAAGGTTTTGAAGTTCGTCCGCTATGCGGTTGGCGAAGGCATCGAAAAGCGCGTTGACGATTTCGCGAACGAAGTCATGAGCCAAGTCAAATAGAACACTCTTTGAGTGTTCTTTTTTTACATGGAGGGAAAAATGAAAAAGTACAAACGAATCATTCTCAAATTAAGCGGCGAAGCACTGGCAGACAAATCTGGTAAAATGATTCTAGAAGCCCACCGGTTGGACAACATTGCCGAGGCCATTAAAATTATGGTTGGCAAAGGCGTTCAAGTGGGGGTTGTCATCGGCGCCGGAAACATCTGGCGGGGCAAACTCGCCGAACAAATCGGCATCGACCGTTCGACGGCTGATTACATGGGAATGCTCGGAACCATCATCAACTCGATGGCCCTTCAAAGCGCAATCGAAAAACTCGGAATCGAATGCCGCGTGATGAGCGCCGTCGAAGTCCGTGCGGTTGCCGAACCCTACATTCGCCGTAAAGCCATCCGACACCTCGAAAAGAACCGTGTCGTCATCTTTGCCGGCGGTACGGGCAATCCTTATTTCACAACCGATACCACGGCCAGCTTACGCGCCATGGAAATGGAAGCTCAAGCTATCTTGATGGCCAAAAATGGCGTCGATGGTGTCTATACCGATGATCCCGAAAAGAATCCGGATGCCAAATTCATTCCGGAAATCACTTTCAAAGAAATGATTAACCAAAATCTCAAAGTCATGGATCCGACGGCAGCGTCGTTATTAATGGAGAAAAACATTGAAATCAATGTCTTCAACATGAATGACCTGTCCAATTTCGAAAAAATCCTTAACGGAGAACGTGTCGGTACCATGATTAGAAAAGGAGAATAACTATGGATGAACTTGCGTTGGAATGTTTAGAAAAGACGAACAAAACTGTTGAAGCCCTCAAGGCCAGCTTTGCCACCATCCGCACTGGACGAGCCAATGCCTCCCTCCTCGATCGTATCGAAGCCGATTATTATGGGGATAAAATGCCCATCAATCAAATCGCCAGCGTCACGGTCCCGGAGCCTCGCCAACTGCTCATCAAACCTTACGATCGTAACGACCTCAAGGCCATCTTATCCGCGATTGCCGCCAGCGATATCGGGATTAACCCGATTAACGACGGAGGTAACATCCGTTTGATCATGCCCCCGCTCACCGAAGAGCGCCGTCGCGACTTGGTCAAATTGGCCAAGAAGTACACCGAAGAAGCCAAGATTGCCATTCGCAATATCCGTCATGATTACTTCAGTTTCATCAAGGAAGATGATTCCTACTCGGATGACTTGAAAGAACGCATTGAAGCGGACATTCAAAAAGTCGTCGATGAAGCCATGAAAAAAGTCGAAGACCAATTGGTTGTTAAAGAAAAAGAAATTATGGTGGTGTAAGGATCGGGTTCTCCGATCCTTTTCTTATCTAAGAAAGTTTGGGCGCCAATCATTCTAAAACCGACCTTACTAATGTATAATAGTAAAGTATTAGCGGGGTCCAGTCACCATGAAAGCCAAAGTCAAAAAGAGCGAAGAATTCCATTTAAATAAACCTTTAGCCCATGTTGCTTTCATCATGGATGGCAATGGCCGTTGGGCCAAACAACGCTTGCTTCCCCGTCATATGGGGCATCGGGAAGGTTGTTTTCGGATCACCGATATTTCTAATGCCTGTCAAGAATTCGGCATCAAAGCCATGAGTTTGTATGCGTTTTCGACCGAAAACTGGAAACGGCCTAAGGATGAGATTGATTTTTTGTTCAGCTATATTGATGAATTCTTCAAACGCGAAATCGACCACATGATGCGTGATGGCGTCCGTGTTCTGATCAGCGGAGACATCTCCCGTTTGCCCGAAAAGAGCCAAGCCACCATTGCCAAAGCGGTGGAGATGACTAAAAATAACGACCGCTTCTATTTCAATATCTGCCTCAACTACGGAGGCCGTCCGGAAATCGTGAGGGCCGCAAAACTGTTTGCCCAAGATGTTGTCGATGGCAAGAAAACCATCGATCAATTGGATGAAAAAGGATTCACACAATACCTTTATACCGCGATTTTGCCTGAAGTCGATTTATTGATCCGTACGTCCGGCGAACAACGCACGAGCAACTTCTTGCCTTGGCAATTAGCCTATAGCGAATTTGTCTTCACGCCCACCTACTGGCCGGATTTTACCCGAGCCGAGTTCATCAAGTGTCTTGAAGAGTTTGAAACACGTCAACGCCGTTTTGGGGGCCTGAAGAATGAATAATTTGAATAACGATACCAAGAAAAGCATGTTCTCGCGTGTCATGACCGCGATTGTTTTGGTCATCATTTGCGTGCCTTGCCTCTTTGCCGGAAGCTGGTACTTCTTGGCGCTTTCTTTTGCAGCTCTGGCATTAGCCATTCATGAATTCACGAATGCCCCTGCCCACAATCACTACAACCTCGCCATCCACGGATTTATCTTCGTGATGACCATGGCCACCGTTTATTGGATTTTCATCAAATGGAACGTTAACGCGGTTGGTTGGAATCTCGATTTGTGGCGGTTTGAAAACGGATTGACTTCGATTGAAGTTAGCACCATCGGCATCGCCACCATCGTCAGCGTGCTCTTCTTAACTTCGATTCTCGATAAGAACTTTACCATCAATGATGCGACCTACTTGTTTACGATGATCGTATTCGTTGGGCTCTCTTTCCAAGCCATTCTTTTCTTACGCTATTTCCCGCGTTTTGCTTTTGCAACCGAAAATCTCCCGGTGTCAGACATCCCGTGGTGGCATGCCTCGTTCCTGATTATCTATGTGCTTTTAGGAACGTTCATGTCAGATATCGGTGCTTACTTTGTCGGAGTTTTATTCGGACGTAACAAAATGAATCCCCGCATCTCCCCCAAGAAAACATGGGAAGGATTTGCAGGCGGTGTGGTTCTTTCATTGGTCATGAGCGTTTCGTTTGCCTTGATTGTTGATCGCCTCGGCTATCCGATGTTGCCGTTTATGACCAGCAAGCAATGGTATTGGATTGTCGGCATTTCGGTCATCATGCCGTTTATGGCGAACCTTGGCGACTTCCTGTTCTCGGCGATCAAACGCAATTTCAACCTTAAAGATTACGGCACCCTTTTAAAAGGCATGGGTGGCGTATTGGACCGTTTGGATTCCGTATTGATGGTTTCATTGACCGTCGCGATCATTATCATTTTCATTCATAACGGATGGAGTCTTTGGGTATGAAGCGAATCCTATTATTAGGTGCTTCGGGTTCCATCGGACAACAGACCCTGGATATCATCCGCCGCAACCCCCAAGATTTTGAATTGGTGGGTTTCTCAGTGGGCTCGCATACGGAACAGGTTGCTGAAATTATCCTGCAAAACCCACATGTTCAATCGTTTTGCATCGGGAATCCTGAAGCTGTAAAACAATTTAAAAAGCTTTTTCCCAATCAAAAAGTCTATAGTGGGGATCAAGGATTACTTGACCTCATTGAAACCACCTCTTGCGACCTTGTTGTTAATGCTCTGGTTGGCTTTGTCGGCTTTGCCCCAACAGTGCGTGCTTTAGAAAAGAACATTGATGTCGCCTTAGCCAATAAAGAATCCCTTGTTGTCGGAGGAGACCTTATCCGAAATATTCTTTTCCATAACGAAGTCCATCTTTATCCGATTGATAGCGAACACGTGGCTTTGGCGAAGTGCTTGAAAAACCACGATGTCCAAGAAGTCCGCCGATTGGTCTTAACCGCCAGTGGTGGCAGCTTCCGGAACTTATCTCGTGAGAAGCTCAGTGAAGTCACGGTTGAAGATGCCTTACGCCACCCCTCCTGGTCAATGGGTAAAAAGATTACGATTGATTCCGCGACGATGATGAACAAAGGTTTTGAAATCATCGAGGCGCATTATCTGTTTGGTTTCCCGCAAGAAAAGATTGATGTCCTACTTCACGATGAAAGCAAAATCCACTCCCTCGTGGAATTCACCGATGGTTCGTTCTTGGCCGACATCGGACCGGCAGATATGCGTATCCCGATTGCCTATGCCCTTTACGGAGGATCTCGCCACTGCGAAGCAATCAACCGTTTGAATCTCTCAGACTTTGGTGATTTCCATTTCCATACCTTTGATCCCAAACGCTTCCCGTGCGTAGGTTATGCCCGCGAAGCGCTCACCAAAGGCGGAACCGCATTAGCGATTCTGAATGCCGCCAATGAAGTGGCGGTTCAAGCCTTCCTTCAAGGTGACATCTCATTCCTTAAAATCGAGTCTGCTATTGCAAAATGCCTTGCAGAAATCCCTTATCTTGAACATCCGACCTTTTCACAAATCGTCGAAGCCGATCGCTACACCCGAGTTTATTGTCAACAACTCATTAAGGAGAACAATGTATGACCCTCTTATCGATTGTCTTGTTTGCCGTCAGTTTAGGTTTATTGATTATCATTCATGAACTCGGCCACTTTTCGATGGCAAAACTCTTCAAAGTTTATGTCATGGAATTCTCGATTGGTTTCGGTCCCACGATTTTCAAAAAGAAAACCAAAGAAACCCAATACAGCATCCGTGTTCTCCCTTTAGGCGGCTATGTGGCGATGTTCGGTGAATCCGAAGACGCACCCAAAGACATCGTCGTTCCCAAAGAACGTAGCCTCTTAGGCATTGCCAAATGGAAACGCGCCATCATCATGAGCGCTGGTATCGTACTCAACTTTGTCTTAGCGTTCCTTCTCTTCTTTGTCAGCAACTTTGCTTTCACGCAACGCTCGTTAACCAATGAAATGATGATTGGTTCCGGAAGCGTGGGTGCAGGCATTGGCATTGACTCGGGTGAAGTCCTGGATTTTACTCCGCTGCGCGATGGTTCTGTTACCGGCGTTTCAAACGATTCGGTCAGCTACACCGTAAACTATGTTGGATTCTCCAGTTATGAAGATGAATTGCAAGATATCTTATCGTTCTCTCGCATCGAAGATGAAGAAACCATTTACTTTGTTCCGACCGAACTTAGTGATTCGATTACCTTCCCGTTGACGGTCAAAACCTATACTTCGGATACCGAGTACACGACCCGCACCGTCGATTTGACCTTGACCACTGTCAGTGAAGTGGTTGATGGTGAAACCATTTACTCTTGGGCGGATACCGGCATCGGTTTCAATGTCATTTCGTACCGTTATTCATTCTTCGAAGCCATCGCCCAATCCGGTAGAGACTGGTGGAATGGTTTCACCATGATTGGCAAGACTTTAGCAGGGTTATTTGTGGGCCAAGGCTATGAAAACATCGGTGGCATCGTTTCGATTTTCTCAACTACCTCGAACATCTTCTCGACCCTTGGTTTAGGAACCTACATTTATGTGTGGGGCCTTATCTCAGTCAACATTGCTCTATTCAACCTCTTACCGTTCCCGGGCTTGGATGGATGGCAATTATTGGTCATCGGTATTGAAGCCGTCATCCGAAAGGAAATTCCTTCCAAAATCAAAAACATTGTCTCCGCCATTGGCGTGGGCATCCTGCTGATTTTGATGGTGCTACTCATTTTCAAAGACGTTATCGCGATGTTCTAGGAGGTTTTTATGGATGTTAAAATGCAGCGATTTCTCAAGTCACTCGGACTTGATGAAGCCGAATATTTTGACTTGTCTTTTGATGATATTGCCCGCAACCCTTTTAAGCCTGAACAATGGGACATGATCATCCACAAGCCCACTCCTTGGAAATACGACCTTCTTCGTCAATTTCAAGATGGGCTCGGCAGAATCACATACCCTTATAAATTGAGCTTTTCGTATTCGCAAAAAGCGGCTCAAAAAGACGTCATCCGCCTGTTTGATGATTGGTATCAAACGCTTTATCGTATTCCCCACAACCTTGTTCTTGAGGAAGGCGAGAATGCCATCGTCATCTGGTATGAGAAAGAAGCCGAAATTGAACAATATAAAGAATCCATGCGCGATTTCCAAGATTTCTTAAGATTCATTGGTTACGTGGCCTTTTTTGATCACCGGATTAAACCCACTGAGGAAGAAATAAAGCTCAACCCGAAAGTCTTAAAAAAGATTACGAAAGAAGTCGAAAAGACGTTGACGCCCGACTTTGAAAGCATTGAGCTGGATGTTGAAAAAGAACACCGCGAAAATGTACGTGAAGCCGAAGAAGCACTTGCCAAAGAAATGGAAGAAAATCTCCGCAGAATGGAAATGGAGCGGCAAAACCGCGTTATTTTCAAACGTGGAGACTACCAACCTTATTCCATCGGCGAGTTCGATACTAATTCCGGGAACGTCGATTTTACCGGAACCGTCTTCTCACGCGAAGAACGCAAAACCCAAAAAGGAAAGATGATTTTCACCTTAGGCGTAGATGACCATAAAAACGGAATTTATGTTCGTGCCATCGAAGACAACCGCGCCCTAACGCTCGAAAAATTAAACCAATTCACTGTGAACTCCAAAATCCGTGTCCGTGGGGCCGTTGGGATTGATAAATTCTCCAACGAACTTTTCGTGATGGCCCACTTCTTGGACCTTCTCCCGGTAGAACCGTTACGCGATGACCCAAGCCCCGAAAAACGCATCGAGTTACATTTGCACACAAAGATGTCGTCGATGGATGGCGTTGGTACGATTGAGGATTATTGTGCTTTAGCCGCCCATATGGGACATACCGCAATTGCCATTACCGATCATGGTGTTGTCCAAGGCTTCCCGGATGCTCAAAAAGCAGCCTCCAAATTCAAACTCAAAATGCTCTACGGCGTCGAAATGTACATGGTCGACGATTGTTTGAACTACATCCAAAATCCAAGCAATCAAATCTTGACGAAAGCCAGCTATGTCGTGTTCGACTTTGAAACCACGGGATTAAGCGCCCGTTATGACCGCATCATCGAATTTGGTGCGGTGAAGGTCATTGGCGGCATTGTGACCGACCACATGGACATTCTCATCAATCCGGGCGACGAGGTCGAAATCAGTCCCAAAATCACGCAATTGACGCGGATTACCAAAGCCATGTTAAAAGGACAACCGTCCGTTCCGGAAGCGTTGGAAATGATCGAAAAGTTTGTCGGGGATTCCATTTTGGTTTCCCATAACGCGGACTTCGATATCGGTTTCATGAATTCCGAACGGCAACGTTATGGCAAAGCACCGATTACCAATTCGGTCATCGATACCCTCAGCCTTTCCCGTTATCTGTTCCCTGAAGCCAAAGGGCACCGCCTAGGCAACTTGGCCCGTAACCTTGAGATCGCCTATGACGAAGACTCCGCCCACAGAGCGGATTATGATGCTAAGGTTTTAAATGATGTCTGGCAACCGATGCTGGCGATTTTAACCAAGGGCAATCAAGAGATGAAACACCGCGAACTTGCGGATCTCCCGATGAGTCCGATTCTTTTAAAACACCTTCGTGCGAAGCACATCGTGGTCTTTGCCCGTAATGCCGTCGGCATGAAAGACTTGTTCCGCCTGATTTCGCTTTCCCATATCGAATATCTCGCCGATGTTCCCAAGATCCCGCGTTCCGAAATTATCAAGTATCGATCCAACTTACTCATTGGTTCGGCATGTTTTAATGGTGAAGTTTTCGATACCGCAATGACCCGGACAAAAGAAGTCCTGCTCGACAAGATGAAATTCTATGATTATATCGAAATTCAACATACGGACAACTATTCGTATTTAATTGACATGGATTCAGTCAATGGCCAAGACGGCCTTGTCCGTTTCCTGACCGACATCATCGAAGCTGCGGATGAGTTGCATCTTCCGGTGGTGGCGACCGGTGACTGTCACTATGTCAATCCCGAAGATAAAATCTATCGCGACGTTTACATCATGGCCAAAGGCATTGGCGGCATCAACCACCCGCTTTTCCCATTTAGCCGTGCCGACCGCCCGGTGTTCGAAAATCCGGATCAACATTACCGAAGCACGTCGGAAATGCTAGCGAATTTTGCTTGGTTAGGACCGGATAGAGCCAAAGAAATCGTTATTACCAACACCCATTTGATTGCCGATAAGATTGAACCGCTCAGTCCAATCAAAAACAAGCTGTTCACGCCGACGATCGAAAACGTCGAAAACTTGCTGACCGACACCTGCCATAAACGCGCTCATGAAATTTATGGTGAAAACCTCCCTCCCTTGGTGGCAACACGCCTCGATGCGGAGTTGAACGGTATTATCAAAAACGGATACTCCGTCATTTATTGGATTGCCCATATGATCATCAAAAAAGCCAACGAAGACGGCTTCATGGTCGGCTCTCGGGGTTCAGTTGGTTCCAGCTTTGTGGCGACAATGGCGGACATCACCGAAGTTAATCCGCTTCCCCCTCATTACAATTGCCCGAAATGCCACTATACGGAATTCACCGATTTACCGGATATTTTTTCGGGTTATGACTTACCGGAAAAGAAATGCCCGGTTTGTGGTGCGGACCTTCGTCATGACGGACAAAACATTCCGTTTGCGACCTTCCTTGGTTTTAACGCCGAAAAGGTTCCTGATATCGACTTAAACTTCCCAGGCGACTATCAAGCTCGAGCCCATGATTACACCAAAGAACTCTTAGGTGCCCAAAACGTATTCCGTGCAGGTACGATCGAAACCGTTGCCGAGAAGACCGCTTTTGGTTATGCTCGTGGTTTCTATGAACGTTTGGGCCGCGATATGGCTAAAGTCTCACGCGCCGACGTTTCCTTCCTTGCTACGCACTGCCAAGATGTCAAACGGACGACCGGCCAACACCCCGGCGGTATTGTCGTCATCCCGCAAAACTTTGAAGTCTATGACTTTACGCCGATTCAATACCCGGCCGATGATAAAGACGCCAACTGGAAGACGACGCACTTCGACTTCCATGCCATTCACGATAACGTCTTGAAACTCGACCTTTTGGGTCACGTCGACCCGATGGCGTTAAAGATGATGGAACAAATGACCGGTGTCGATCCGCGGACCATTCCGATGAACGATGCCAAAGTCCTTTCCCTATTTAGCAATCCGAGTGCCTTAAACCGGAAGCGCAACTACCTTAAAATCGATAGCGGTGCTTTGGCCATTCCTGAATTCGGAACGGAAAATACACGGAATATGCTGCGTTCCACGCAACCCAAGACATTCGCCGACTTGCTCATCATTTCGGGTCTTTCCCATGGCACCGACGTTTGGAGAGGTAATGCCGAACAATTGATTTTGGATGGCACCTGCACGCTTCGCGAAGTTATCGGATGCCGTGACGATATCATGACCTACCTCAGCGGCAAAGGGCTTCCTCCCAACATCGCTTTCGCCATCATGGAAGATGTCCGTAAAGGTAAGAAAGTCAAACCCGAATTCGAGAAGATCATGAAGGCCAACAATGTTCCTCAGTACTACATCGATTCGTGCAACAAGATTAAATACATGTTCCCGAAAGCCCACGCCACGGCTTACGTTATGATGGCCATCCGCGTCGGTTGGTATAAGGTTTACCGTCCTCTGGAATTCTATGCCACCTTCTTCAGCGTCCGTAGCAAACAATACGACATCGAAGTCATGATCCGCGGAGAAGCGGCCATCATTGAAAAACTCGATGAATTCCGTGACCGCCGATCGCATAAACTCAAGGTTTCGGATAAAGAAGAAGAAATCGAAAAAACACTGACCATTGCCCTCGAAATGCATGAACGCGGCTATAAGTTCACCAACATCGATCTCTACCGTAGCCAAGCCTCGACGTTCATTGTCGATTCAACCGCGAATGCCATCATTCCGCCGTTTACCAGCATCGACGGTTTAGGCGAAAACGCGGCCAACTCGGTGATTGAAGCCCGAAAGGAAGGAAAATTCCTTTCGAAGGAGAATTTATTGAAGCGAACCAAGCTCAACGGAACCAACGTGGAAGTGCTTGGACAACTCAATGTTTTGCGCGATTTGGAAGAGACAGATCAAATGTCACTATTCTCTTTTAATTTTGAAGAGGATGATATAAAATAAGTTGGCTGTCGGTTGACAGCCGAAGAACGGGACGTAGCGCAGCTTGGTAGCGCGCTTGCTTCGGGAGCAAGAGGTCGTGGGTTCAAACCCCATCGTCCCGACCATTGTCATTAATAGGAAACCTATGCAGTCGACTCAGGTTGTTTGGTTTCCTTTTTATATCGGTGGTCCAGTGAAAGCAAAGGTTGATAAGTATGCTAGTTGTGGGAATCATTTCGCTCGTGACGTCGCTCGTGATGATCGCCTCCGTCTTATTTTTTCCCAAAATAAGAATCGGAAAGGCCTCCTTTGAAAGTTACTGGATCATATGCCTTCTGGGCGCTTTGTCATTAATTGTTTTTGGATTCATCAGCGTCCAAGATGTTTTGGATAATCTGTTAGCGAATACGGCGATTAATCCTTTGAAAATCGTGACCTTGTTCATCTCCATGACGGCGTTATCGATTTTTCTGGATGAAATCGGCTTTTTCGAATATCTGGCGAGTTGGACTTTACACAAAGCCAAGAGCAATCAAGTGGTGCTCTTCCTTTATTTGTACATCCTGACCTCGATTTTGACGGTTTTTACCGCGAATGACATCATCATTCTGACGTTTACGCCGTTTATCTGTTACTTCGCCAAAAACGCCAAAATCAACCCGATTCCGTATCTTGTCGGAGAGTTCGTCGCCGCTAATACGTGGTCGATGATGCTCATCATCGGAAACCCCACCAACATTTATCTGGGCGTGGCGAGCGGCATCACTTTTTTTGAATACGCCAAGATCATGTTCATTCCGACGGTCATCTGCGGTTTTACCACTTTAGGCATCTTATTCCTCGTCTTCAACAAATCGCTCAAGCAACCCATATCCACTTCCGAAGTTACCAAAAAACCGGACAAGTTCCTGCTCATCGTCGGCCTTGTTCATTTGGCTGCGTGCACGATTTTGCTTTCCATTTCGTCCTACATCGGCTTTGAGATGTGGTTCGTGACCTTGGGTTTTGCCATCAGCTTGCTGGTGATTGTTTCAATCTCCAAACTGGTTCGAAAAACCAAAGAAAAACTCGTTCTGAAGACCTTGAAACGCATGCCCTGGACCTTGGTTCCGTTTGTCTTATCGATGGCCATTATTGTCGGCGCGTTAAAACAGTATCAAGTGACGGATGCGATCGCTGAGGCTTTGGGCGGAAAATTCGTCGGTTTGGAATACGGGCTTGCTTCCTTTTTCAGCGCCAACCTGATTAACAATATTCCGATGAGCATTCTCTTCTCTAAGATTGTGGTGGATGTCACCCCGGCGTCACAAACCCTTGCCGTCTATGCGACCATTGTCGGAAGCAACTTGGGCGCCATTCTGACCCCCATCGGTGCACTGGCCGGAATTATGTGGATGAGCATCTTAAAAGAGCACGGTATTAAGTATAATTATCGGAGTTTCCTGAAGTATGGAATCGTCGTCGGAATTCCCGCGATTTTCGTGACGATTCTGGTCTTAGCCATCATCCTTTAGTTGCCAAAATATTCTTACACAGTAATTACATGTTATCTTTATTACAGAGGTAACACCATGAATAAAGCCACCATTCTTGAACGTCTTAACCAAGTCGTGGAGAGCGTTAATAACACTCATGATGCTTTGGCCTTTTTGGCGCTTGGATCAATTGGCAAAGAAACCGCACGGTTGGACGAGTTTTCCGACCTGGATTTCTTTGTCATCTGCAAGCCGGACAAAAAGGAACGTTTCATCAAAAATGTCGATTGGCTGATCCGCGTCTATCCGGAAGCTTTTTATTTTCAAAACACCAAGGACGGTTTGAAGTTTGTTTTTGAAGACGGAATTCTCTGTGAATTCGCCATCTTTACCGAGGAAGAATTCTCTCACGCCCTGTATTCGGAAGGGAAATTCCTTTGGAAAGACCCATCGTTCGTCGAACACGAGTCATCATCTAAAACCCACGCTGACTTTTTAGCGGTGGATGAAAGCTTTCTAGTTGGCGAAGTCCTTACCAATCTTTATGTTGGCTTAGGAAGATATATCCGCGGAGAAAAACTCTCCGGGTTCTCGTTTGTGCAAAATTACGCCCTTCACTCGTTACTCATTCTGATTGCGAAAAAATACCCCAGTGAAAAACCGTATTTGGATGTCTTTAACCCCGAACGTCGTTTTGAACAACGTTATAGCCTTTTTGCAGAAGATCTTTCACAAATGTGCCAAGGATACGACCGGACGCCGGAGTCCGCTCAAGCCATTTTGGACTTTGTGTGCCACGAGTTCACGGCCAACACCCAAATGGTCCGCTTGATCCGTGGGCTCATCGAACGCACTATTGGTTCAAATTTCCCGTTTCCAAAAGAACCAAGAAATGTATAATAGTAGAGCGTGCGCCCGTAACTCAGTCCGGATAGAGTATCACCCTCCTAAGGTGGAAGTCGACCGTTCGAATCGGTCCGGGCGCGCCAAATCGAAGGCAAGGTTCATTGCCTTTTATTTTTCCCTAAAAACCTCAAAAAAAATGCAATTTTTGTGATAAAATATGAGATAGCAACCGATAGTTGCGGCATTCAGGCCTATTTGAAAAGTAGACTTGGTAGCATGCAACCGACGCTCTCCCCTACAATGTGGACGTAAACAAAAGGAGAAAAGTTATGAACATCGAAATCGCCAACCGCCTAGTCGAATTAAGAAAGAAAAAAGGAATGTCCCAAGAAGAGTTGGCCGCGAAATTGGGTCTCTCGCGTCAAGCGGTTAGTAAATGGGAGCGCGCGGAAGCGTCGCCCGATACCGATAACCTTATTTGCCTCGCCAAGTTATACGGCGTCTCGCTCGACGAACTGCTCGAAACCGATAAAACCGTTGAAGATAT
>ERZ1645187.2277-NODE-2277-length-17066-cov-111.997884_pt1 | contig 17066 bp, 14 predicted proteins | sample MGYA00575352_ERZ1645187 | MGnify/ENA primary metagenome ERZ1645187 (study PRJEB40837, sample SAMN11349314) | freshwater sediment metagenome | isolation source: river sediment | host: Sediment | place: India: Wazaribad , New Delhi | collected 2017-02-21 ... | reverse complement strand
TGGAGAGCGGCTCGTCGAAGAGCAGCACCTCGGGCTCCAGCACCAGGGCGCGGGCGACGGCGACGCGCTGTTGCTGGCCGCCGGAGAGCTCGCTCGGCAGCCGGTTCTCGAAGCCGGCGAGGCCGACCATGGCGAGCCCGTCCATCGCCTGCGCCTCGCGCTGCGCCTTTGCGACGCCCGAGACCTCGAGCCCGAAGGCGACGTTGTCGAGCACGTTCATGTGCGGGAAGAGGGCGTAGCTCTGGAACACCATGGTGACATCGCGATCGGTCGCCGGCAGCAGCGTCACGTCGCGCCCGCCGATGATGATCTGGCCGTCGCTCGGCGCCTCGAGCCCGGCGATCATCCGGAGCGTCGTCGTCTTGCCGCACCCCGAGGGGCCGAGCAGGGTGACGAGCGCCCCCGGCTCCACCTTGAACGAGATGCGGTCGACCGCGGTCACCTTGCCGTAGCGGCGGCTCACCGAGCGGAATTCGACGCCGCCGATCTTGGTCGCGGATCTGGTCATGCGGCGACCTCCCTGGGCCGAGCGTTGGGGACGTGATGCGTCGGCCGGGCGATGCGCCGTTCGCCGACGACCCATTGGATGACGAGGATGGCGAGGCCCATCAGCCCGATGAGCGCCGACGAATAGGCGATGGCGAGGCCGAATTCGCCGATCTCGACCCGCCCGACGATGTAGCTGGTCGCCATGTCGTGCCGTGCCGAGACGAGGAAGATGACCGCGCTGACCGAGGTGATGGCGCGGACGAAGGAATAGACCAGTGCCGCGACGATCGCCGGTCTGAGCAGCGGCATGATCACCCGACGGATGGTCTGGGCGCTGGTCGCCCCCAGCGTCAGCGCGCATTCGTCGAGATTGCGGTCGAGCTGGCTCATCGAGGCGACGCCGGCGCGGATGGCGACCGGCATGTTGCGGAAGACGAAGCAGACGACCAGGATCGCCGCCGTCCCGGTGAGTTCCACCGGCGGCTGGTTGAAGGCCAGGATGTAGCTGACGCCGATCACCGTGCCGGGGATGGCGAAGCTCAGCATGGTCATGAACTCGAAGGTCGTCTGCCCGGCGAAGCGCTGACGCACCAGGAGATAGGCGGTGATCAGCCCCATCGCCGCGGTCAGCGGCGCCGAGACGCCGGCGACCTCGAGCGTCGTGAACAGCGAGTTCCACGCCCGCCCGGTCCACAGGATCCCGTTCGGTCCCCAGTCGAGCCCGAAGGCGGTGACGTAGTGGCGCAGCGTAAAGGCGTTGTTGCGCCCCCAGTTCTCGACGAAGCCGCCGTAGAGGATCAGCCCGTAGAGCAGGAAGGTGAAGGCCGCCCACGGCAACGCCGTGCCGTAGACCGCCCATTTCAGCCCCGCCGGCAGCTCGGCCGGGGTGCCGGAGAAGCCCTTGCCGCCGACGGTGGTGTAGGACTTGGTTCCCACCCACTGCCGCTGCACCAGGAAGGCGCCGACGCACAGCGCCAGGAGTACGATGCCCAGCGCCGCGGCGCGGCCGGGATCGTTCTGCGCCCCGACCACCGCATAGAAGATCTTGGTCGACAGCACCTCGTAGCCGCCGCCCATCACCAGCGGGTTGCCGAAGTCGGCGAGGCTCTCGATGAACCCGACCAGGAAGGCGTTGGCGAGCCCCGGCCGCATCAACGGCCAGGTCACCCGCCGGAAGGTCTGCCAGCGCCCGGCGCGCAGCGTCTGCGCCGCCTCCTCCATCGCCGGAGCGATGCCCTGGACGACGCCGATCAGCACCAGGAAGGCGATCGGCGTGAAGGCCAGCGCCTGGGTGAGCAGGATCCCCGGCAGGCCGTAGATCCAGCGCGTCGCGGTGAGCCCGAAGTTCTCGGCGAGGAACAGCGTGACGGTGCCGTTGCGGCCGAAGAGCAGGATCACGGCGAGGCCGATGACGAAGGGCGGGGTGATGATCGGCAGCACCGTGAGGAGCCGCAGCATGCGCTGGTAGCGGAACGAGGTGCGCGCCGCCATCAGCGCGAAGGCGAGGCCGAGCACCGTGGTGATCACCCCGCACAACGTGCCGAGCAGCATCGAGTTCCAGAATACGCCGCAGCGGGTGTTGCCGCCGATGCAGCCGAGCGACCAGATGTCCTTCGCCGTCAACCGATGGAAGAGCGCCATCGGCCCGGAGAGCCCGTCGTCCGGCAGCATCGCCTGCGAGAAGACCGTCGACACCGGCCAGAATACGAAGAGCGCGATCGAGGCGACGAGGAAGCCGATCGCCCCGGTGGTGAAGCGGTCGCCCTTCATCGCGCCGCGTGCCGCCAGCCCCATGGTGAGGAAGAACAGGAATGCCAGCGCCGTGGCGAGCGCCCCGAAGCCCATGCCGACCTGTCCGGCCGGCAGGGGCCCGAAGGCCTCGGCGAGGAACGGCGCCGACCAGCCCTTGAGGCCGATCGTCCCGCCCTCGAGGATCATCCAGCCGAGCCCGCCGGCACCGGCGGTGATCAGCGCCCAGCCGACATGGCGCGAGCGCAGCAGCACGAAGGGCACCGGCAGCGCCAAGAAGACGGCGAACGGCAACAGCCACGGCGCGCCGTCGAGCCCGGCGAGGAGCCCGGACGGCGGCCACAGGCCGGTCGGTGGTTTGCGCGAGGAGGCGAAGCCGTACCATGGCAGGGCGGCCCAGCCGATCCAGCCGACGACGATCCACAGGAGATGCGAGCGGAACATGGCGCCGTCTCCGAGCCCGAGGCCAGGGGAGGAGGGTCTCCCGTCGACCGGGAGACCCGACGGTGTCGTCCGCGTCGATCAGCGCAGGCTGCCGATCTCGCTGTCCCAACGGCCGAGCAGCCGCTTGCGCTCCGCCGCCGCGCCGAACTTCTTGAAGTCGTAGTCGATCAGCTTGACCTTCTCGAGCCGCGGCGCGAACTCGGAGATCGGCGTGGCGACGTTCGACTGCACCTGATAGCTGCGGGCCGCCGCGGCGGTCTCCTGCGCCTTCGGCGTCAGCGCGAACTCGTAGAACTTCTTCGCGCCCTCCGGGTTCGGTGCGCCCTTGATGATCGCCATCGAGCCGATCTCGTAGCCGGTGCCCTCGCACGGCGCGATCGTCTTGACCGGGAAGCCGTTGATCGTCTGCACCACCGCGTCGTGCATGAAGACCACGCCGATCGAAGCCTCACCGCGCCCGACCGCCACCGCCGGCGCCGCGCCCGACTTGGTGTACTGGGCGACGTTGACGTGGAGCTGCTTCAGGTAGTCGTAGGCCGGGTTCTCGCCGAACAGCTGGATCAGCGTGGCGATCGCCGCATAGGCGGTGCCCGACGAGTTCGGATTGGCGATCTGGATCTCGCCCTTGTACTCCGGCTTGACCAGATCGGCCCAGCACGCCGGTTCCTTGGCCTTCTTCTTGGCCAGCATCTCGGTGTTGATGGCGAAGCCGAGTCCGCCGGCATAGATGCCGACCGCCTTGTAGCCCGAATCGGCCGCCTGCCGCTGCGCCCAGGGGTGCAGCTCGGGGAGCTTCGCCGACTTGTATTCGACGAGCAGCCCGTCCTCGGCCGCCTGCAGGAAGGCGTCGCCGGTCCCGCCCCACCACACGTCGCCCTTCGGGTTGGCGCTCTCGGCCTTGACCTGGGCATAGGTCTCGCCGGCGCTCTTGCGCGTCATGGCGACCTTGATGCCGGTCTCCTTGGTGAAGGCGTTCATCATCGCCTGGCACCACTCCTCCTGGACGCCGCAATAGACGACGAGGTCCTCGGCGCGGGCCGAGGCGGCGGCGAGGGTGACGGCCGCGAAGGCGGTGGCGGCGACGAGGGTGCGACGGGTGGCGAGCATCGGTTCCTCCTTCGGTTCCCCTGCCCTTCGTTGCGGCGCGGCGCGCCGGAGGCGGTCGGAACCATCCCATGTGACGGCCCGTCCCCTCGCTCCGGGCGGAACGAAGGGGCGGCTCGCCGCGCACTCTCTGCTCCCCATGTGAACCACGAATTTTTTCGGCGACGTCACGGCAGTAACATTGTTAACGGGAGTCTCTGTGGCATGTTCGACAGAGTAATCCCGTGACGTGCATTCTGGTATGAATGTAACCGGAAGGAGAATCTGTCGTTGCAACGGCCTGTGGTCGGCAAATACCGGTTGATGAAAGGTCGCCACTCCCTTCGAAGGAATGTTCGTCGCCGATCGAAATCTGGTCGGATCTTGCGCCATACCGGCGAAGCGAGGAAAACGGCCTGTGCCGGACACCGCCCCGCCACGACCGGCCAGCGGTGGAGCTCACTCGGGAGGACCGTCGCATCATGACCGCGGCCAGCGATCGTTCGACCCGCATCGCCGTCGTCGACGACGATGCCGGCGTGCGCGACGGCGTCTGCGATCTCGTCGCCTCCGAGGGCTTCGAGGCGGTCGCCTGTGCCGATGCGGCTGCCCTCTTCGCGGCGCTCGACGGCGGCCGCATCGATCTGGTCGTCCTCGACCTGCGCCTGCCCGATCGCGACGGCTTCTCGGTCGCCGCCACCATCCGCGCCTCGAGCGCCGTGCCGATCATCATGTTGACCGGTCGCGGCGGCGATCTCGACCGTATCATGGGTCTGGAGATCGGCGCCGACGACTATGTGGTGAAGCCCTTCAACAGCCGCGAGCTTCTCGCCCGCATCAAGGCGGTGCTGCGCCGCATCGGCCGCGACGCGCCGCCGCCGCTCGCCCCGCCGCTGCGCAACGGCTGGCGCTTCGCCGGCTTCGAGATCGACTCCGACCGCCGTCGTCTCTCCGCCCCGGGCGGCGCCCCGGTGGCGCTCACCGTCGCCGAGTTCGATCTGCTCACGGTTCTGGTCGACGCCGCCGGCCGAGTGCTGTCGCGCGATCGGTTGATCGAGCTGACCCACCGCGAGAACGACGACGTCTTCGACCGCACCGTCGACGTTCTCATCCTGCGCCTGCGCCGCAAGATCGAGGCGAACCCGACCAACCCGTGCTTCATCCGCACCGAACGCGGCCACGGCTACGTCTTCGACGCGCCGGTCGAGGCGATCGGTCGGCCGCGACCCGCCGGGGGCTGAGACGCCTCAGCCGCCCCTGACGTGCACCCGCCAGCTGCCGAGCGCGGTGATCTCCTTCGCGCCCACGACCGCATGCGCCTCGCACAGGAAGGCCGAGACCTCGCTCCCGTCGGCGAGCCGCACCTTGCCGATGCCGAGCGGCGCCGGGATCGCCGTGACGAAGGCTCCGGCGGCGGCCGGCGGCAGACCCCACACCTCGATCTCCAGCCCCGGCCCGGCGAAACCAGGATCGCGGATCACCCCGGGCTTCGCCGGCACCGTGTCGGGCAGCACGAACATCCGGTAGTCCGGCGCGGTGCGGGTGGCCTGCATCAGCACCCCGCCGGCGCTGGTCAGCTGGACGTTGAGCGGCATGCCCGAGAGATGCGCCCCGACCACGCCGATCGGGATCATCCCCTCCGCCGACGGCGCCAGCGGCGCGCCGGGAAGCGTGGCCTCGCGGTCCTTCCCCGGCCCCGTGCCGAGCGCCCGATGCAGCCGATCGCCGAGGACGGCGAGAGCGTCGTCCGAGAAGGCCGGGCCGATCAGGGTGACGCCGGCCGGCAGCCCGTCGGCGCGGAACCCTGCCGGCACGGCGATGGCGGCGCAGTCGAGCAGGTTCACGAAATTGGTGTAGCGGCCGAGGTTGGAGTTGAGCCGGATCGGATCGGCCCGCATCGCCTCGACCGTGTAGATGGTCGGCGCGGTCGGCAGGAGCAGCACGTCGACCTTCGCCCACTCCGCGTCGGTCTTCTGGCGCAACGCCTCGAGGGCATAGGCGCCGTCGAAGGCATCGACCGCCGAGAAGCGCTTCGCCCCGCCGACGATCGCCGCCACCGTCGGATCCATGTCGCCCGCCCGGGTGGCGTAGAAGTCGTCGATCGCCGCCAGCCGCTCCGCCACCCACGGCCCGCCGTAGAGCAACTCGGCGCAATCGCGGAACGGCGCGTAGTCGATTTCGACCGCCGTGCCGCCGAGGCCGGTGAGCCGGGCGATCGCCGCGTCGTAGAGCGCCTCGACCTCGCGATCGCCGAAGAACTCGCGTTCGCCGTCGCCGAGCACGCCGAAGCGGAACCCGGTGAGCGGCAGGGCGCGCGGCGCGAAGGGGCGTGAATAGGGATCGCGCCGGTCGTGGCCCTGCATCACGCGCCTGACCAGCGTCGCGTCGTCCGCGGTCGCCGCGAAGACGGTGATGCAGTCGAGGCTGCGGCAGGCCGGGACGAGCCCGGTCGACGGCACGATGCCCTTTGTCGGCTTCACCCCGACGAGGTTGTTGAACGCTGCCGGCACCCGGCCCGACCCGGCGGTGTCGGTGCCGAGCGCGAAGGCGACGAGACCCGAGGCGACCGCCACCGCCGAACCCGACGACGAGCCGCCCGAGACGAAGGCCTCGCCGAATACCGACCGAGGTGCCCCGTGCGGCGAGCGTGTGCCGTTGAGCCCGGTGGCGAACTGGTCGAGGTTGGTCTTGCCGACGACGATGGCGCCCGCCGCGGTGAGCCGCGCCACCACTTCCGCATCGGCGATCGGATCGTAGGCGAAGGCCGGGCAGGCGGCGGTGGTCGCCAGTCCGGCGACGTCGATGTTGTCCTTCACCGCATAGGGGATGCCCCACAGCGGCTTCGCCGGATCGGGCGTGGTGCCGAGTTCCCGGGCGGCCGCCCGCAGCGTCGCGTCGGAAAAGCGCGAGATCCACACCGCCGGATCGTCGGCGGTATCGAGCCGGGCGATCACCGCCTCGATCACCTGGAGCGGCGTGAATGCCCCCGAGCGGTAGCCTTCGGCGAGCGTGGCGATGTCGAGGACGGCGGGGAGGGTCATCGGAGCGGGCTCACGTGCGAGGGGAGGGGCGGTCGCGGTCGAGGTCGCGGCGCAGATCGGCGAGGAAGGGAATGCCGGCGTACTGGTCGGCCTGGACATGCTCCCAGGCGACACCGGTCGGATCGGGATAGACGGTGCCGGTCTCGATCAGCTCGGTCGGCGTGGCGATCCAGTCGAGCGGCTGGTCGTGGCCGAGCATGACGATGCGGTCGTTCGCCACCACCTGGAGATCGTGCACCGTGGTGACGATCGGCGCGTGGTCCGGCACCAGGCCGAGTTCGCGGAAGATGCCGAGCTCGAGATCGGCGAAGCCGCCGCCCTTGCCGGTGCGGCCGCCGGCCCGCGTCACCGCCACACAGCCGACGACGATGAAATCCATCGGCTTCATCTCGCGGAACTCGATCGGCCGGCCGACGTCGACGAAGACCTCGGAGCGCGCCGCGTCCTCGAAGGCGATGCCGCGCCGGGCGAGGTCCTCCGGGTCGAGCGCCACGAAGGGGAAGGGCTTCACCAGCTCCGGCACCGGCGCATAGAGCAGCTTGCCCGCTTCCAGCGCCTTGCGACGGATCGGGATCTGCGCCGGGTCGGGGTTCGACTTGACGATCCGCGCCGACTTCCACGCCGGCAGCGTCGTCAGTTGCCGTGCCGCGGCCTCGGTCCCGACGTAGTTGGGGATCCGGCTCCACGGACTGTCGACGCCCGCGCACGACGCCTCCAACGCCGCCCACACCGAGCGGCGCAGCCCGTCCTTGCTCTCGTTGCGGCCCTTCCAGCGTTCCTGTCCGTCGCTCATGTCGCACTCTCCGGGGTCATTCGTCGACGATCGAGACATGGGCGGCGGCGACCTTCCAGCCGTCGGCGAAGCGCACCCAGGTCTGCATCTGGCGGCCGACCCTCCCCGGCGCCGAGGCGCGCCGGAACAGGGTCGAGGCGGTGGCGAAGTCGCGGCCGAAGGTGGTGATCACCGTCCGGTCGAGATCGCGCGGCAGGTCGACGGCGACGAAGTCGCGGCGGAAGGCGGCCAGTTCGCCGGGTCCGTGCTGCAGGTCGGCGATGCCGTAACGCACCACGCGGTCGTCCTGCCAGAACAGCCGCGCCAACTCGTCGGTGTCGTTGGCGACGAAGGCCGCCTCGTAGGCCTCGAACACACTCGTGACCTCGGCCAGCACCTCGGGGATGTTCACCTCCATGCTCACGCCCCCCTCGCCGCCGCGACCGCCGCCTCGAGCGCCGCGAAGGGCGCCGCCCAGCCGACGATCGCGCCTTGAGCCACGATCATCTCGATCGCCGCCGCCTTGAACTCCGGGAAGTAGCTCTCTGTCGCGTCGGTGATCAGCAGCCCGTCGTAGCCGCGATCGTTGGCCTCGCGCATGGTGGTCTGGACGCAGACCTCGGTGGTGACGCCGGCGAAGATCAGGTGGGTGATGCCCTTCAGCCTCAGGATGTCGCCGAGCGCCGTGGCGTAGAACGCCCCCTTGCCCGGCTTGTCGATCTCGATCTCGCCGGCGATCGGCGCCAGCTCCGCCACGATGGCGTTGCCCGGCTCGCCGCGCACCAGGATGCGGCCCATCGGTCCCTCGTCGCCGATGCGCAGGGTGGGCGCCCCGCGTGTCCGCTTCGCCTCGGGACAGTCGGCGAGCGTCGCGTCGTGGCTCTCGCGGGTGTGGACGATGGTCCAGCCCTCGGCGCGAGCGAGCGCGATCAGCTTCGCCACGGTGGGGACGATCGCGGTGAGCCGCGACACGTCGTTGCCCAGCGTCTCGCCGAAGCCGCCGGGCTCGACGAAGTCGCGCTGCATGTCGATGACCACCAGCGCGGTCTTTTCCGGCGGAAAGGAGAAGGCGAAGGGACGCGCTTCGACGGTGATCATTCAGTGGCCTCCCGCCATGGCATGGCCGATCGCCGCCCGACTGGTCTCGCCGATCGGCGCCTGGAGCGTGATCCGTCCGCCGGACATCACCGCGACCCGATCGGCGAGTTCGAGGATCTCGTCGAGATCCTCCGAGACGAGCAGCACCGCGGCGCCGCGGTTCCTCTGTTCGAGGATCTGGGTGCGGATCTCCGACACCGAGGCGAAGTCGAGGCCGAAGCACGGGTTGGCGACGATCAGCACGTCGACGTCACCGGAGAGTTCGCGGGCGAGCACGGCGCGCTGGACGTTGCCGCCGGAGAGGTTCTCCATCGGCTCCTCGGTCGACGGCGTCTTGACCCGGTAGCGCGCGATCAGCTCGCGCGCCTTCTTCCGCATCGGTCCCGGCGACAGCCACCAGCCGAGCGAGGTGATCGGCGGCTTGTCGAAGGTCCTGAGCGCGATGTTCTCCGCCACCGTCATCCGCGGCACGGCGGAGTTCCTCAGCGGCTCCTCCTGGAGGGAGAAGACCTTGAGGCGATCCATCTGGTCGCGCACCGGCTCGAAGCCCTGGCCGTGGACCAGGATGCGCCCGTCGTCGAGGTCGCGCTGGCCGGAGAGCACCTCGATCAACTCCGACTGGCCGTTGCCCGACACCCCGGCGATGCCGACGATCTCTCCGGCATGCACCTTGAGATCGACCGAAGTGACGGCCGGCAACCCGTCGTCGTCGGACGCATGCAACGCCGTCAGATCGAGCACCACCGGGGTTCGCCCGTGCTCGACCCGGGCGGCGCGCTCGCGGATCTCGGTATCGCCGATCATCAGCCGCGCCATCTCCTGCGTGCCGATCTCGCCGACCAGGCCGCCGCCGACATGACGGCCGCGCCTGAGGATCGACACCTCGTCGGCATAGGCGGTCACTTCGCGGAACTTGTGGGTGATCATCAGGATGGTCAGTTCGCCGCGTTGGGTCATGCCCTTGAGCAGCGACAGCATCTCGTCGGCCTCGTCGGGGGTGAGCACCGAGGTCGGCTCGTCGAGCACGACGAAGCGGCGGTCGAGATAGAGCTGCTTGAGGATCTCGAGCTTCTGCTTCTCGCCCGCCGAGAGGTTCGAGACCGGCGTGGTCAGCGGCACCTTGAACGGCATCCGCTCCATGAAGGCATGGAGCGCCACCAGTTCCCGAGCCCAGTCGATCACCGCCGGGCAGTCGGGCCGCGACACCACCAGATTCTCCGCCGCGGTCAGCGACGGCACCAGCGTGAAGTGCTGGTAGACCATGCCGAGCTTGGCCTCGGATGCCTCGCGCGGATTGCGGATCGCCGCCTCCTGGCCGTCGACCAGCATCTCGCCGCGGGTCGGCTGGTAGAAGCCCATCATGCACTTGACCAGCGTCGACTTGCCGGCGCCGTTCTCGCCGAGGAGCGCATGCAGCGTGCCCGGGCGCACGCGGATCGACACGTCCTCGAGCGCCACCAGCGACCCGAAGATCTTGGTCATGCCGACCGTCTCGACGCCGATCGCGTGACGCCCCTCCGCGCTCATGGGATCGCCTCCAACAGCGTCCTGGAACTGGCGACCGCGCCGAAGACACCGCCCTGCATCTTGATCATGTCGATCGCCGCGAGGTGGTTCTCGTGCTTGGTGGCGCCGCAGCAGTCCTCCAGCAGCAGGCATTCGAAGCCGCGGTCGTTGGCCTCGCGCATCGTGGTGTGGACGCAGACGTCGGTGGTGATGCCGGTGAGCACGATGTTGCGGATGCCGTTGAGCCTGAGGATCAGCTCGAGGTCGGTGGCGCAGAACGAGCCCTTGCCCGGCTTGTCGATGATCGGTTCGCCGGGAAGCGGCGCCAATTCGTCGATGATCTCCCAGCCCGGCTCGCCCCGCACCAGGATCCGCCCGCACGGCCCCGGATCGCCGATGCCGGCGCCGATCCGCTGCGACCGCCAGCGCTTGTTGGCCGGCAGATCTGCGAGATCGGGGCGATGGCCCTCGCGGGTGTGGATGACGTGGAAGCCCTTGGCGCGGAACTTCGCCAAGACCGCCCTGATCGGCTCGATCGGCGCCCGGGTCAGCGACAGGTCGTAGCCCATCGTGTCGACGTAGCCGCCCTTCCCACAGAAGTCGGTCTGCATGTCGATGATGATCAGCGCCGTGTTCGAAGGCTTGAGGTCGCCGTCGAACGGCCACGGATAGGGATCGGCGGAGAGCGTCGGCATCGGCGAGGTCCTCACTTGGTGATCGACAGTTCGCCCGGCGCACCCTTGATCGACCGCTTCGACGACGACGAGGCGATCAGGATGGCGAGCGTCAGGATGTGCGGGGCGGCGTTGAAGAAGTGGTAGCCCTGGGAGATGCCGACCGACTGCAACGCCGGCCCGAGCGCCCCGGCGGCGCCGAAGAGCAGCGCGGCGGCGACGCACATCAGCGGGTTCCAGCGCGAGAAGATGACCAGCGCCACCGCCATCAGCCCCTGGCCGGAGGACAGCCCCTCGTTCCACGAGCCGGGGTAGTAGAGCGACAGGAATGCCCCGCCGACCCCGGCGAGGAAGCCGCCGATGGTGGTGGCGACGAAGCGCACCAGATCGACCGACACGCCCATCGACTTGGCGGTCGCGGCGCTGTCGCCGGTCATCCGCACGATCAGTCCGAAGCGGGTGTTGGCGAGCGCCCACCACATCACGACGGCGAGGGCCAACCCGATGAAGAACAGCGGGTTGATCTGCAGCGCCACCTTCAGCTGCGGGTCGGAGACGAGGAAGCCGAAGTCGATCGCCTGGAGGCGCGGCGCCGTCGGCTGGATGAAGCCCTTGCCGAAGAAGAAGGCGAGGCCGGTGCCGAACAGCATCAGGGCGATGCCGATGGCGATGTCGGAGACCTTGGGCAGCCGGCAGAAGAAGCCGTGCGCCATGCCGAACACCGAGCCGGCGAGACCCGCGGCGAGGACCCCCGTCCACGGGCTCCCCGACAGGTAGGAGACGGCGTAGGCGCTCATCGCCCCGAAGACGAGTGTCCCCTCGAGCCCGAGATTGATCCGCCCCGACTTCTCGGTCAGCGCCTCGCCGAGGCTGACGAACAGGAACGGCGTGGAGACGCGCACCGCACCCGCGAACATCGCCACCGCGACGGTGGTCAAGGCATCGCTCATCGACGGCCCTCCGGCTTCAGGAACGGGATCCGGCCATAGACCGTCTCGGAGAGGAGGATGGTGAGGAAGATCAGCCCCTGCAGCACCTGTACGGTGGCGTCGGGCAGGCCCATGCGCCGCTGGATCAGGCCGCCCGCCGCGGCCAGCCCGCCGAAGAGGACGGCGACCGGCGGGATGGCGATCGGGTTGTGGCGGGCGAGGAAGGAGACCAGGATGCCGGTGAAGCCGTAGCCGGCGACCAGCGAGGCATTGGCCTTGCCGAGGATGGCGGCGACCTCGAAGAAGCCGGCGATGCCGGCCGAGGCGCCGGCGAGCGCGCAGGCGGCGATCATCAGCTTGCCCACCGGCAGGCCCTGCGCCCGCGCCGCCCGGACGTTGCCGCCGGTGACCCGGGCAGCGAAGCCGAAGGTGGTGCGGGTCATCAGCACATGCGCGGCGATCGCCAGCACCACGCCGAAGGCGAGGCCCCAGTGGACCTCGAGCCCGGGGATCACCCCGATCATGTTCTCATTGCCGATCGGCGTCGTCGACGGCTTGTTGGGATCGGCCGGCGAGCGCAGCGCCCCCTCGACGAAGAAATTGAGGATCGCCACGGCGATGTAGAACATCAGCAGCGACGAGATCGTCTCGTTGACGGCGCGATGGTGGCGCAGCGCTCCGACGAAGCCGATCCACACCGCCCCGGCCAGCGCCGCGGCGACGAACATCGCCGGCAGGATCACCCACGCCGGCGCCGCCCCGAGGAGCGGCAGCGCCGCGACCGCCGCCGCGAAGCCGCCGATCACCAGCGCTCCCTCGCCGCCGATGATCATCAGCCCGAGCCGCGCCGGGATGGCGACGGCCAGCGCGGTGAAGATCAGCGGCGCGGTGCGCACCAGCGTGTTCTGCCAGGAGAAGGCGGTGCCGAATCCGCCGCGCCACAACAGTTCGAAGAAGGTCTGCGGCGACTTGCCGAGGGCGACGAGGAAGATCGAGAACAGCCCGACGGCCACGGCCACCGCCCCGACCGGCACGAGGACGGCCTCGACGGTGGCGAGGACCATGCGTCGGCGCGCCGAGGGATCGGCGGTGGAGAGGGCGGTGGTCGCGTCGACTACGGTCAAGGGCGGGTCTCCCGACGACGGAGGAACGAGACGGCGATGCGATCAGGCGATGTGGAGGCGGGAGCGCCGGCTCGGCGGTCCCGCGACCCGCGGCGTTGCGTCGGCCCGCGAGGAGCCGCTATTCGTCGGCTCGTGCGGAGCCGGCGTTCGTCGGCGCCGCGTCGCCCCCCCCTTCTCCCGCAAGGGGAGAAGGGGCTCTCCGTGGCGTCCGAGTTCCGCAACATTCGCCGCCATCGGAATGGCGATCCCCGCGGCCGATCTCGCCGCGGTCGTCGGCGGATCTCCGCCGCGGGGGAGGTGCCACGGCGGAGCTCCGTGGGCGGTCCCCGATCAGGTGATCGAGCCGATGACGCCCTCGACGAGGTAGTTGGTCGTCTCCAGGAAGACGTCGTAGTTGTCGATGATCTTGCCGGCGGGGACGACGACGTTGCCCTTGTTGTCCTTCAGTTCGCCGGCGACGTAGGGCTTGTTGGCCTTGAGGTCGGCGATCGCCGCGGTGGCGGCCGCCTTGGCGGCGTCGCTGGCGCCGGCGCCGAAGGCGGTGTTCTGGACGTAGTCCTTGTCGTAGCCGCCGCGCTCGAAGTTCGGCAGCTTCTCGCCCTTGGTCAGCAGCCCGGCGAAGTTCTTGTAGATCGTCTCCCACTTGTACTCGGCGCCGGTGATGAAGCCCTTCGGCGCCAACGCCTTCTGCGAGGCGTTGTGGCCGCAGCTCATGATGCCGCGCTTCTCGGCGGTCTCGACCACCACCTTCGGGCTGTCGACGTGGCAGGTCAGCACGTCGCAACCGGCATCCGCCAGCGCGTTCGCCGCCTCCGCCTCGCGAACGGGGAGCGCCCAGTCGCCGGTGAAGATCACCTGGATGGTCGCCTTCGGGTTCACCTTGCGGGCGCCCATCGCGAAGGCGTTGATGTTCTGCAGCACCGAGGAGATCGGCTTGGCGGCGATGAAGCCGAGCTTGCCGGTCTTCGAGGAGAGGCCGGCGGCGATACCGTCGACATAGTGCGCCTGATGCAGATAGGCGTAGTAGGACCCGGCGTTGCCGGGATGCTTGTCCTTCTGCCACAGGCCGATGGCGTGGCGGAACTCGACCTCCGGGAACTTCTTGGCCATCTCGACCATGTGGGGATCGAAGTAGCCGAAGGAGGTGGCGAAGATCAGCTTGGCGCCGTCGAGCTTGATCATCGACTCCATGGTCTTCTGGACCGCCACCGTCTCCGGCACGTTCTCCTCCTCGACCACGGTGACGCCCGGCACCTTCTTCAATTCGCTCGCCGCCACCGCATGCGCCTGGTTCCAACCGAAGTCGTCGCGCGGGCCGACGTAGATGATGCCGATGGTCAAACCCGCCGCCGCGGCGCGCTCGATGCCCATCAGCGGCGCGGTGACGAGGCCGGCGGCGGCCGACTTCAGGAGGGTACGACGGGAGAGCAGGATCTTGGACATACGAGCCCCTTTCGGTTCGGTCGGCCGCGGATTGTATGCAACGCCGACGCCTCGTCTCCTCCCGTCGCAATCGATGTGCCAGTCGGGGCGCCGATCGTCGCGGCATTCGTCAAAGAACAAACAATTCAGGGGATTATGGTGATACGGGCGGCTCCCGAGCGCTCCCTTGGCCGACGGAGCGGGCGACGACGAACCGCGGAAGCGCCTGCGGATCATTCAGCGATTCGAGGCAATATGATTAAAGAATAGCCGTTACATATAATCTGTGCAGATCACGTCCGGGCTGCGGTCTCGCTCTCCGGTGGGAGACGGCCCGCGTTCCGCGCGGGATTGCCGATCTCGGCGTGCGCGGTGAAGCACGGATGGACCCGCTCGACCAGGGATGGTTTCGTTCTTGCTTGAGTCGCCGGGACGGGCAGCGGACCCGGCAGGGATCGGAGCGCACATGGCGGAGACGAGAGAGGTCGGTCCAAGGCTCGGCGGCCGGCTCGCCGCGGCGTCGCAACGCCGGCTTCGGGCGGAGGGCAAGACCCACGCCGAGCGTCTGCGTCTCGAGATCGCCGACGACATCGCCTGCGGCCGTCTCGCCCCCGGTTCGGCCCTCGACGAGACCAGTCTCGCCGACCGCTTCGGCGTCTCCCGTACCCCCGTGCGCGAGGCTCTGCGCGAACTCGCCGCCGCCGGTCTGGTCGAGCATCGCCCCCACCGCGGAGCCGTGGTGGTGAGCCTCGACGCCGAGCGGCTGGAGGCGATGTTCGCGGTGATGGCCGAACTCGAGGCGCTCTGTGCCGCCTGGGCGGCCACCTCGATGACCGCCGCCGAGCGCGCCGAACTCGGTCGCATGCACGATCAGGCCGCCGAACTCGTTCGCCTCGGCGACGTCGCCGCCTATCGCGAGGCCAACGACCGCTTCCACGAGTTCGTCTATGCGGCGAGCCACAATCCCTTCCTCGAGGAGACGGTGCTCGGCGTCCGCCGTCGCGTGCTGCCCTTCCGGCGTGCCCAGTTCCGCGGTCTCGGCCGTCTGGCCGTCTCGCACGCCGAGCACGAGCGGGTGGTGCACGCCCTCCAGCGCGGTGACAAGGAGGCGGCCGCCCGCGCGATGCGCGCCCATCTGACCTCCTCGGGACGCTCCTATTCCGAATTCCACGACGGCGCCAGCGAACCGATCGTCGCCGCCGGTGAGCGCTGAGCCGGCTGCCGCCGAACCCATCATCTGATTGTGAACATGGACGTTTCTGCGCTGTACGCGACCGTGGCGATGCCGGCGGGTGCGGACAGCGCCGGTCCGCATCTCCCCGTTGACAGCAGAAAATAGTTATGCAGAATAACCATTATAACAACTAATATGATGAGGGGACGAGATGCCCGCCGCCGCATCCGCTGCGTCGACCGAAGCCGAGGTCCTCGGCCCGCTCCGCCTGGAGCGGCGTGGAGAGGTCCTGGTCGTCGGCCTAGACCGACAGGCCAAGCGCAACGCCATCAACGACGAGACCATCGACGCCCTCGATGCCGTCTTCTCGACCATTCCCGCCGACGTCCGTTCGGTGGTCGTCCACGGCATCGGTGCGAACTTCTCCGCCGGCCTCGATCTCTCCGAGATCTCCGAGCGCGACGTCACCGAAGGCGTCTTCCACTCCCGCAACTGGCATCGCTGCTTCGAGAAGATCGAGTTCGGCCGGGTGCCTGTGGTGGCGGTGCTGAAGGGCGCGGTGATCGGCGGCGGCCTCGAGCTCGCCTGCGCCGCCCATGTCCGCGTCGCCGAGACCAACGCCTTCTATGCCCTGCCCGAGGGCCAGCGCGGCATCTTCGTCGGCGGCGGCGGTTCGGTGCGCCTACCCAAGCTGATCGGCGTCGCCCGCATGGCGGACATGATGCTGACCGGCCGCACCTACACGGCGACCGAGGGGCTGCCGCTCGGCTTCTCGCAGTATCTCGTCGAGGACGGCGAGGGCTTCGGCCGCGGGCTCGACATCGCCACCGCCATGTGCCGCAATGCGCCGCTCACCAACTTCGCCGTCATCCAGGCGTTGCCGCGCATCGCCGACAGCGATCCGCGCGTCGGCTACCTGATGGAGAGCCTCGTCTCCGCCGTCGCCCAGGGCGACGTCGAGGCGAAGAACCGGGTACGCGCCTTCCTCGAGAAGCGCGCCGGCAAGGTGGCCCGTCCCGACTGACGGGGCGGCCGCGACACGACGCCGGACAACCGGCGCGATCGGGAAGAGGGGCCTCGGCCCCGAGGAAACGACGAGGGCGAGGTCCGCACCAGACGGATCGGCCCGGGGAGGACACCATGCACGCCACGATTCCGGCGACCGCGCCGCTGCGCCTGTTCGGTAAGCTCGATCCGGTCGTCGAGAGCCGCCCCGACGGGGTGATCGTCGTCCGCTCGGCCAAGCCGCTGCCGCACTATTCCGCCTCGCTGGTCGATCGGCTCGAGCACTGGGCCAAGGTGACGCCGAATCGGGTGTTCCTCGCCGAGCGCAACGCCGAGGGCGGCTGGCGCGAACTGACCTATGGCGCCGCCTTCGATCAGATCCTCCACATCGGCGCGGCGCTGCTCGCCCGTGATCTCTCCGAGGAGGAGCCGGTCCTCATCCTCTCGGGCAACGGCATCGACCACGCGCTGATGTCGCTCGCCGGCATGGCGGTCGGCGTCCCGACCTGCCCGATGTCGACCGCCTATTCGACCATCTCGCAGGATCTCGGCAAGC
>ERZ1645187.2276-NODE-2276-length-17068-cov-20.671839_pt1 | contig 17068 bp, 11 predicted proteins | sample MGYA00575352_ERZ1645187 | MGnify/ENA primary metagenome ERZ1645187 (study PRJEB40837, sample SAMN11349314) | freshwater sediment metagenome | isolation source: river sediment | host: Sediment | place: India: Wazaribad , New Delhi | collected 2017-02-21 ... | reverse complement strand
GTCTCCGCGACGGGCGGCCGAAAGCCTCTCTCTCGGCCTCCAACCCGTCACGAAGCCCCCTTTTCCCTCTAACTCTCGGGAGCGGTCCGGCATGCGCCGGTCAAAGGCGACTTACCCCGTCGTTCCGGCGTGTTCGTGCTCTGGCTTAGCTTCGAGCCGAAGCCCGATGGACGCGAGAACCTTGAGTACCGTGGCGAACTCCGGGTTTCCTTTGGCGTCGAGTGATCGATAGAGGCTTTCGCGCGCTAGCCCCGTCTCGCGGGCGACTTGGCTCATACCACGTTCGCGGGCGATGATGCCGATCGCGTTCATGATGGCGGTTGCGTCTCTATGTGCGAGCGCTTGGTTAAGTGCCTTGACCACATCGTCGGACACAGGAGGTATGGGAGAAGCGGATGCGTCCTCGGACGGTTCCTGGGGTGGAGCGGAAGACCCGTTGTCAAACGTCGCGAGGAAAGTGGGCTGATCGTTGCTTTCTACCAACCGCCATTCATCTGCCGTTGCGCGTTCCTTCACATCGCTCTGAAATTCACGGCTACACCGCGAGATGAATGTCTTCCAAGCATCGACAGTTTTGATATTGACGACATCTTTGTCGGGCACGTTGAACAGGACCGCGATCTTACCGGCAAGCGCTAGACGCAGCACGTTTAACACTGTGCCTGGGCTCTTGCCGTCCCAGATCATGAGCCCGAAATCGGCTTCGCGCGCCATCTCGCGATCCTTGGCTGCATAAAAGTGGAAGCCTTTCGCATCCCGAGGTGGCTCGACATGATGGGTCTGCCACGTCCCGAGATTGTTCCTCGATGTCAGCCCCGAGCAGAACACCGTGACATTGCTATAGTGCTTTTCGAGCAAGTATTTTTGCACGGCCTTGTCGGCTCCGTTGGCGTCACCGACAATAACTCGGTGACCGCTCGCAACGACATTGTCGAGCCGCTTCTTCACGTCTGGCGGAAGCCGGGAAACGTGTCGCGAGCCGCCTATGAAGATCGTGTTCATCGGTTGCTCCGTGTCTTGGTGATGGTGAGGGCGCGTACTGCCGCGGCTTTGCCAGGGCCGAGCAGTTGCTCCGTGATGGCGTTCATCGTGGTTCCTGAGCGGAAAAGGTCGTCGAAGAGGAGGATGCTATGTCCTTGCGTTTGGGAGGCGTCGACCTCATAGAGGCCCTCGACGTGCTTTTTGCGCTCTTCGGGATCGGTGATGTTTTTGAGCTGCGAGGTGGAGCGGGTCGTCGTGATACAGGACAGCACCGGCGCGTTCAGTGCGGCGCCGATCCCTTCCGCAAGGACGATGACCGGCTGCAACGCGCGCTGATGCGACGGGGGCACAGGGACAATGCAGTCGAACTTGTCGCGATAGCGAGAGAGGAAGTCCGCGGCAGTTTCGATGATCGGACCAGCAGCATCTTTGTCGGCCCGGTTCTTGAGTCGGTAGAGAAGTTCGGCGATCTCCGGCCGAACGGTCTCGAACTGCATATGGCCAAACTCATTATATCCGATCGGCGTGCTACTGGTCGTGTGAAGGTCAAGCGCCACTCCAGAGTGCCAGGCACCCTCGATTTTGATCGGATTGATGTTGACGATGGCCATTCTTGTTCCCAAGCCCCTATCTGTAACCTACAGGCTACAGATAGGCAAGCCGGAATGCCGGTGCAAGGCCTATGATCCCTGGCTTGCCTAGGTGTGAGGGCCTCGGCAGAAAGACGGACGCATTCATCACGCCGCCGCCCGCTCCTCATTGGGTATAGGCAGGAAACCTAGCAGCCAATCAGCCGCCTTGCTGGCCTGCGACGCCGCGCGGACGATGGCGCGATTGTCCTCGCGCAGGACCTCGGCCCAGGAGCCGATGTAATCGGCGTGCCGTACGGTCGGCACGATGCCGAGCGCCGCGCAGCAGAACGCCGCCGAGATCTCGGCGACCAGCTCCTCGAAGGCGTATTTCTTCGAGCCGAAGGATCCGGAGAGATCGCGGTTCAGGCGGTGCGGCGCGCCGCTGGCATGGGAGCACTCGTGGAGCGCGGTCCGGTGCCAGTTGATCGGCTCGAAGAATACCTGAGGCGGCGGCACCTGCACATAGTCGGCCGCCGGCACGTAGAAGGCGCGATCGCCTCCGATGCGGAAGTCGATGCCGCTCGCCTTGATGAGCGCTTCCACCCTCGGCTCGATCAGGCCGGGCTCGGGCGGTGGCGCCACAACGGCCAGGTCGTCGGGAAGCCCCTCGCATTGCGAGGCGTTGAAGACCGCGAAGCGCTTCAGGAAGGGGATCGGCTGCGCGTCCTCGCCCGTCTCGCTAGCGCGTCGTTTCTCATCGTCGGGGATGAAGCGGTCGGCATAGACGACGGTGGTGCCATGCTCGCCGCGCCGCACATGGCCGCCGAGCGACAGCGCCTGGCGGAAGGTCAGCCAGCTCTGACAAGGAAAGCCGTGCTGGACGACGGCGCCCCAGAGGATCAGCACGTTGACGCCCGAGTAGCCGCGCCCGGTAGCGGCGTTCTTCGGCATGGTGAGTGGCGCCTTGGCCGCGGCCGTGCCCCACGGCTGGACCCAGGGAAGCCGGCCGGCCTCCAGCTCGGCGAGGATCTTGCCGGTGATTTCGTCATAGAGGCTCGTCCGGTTCGAGCCGGAACGGGCGCGCGGTTCATGTCTGGACATCGCGGGTCTCCGCGACGGGCGCCGGGAGCCTCTCTCCCAGCCCTCAACCCGTCACGGCAAACCCGGTCCGCACTCTCACTCTCGGCGGGGCGTTGCGGGGCAGCCGGCCCCGCAGAAGGGGTCGGCCGAGACACCGGCTCGGCCGCAGGGGAAGGCTTTTCCCTCAATGGCTTATCCGATCGAACCCTCCCGGTGACTACCAATTGGCGGGGCGATGACTACCAATCAGCCGGAGAGGCTCGACGGTGCCTGATAGCGGCGTGCGTGGATGTTCGTTTGTTCGTCTTGAACCCGAAAGGGTCACATTGACATATGCTGACGATGGGGATAATAGTTATACGGGACGTGTCGATATGCCCATCTAGTTTTTAACCGTATGGGCGGCAGAGGCGAAACACGATGCCGGAAGGCGCTGCGGGGTTGAAGTGGGGGGTGGAGCGGCGGCTCGAATTCATCGAGTTTCGGCTCTTCTGGGAGGGCGGCGTCAATCGCGCCGACATCATAGAGATGTTCGACGTGTCTGTGCCGCAAGCCTCGAAGGATCTTACGCTTTACCAGGAGCGCGCCCCGAACAATGCGATCTATGACAAGAGCGCCAAACGCTACGTCGCCAGTGATCGCTTTCAGCCCTGCTTTCTGAAGCCCGACCCGGCGGCCTACCTCAATCAGGTCCGGTCAGTTTCCGAGGGCATACTCGACCGATCTCATGCGTGGATCGGGCAGTCTCTGCCCTACGATGCCACTCCTACGCCTGTCCGGGGCGTAAACGCGCAGACATTGCGCTCGGTGACGTCGGCAATCCGCCAGTCGCAGGCCATCAAGATACGCTACCAGTCGCTCTCTCGCCCCGAACCTCGATGGCGGTGGATTGCGCCGCACGCGATCGGCTTCGACGGCTTCCGGTGGCACGCCCGGGCCTATTGCGAGACAGACCGGACGTTCAAGGATTTCCTGCTCTCGCGGATGCTGGAGACGCGTGACACGAGGCCGAGCGAAGTCGCGGCCGACGCCGATTCCGACTGGCACGAGTTTGTCACCTTCGAGATCGGTCCCCATCCCGAGCTTTCGGAGACGCAGAAGAAGGTCATCGCGCTCGACTACGGGATGCGCGGCGATAGGGCGAAAATCCGTGTGCGGAAGGCATTGCTCTACTATGCGCTGAAGCGCCTCGGTCTCGACACCGACCCCATCGCGCGGCGCCCGCAGGATCAGCAGATTGTGCTCCTTTCGCCTGCCGATCTGTTTGGCGGCTCAATTCAAAATGGGGGGGAATGCTAGTGACCAACACTACAGTCGGCCATTCACAGGTTCTGCGCCTTATTGCGCCTCCGTCAGGTGACCGAGACTTGGATGTCGTCCGATTGGCGGCATTCCGAACGGCCTTACGTGGTGGGTGCTAGAATGCTCTCATCACCCGTGCAAATATTGAAGCTCAGGCGGCTCGTGGGGTTTCTTGGCGAGCGCGCGCAGTTTGGATGGTGGCCGACGGCTTTTTATGAGTCGTCGGGCCGCCTCTTTCTTGAGCCGATCTTTTCGAGGACACCGCCAGTCGCGCAGTATCATGGGGTCGTGGAGGCTGCCCGCCGCCTCCACGACGAACACCTGAGCGTCGGCACCTATCACCTTTTTCGTCTGCCGGAGGAGATAGAGCAAGATCTCCACGCGCTTGTGCAAACTGCGGTCGAAGAATGGTCCCCTGCGGCGCTCTATCGAGATAAGCAGACGGCGCTCACCGCGCTTGCCGATATGACTGGCGCTGCAAAGAAGGGTGGCGTCGGCCCCGTATCAATCGGAAATGTGAGGGACATTGCCGACCACCTGACAGAAATTGCCTCGGTTTATCGCTCGGCATTTTCGTCCAACGCCCGATCTTTCCCGTACCTCGTGAGGTAAGTGATGGCGAAGGGCGTCCTCTACACGACTCAGTTACAAGCAGGGTTGGGGCTCGTAAGCGAGACCAAGGCACTGTTGGAATTGTGGTCGCCGGGCATGTCCGTGTCGCAGCTTTGCCAGGTGGCTCTTGATTCCGGCAGATTTCCGAACGTCACCGCTCGGCGCCTTCGCAATATTGTCGTCGAGTGCTTCGCACCTCGTTACCTCGTTTCAAATGGTGCGCCAGCTCAACATTTGAAGCAAATCGTCGGTGCTGTTACCGGCTCAGATGTTGCCCAGTTTATGTTGTTATTCACGAGTCGAGCTAACCCGATTTTGAGCGATTTTATTGGTAGCGTTTATTGGGGCCGATATGCCGGCGGTTACGTTGAAGTTTCAAATGAAGATGCGCGGATCTTCGTCGAGCGAGCGATCGACGATGGAAAGACGGCAAAACGCTGGTCGGAGTCAACGGTCAGACGGGTTTCCGCTTATTTGACCGGATGTTGTGCGGACTATGGCTTGCTTGAGCGCGGATTGCGATCGAGCCGCCGAATACTACCCTTCAGGATATCGTATCCCGCCGCGGCGTATCTTGCTTTTGATCTTCATTTCGCGGGCATCGGAGACAATGCCCTGCTGACCCATCCCGACTGGCAACTCTTCGGGTTGGCCCGAGAAGATGTCTTGGATGAGCTCAAAAAGCTCTCCCTCAAGGGGCATCTCATCATCCAGGCCGCGGGCGACGTCGTTCGGATCAGCTGGAAACAACCGAGTATGGAGGCGCTTTGCGATGCCCTCTCTCAGGGATGACTTTGACGAGTTGCGCGAGCGCATCCGACATGGGCGCGAGCTGGGTCATGCCAGCTTCGAACCCATTTACTATCTGATCTTTGCGCCAGACCAGATCCTGGAGGTGAAGCGCCAGACGCCCGCATGGATGGCAAAGCTTCATCAAGAGGGCTGGGACGTTCACCGGTTTTCGATCGCGGAGAACCTCTGGGACATCCTTCAGAACGATCCGTTTTGGTCCCTTTGTCTTATGGAGGACAAAGCCGCGCCCCAAGACTGGGCACGCACAAATAAGGCGCTGGCCGATATTGTCACCTCCGGAGGCGGTCTGCTCCGGCGCCTCGAGGAAGCGCTTAGGCCGCTCGAAACCAGGCCGAACGCGCTGCTCCTCGTGACGGACCTCGAGGCGCTACATCCGTTCCTGCGCATCGGTGCGATAGAAAGCCAGCTGCAAGGGCAATTCCATGTACCAACCGTGTTCCTCTATCCCGGCATTCGAACCGGAAAAACCCGTCTCAAGTTTCTGGGTTTTTACCCGGAAGACGGGAACTACCGGTCCGTCCATGTTGGCGGTTAGAGAGCTAAGCAAAGGCTGGGGGACTACGCCGTGAACATTCGCAAACTATTCGATCCGTCGAAGGATATTTATAGGACGATCGAGAAGGTCATTACATATGGCGCCGCGCAGGAAGGGCGCCTGAAGGCTGAGATCTCCGAATATGTCGTGACCGAGAGCATCGAGGAGCAGTTCCGAAAACTCCTTGATCGCATGCAGCTGGCCATGGAGGCGGGGGGAGAGAACGAGGTTGGGGTTTGGGTTTCGGGCTTCTATGGCTCGGGCAAAAGCTCTTTCACCAAGTATCTCGGCCTTGCCTTCGACAATCAGCGCACGATTGACGGAACCCCATTCATCAAGCACCTGCAGGATCGCCTGCATAAGCCTCAGACGAAGGCGTTGCTCGGCGCGGTCGTGCAACGGTTCCCGGCTGCTGTAGTCTTGCTCGATCTGGCCAGCGAGATGCTGGCTGGCGCGACCATGGAAGAGGTTTCCACGGTTCTCTATTTCAAAGTCCTCCAGTGGGCCGGTTATTCGCGGAATTTGAAAGTAGCCGCTTTCGAGCGAATGATCGAAAAGGACAATCGCACCGTGGAACTGCATCGCCGCGTTGCAGAGGCCTTGCCGGGAGCGACCTGGGATCGCGTTCAGAACAATCCGCTCGCGATCGACGGTCTTATCCCGAAGATCGCCCATGAGATGTATCCGGGATTGTTCCCCGAGGCGAAGTCGTTCTCTTCAAGCACCGAGGGCTTCTTCCAGTTTGAGGATCAACGTGTCCAGGAGATGATCGACATTGTCCGCGAAAAGAGCGGCAAGGAAAATATCATCTTCATCATCGATGAAGTCGGTCAGTATGTCGCGTCACGCGACAACCTGATCCTCAATCTTGACGGCTTAGCGAAGAACCTCAAGCGTCTTGGGGACGGCAAGGTCTGGATCATATCCACAGCGCAGCAAACCCTGACCGAGGACGATCCGCGAGCGGCCTTGAATTCGGATAAGCTCTACAAGCTCAAGGATCGCTTCCCGATCCAGATCGACCTCGAATCCAGTGACATCAAGGAGATCTGCTATCGCCGATTGCTTGGCAAGTCCCCGGCGGGCGAGAAGCAACTTGGGGAGCTGTTCGATGCCCACGGCCAGGCACTTCGGCACAACACCAAGCTGCAGGACGCCAAATACTACGAGGCGGACTTCAGCCGTGAGACGTTCATAAACCTCTATCCGTTCCTACCCGCTCATTTTGACATCCTGCTGCACCTCTTGGGCGCCTTGGCGAAGTCCACTGGCGGCATTGGTCTGCGGTCAGCGATCAAGGTGGTGCAGGACGTGCTCAAGGGAGAGGGCGGTACGACGGCGATGGCCGATCAGCCGGTGGGCTGGCTCGCAACGACCGTCACGCTCTACGACGAACTCGAGAAGGATATCCGGCGCGCATTCCCGTCGATCCATCAGGCGGTCGGGAAGGCTCTCATTCGGTTTCCGGACTCGCAGCGGCATCAGGACATCGCAAAATCCGTCGCCGTCTTGCAGATCCTAGGCAACCTGCCGGTGACGGTGCAAAACGTCGCCAGCCTGATGCAGCCGTCGATCACCGCCCCATCGCAACTCGAAGCGGTGCAAAAGGCGGTCGAGGAAATGCTCGGCGACGTTCACGTTCCGCTCGGTGAGAAAGACGGCAGCCTCGTCTTCCTGAGCGAGAAGCTCCGGGATATCGAGCAAGAGCGCGGAGCGCTGGCTTTGCGTTCAGTGGACGTCAGGCGCGTCTTCAACGACGCCTTGCGTGAGGTGTTCGATCCGCTGCCGCGGGTCAATCTGCATGGCACCTTGGCCGTTGCATCCGGCCTCAAGGTGCAGACGGGCAGTGCGGTGACCAGCCTTGCCGGCGATCAGAATGCTATCCAGACAATCGTCGAGTTGGTCCCGGCTGCGGACTATGATGCGGGACGCACCCGCATGCTCGACGACTCGCGCAGCCGTACTGGCCGGAACGTCATCGGCCTTTTGGCGCGGACGAATCACGAACTGGACGACCTTGCCAACGAGATTTACCGCAGCCAGCGCATCGCCGAGCTGCATCGCAACGAACCCGACCAGGAGGTCCGCGACTATTGCGCGGGGCAACTCGATCGGGCCGCCAAACTTGCCGTTCAATTGCAGAGCAAGATCAAGCAGACCCTGCAGGGCGGATCGTTCGTATTCCGGGGCCAGGCGACCGCGGTTTCAGCGCTCAACGTGGACCTGCTGGAGGCTGCCAAGAAGCTCCTCGCCGACGTTGCCGAGCAGGTGTTCGACCGCTACGCTGAGGCGCCGGTCCGCGCCGCCACGGATACCGCTGAGAAATTCCTGAAGGTTGCCAACCCTTCGGCGATCAGCAGCAGCCTGGATCCGCTCGGTTTGGTGCAGACGGTTGCCGGGCGTTCGACGTTCCGCTCCGACCACAAGTCGATGATCAGCATTCGCGATTACGTCGACAAGCGCGGCACGGTCGATGGAAAGCGGTTGCTCGACGACTTCAATAGCGATCCCTTCGGATGGTCGCCTGACACCACGCGCTACATCCTCGCGGCGATGCTGATGGCAGGGGAGATCAAGCTCAAGGTCTCTGGTCGAGAAGTCACTGCGGCGGGCCAACAGGCGATTGACGCGCTCAAGACCAACAACTCATTCAAACCGATCGGCGTGGCGCTGCGGGACGAGCGCCCGTCGAACGAGACGCTGGCGCGGGCCGCCGAGCGATTGACGGATTTGGTCGGCGACACGGTCATTCCCCTCGAGCAGGAAATCAGCAAGGCGGCCGTCAAGCATTTCCCGCGGTTCCAATACGACTACGGCTCGCTGGCGGAGAAGCTGAGCGGTCTCGGCCTCGCTGGGAGCGATCGCGTCCAAGCGATGAATCAAGAGCTGGCCGACGTTCTCTTCACTGACGCTTCAGACGCGCCGCAGCGTCTGGGCGCAGAGGCTTCGGCCCTATACGACAACCTGAAATGGGCGCTCGAGGTAAAGCGTTCGCTGGACAATGGCCTTGATGGCACCTTGCGGGAGTTGCAGTCGCACCGTTTGGACGTCGAAGCGCTCCCCGATACGGGCATACCCGGCGAACTGCGGAACGAGCTCCGGGAAGACCTCTCAACGCTGTCCGATCGTTTGAAGACGGACGACTTCTATAAGCATGTCGCGGATTTCAACTCTCTGCTCACCCACGTCAAAGGGCGTGCCCGCGATTCCGTGATCGCTCTAGGAGATCAGCAGAAGCTTCGGATCAAAGAGGGTGTCGAGGACCTCCAGCGTCTGCCTGAGTGGCCGGAGCTTACCCAGGAGGAACGCGGGAATGCCGTAGATCGACTCGAGGCTCTCGCTCTCGCCGTTCCGCACGACATGGCCGGCCTGAAGAAGCTCCTGGCCCGCGACTACGACATCAGCAGCACCCTCGAGGACATCAAGCGTTCGATCAACCGGCAGCGGCAAGAACGCATCCGCCAGGAGCTCGACGAGGAGGCCGCAAAGTACAAGGCGCAAGGCGGCGGCAAGCTCGCACGATCGATTGCTGTTCCGTCCAAACTTTCGTCCGCCAGCGATCTCGACGCGCTGATCCTTAAGCTCAACGAGATCAAGACCCAGCTCGCGCTTTTCGATGAGATCGAGGTTTCCTTCGTAGTCGACGGAGACGAGTGACGATGGCCTTCGATCAGCCTACCCGAAACCGCCTTCAGCGCTTCGTCACCGAGGCCCGAGGCACGCTGGAAGAAGAGTTCACGCGTCAGCTGCAGAATGACTACGGAATGGATCCGGCCTCCGGCACGGTCGCCCCGCTGGAGAGCCTTCGCCATATCGATGACCAACAACGCGAGACTGCGCGGATTCTGCGCGACACGCTGGCTCACTATTGCGCCGGCTCCGACACGGACACCCAGGCGGGTCTCGATCGGATCGTGCGCGAACAAGCCTTCACCGTCCTTAACCGCCTAGCGGCGCTGCGCATGGCCGAGGCGCGTGGACTGCTGATCGAGTCCGTCGGCAAGGGCTACCAGGCCAAGGGCTTCCAGCTCTATGCCCGCCTGGCTAGTGCCGGCCTGGGTGAAACGGGCGACGCTTACCGCGTCTACCTGCAAAGCGTGTTTGACGAGTTCGCGCAGGACCTGCCCGGCCTCTTCGACCGCTACTCGCCGCAGGGGCGTCTCTTCCCCCGTGAGGCCGCACTGCTTCAGGTCCTGGCGCTCATCAACCACGGCGAGATTGAACCACTCTGGGCCGAGGACGAGACCATCGGCTGGATCTACCAGTACTTCAACTCGAAGGAAGAGCGCAAAGCGATGCGCGATGCGTCCCAGGCGCCGCGCAACAGCCGGGAGCTCGCTGTCCGCAACCAGTTCTTCACACCGCGCTATGTGGTGGAGTTCCTGGTCGACAACACGCTGGGGCGGCTCTGGTTCAACTGGACGGGCGGGCAAACCTCGCTCCGCGATTGCTGCCAGTACCTGCTGGTGAAACCGGATGAGGCGCCCGAGCCGCTTGGCCGCCTGCGCGATCCGCGCACGATCAAGCTGCTCGACCCTGCCTGCGGCTCGATGCATTTCGGCCTCTATGCCTTCGACCTGTTCCAGGAGATCTACCGTGAGGCCTGGGCGTGGGAGCAAACGCACGGCCCCGGCGCGCTTGATACGGAAACCGGCGGCAGCCCCAATCTGAAGCCGCTCAGCCAGACCTATGCCGATCAGGACGCCTTCCTGCGCGACGTGCCGCAGCTGATCATCGAGCACAACATCTACGGCGTCGACATCGACCCGCGGGCGGCGCAGATCGCTTCGCTGGCGCTGTGGCTGCGCGCGCAGCGGGCCTGGCATGAGACGGGTGTGAAGGCCAAGGACCGGCCGCAGGTGGGCCAAGGACATGTGGTGGCGGCCGTGGCGCCCCCAGCCGAGGTGGACTTGCGCAAGCGGTTCATGGAAGAACTCGACCCCCTGGATGCCGAGCTGTTTGAGCAGACGCTGTTCATGCTCAAAGGCCTGCCCGAGCTTGGGGTGCTGCTGCAGGTTGAGAAGGAGCTGCCCGCGCTGATCCGCAAGGTCTTTGGCGAACACGGGCCGATGTTCTCGAAGGAGGATATGGCGCAGTGGCAGAAGGCCGAGGCGCGACTGCGTGAGGCGCTCACGGACTATGCCCGCGCAGCTCGGTCTACCTATCAGGGGCGACTGTTTGCCGAGGATGCGCTGCAAGGGCTGCGGATGATTGACCACTGTCGCGAGGTGTTCGATGTCGTGGTGATGAACCCGCCGTTCGGTGCCCTCGCAGCGGCCACCAAAACCGAAATGACAAGAGCCTACCCAAATAGCAGAAACGATCTGCTCGCGATTTTCGTCGAGCGCGGCTTAGAGATGATGCGAGATCATGCTCGGATTGGGGCCATCACTTCGAGGACATGCTTCTTTCTCTCTAGCTTTCAGAAGTGGCGGGAGGAAGTTGTCCTTGGAAAGTCAAAGCCAGAGGTGATGGCCGATCTCGGCCTCGGTGTGATGGATGACGCTATGGTAGAGGCGGCCGCGTATGTCCTGGAGAAGCGGGCATGACAGTTTTCCTGAGGCTGTTGTCGGATGACGACAAATCAAAAAGCCTTCGCGATGCCTGTAGATCCTTTCGGGGAGACCTCAGTGCTACCGAGATCTTTAGTGTTCCGCCAGAAGCTTTTCGTTCCATTCCGGGCGCGCCTTTCTCCTACTGGGTTAGTGCGAAAATTCGCGGAGCATTTCAGAAGCTTAGCCCCTTCGAAAGCAACGGGAGGGTTGTGCGAGTTGGACTGCAAACCGGAGATGATTTCCGATTTGTAAGATCGTGGTGGGAGATTGACGCTGACCATAATCACTGGCCCGCGTTCGCCAAAGGTGGGGCGTTTTCACCCTTCTATTACGATATACATCTTGCAGTGAACTGGAGAAGCCAAGGGTCGGAAATTCGTAACTTCAAGAATCTTGAAAGTGGAAAGCTTAACTCACGTCCTCAAAACATTGAGTTCTTCAGGAGAGCAGGTTTGACGTGGCCGCTTCGCGCAAGGAAGTTTGCCCCTCAAGCGTTGCCGCGAGAGTGCGTCTTTTCTGTGCGCGGCTACTCCGCATTCCCAGAGTCAGGCGCGGAACTGAGCACATTAGCTTTGTTCAATAGTTCGCCATTCGACTATCTCTTCAAGACAGCCTTGGGCCGCTTCGGCTATCCAGAATTCATCGTCGGGATTCTTCAGATAATGCCCTGGCCCGAGAGGGGTGGCGAGGCCGATATTCAGCTGGCGCAACTCGGGCTGCGCGCATGGTCTCTCAAGCGACGGCTCGATACCGTCTCGGAAACCTCCCACGCATTTGAACTCCCTGAATTGCTGAGAACGCGGCTTGGGGGCTACGACCCATCCTCCATCGGGTCTGAGCTCGCAGAGATTCAGGGTGAAATCGACGAAATTGCCTTCGAGCTATATGAATTCAGTGACGCAGATCGTAAGGCAGTGCGCGGGTCGGTTGAAATTCCTGACGGAGACGAGAACGGCGAAGTTGAGGATGAGGACGACAGCAAAGATGACGACGACGGCGAAGCGATCGGCCAGACGGACGGTCTGCTCAGCTGGGCCGTTGGCGTCACATTTGGTCGCTTCGACTGGCGCCTTGCGACGGGCGAGCGCGAGCCCCCGGCCGAGCCGGACCCGTTCGATCCACTCCCGGCCAAGAGCCCCGGCATGTTGCCCGACGGCGATGCGCCGTTCCATGCCCACAACGGCATCTTGGTGGATGACCAGGGCCACCCGCATGATCTGCCGCGGCTGATCGAAGAAGTCCTCGCCCGTGCCGATACGGAGGCGCCAGGCGACGCGCGCCGCTGGCTGCAGCGCGACTTCTTCCCCCTGCACCTGAAACAATATAGCAAGAGCCGCCGCAAGGCCCCGATCTATTGGCCGCTCTCGACCAACTCGGGCAGCTACACGCTCTGGCTCTACTACCCGAGCCTGACCAGCCAGACGCTCTACACAGCTGTGAACGACTTCATTGAAGGGCCGAACGGGAAGCTGCAACAAGTAGGCAGGGAGCTGAACATTCTTCGCGATAAGGGCGCCGCCCGCTCGCGCGATGACGAGAAGGCCTTCGAGGCGCTTCAGGCCCTCGAGCTCGAGCTGATCGAGCTGCGCGATGCCCTGCTGCAGATCGCCCCCACTTATCGCCCGCACCACGACGACGGCGTCCAGATTGCCGCCGCACCGCTCTGGCAGCTGTTCCGCCACAAGCCCTGGCAGAAGATACTGAAGGATACCTGGGGGAAGTTGGAAAAGGGCGATTACGACTGGGCGCATCTGGCCATGACCTATTGGCCCGATCGCGTGCGCAAGAAGTGCGAGACCGACAAGTCGCTGGCCATCGCCCACGACCTCGAGCACCTCTACGTCGAACTCGAACCCAAGGCCCCGAAGACCCGCGGCCGCAAGAAGGGGAGTGACGCGTGAGCATCGCCGCCTTCATCCGCGACACCATCCTGCGCCCCCGCCTGCTCGAGGCGGGCTGCATGGTCGTCTACGACCCGGATCGTCGCTATCGGGCGATTTGCGCCGGCCTCGAAGACGACCGTGTCCGCGTGGTGGATGCCTCGGAGAGCAGCATCGAAAGCCGACAGGCGGCGATCGAAGCGCTGCGCGAGGTCGGCCGGCCGAAGAGCGGCCTCGATGCGGTTCTGATCTACGTGCCCAAGCGGCGGTCGGAGACGGAGGAGGAGCAACAGGTCGATCCATTCTCGATCTATGCCGTCAGCGGCGCCAGGTTTCCGCGGGATGACGGGGACGATTATCTGAGCCTCTGCCTGCGCGCGAAGCCCGATCATTCGACCGAGGTCCGCCGTGTTTTCGTCGGCTCGCCCTCGGGCCCTGCCTTTTCGGTCATCGATGCGATTGGCGGCGGCGCCAGCTGGCCGCAGTTGCGCGCTGCCCTGAAGGTCGAGTCCGGACGGGAAATCCTCGTCGCTCTGCTCGCGCCCAGTGCGGCGCAGGCCGACGCGCTTAAGGCTCAGGAAGGATGGGGCGATGAAGCCCGTGAGTTTCTGAGGGCGACACTAGACATGAGTGTCAAGACCAGGGGCAAGACGTGGAATGCCCTCGCCGACGAGCTTTGGCGGTTTGTACTGTTCAGCGAATTCGTGTTCGACCTGCCGGTCGCGCTGCCGGCGTCGATGAAAGACGTGCCACATGCGCCGACCCAGGCAAAACCGATCGTCGAGGATGTCTGTGATCGGCTGCGCAACAACCCAAACACATGCAATACCTACATAGAACGAGCCGAGGGGATTGAAGCAGAATTGGATCTGCCGGTTCGGTGCAGTTCGATTGAAGACCTGGGCGAGCGGGACACGTTCCCGTTTGAGGAACGAACCTTTCTTAAGGCAGCGATCAAGGGGATCGCGGCCAACGACATGGATGCCGCCCGTCGCGTGCTCGCCCGCCATAAGAATTCTGTATGGCTCGGAAAGGGCGAAAGCCAGGCTCAATGGGAGCTGGTTCGCGCCGGTCTTAGCCTCATCGAGGCCTGCGACGATCATGAGCGGCAACTGCCGGAACATGCGCGTTCTCAGGCCGATCTGCTGGAATTCTATCTGGGGAGCCTCCGGGAAGCCGATCGCCTTCAGCGCGAATTCGAGCAGGCGGTCGGGGACTTCTTGGATCCGCATGGCCTGATGCGGGAGGTGATCGATGAGGCACGAGCCCGTTATCGGCGCCTCGCCGAGAGGGTCCAGGCCGTTTTCGTCAAACACCTTGAGACGACCGGTTGGGCGCCGCCAGGACGGCTCGCCAATGCCGACGTCTTCGACCGGCTTATAGCGGATCGCCTGAAGGAAAGCGGACGACGGGTCGCTTACCTGATGATCGATGCGCTGCGTTACGAACTCGGCGTGGCGTTGGAGAAGATGCTGTCCGAAGACGGGCCGGTCGAACTGCAGGCGGCCTACGCCCAGCTCCCGACGATCACGCCGGTGGGAATGGCGAGCCTGCTGCCCGGCGCCCGGACGGAACTGACGCTCTGCCTGGAGGGGGACTCGCTGGTCCCAAAACTGGGCGGAGCGCGTGTCGCCAACGTCAGCCAACGGATGGACGTTCTGAGGAAACGGTTGGGCGACCGGTTCCAGGAGATGCCGCTCAACGATTTCGTTCGCGGCAAGCCGAAAATCTCCGAGACGGTCGACCTTCTCGTTCTGAGGTCCACCGAGATCGACAGCCAGCTGGAGAGCAACCCCGAGACTACCCTCGGCCTGATCCCTGGGACGCTGAAACTCATCCGCGTGGCGCTGCATAAGCTCCGCGGGATGGGGTTCAGGGACGCGGTCATCGTGACTGACCACGGCTTCTTCTTGAATGCTCAGGCGGAAGCGGGCGACGTGTGCATCAAACCCCAGGGCAATTGGCCGATCACCGCGCATGATCGGATGATGTTGGGTGATGGCAATGCCGACACGCACAGCACGGTCATCGGCGCGGAGAAACTAGGCGTTCGAGGTGATTTCGCGCAGGTCGCCCTGCCTCGGAGCATGGCGCCCTATCGGGCGGGGCACCTTTATTTCCACGGCGGGGCATCTCTCGCCGAAGCGATTGTACCGGTGCTGGTGGCGCGGTTGGACACCGATGAGCCCGCTGCGGTTGGTCGGGTGACGGTCGTGCTTTCTTACAAGAATGGCGCCAAGCGCATTACGACGCGGGTGCCAGTGATCGATATCCGGGTGCAGTCCGACGACATGTTCTCGCAGGATGTGAGTGTCGAAGTGCTGATCGAGGCCCAAGACGCCAAAGGCAATGTTGTGGGCGAGCCTCGCCCAGGCGGCGATGTGAATCCCGCCACCCGCACGCTCACACTCATGCCCGGTCAGAGCAAGCAGATCGCCTTGCGCATGGATCCGGACTTCGAAGGAAAGTTCACGGTCAAAGCGCTCAATCCTACGACACTGGCGAGCTTCAGCGCCCTCGCTCTCGAAACGGATTACACAGTATGAGCGAATTGGATGCACTCGATCGGCAGCTGACGTCGGCGTTCGACGGCAAGGTCGTCCGCAAGGATCTGCTGCATCGGATCAAGAAGGGCACGAACGTTCCGACATTCGTGCTGGAGTTTCTCCTCGCGCGCTTTTGCGCCAGCGACGATCCGGCCGAGATCGACGCGGGGATGGAGGCCGTTCTCGCGACGCTGCAGGACAATTATGTCCGCCCCGACGAGGCCAATGCAGCTCAATCGAAAGTCGCGACCAAAGGCAAGCACCGATTCATCGACAAGGTGCATGTCCGATTTGTCGAGAAGGAGAAGCGCCACTGGGCGTCGCTGGAGAACTTCAACTCGCAGCGTATCGCCGTCGGTGAGAAATTCTACCGCGACAACGATCGCCTGCTCGAGGGTGGGATATGGGCGGAGGTGACGCTGGCGCATAACGCGATCGAGGAAGACGACTACGCCTTCTACATCGAGGACCTGCGCGCAATTCAACTCTCGCGCTTTGACTTTGAGCAGTACGCTGATGGGCGAAAGGCGTTTTCGCGGGACGAGTGGCTCGACGCGATCATGCGGTCGGTGGGCCTGGAGCCGGCCAAGCTCTCCAAGCGGGTGAAGCTGCATTTTATCGCGCGACTGGCGCCTTTGGTTGAGCCGAATTACAACTACATCGAGCTGGGCCCGCGCGGCACAGGTAAGTCCTATTTCTTCAGTGAATTTTCGCCTTACGCCACTCTAATCTCGGGCGGTCAGGCGACCAAGGCGACACTCTTCTATAACAACGCCCGGCGAAAGGTCGGTCTCGTAGGCTATTGGGACACTGTGGCCTTCGACGAGGTGGGTGGAATCAAAGTGCGCGATCCCGACACCATCCAGATCATGAAAGATTTCATGGCCAACGGGCGCTTTTCGCGAGGGGCGGAGGTGATCGCCGACGCGAGCTTGAGCTTCGTCGGGAATATCGACCTTTCGGTCGAACAGGTTGTCAACTCGACCGAGTACGACCTTTTCCAGCCGCTACCTCCCGAGTTGGACTTGGCGGTGATGGACCGGTTCGCCGCGTATATTCCAGGCTGGGAGATGCCCAAGAACAGCAGCGAGTTTCTGACGAACCGATATGGTTTTATCACCGACTATCTGGCTGAGGCTTTCCATTACCAGTTTAAGCATACGAACCGGTATGAAGAGGTCAGTCGCCGCAT
>ERZ1645187.2275-NODE-2275-length-17083-cov-38.172481_pt1 | contig 17083 bp, 15 predicted proteins | sample MGYA00575352_ERZ1645187 | MGnify/ENA primary metagenome ERZ1645187 (study PRJEB40837, sample SAMN11349314) | freshwater sediment metagenome | isolation source: river sediment | host: Sediment | place: India: Wazaribad , New Delhi | collected 2017-02-21 ... | reverse complement strand
CCGAACACGCCGACGTTGGCGTCGAGGTCCGCGGCGATGTCCTCGGGGAAGAACCCGGTGATGAACGAGCCCTGCTTGTACAGCCAGCAGCCGGGCTCGGCGTCGAACATCGGGTTGCCTGCGGTCTGGAACGCGGTGCTGCTGATCGCCTCGCGGCCACCGAGCACGTTGCCCTCGGTGAACATCAGCTCTTCGAACTCCGCCGCGGCCTCGCGGACCAGGTCGGAGTCGAACTTCTCCTCGTTCGCCACCCAGGCGTTGTAGCCGTCGGGCCCGCCGTAGCGCATCACGAGGTCCTCGAACCAGTCGGTGGCCGGCCAGCCGGTCGCCGTCTCGGACTCGATGCCCATGCACCACGGGGTGCCGCCGTCGGCCTTGATCTGCTCGGTCAGGTCGTTGAGCTCGTCGATGGACTCAGGTGCGGCGTAGCCGGCCTCCTCCCACGCCTTCTTGGGGTAGAAGACCAGGCTCTTGACGTTCATCGAGACCAGCAGCCCGTAGAGCTGGTCGTCGATCATCCCGGCCTCCAGGGTGCCGGGGGTCATCGAGGCCTCCAGCGCGTCCATGTCGACCACGTCGTTGAGCGGGAAGCCCGCGTCGCGGCTCACGATGTCCTTGACCACACCGGGCTGCGGGATCAGTGCGATGTCGGGGGTGTCGTTGGCCTGCAGCTTGGTCATGATCAGCTGGTTGATGTTGTCGACCGACTCCCACTCGATGGTGTAGCCCTCGGCCTCCGCCTTCTCGGACAGGACAGCCTCCAGGCCCTCCTTCACGGGGGCGTCGACGCTGCTCCAGATGGTGACGGTCTTGCTGTCCTCACCCTCGTCGCCGCTGTCGCCACCGCACCCGGCGGCCGTGAGCGCCAAGGCTCCAACGGCGACTGAGGCGAGCAGCTTGTTGCGGCCTCTCGCGTGGACTCTCATGTTTTCTCCTCCGGGTGTCTCGGCGCTTGGCGCCGGGAAAATGCGGGCGTAACCTGCGACTCAGTACCTGCTGAATCCATTCAGCCCGATAGCGGCCCGCCCATTCCAGCGTGTCAAGCGTCACGGTGCGGGACGCAGCGGAGGGCTCGGGCACCAGCGAACTGCTCGCTCGAGGGACCGGAGGCCGGAGTGAAGACGAAGACAAAGCCCACACTGGGCGATGTCGCGCGCGCGGCCGGGGTCTCCCAGACCACGGCGTCCTACATCCTCAACGACCGGGCCGAGCAGATGCGGATCGCCGCAGATACCGAGGAACGGGTACGCCGCGCCGCCGCCGAGCTGAGGTACCGGCCCAACCCGAGCGCCCGGAGCCTGCGGCTGGCCTCCACCCGCACGATCGGGCTGGTCTCGGACCTAGTGGCCGGCGGGCAGTTCGCCAGCCAGATGCTGGTCGGGGCCACAACCGCGGCGCGCGAGCTCGACCACATCGTCGTCATCGGGGAGTCCCAAGGTGATCCGAAGCTGGAGCGGTTGCTGATCGAGGAGCTGCTCGACCGGCACGTCGACGGCATCGTGTGGGCCACCGTGGTGACCAGCTACGTCACGCTGCCCAAGGCGCTGCGCGGGCAGCGGGTGGTGCTGCTCAACTGCCTGGACCGCAACCAGCAGCTGCCCACCGTCGTACCGGACGAGTACGAGGGTGGTCGCACCGCCGCGCGGTTGGTGCTGGCGGGCGAGGGCCGCGGCCGGGTGCACGTCGTGGGCGAGCGGCCGACCGGGGGTGCGTTCGGGGCGTGGTTGCGAAGGGACGGGATCAGGGACGAGCTGCGCAGCGCGGGAGTCCGACCCGGCACCCCGATTCCCTGCGCCTGGGCGGTGCAACCCGCCTTCGAGGCGGTCGATGCCTTCCTGCGCGGCGGTGCCCGACCCGCGACGCTGATCTGCCTGAACGACCGGATCGCCATGGGCACCTACCAGGCGCTGGCCGAGCACGGCCTCACCGTGCCGGACGACGTCTCGGTGGTCTCCTTCGATGGCTCCGAGCTCGCCACCTGGCTGCGACCGGAAGCGACCTCGGTGGCCCTGCCCTACGCGCAGCTCGGAGCACGAGCCGTCGAGCTGCTGCTGAACCCCGAGCCCGGTGGACCTGACGTCACGAGGCTGCCGATGCCGGTCTCCACCGGCGCCTCCCTGTGGGGGGCGACCCGCGGAGGAGCCGGTGTTTGACCTCACGGAGGACTGGGTCTGGGACTTCTGGACGGTCGACGACGGTGAGCTGTTCCACCTCTTCTTCCTCAAGGCGCCGCGCGCCCTGGGCGACCCGGAGCTGCGGCACTGGCACGCGAGCGTCGGGCACGCGGTCTCACCCGACCTGCTGACCTGGGAGCGGCTGCCCGATGCGCTTGACCCGCAGCCGTCCGGCGCGTTCGACGACCTCGCCACCTGGACCGGCTGCTGCCTGCGGGACGAGCGGGCCGGGCTGTGGCGGATGTTCACCACCGGCCTGGCGGGAACCCACCGGGAGCGCCTGCAGCGGGTGGGCATGTCGACGTCGACCGACCTGGTCGAGTGGGTCCGGTCCCCGGAGGCGCTGGTGCTCGCCGACCCGAGGTGGTACGCAACCCTCGACCCCACCCTCGAAGCAGCTCCGGAGGAGCACTGGCGGGATCCCTGGGTGGTCCGCGGACCCGACGGTCTGTGGCACATGTACCTGACCTCGAAGGCGCGCGACGACGTACCGGGGGCCGGCGTGATCGGGCACGCGGTCTCGCCCGACCTGACCACCTGGACGGTGCGGCCGCCGCTGTCGGGGCCGGACCGGTTCGCGTGGCTGGAGGTGATCTCGGTGCAGCAGGTCGAGGGCCGGTGGGTGCTGATCTTCTCCTGCCTGGGCGAGCAGATGCCCGGCCACGAGCACGGCACCGGCGGCGTCTGGTCGGTGCCGGTCTCCGGGGTGGGGGAGCCGGTCGACATCGGCGCCGCGGTCCGGCTCGCCGACGAGCGGCACTACGTGGGCAAGGTCGTGCAGGACCGATCCGGGGCCTGGCAGTTCCTGGCGTTCCGCAACGCAGGCGAGGACGGTGCGTTCGTCGGCGGGGTCATCGACCCGGTGCCGGTGGGCTGGCGCCCCGACGGAAGGGGGTTGATCCTGCACTGGTGACGGCCGAGCCGACTAGCGCTACGTTGTCAGTGGTTTCACCCCCGGCGTTCTCGCCGGAGTTCACTTCACTACGGATCGTCCGGCACGTACCTGCCGGTGAAGGAGCAATTGTCATGGGACGCGTCATTTTCGAGGAAGCCCAGCGCTGGTATCCCGGGGCCGATGAGCCGGCGGTGCCGGGCATCAGCCTGGAGATCCACGACGGGGAGTTCATGGTCCTGGTCGGGCCCTCGGGCTGCGGCAAGTCGACCACCCTGCGCATGCTGGCGGGCCTGGAGGAGGTGAACTCCGGCCGGATCCTGATCGACGAGCGCGATGTCACCCACATGCCCCCCAAGGACCGCGACATCGCGATGGTCTTCCAGAACTACGCGCTGTACCCGCACATGTCGGTGCGCGACAACATGGCCTTCGCCCTGAAGATGGCCAAGATGCCGCAGAAGGAGCGCGACGAGCGCGTCGCCGAGGCGGCCCGGCTGCTGGGCCTCGAGCCGTACCTGGACCGCAAGCCCAAGGCGCTCTCGGGTGGCCAGCGGCAGCGTGTCGCGATGGGCCGGGCGATCGTCCGCAAGCCGCAGGTGTTCTGCATGGACGAGCCGCTGTCCAACCTGGACGCCAAGATGCGCGTCCAGACCCGTACCGACATCGCCAAGCTCCAGTCCGACCTCGGCGTCACCACCGTCTACGTCACCCACGACCAGGTCGAGGCCATGACGATGGGCGACCGGGTGGCCGTGATGAACTTCGGCGAGCTGCAGCAGGTCGACTCACCCCTGAACCTCTACGACAAGCCGGTCAACCTGTTCGTGGCCGGGTTCATCGGCTCCCCGCAGATGAACCTGCTCTCGGCCCAGGCCGGCGAGGGCGGACAGGCCCGGATCGGCAAGTACCTGGTCCCGGTCGACCCGACCGCGGCCCAGAAGATGCGCGGCGCCACCACCGTCGGCGTGCGGCCCGAGGCCTGGCGGATCGTCACCGCCGAGCAGGGCGGCCTGCCGGTCGACGTCACCGTGGTCGAGGAGCTCGGGGCCGACGCGTTCGTCTACGGCACCTGTGACGTGGAGGGCACCCCGGGCGCCGTGATCGTCCGGGTCAGCCAGCGCGACACGGTGCACAAGGGCGACACGATCTACGTGACCACCGACCCGCACAACGTCCACGTGTTCGATACCGAGAGCGGCGAGCGGCTCTCGGCCTGACCGGTCGGCGCCGGTGGCTCGCTGGCGTGCCCCCGGCCGGGTGAACCTGGTCGGGGAGCACACCGACTACAACGAGGGCTTCACGCTGCCCTTCGCCCTTGCGGCGTCCTGCGTGGCGGTGGTCCGGCCCGGAGGCAACGGCCTCCGGGCCCGATCCGCGCAGCAGGCCGACGAGGTGGTCGTGCCGCTGGGCGGCGCAGAGACCCCCGTGCTCGACTCTGTGCCCGAGTGGGCGCGCTACGTGTTGGGACCGCTGTGGCTGCTGCGCGAGCGCGGCGTCGCGGTGCCGCCGCTGGAGGTGTACGTCGACAGCGACGTGCCCTCGGGGGCCGGCCTGTCCTCCTCGGCCGCCCTGGTGTGCGCGGTGACCACCGCGGCCGTCGACGAGTTCGGGCTGGAGCTGGACGAGCACGAGCTGCTGGCCCTGACCAGGGCGGTGGAGAACGACGTGGTCGGGGTCCCGACCGGGGGCATGGACCAGCTTGCCTCGCTGCGTTGCCGGGAGGGCCACGTCCTGTTCTGCGACATGCGCGACCTCTCGGTCGAGCACGTGCCCTTCGACCCGGCCGCCCATGGCCTGCGGGTGCTGGTGGTCGACACCCGGGCGCCGCACCGGCACGCCGACAACGAGTACGCCGCCCGCCGGGCAGGCTGCGAGGAGGCGGCCGCGGCGCTGGGCGTGCCCAGCCTGCGCGCCGTGGCGGCCGACGACCTGCCCCGGGCGCTGGGCCTGCTGCCGGAGCCGTTGACCCGGCTGACCCGGCACGTGGTCACCGAGAACCAGCGGGTGCTCGACACCGTGGCGCTGCTGCGCGCGGACCGGGTGCGGGAGATCGGGCCGCTGCTCACTGCCTCCCACCACTCGATGCGGGACGACTTCGCCATCACCGTCCCTGAGGTGGACACCGCGGTCGAGGCGCTGCTGGCCGCGGGCGCGTACGGCGCCCGGATGACCGGGGGCGGGTTCGGCGGCTGCGTGATCGGCCTGGTCGACGAGGCCTCCGTGACCGAGGCCGAGCGCCGAGTGGACCGCGCCTTCGCGGCGGCCGGCTTCGCCGCCCCGCACTGCTTCACCGTCACCCCGTCGGTGGGCGCCCACCGGGAGCAGCCGTGAACGGGGCGCCCGAGGAGACCCTGGCCCAGCTCTCGAGCCGGGCCGTCGAGGCCCTGGGCGCGTCCGATGGCGCCGGGTTCGAGGCCCGCCTGCGCCTGGTCGCCCCCGACCTGTGGGAGGCGTTGACGGTGATCGCGCCCGCCGAGTCGGTCGACGACCTCGGCACTGCCCTGCTCGCCGACGCCCTGGCCGCGGCCCGGGACCGCCCCGCCCCGCTGCGGGTGCTCGACCGGCACCGCGAGGTCGACCCCACCTGGTTCCTGTCCGAGCAGATGATCGGCTACGTGTGCTACGCCGACCGCTTCGCCGACCGGCTCGGCGGCGTGCTCGACCGGCTGGACTACCTGGCGGAGCTCGGGGTCAGCTACCTGCACCTGATGCCGCTGCTGCGTCCCCGCGACGGCGAGAACGACGGCGGCTATGCGGTCGCCGACTACGAGCAGGTCGACCCCCGGGTCGGCACCATGGCCGACCTCGAGCGGCTGGCCACGGGCCTGCGCGAGCGCGGGATCGCCCTGTGCGTCGACCTCGTGCTCAACCACACCGCCCAGGAGCACGCCTGGGCGCGGGCCGCGGAGGCGGGCGACCCGACGTACCGCGACTACTACCGGTTCTTCGGCGACCGCACCGTCCCCGACGCCTTCGAGCGGACCCTGCCCGAGGTCTTCCCAGACATGGCGCCAGGCAGCTTCACCCACCTCGAGAGCACGGACGAGTGGGTGTGGACCACCTTCCACGAGTTCCAGTGGGACCTGGACTGGAGCAACCCGGCGGTGCTGCGGGAGATGCTCGGGGTCATCTTCCGGCTCGCCAACCGCGGCGTGGACGTGCTGCGGCTGGACGCCGCCCCGTTCCTGTGGAAGCGGCTCGGCACCAACTGCCAGAACCAGCCGGAGGCGCACCGGATCCTGCAGGTGCTGCGCGCCCTCACCCACCTGGCGGCACCGGGGGTGGTGCTCAAGGCCGAGGCCATCGTGGGTCCCGACGAGCTGCTGGGCTACCTGGGTGCGCATGCCGTGCAGCGGCCCGAGTGCCACCTGGCCTACGACAACCAGCTGATGGTGCTGCTCTGGTCCACCATGGCCACCCGCGACGCCCGGCTGGCCTCGCACGTGCTGCGGCGCCGGCCCGCGCTCCCGGCTGGCACCGGCTGGGTGAGCTACGTGCGCTGTCACGACGACATCGGCTGGGCGATCGGCGACGACGATGCCCGCGCGCTCGGGCTGGACCCGTTCGCGCACCGCAGGTTCCTCGCGGACTTCTACGCCGGTCGGTTCCCCGGCTCGTTCGCCGAGGGCGTGGACTTCCAGGCCAACCCGGAGACCGGCGACATCCGCACCTGCGGGGCGACCGCGGCGCTGACCGGACTGCAGCGGAGCCTCGTCAACCTGGAGCGTGGCGGTGAGGGTGGCGTCGAGGTTGGTGATAGGGCCGAGCAGGGGGGCGTCGAGGGCGCGCTGCGCCGGATCGAGCTGTTGTACTCGGTGGTCTACGCCCACGGTGGGATCCCCCTGATCTGGTCCGGCGACGAGCTCGCCCAGGGCAACGACCACCTCTGGGACCTCGACCCGCGGCACAGTGACGACAACCGCTGGATCCACCGCCCGCGCCTGGACTGGGAGGCCGCGGAGCGTCGCCACGACGTCTCGACCCCCCAGGGGTGCATCTTCACGGCGCTGCAGGCGCTGGCCGACGCCCGCCGGTCGACCCAGTCGCTGCGCTCGGACGCGGTCACCACCGTGCTGGACCTCGACTTCGCGGCGCCCAGCGTGCTGGCCTTCGCCCGCCGCCATCCGCGCGCGGCGCCGGTGGTGGTCGTGGCGAACTTCGGCGACCACCCGGTCGACCTGGACCTCGAGGTGCTCTGGCGGGGCGGAACCACGCCGGCGGCCCCCCGGCTGGCCGGGGAGGCTCGGGTGGAGCAGGACCGGCTCCACCTGCCCGCCTGGGGCTACGGCTGGTTCGGCGGCGATGTCCAGTGAGCCAGTGATGCGCACCTTCCTTGGCCTGGATCGGTGGGACCGCCGCCGCACCACGCTGGCCGACGACCCCACCAGCGTCAGCCTGAGACGGATCCGGACCGCGCTGGTCGGACTGATCCTGGTGATCGGCCTCGGCACGGTCGGGTACCTGGTGCTGCCGGTGACCTCTGATGGTTCGCGGTTCACCCTGCTCGACGCGCTGTACCAGACCGTCACGACGGTGGCGACGGTCGGGTTCCGCGAGGTGCACCCGTTCAACGACCTCGGCGAGGTCTTCACGATCGCGCTGGTGATCCTCGGTGCGGGCACGGTGCTGTACAACCTGGGCCTGCTGGTCGAAGCGGTGACCGAGGGCAATCTGCGCCAACACCTGGAGAGGCGACGCATGGACCGTCAGATCGAAGAAATGACCGGCCACGTCATCATCTGCGGCTTCGGCAGGGTCGGCAAAGCGGCCGCCGAGCACCTGGTGGCCACCGGCAACCAGGTCGTGGTGATCGATCGAGACATCGCCCGACTGGCCGACCATCCCGGCATCCCGCACCTGATCGGCGAGGCGACTGGCGATGCGATCCTGCGGGCCGCGGGGATTGCCCGGGCCCGGGCCCTGGTCGCTTCCTTGGACAGCGATGCCGAGACGGTGTATCTGGTGCTGTCTGCTCGGGCGCTGGCCCCGGGCCTGGTGATTGTGGCGCGGGCCCGGACCGCGGGCTCCAAGACGAAGCTGGTCCTGGCCGGGGCAACCCGCGCTGTCAACCCGCAGATGATCGGAGGCCGACGGCTGGCGGCGTTCGCCTTGCACCCCGACGTGGCGGAGTTTCTCGACGTGGTGGTCCATGACGAGGAGCTCGACTTCAGGATCGAGCAGATCCGGGTATCGGCGGGCTCGCCCCTGGCAGGGCGGACCATCGCCGACATCGATCAGCACGCACCCGACGTCCAAGTCCTGGCGATGCGCAGGTCGGGCACGAAGACTTTCAGCTTCAGGCCGCGGGGTAGCGACGAGGTAGTGGTCAACTGCGTGCTGATCGGCTTCGGGACGATGGAGAGCATCGAGGCCCTGCGCACCCTGGCCCAGGGATAGCGCCTGCATCGCGCGGAGCACCGGCTGACGGGATCTGGGTAGGCTCGCAGTCATGAGTGAGCACGATCCCGGCCTGCTGCGGGTCTCCGACGCCGACCGGCACCAGGTCGCCGAGTTGCTGCGCGATGCGGCGGCCGAGGGACGCCTGGATCTGGACGAGCTCGACGAGCGGCTCACCGCGGCGTACGGCGCCAAGGTGGTGGCCGACCTGGTCCCGCTGACCGTGGACCTCCCTCTGCCGGACAACCTGCCGGCTCAGCTGCGCAGCAACCCTCCGATGCCGATCCCCAACCTGACGCCGGCCCAGTCCTCGGGGGTGCCGATCGCGCGCTACTCCACCTCCATCGCGGTGATGAGCGGAGTGGAGCGCCGCGGCGCGTGGGAGGTCGCCGAGACCCACAACGTGTTCGCCCTGATGGGCGGGGTCGACCTGGACCTGCGCGAGGCCCGGTTCACCAGTCGCGAGACCGTGATCAACGCCAGCACGATCTGGGGCGGGGTGGACATCTACGTCAACGCCTACACCCGCGTGATCATGGACGGCTTCGGGATCATGGGCGCCTTCGAGCAGGGCCGGGACAAGGTGCCGGCCGAGCTCAGCGCCGACTCGCCCGTGGTGCGGGTCAAGGGCTTCGCGTTGATGGGCGCGGTGTGTGTGACCCGCAAGCAGATGCCGGGCGAGCCCGGCACGGTGCTGCGCAGAATCACCGGCCACTGACGCGCAACGCCGAAACGCGGGGAGCCCGCGGGCGCCACGGGATGCGAGACTGCTGTGGTGCGCCCTTCCGAGAAGACCGGTTCGGTCCGGCCGGCCCCGGCGGTCGAGCCGACCGAGCCCGGCCGCAACCGGGTCGTCGACCTGGTGCGGGTGCTGGCGCTGACGGTGGTGGTCTTCGGGCACTGGGCGATGCAGGGCATCTACGTCGACGGTGACGGAGAGCTCAGGCGCCGGGGCATCCTGCAGTTGGCCGAGTGGGCGCATCCGCTCACCTGGGCGCTGCAGGTGATGCCGCTCTTCTTCCTGGTCGGCGGGTTCGTGAACGTCCTGTCCTACCGACACGCCCGCGCGCGCGGCGCCAGCTACGGCGGCTGGCTGGCCGCTCGCAGCACCCGCCTGGTCCTGCCGCTCCTGCCGCTGCTGGCGTTCTGGAGCCTCGCGACCCCGGGCGCGGCCTGGCTGGGCCTGGGCGAGGACTGGGTCAAGGTCGCGTCCCAGGCCTCGTTGGTGCCCACCTGGTTCCTGGCCGTGTACATCGTGGTGGTCGCCCTGGTGCCGCTGAGCCTGGCGCTGTGGGAGCGGCTGGGGTTGTGGTCGGTGCTGCTCGGCACGGTGCTGGCCGGGCTGATCGACCTGGTCAGCCTGCGGCTGGACGGCCGGGTGGGGCTCGGGGTCGGCGCTCTCAACCTGGTGGTGCTGTGGGTGACCGTGCACCAGGTCGGCTACGCCTGGCAGGCCGGCGCGCTCAAGCCCCTGGGCCGGCGCCTGATGCTGCTGGTCGGGGGGCTGGGCGGCGCGCTGCTGCTGGTCTGGATCGGCCCGTACGCCGTCTCGATGGTCGGGGTGAAGGGGTTCGGCGTCGACAACGCCGTGCCGCCGCGGGCGACGCTGCTGCTGGTCGGCCTGGCGCAGTGCGGCCTGGTGCTGCTGGTCGATCCGGCGCTGGCCAAGGTGGCGGCTCGCGACCGGGTCTGGGGGGTGACCGCGCAGATCGGCTCCCGCATGATGACGATCTACCTGTGGCACCTGACCGCGTTCGGCATCCTCGCCGGGGTCAGCGTGCTGGCCGGCGGCGTCGGCCTGGAGGCCGTGCCCAACACCGCCGACTGGTGGTGGGGCCGACCGCTCTGGTTCCTGCTGCTGGCCGCCACCACCGTGGTGCTGGTGATGATCTTCGGGCGGTTCGAGGCCGCCGGGCAGATCCCCGCGCGGGCCGGGGTCGGCCCCTGGCTGCCCCTGGCCGAGGTGCTGGCGACCTGCGTCTTCATCGGCCTGCTGGCCGGGCTCGGGCTGGTGATCGAGGATGGCGGCGGCGTGCGCTGGTGGCTGCCGCTGCTAGCCCTGGTGGTGCTCGGCGGGCTCACCCAGGCGCTGGGACCTCACTCGGCTCGGTCGGCGGTGCGGCGTACCGCCTCCACGAACGTGGGGTAGAGGGCGGAGGGCATGTCGTGCCCCATGCCGTCGATCAGCAGCAGCTCGGACCCGACGACAGCCGAGGACGTCGCCCGCCCGCCGGAGACGTGGACCATCCGGTCGCTGAGGCCGTGGATCACCGTGGTGGGCACGCGCAGCGAACGCAGCCGCTGGGTGCGGTCGGGCTGGGTGAGCACCGCCATCATGTGCCGCAGCACGCCGCGGGCGTCGAAGCCCCGGTCGTAGGTCTCACCGGCCCGCGTGGCCAGCTCCTCGTGGTCGGCCGGGTAGCCGGGCGAGCCGATCATCCGCCACATCGCGGCGCTGGCCTCCACGTAGGCGGCCCGGCCGGGGGAGCGCGGGGCGATCAACGCCGGCAGCAGCTTGGGGCTCTGCCACCCCACCGAGCGTCGGCCGGTGGTCGACATGATGCTGGTCAGGGAGAGCACCCGCTTGGGCTGCTCCACCGCCATGGTCTGCGCGATCATGCCGCCCATCGAGACCCCCACCACGTGGGCGGCGTCCAGGCCCAGGTGGTCCAGCAACCCGAACGCATCAGAGGCCAGGTCGCCGATCGAGTACGGCGCCCGCACCCGGCGCCCGGCGAAGGCGCGCAGCAGCATGCTGCGGGTCACCTTGGCCTTGAGGTGGGTGGAGCGGCCGGTGTCGCGGTTGTCGTAGCGAATGGCGAAGAACCCGGCCCGCGCGAACTGCTCGCACAGGTCGGTGTCCCACCAGTTCATGGGCCCGCCCAGCCCCATCACCAGCAGCAGCGGGTCGTCGTCGGGTGAGCCGAAGGTCTGGTAGCACACGTCAACGCCGGGCGTGACGGGGGCGATGAGCTCATCTGAGACCGCGACCGGTGCGGCGGCGGGTTTGCGTGACGCCATGGGGTCAGTCAACACGATCAGGGCCGCGAGGCATACGAGCCCGGGCAAGGGCTCGGCATACGCGTCGGGTGGCAAATGGCTGCCAAACACTGGACTTGGTTCTACTCTGGCGGATGTGACCCCGCCCACACTCGCGCCGTTCCTGAAGCCGGACGGCCTGGAGATGCTGCACCCCGGTGCGGCGCTGCGCGAGGCGAGCGTGCTCACCGAGGCGGGGCGCTACGTGCTCCACCGGGCCGAGCGGAGCCTGCGGGTGCGCTCGCCGTACGCCGGCGCCGCGCCGAACCGGGCCGTGCAGCCGGTGGTCCTGGTGCCGGGGTTCCTCGCCGGTGACGCCTCCCTGGCGGTGATGGCGCACGCGCTGCGGGTGGACGGGATCCGTACCTATCGCTCCCACATCCACGCCAACATCGGGTGCACCCTGACCGCGGCCAACCAGCTCGAGGCCCGGGTCGAGTCGATCGTGGCCAGGCGCGGCACCACGGTGCGCATCGTCGGGCACAGCCTGGGCGGCATGCTGGCCCGCACGGTCGCGGCCCGGCGCCCGGACCTCGTCTCGGGGATCGTCACGCTGGGCAGCCCGATGCTCGGTCCCGGCGCGCACCACCCCTCGATCTCGGCGGCCGTAGAGGTGCTGGTGCGGCTGAGCCGGGCCGGGATGCGTGGCCTGATGGCCGAGGACTGCATCGCCGGGGAGTGCGCGCGTCAGGCGTTCGAGGCGTGCCGGGCCCCCCTGGACGAGGGGGTCGAGTTCACCGCCATCTACTCACCGCGCGACGGCGTGGTGGACCACCGGGCCTGCATCGACCCGCAGGCGCGCGCCGTGGAGGTGCGGGCCTCGCACATCGGCATGGCCATCGACCCGCGGGTGATCGCGCGGGTCAGGGAGGCGCTGTCGCTGGACTGGGCCGGATCGGCCCACGGCTCACTGGCCGAAGTCGATAGCGGAGAAATCGCGTAGCCGCCCGAGCTGGTGCTCGGAGACGATGCTGCGGATCGTGCCGCTGCGCGCCCGCATCACCAGCGAGTGGGTGGTGGCCGCGCCGTTGGAGCGGTAGCGCACGCCCTTCATCAGCTCGCCGTCGGTGATCCCGGTGGCGACGAAGAAGCAGTCGTCGCCGGTGACCAGTTCGTGGGTGGTCAGGATGTGGTCGGGGTCCAGGTTGTGGCCGGCGCCCAGCGCCTTGTCCCGCTCGGCGTCGTCCGTGGGCCACAGCCGGCCCTGGATGATGCCGCCCATCGCCTTCATCGCGCAGGCCGCGATGATGCCCTCGGGGGTGCCGCCGATGCCGAGCAGCAGGTCGATGCCGGTATCGGGGCGGGCCGCCATGATCGCGCCGGCCACGTCGCCGTCGACGATGAACTTGATCCGCGCGCCGGTGGCCCGGATCTCCTCGGCCAGGGCCTCGTGGCGGGGGCGGTCCAGCAGCACCACGGTCACGTCCGCGGGAGTCGACCCCTTGGCCTTGGCGACCAGGCGGATGTTCTCGGCGACCGGGAGCCGGATGTCGACGACGTCGGCGGCCTCGGGGCCGGTGACCAGCTTCTCCATGTAGAAGACGGCCGAGGGGTCGAACATCGCGCCCCGGGGTGCCACCGCCAGCACCGCGATCGCGTTGTTCATGCCCTTCGCGGTCAGGGTGGTGCCGTCGATCGGGTCGACCGCGACGTCGCACTCGGGGCCGGTGCCGTCCCCGACCTGCTCGCCGTTGTAGAGCATCGGGGCGTTGTCCTTCTCGCCCTCACCGATCACGACCGTGCCGTTCATCGGGATGGAGGAGATCAGCACCCGCATCGCGTTGACCGCGACCTCGTCGGCGCCGTTCTTGTCACCGCGGCCGACCCAGCGGCCCGCGGCCATGGCGGCCGCCTCGGTGACCCGAACGAGGTCCAGGGCCAGGTTGTGATCTGGCAGAACGGTGGTGTCGACGTGCAGATCCACGGGCGTCATATCCGCATGCTACTGCTCCGTCACCTTGCCTGGTCGGGCCGCGAGGGCGTCATGCCGCGTCGCTCTCGTCACGTTGGCCGACCAGGGTGCATGCTGGTGGCCAGGACTGCACGGCGCCTGCCGAAGGAGACGCGATGACCGACCCGGAGAGCCCTGCGCGGCTGGGACTGTTGCACGGGGTGGTGGACGGGGTGATCGACCGGACCCGGACGCTCACCGATCTGGTCGCCTCGACCAGCAGTGGAGTGCTCGGCCGGGCTCCGGAGCCCGTGCCGCAGGCCGTGCGGCTGATGTTCGACTCGCTGCGCCAGCTGGCCGAGCAGGCGCCGCCGGTGACCGCCGAGATCGGCATCCTGATGGACGCGCTGCGGGCGCAGCGGTTGAGCATCGAGGCGCTGCAGGTGCAGCTCACCGCCCTGGACCGGCAGCTGGAGGTGCTCGAGAAGGCGATGGGGCCGGTCGAGGCGTGGAACCGCAGCTGGGACAAGCTGCGCAACTCGCTCACCGCCTCCCTCGAACAGCTGGGGCAGCTCGGCCTGCCCAAGGAGTGACGCCGGGGGCCAGCCGTCGGGCGGATGAGTCCGCGGGGCACCCCGCGCGGCTCGGCGCCGGGTCGCGGCTGAGAGGATGCCCCGCGTGAGCGGCAACCCCTCCAGCGGCAGATCCGCGCGCTACCAGACCTCGATGGGCGCCATGGTCGGCGCGATGATCGTGCTGGTGGGCGCGGTGTTGGCGTTCGTGCTGTTCCGCGAGCTGTTCCGGGAGAACGTCGAGACGACCCCCGAGGCCGTGGACTGGGAGTCGGCCGTGATCGGCGCCCAGGACAGCGGGCTGTCGCCGGTGCACCCGCCCGCGCTGCCGGTGGGCTGGATCGCGACGAGCGTGGTGCTCACCTCTGAGGAGCGGCCGGCCTGGGGGATGGGGATGCTGACCGAGGACGGGCGGTTCGTCGGGCTGCGGCAGGAGGACGACTCGCTGTCGCGACTGCTGGAGACCTTCGTCGACGAGGACGCCGAGGAGGGCGAGCCGGTCGAGGTCGGCGGTGACCTGGGCGGCACCTGGGCGACGTACTCCGACGAGGGCGGCGACCTGGCGCTGGCGCTGGAGCGGGACGAGGACGTGGTGCTGGTCTACGGCTCGGCGGACCAGGCCGACCTGGTGGCGTTCGCCTCGCTGCTCACCGAGGAGCCGTTCCAGCGGTAGCCCAGTGGCCACAAGGGGCTGCGCCTCACTCGTCGTCGACCGCGATCGCCTGCTCCAACCGGGTGCGCGCGCCGTTCAGCCACTGCTGGCAGGCGGTCGCCAGCGCCTCGCCGCGCTCCCACAGAGCCAGCGACTCCTCCAACGTGACCCCGCCCTGCTCGAGGGTGCGGACCACCTCGATGAGCTCCTCGCGGGCCTGCTCGTAGCTCAACTGCTGGGGCTCAGTCATCCGGCTCTCCTGAGGTTGCTGCGGTGGTCTTGGTCTTGGTCTTGGTCCCTGTGGTGGTCGCGGGGGAGACCGAGGTCGTGGTGGCGTCGATCCGGCCGTCGGCCAGGCGGATCTGCACCGCCCCACCCGCCCGTACGCCGGCCACGGAGTTGAGCACTCGCCCCTCGGCGTCCTGCACCACGGCGTACCCGCGCTGCAGGGTGGCCAGCGGCGACAGGGCTCGCGCCCGGGCCCGGCGGTGGTCGATGTCGTCGGCGGCGCGGTCCAGCTGGTGGCCCAGGCAGCGTCGGGCCCGCTCCCGCAGGCCGTGCACCTCCTCGACGCGCGTCTGGAGCAGGCTGCGAGGGTCGGCCAGCGCCGGCCGGGACCGGAGCGCGTCCAGGCCGGCCTGCTCCCGGTCGACCAGGCCGGTCAGCAGGGCGCGGATCCGCTCCCGGGCCCAGGTGACGCCGTGCAGCTCCTCGGCCATGTCGGGCACGATCAGCCCGGCTGCGTCGGTGGGCGTGGAGGCGCGCACGTCGGCGACCAGGTCCAGCAGCGGCTGGTCCGGCTCGTGACCGATCGCCGAGACCACCGGGGTGCGCATCCGGTGCACCGCGCGCAGCAGCGCCTCGTCGCTGAACGGGAGCAGGTCCTCCACCGAGCCGCCGCCGCGGGCGACCACGATGACGTCCACGTCCGGGTGCCGCTCGAGCCGGTCCAGGGCCTCCATCACCTCGGTGGCCGAACGTGGGCCCTGCATGGCGGCGTACACCACCTCGAAGCGGACCGCGGGCCAGCGGCGGCGCGCGTTCTCCACCACGTCGCGCTCGGCGGCGGAGTTGGGTGCGGTGACCAGGCCCACCACCTGCGGCAGGAAGGGCAGCGAGCGCTTCAGCTCTGGGGCGAACAGCCCCTCGGCTGCCAGGACCTGGCGGCGTCGCTCCAGCCGGGCCAGCAGCTCCCCGAGGCCGACCATCCGGATCTCGCGCACGTTCAGCGAGAGCGAGCCGCGGTTGGCGTAGTAGCTCGGCTTGCCGTGCACCACGACGCTGGCGCCCTCGACCAGTGGGGGGTTGAGGCTGTCGAACAGGGTGCGCGAGCAGGTCAGGGGCACCGAGATGTCGGCCACCGAGTCGCGCAGCGTCATGAACACCGTCTGGACCCCGGGTCGCCGGTTGACCTGGGCCACCTGGCCCTCGACCCAGACCGCGCCGAGCTGGTCGATCCAGCCGGCGATCGCGTTCGCGATCTGCCGCACCGGCGCCGGCTGTTCGGGGGAGGTCTTCAGGCCCACGGCCGTGAGCCTAGGCCACGGCACCGACGCTGCCGGTGCTCGCGGAATCACCGTGCCCTCGGTTCGCCCGTAAACTCGAGCGCATGACCAATGACCTGGGGATCCCGCCCATCCTCACGCCCGCGGAGGCCGAGAAGGCCGTGCTGTTGGCCGCGCCGCGCGGGTACTGCGCCGGGGTCGACCGGGCCGTCATCACCGTCGAGAAGGCCCTGGACCTGTACGGCGCCCCGGTCTACGTGCGCAAGCAGATCGTCCACAACAAGCACGTGGTGGCCAACCTGGAGTCGCGGGGCGCGGTCTTCGTCGAGGAGCTCACCGAGGTGCCCGAGGGCGCGACCGTGGTCTTCTCCGCGCACGGGGTCTCCCCGCAGGTGCACGCCGAGGCCGAGCAGCGGGGGCTGAAGACCATCGACGCCACCTGCCCGCTGGTGACGAAGGTGCACCACGAGGCCAAGCGCTTCGCCGCCGACGACTACGACATCCTGCTGATCGGGCACGAGGGCCACGAGGAGGTCGAGGGCACCGCGGGCGAGGCGCCGGAGCACATCCAGCTCGTGCAGTCGCCCGAGGACGTGGCCAGCATCGTGGTCCGCGACCCGGCGAAGGTGGCCTGGCTCTCCCAGACCACCCTGTCGGTCGACGAGACGCTGGAGACGGTGGCCGCGATCCGCGAGCGGTTCCCGCTGCTGCTGGACCCGCCCTCGGACGACATCTGCTACGCCACCCAGAACCGGCAGCTCGCGGTCAAGGAGATCGCGGTGGCCGCCGACCTGGTGATCGTGGTCGGCTCCGGCAACTCCTCGAACTCGGTGCGGCTGGTCGAGGTGGCGCTGGAGGCCGGCGCCCGGGCGGCGCACCGGGTCGACGACGCCTCCGAGATCGACGAGTCGTGGCTCGACGGGGTCGCCACCGTGTCGGTCACCTCGGGCGCCTCGGT
>ERZ1645187.2274-NODE-2274-length-17086-cov-8.418413_pt1 | contig 17086 bp, 15 predicted proteins | sample MGYA00575352_ERZ1645187 | MGnify/ENA primary metagenome ERZ1645187 (study PRJEB40837, sample SAMN11349314) | freshwater sediment metagenome | isolation source: river sediment | host: Sediment | place: India: Wazaribad , New Delhi | collected 2017-02-21 ... | reverse complement strand
CGGTGAACCAGATGTTCGCCGAGTTCGCCCTCGTCTATCACAACCAGTACCAGAAGGCTTTTGCCGACAAGGAAAAGCTCATGTACGCCAAGCGCCTGTGGCTCTCGCACCTGGCGAGTTACTCGCCGGAGCAGATCCTCGGTGCGGCGCGGCGCGCCACGCACGAATCCGAGTACCTGCCGACTGTGCGCGGTGTGCTCAAGTACCTGGAAAGCAGCAGCGGGCTGCCCGATGCGCGCGAGGCCTACCGCGAGGCTTGCCTCGCGCCGTCACCGAAAGTCGAGCAGGGCTGGTCGCATCCCGCAGTGTACCTGGCGGGGCTCGCCAGCGACTGGTTCTTTCTCGCCAGCCAGCCAGAGAAAACCGCCTTTCCCGTGTATGAAAAACACTATCGCGAATTATGCGAACGCGTCGCGCGCGGCGAGAGCCTGCAGATTCCCGCCGTGCCGGCCCTGCCGGAGAGCCTGCATCGGCCGATGACGGCCGAGGAGCGTCATGCCGCGATGCTGGAACTGCGCAAGAATGCCGGTTTATGAGCCGGATTTTTGCAAAACTATAAGCACCTTCACCGAGGAGATCGCCATGAAGAAAACCGTTTGTGTACTGGCAGCAGCACTGGCTGCTACCGTGCTGGCCGGCTGTGAAGTTACCGGTCCGCATGTCAGGCTCAAGCCGCCGATCACCGTCGAGGGTGACCACGACCACCACAGGGATCGCGAGCGGCATGAGCGCGGGGAGCATGACCACGATAATGATGGCGATTTCTGCCCGCCGGGCCAGGCCAAGAAGGGACGTTGCTGATGAGAAACCTGATCCTTGCTGCGCTGTTGCTGTTCACGCTGACCGCCTGCGGCTCGAAGCTGACGCAGGAAAACGTCAACCAGATCAGGAATGGCATGTCCTATGCCGAGGTGGTCAAGCTGCTCGGCGAGCCGGTGTCCTCGCAAGGTGGCAGCGCATTCGGCATCAGCACCAGCACGTCGGTCTGGCGCGATGATGAACACCAGGTCACGGTGGTGTTTCTCAACGAGAAGGTGGTCAGCAAGGTGTTTGGCAAGGCGCAGCCCGCCCAGCCTGCCCCGGCGAAGTGAGGCCGGGTGCCCACACATTCCGCCTAGGTTGATCTGCGTCTGTCAGCCCGCCAGTGCGCTGGCTATGATTCCGGTCATTGTGTTGTAGCCGGAGTTTTCCTGTGTCCCAGCCTGAAACCGTCCAAGTCGATTTCCTGGTCGTCGGCAGTGGTGCCGGTGCGCTCACGGCCGCGATCCGCGCGCACGACCTCGGGCTGGACACGCTGGTGGTGGAGAAGAGCGGCTTCTATGGCGGCACATCGGCCATGTCCGGTGGCAGCATCTGGATCCCGAACAATCACCAGATGGCGAAGCACGGCATCAGCGACAGCGAAGAGGAAGCACTCACTTACCTGCAACATATCACCCATGGTGAAGTGGATGAGGCGCGCCAGCGACAATTTGTGCGCAAGGGAGCGGAGATGCTCCGCTACCTGGAGGAGCGCGGCGACCTCGTCTGCGATGCTGTGCCGATGTACAGCGACTACTATCCCGACGCACCCGGCGCCAAGCCCGGTGCCCGCACGCTGGAGGCACGCCGCTTCGACATCCTGAAGCTCGGGCGGGACATGTTCACGCTGCGCCCGCCACACCCGGCCTGCGTCACCTTCGGCGTCATCTTCTCGACGGCGCATGACGCTTACTACAGTGTGCGCGGCCACTGGCGCATGTACACCAGTGTCTTGCGCGAGTTGTCCCTCTACCTGCTGACGTTGCCTTTGCGGCTGTTGTCGCTGCGCAGCACCCGCGTCACGCTCGGCAATGCGCTGGTGGCGCCCTTGCGGCTGGCACTGAAAAAGCGCGACGTGCCGTTGTGGCTCAACAGCCCGGCTAAGTCACTGCTGGTTGAAGGCGGGCGCGTGGCCGGGGCCATCATCGAGCGCAACGGCCAGCGGATCACCGTGCGCGCCAGCAAAGGGGTGCTGCTGGCCACGGGCGGTTTCGAGCACGACCCCGTGCTGCGCCAGCGTCACCTGCCGCAGCCGACCCACACAGACTGGTCGGCTGCCAACAAGCACAACACCGGCGACGCGCTGGCGATGGCGCAGCCGTTGCAGCCGGCGCTCGCCTTGATGGATGAAGCCTGGTGGACGCCGGCCACCCGTGTGCCCGGTTCGGCGCCCGCGCATGCGATGGTGTTCGAGAAATGCATGCCGTACAGCCTGTTCGTCAACAGCCGCGGCGAGCGCTTCGTCAACGAGGCTGCACCCTATATCGATGTGGTCAACGCGATGTACGCCAACCACCAGCCCGGCCAGCGCGAAGCGGTGCCATGCTGGATGATCCTGGATGCGCGCTACCGCAAGAACACGGTGATCAGCGGCGCGGTGTACCCGGCCACGATGATGCCGGATGCACTGGTGCCGCAGCATTACTGGAACCGGTTCATCTACAAGGCCGACACGCTGCCGGACCTCGCCCACCGCATCGGCGTCGATGCGCAGAAGTTGCAGGCAACGGTCAAGCGCTTCAACCGTTTCGCCCAGACCGGCATCGACGAGGATTTCGGGCGCGGCAGCAACCTGTCTGACCAGTACTATTCCTGCCCGGTCAGCCGGCCGAACCCGAATGTCGGTGCGCTCGAGCGGGCGCCGTTCTATGCCGTGCGGGTCATTGCCGGCGATATCGGCACCAAGGGCGGCTTGCTGACCAATGCCGCTGCACAAGTGCTGCGCGAGGACGGCTCGGTGATTCCCGGCCTGTTTGCCTGCGGCAACTGCTCCGCTGCCGTGATGGGTCGCTCCTACGCCGGTGCCGGCTCCACGCTCGGGCCGGCCATGGTGTTCGGCTTTGTCGCAGCGGAAACCGCAGCCGGCTTGTAATCCTGTCGGGCACCACCACTCTATTCGGGTACCCGCTGCTGTCACGGTGCCTTGCATGGCCATTACCCGCGAACCCATTCCCTACGCCGACCGATGCGCTGCCGGCCGCACCCTGGCCAGTGCACTGGCCACTTACCGTGACACGCCCGGCCTGCTCGTGCTGGCATTGCCGCGCGGTGGCGTGCCGGCGGCGGATATCGACACGGTGTTGCAACGCGAGCGTGCCGAGTTGATGCGCCGCGAGCAGGCGTACCGCGGCAATCGCCCGCCGCTGCAGCTGGCAGGGCGGACGGTGTTGCTGGTCGATGACGGCCTCGCTACCGGCGCGACGATGGAAGTGGCCGTGCAGGTCCTGCGCGCAATGTCGCCGGCAAAGCTGGTGGTGGCGGTGCCAGTCGCGGCGCCGGATGCCGCGGCGCGGCTGCGCGGGCTGGTGGATGACGTCATCTGTCCGCTGCTTCCGGAACACTTTCGCGCGGTCGGGTTGTGGTACCGGGATTTCAGCCAGACCACGGATGACGAGGTGCTCACGCTGCTCGGCGCGCACTGAGTAACCGGATCGCGCCGGCAGTCGCTGGCGCCGTGGCTTGCACCCGGTGTTGGGGTTAACATGCCCCACGACTCAGCCAGGGCAGGATCCCGCCATGTATACGCGCCGTTTTTCCACTTCGTTCTTGTTGTCTGCCGCAATGCTGCTGCCAGCTGGTACTGCTGTCGCGGCGGCACCCGGCGCCCTGGACCCGTCCTTCGGCAGCAGTGGCCGGGTCACGGCCAGCTTGCCGTCGGATGTGTTCTCGGTCGGTACTGATGTGTTGCAGCAAGTGGATGGCAAGCTGGTGCTCGGCGGCTATCGCAGTGATGGCAGTGCCACCGACATGGGGATCGCCCGCTTCAACAGCGACGGTTCGCTCGATACTTCCTTCAGCGATGATGGCTTGTTCGCAGTGACATTCAGCGGCGGTTCGTCGCGCGTGCAGGCAATGGCCATGTCCGGCAACAAGATCGTCGCCGCCGGCTGGGCCAGCAACGGCAGCAACAGCGATTTTGCCGTGCGGCGCCTCTCTGGCAGCGGCAACAATGACAGCACTTTCGGCAGCGGCGGTGTTGTGACCACAGCGATCGGCGTTGGCAATGATGCGGCGTACGACGTGATCGTGCGCAGCGATGGCCGGCTGGTCGCCGCCGGCTATACCGATACCGCAGGCGCCAACGAGGAGGATTTCGCCCTGGTCGGCTACACCGCCAGCGGTGCACTGGACAACAGTTTTGGCAGCGGTGGCAAGGTGCAGACCAACCTCGGCGGCAGTGATGTGGCCTATGCCATGCTGCAACAGCCTGACGGCAACATCGTGGTCGCCGGATACAGCGCTTACCTGAACAACAGCGCGGTGGTTGCCGACTTCGCCCTGGTCCGTTACAGCAGCAAGGGCGTGCTGGATAACAGCTTCAGCCAGGATGGCCGCGTGACCACCGCTTTCGGCAATGCCTACAGCGTGGCACGTGGGCTGGCGCGCCAGCGTGACGGCAAGCTGGTGGCCGTGGGCTGCGCCCAGTCCGGTGGCCAGCAGAACCTCGCGCTGGTGCGCTACACCAGCAGCGGCACACTGGACAGCAGCTTCGGCAATGGCGGCAAGGTACTGACATCCGTCAGCAGCGGCGATGATTGTGGCTACTCCGTGATCCAGCAATTCGATGGCAAGCTGTTGGTGGCCGGTTATGCCGCCAATGGTGGCAATGGCGACGATTTCATGCTGGTGCGCTACCTGCCTGATGGCACGCTGGATACCGCCTTTGGCAGCAGTGGTGTGGTGACGACAGCAGTCACTGGCGGCAGCACGCCCGACCGCGCCTATGCCGCGATCGAGCAGGCCGATGGCCAGGTGGTGGCAGCCGGTGTGTCCGGCAACAAGCTCGCCCTGGCGCGTTACCTGTTCGATGACGATGATAATGACGGGGTGACGGACGCTCTCGACAACTGCCAGTTTGTCAGTAACCCCGGCCAGGCCAATAACGATGACGACCCGCTCGGCAATGCCTGTGATGATGACGATGACAATGACGGCGTGCCGGACGACGAAGACGCTTTCCCGCTCGACCCGACCGAGTCGGTCGATACCGACGGCGATGGCATCGGCAACAATGCCGACCCGGATGACGACAATGACGGCGTACTGGACGGCGATGACCCGTTCCCGCTCGATGCCTTCCTGCTGAACCGCGTGACCGGTGACAGCAATGGCGATGCCGCCGGTTACAGCGTCGCATTGGTGGGTGATGTCGATGGCGATGGCCACGCCGACATCCTCGTCGGTGCGCCAAGGAACGATGTGCTGCTGCCCGGCGGGTCGAAGCCGGCAGCCGATGTCGGCAGTGCGTGGCTCAGCTCGGGACAGACGCTGGCTATCCTGGCTACCTTCAATGGTGCCGCCAAGGGTGACCAGTTCGGCAGCGCCGTGGCGGCTGTGGGCGATGTCGACAATGACGGCACGCCGGATTTCGCCATCGGCGCGCCGAAAGCCGACGAGTTGGACCCGGTGACGGGTAAGGTCCTTGTCAAGGATCGCGGTGCAGTCACGGTGTACTCCGGCGCTACGCGCGCCGCCCTCTACACGGTGAGCGGTGAGGCCGCAGGCGACAATTTCGGCGCGGCCATCTCCGGGGCCGGCGACCTCGACGGCGACAGCCGCGCTGACCTGCTGGTCGGCGCCCCGCTGCGTGACGGCACCGACCCGCTGACCCTGAAGCCGTTGAAAGATGCCGGCGCTGCCTACCTGCTGGCCGGGGCTGGCGGCAGCGAACTGGCTATGTTCGAAGGAGAGGCAAAGGGCGACCAGTTCGGTTTCAGCGTCGCCGGCGGCTTTGACCTGAACCATGATGCAGTGGCTGATATCGCCATTGGCAGCCCGCGCCACAGCCCGCTGGACGGCATCACCGGCAAGCCGCGCAAGACAGCGGGCAGTGCCTATGTCTACAGCGGCGCTCCCGGCCATGCCCTGCTGGTGCAACTGGATGGCGCGGTGAAAGGCGACAGCTTCGGCTATGCCCTGGCGGCCGTGGACAGCGGCGCCGATGTCTTTGTCGACCTGCTGGTCGGTGCCCCGAAAGCCGATGTGGACACGGACAAAAAGTACAAGGATGCCGGCCGCGTCTCGCTGTTTGCCAACACAACGGGTGCGCCGCTGTTCAGTGTGGAGGCAGCCTCTCCACAGGCTGGCGCGCTGTTCGGCAGTGCCGTGGCGGCAGCGGGTGATGTGGATGCGACTGGCCCGGTCGAGTTTGTGGTCGGTGAGCCGAAGGCCGATACGGTCAACCCGGCCGGCCAGAAGCTCAAGGACGGCGGGCGCATCAGCGTCTATGCTGCAGATAGCGGCGCCCCGTTGTTTGCCATTGATGGTGACAGCAAGGGCGGCCAGCTGGGCTTTGTGGTGTCCGGCGGTGGCGACCACAATGCCGACGGCTATGACGACGTGGCAGCGGGCGCACCCCGGGCGGCCTTCGAGGGTCTTTCCAAAGCCGGCGTGGCGAAAGTCATCTCCGGCAAGGAGGCCAGTGCCGCTGCTGCGCCCTGAGGGGGGCAGCACGGCAGGGGTTGGCTGTCATATTTCTGTCATATTTCGTTCATAGTCTTGTCACCGCAGCTACCTAAGCTGGCTTCGATCAGGACAGCCTGTACTGACCGAGCCAACCGGAGACAACGCCCATGAAGAAACTGCTTCCCCTCGCTACAGCCGTCGCCATCACCGCAGGCATCCACCTGCCTGCCCAGGCCCAGGGCCGTGACACCATCAACATCGTCGGCTCATCTACGGTTTACCCGTTCGCCACCGTGGTGGCCGAGCGTTTCGGCAAGTCCAGCGGCATGAAGACACCGAAAGTCGAGTCCACCGGTACCGGCAGTGGCATGAAGCTGTTTTGTGCCGGCATGGCCCTGGATACCCCGGATTTCACCAACGCCTCGCGCCGGATGAAAAAATCCGAGCAGGAGAAGTGTGCCGAGAATGGCGTGAAGGAAATCGTCGAGATGCCGATCGGTTATGACGGCCTGACGGTAGCCCAGGGCAAGGGTGCCGCGAAGATGAACCTCACCCGCGAGCAGATCTACCTGGCGCTCGCCAAACAGGTGCCGGCGAAAAACGGCGAGGAAAAACTGGTCGATAACACTTACAAGACCTGGAAGGACATCGACAAGTCGCTGCCGGATGTGAAGATCGAGGTTATCGGCCCGCCGCCATCTTCAGGTACCCGCGATTCGTTTGTGGAGCTGACCCTGGAATATGGCTGCAAGTCCTACGCTTGGTTGGAAGCCATCGAGAAAATCGACAAGGATGACTATGCGAAAAAGTGCAAAAGCATCCGCGAAGATGGTGCTTACATCGAGGCTGGTGAAAACGATAACCTTATCGTGCAGAAGCTGGGCACGAACAAGAACGCTTTCGGCGTATTCGGCTACAGCTTCCTCGAGGAAAACCTCGACAAGGTGCAAGCTGTAACCATTGAAGGTGTGGATCCTACTCCCGAAACGGTATCGTCAGGCGAATACAAGCTGTCACGCCCGATGTTCGTCTACATGAAGAAAGGCCATGTCGGCAGTGTGCCGGGCATGCATGAGTTTGCGAAGGAATTCATGAGTGATGCAGCGATTGGCGAAGATGGCTATCTGGTCGACAAGGGCCTGATCCCGTTGCATGCCGATGAGCTGCCCAAAGCCAAGGCGGCAGTGGCCAACCTGACGCCCATGGAAGCGCTCACGAAGTGATGGCGGGAAACCGGGCAAAAGGCCGGCAGTAGAGCGCTGCTGGCCTTTTTGCTTGCAAGAAACCTTTCCGGGTATGAATTGAATGACCGCAGGTGTCTTTTTTGCAGTGTTGTTGATCCTCGCCTTGCTGGCATTTGTGGCCGGGCAGAAGAAAGCCCTGACACAGGCGGCCAGCCTTGGCGGCGTTCGCTACCTCGATTCCCTGCCGTTCTATTACGGCATGCTGGCAGCCATCACCTGTGCTGTGCCCGCCTTGCTGCTAGGCGGGTTGTGGACCCTGGCGGCAGACGCAGCCGTCAACGCGCTGTTCGTTGCCGGTTTGCCTGCTGCGCAGCGCGACTTGCCGGCAGTGGAACTGCAGATCCTGATGAACACCATCAAGAACAGTGCCAGCGGCCACATGGATGCCTCGGCTGCGGTGGAAATCCTCGAAGCCGGCGCGCGCTACCGGGAGCTCGCGGTGAAGAGCAATGCGCTGGCTTTCAGTCTGCTGGTGGCGCTGGCGGTGGCCGGGTTTGCCCTGGCCTGGTGGCGGACGACGCCGGTGTTGCAGGCGCGTGTGCAGGTGGAAAAGGTGTGCCGCGGTTTCCTGATCGCCTGCGCCATGATTGCTATCCTCACGACGCTGGGCATCGTGGTCTCGGTGTTGTTCGAGTCGATCCGCTTCTTCCGTATCGTGCCGCCCGCTGAATTCCTGTTCGGCCTGGAGTGGAGCCCGCAGATCGCGATCCGTGCCGACCAGGCCGGTTCTTCGGGGGCTTTCGGTGCAGTGCCGCTGTTTACTGGCACGTTGCTGATCTCGCTGATTGCGATGCTGGTTGCTGTGCCAGCGGGCCTCATGTCAGCCATTTTCCTGTCGGAATACGCCAGCTTTACCGTGCGCAGGGTCATGAAGCCGTTGCTGGAATTGCTGGCCGGTATCCCGACGGTGGTATACGGTTTTTTTGCCGCGCTGACCGTGGCGCCGATCGTGCGCGAACTGGGGCTGGAGCTGGGGCTGGCGGTATCGTCGGAAAGCGCCCTGGTCGCGGGCCTGGTGATGGGCGTGATGATCATCCCGTTCATCTCGTCACTGTCTGACGATGTCATCAATGCGGTGCCGCAGGCGATGCGCGATGGCAGTTATGCGCTCGGTGCCACACAAGCGGAAACCATCATCAAGGTCATCATCCCGGCAGCGCTGCCCGGCATCGTCGGTGGGGTGTTGCTGGCGGTCAGCCGCGCCATTGGCGAGACGATGATCGTGGTGATGGCTGCAGGCCTGGCCGCCAACCTCACGGCCAACCCGTTTGAATCCGTCACCACGGTGACAGCACAGATAGCCACCCTGCTGGTGGGAGACCAGGAGTTTGACAGCGCGAAAACGCTGGCCGCCTTTGCGCTCGGCTTGTTGTTGTTTGTTATCACACTGCTGTTCAACGTGCTGGCCCTGCATATCGTGAAGAAATACCGTGAGCAATACGAGTGAGCGCGCCATGAGTTCCGTATCCGAACACCAACAGAATACGCGCGACAAGGTCTACAGCAGCCTGGCGCGCCGCTACCGCAAGGAGCGGTTTTTCCGTGCGCTCGGTCTGTTGTCTGTCCTGTTTGGCATTGCCTGTGTGGCTGTGCTGTTTACGGATATTTTCAGCAAGGGCATGGGCGCTTTTCGCCAGACCTGGGTGAAGCTGGAAGTCGTGCTGGATCCTGCCGTACTGGGTATCGAAGCGGCCACGCCAGACGCCTTGCCTGCCGCCAATGTGGATGCGGTAGTCAAGAAAGCCCTGCAGGCGCGCTTTCCCGAAGTGACGGCGCGCAAGGACAGGAAAGACCTGAATGCGCTGCTGAGCTCGGCAGCGGGTGACGCGGTGCGCCAGCTATTGCGCGATGATCCGGCGGCGCTGGGGCAGACGCATACGCTCTGGGTGCTGGCGGATGACCGAACCGACACCTACATCAAGCATTTTCGTGGCCTGGATCTGGCGGAAGACGAGCGCATCCTGAATGACCAGCAATTGCAGTGGATCGAGCAGTGGGTAAAGTCCGGTGAGCTGGAGCTGCGTTTCAACAGCGGCTTTTTCGAGAACGGCGATTCGCGCGAGCCCGAGCAGGCCGGTATCCGCAGTGCGCTGGCAGGCTCGGCACTGACCTTGCTGGTGACGCTGCTGCTGTCATTCCCGATCGGTGTGGCAGCGGCTGTCTACCTGGAAGAATTTGCACCGAAAAATCGCTTCACGGATTTCATCGAGATCAATATCAATAACCTGGCGGCCGTGCCGTCGATCATTTTCGGCTTGCTCGGCCTTGCGGTGCTGATCGGCCTGTTCGGCTTGCCGCGTTCGGTGCCGCTGGTGGGCGGTCTGGTGCTGACGCTGATGACATTGCCGACCATCATCATTTCCAGCCGTGCAGCCATCAAGTCGGTGCCGCCGTCGATCCGCGAAGCGGCGCTCGGCATCGGTGCCTCGCACATGCAGATGGTCACACAGCATGTCATCCCGCTGGCCATGCCTGGCATGCTGACGGGTGCCATCATCGGTATGGCGCGCGCACTTGGTGAAACGGCGCCGCTGCTGATGATCGGTATGGTTGCCTTCATTGTTGATGTCCCCCGCGGCATCACCGATGCTGCCACCGTGTTGCCGGTACAGATTTTCCTGTGGGCCGATTCGCCGGAGCGGGCGTTTGTCGAGCGCACGTCGGCGACAATCATGGTATTGCTGGCATTCCTGCTGGTGATGAATGCGCTGGCCGTATGGCTGCGCAACAAGCTGGAGCGTCGCTGGTAACCTGGCGACAACAGAAACGAGAAGAGCGATCCGAATGAAAGACATTGCTTACACGGACAGGACCGTCGGCAAGCCGCTGGTGGATAACCCGAAGATGACAATTCGCGACGCCAATGTTTTCTACGGCGAGAAGCAGGCGATCCACAATGTCAGCCTTGATATCGCCGCGAACGAAGTGCTGGCGATGATCGGGCCGTCCGGTTGCGGCAAGTCGACACTGTTGCGCTGCCTGAACCGCATGAATGACACCATTCTCGGTTGCCGGGTGGATGGCGATATCTGCCTCGACCAGGAAAACATCTACGGCAAGATGGATGTTGTGCCATTGCGTGCACGTGTCGGCATGGTGTTCCAGAAGCCGAACCCGTTCCCGAAATCGATCTATGAGAATGTGGCCTATGGCCCGCGCATCCACGGCCTGGCCACACGCCGCATCGAGTTTGACGAGATCGTCGAGACCAGCCTGCGCCGCGCCGGCCTGTGGGAAGAAGTGAAAGACCGGCTTGACCAGCCCGGCACTGGCCTGTCCGGTGGCCAGCAGCAGCGCCTGTGTATCGCGCGTACCATCGCAGTGAACCCGGAGGTGATCCTGATGGACGAGCCCTGCTCGGCGCTTGACCCGATCGCCACCGCCAAGATCGAGGAACTGATTGCCGAATTGTCGGAAAACTATACGATTGCGATAGTGACCCACTCGATGCAGCAGGCAGCGCGCGTGTCGCAGCGCACGGCGTACTTCCATCTCGGCCGGCTGATCGAGGTGAACGATACCGAGCGCGTGTTCACCAATCCGCAACACAAACTGACAGAAGCCTATATCACCGGACGCTTCGGCTGAGGCGGGAGACAGACAGATGGACAATATGCAATTCGACCAGCACATTTCCCGCCAGTTCAACAGCGACCTCGAAGCACTGAAGGCGCACCTGTTGCAGATGGGTGGCGTGGTCGAGCAACAGCTGCTCGACTCGATCCAGAGTCTGGAGAGTGCCGACAGCGCCCTGGCGCAACAGGTGCTGGTAGCGGAAATCCAGAGCAACAACTTCGAGATCAGTATCGACGAGGAGTGCACGCGTATCCTCGCGCGGCGCCAGCCGGCGGCCAGCGACCTGCGCATGGTGCTGGTGGTGGCCAAGATCGTGCGCGACCTCGAGCGCATCGGTGACGAGTCATCCAAGATCGCCAAGATGGCCATCAGCCTGTCGGAACAGAATGACGGCCAGAAGGGCTATGTCGAGATCCGCCACATCGGTAACCACGTACGCAACATGGTGCGCGATTCCCTGACGTCGTTTGCCCGTTTCGATGTCGAGCTGGCGCTCGCGGTGGCGCGCGAGGACAAGGACGTGGACCAGGAGTATGGCTCCGCGATGCGCGAGCTGATCACGTTCATGATGGAAGACCCGCGTACCATCTCGCGCGTGCTGAACGTGCTGTGGGCGCTGCGCTCACTGGAGCGCATCGGTGACCATGCACGCAACATTGCCGAGCAAGTGATCTACCTGGTCAAAGGCAAGGATGCGCGCCACCTGAGCCTGCCGGAGATGGAAAAGCTGGTGCAGGAGTAACCGCCATGCAGTACTGGCTCATGAAATCCGAGCCGGATGTGTTCGGCATCGACGACCTGATGGCCAGGCCGAAGCAGACCGAGCCGTGGGACGGTGTGCGCAATTACCAGGCGCGTAACATGATGCGCGACCAGATGCAGGTCGGCGACCAGGTGTTTTTCTATCACTCCAACTGTGCAGAGCCGGGCATTGTCGGCATCATGCAGGTGGCGAAAGCCGGCTACCCGGATGTGACGGCACAGGATCCCGACAGCAAGTACCACGACCCGAAAGCCACTGCTGACAATCCGCGCTGGTACCGTGTCGATGTGAAGTTCGTGCGCAAGTTCCCGCGCACCATCACCCTGAACGAGTTGAAGCAGCACGCGCAGCTGGATGGCATGGCGGTGCTCGCGCGTGGCAACCGGCTGTCAATCACGCCGGTCAGCAAGGCGCAGTGGGACTTTATCCTCGCGCTTGCCTGAGCGCGTCCTGCTCGCGTTTTTCCCGTTCGCGCTGGATGCCGAGCTCGATCAGCTCGCCATAGTTCGGCTTCAGCATGTTCGCATCATCCAGCAGCGGGTTCAGCAGGTTGTGGTCGGCGCGGTATTTCGGGTCGGCCGCCAGTGCCCGAACTTGCTCCATCGGCATCGCCGTGCGTGTCAGGCCAAACAGCTTGAAGTAGTACAGGTAGGTGTCTTCCGTCAGGCGCTCTGACGAAGCCAGCAGCTGCGCATCGCGGAACTTGTCCTGGATCGGGTAGTTCGGGAAATAGGCCATGATGTTGTAGAACGTCGAGTCCATCTCCTTCGGGATCTGCAGCAACAGTTCGAGCGTCTCGCGCAAATCCTCTTCCTTGTCGAATTCGGTCTGCGGGATCAGGTCGAACGTTGCCGCCGGGATGCCGGAGTCGACAATTTCCTGCGCGGCCTTGGTCACGCGGCCGATTTTGGTCGGCCGGTCATACACTTCGGTGAGGATGCGGTAGCTGCCCGATTGCACGCCCATGGTGATGGCATGGCAGCCGGCATCCTTCAGCATCGCCAGCACTTTCGGGTTGTGCGTGGTCGGGTAGGTGTAGCAGAAAAACGGCAGGCCGACCTGCTGCTTGTACAGCCCGAGGAATTCCTCCAGCCAGCGCGGGTTGACGGTGAAGACATCGTCCATGAAGGTCACTGTTCTGTAGCCGAGCACGTCTTTGGCATAGAGCAGCTCGCGAATCGCTTTCTCTGGCGACATGCGGCGCAGGGAATCCTTCTTGCCGAACTCGTTCTGGTAGAAACTCTCGACACAGAAAGAGCAGGAGAACGGGCAGCCACGTTGCGTCATGATCTGGTAAGACTTGTCGACGTTGTGCGCATTCGGCAGGAACTGGCGTTCGAAGCGCGGGCCGTTGATGAAGGCGAAGTGCTCGGCCTCCCAGTACGGCATGGCGATCTGCTCCAGGTCGGCGACCGGGCGTTTCGGGTTTTTCTGCACGCTGCCATCCGGCAGGCGGCACCACGTGCCGGCGATGCCGGTGAGCGACTCGCCTGCGTCCAGCCGGTTGGCGATCTCGACGATGACATCCTCGCCTTCGCCGACACAGACCACATCGGCGTGCGCAATCGAGCGGTCCGGTTCAATGGTAGGCCCAGTGCCGCCCCACAGGATCGGCTGGCTGAAATGCTGGCGCAGATGCGCGGTCACCGCTTCCGCTTGCTTCATCGCATGGCTGAGGCAAGTGATGCCGATGGCATCCGGCTGGAACTCCTTGAGCAGCGTGACCAGGTGTTGCAGTTCTTGCGGCTTGTTTTTCTTCCAGGCCGAGGTGTCGTACAGGTAGGCGCCTTCCTTGTTGATCGCATAGCTGCGCATCGGCACATCGCCAAACACGAACTCCTCGGGATCGTAATTGTCCAGCGGCACCACTTCCTGCTTCTTGAAGTAAATCACCTTCGGCTGGTGGCCGTGCGCGAGCAACTGGCCTGCCAGCTGGGCGCCGGTGATCGTCATGCCGTAGAAGAGTTTGATGATCGCGATCTTGGCCATGGTGTTGTCGGTATCGGAATGGCGTGCAGCCGGGCTGCGCGGCGGGACGTTGTCCTAGCAACATACACCAGAAGCCCTGCCATAGAAAGCCGCAGGTTGCGCCCCTCCATGCCTGCCCGTAGACTGCGCCATCACAGCAACCGGCACCGGAATATCGCGCGCAATGCCTGCAGAAATCCCCGCAGATTCGGTGGGTATCGTCACACCGCAACAGATTGATTTCCCCGGACCGGTCCAGCTGGCGTCCGGGCGCGCACTCGCGCCTGTGCGTATCGTCTATGAAACCTATGGCACGCTGAATGCGGCGCGCAGCAATGCCGTGCTGATCTGCCACGCCTTGTCGGGTCATCACCATGCGGCGGGTTACCACAGCCTGGCGGATGACAAACCGGGTTGGTGGGATTACTACATCGGTCCCGGCAAGCCGATCGATACCAACCGTTTTTTCGTTGTCAGCCTCAACAACATCGGCGGCTGCCACGGCAGCACCGGCCCGACCAGCACCAACCCGGACACCGGCCGCCCGTGGGGCCCGGATTTCCCCCGCCTGCGTGTGCGCGACTGGGTAAAGACGCAGGCGATGTTGATGGATGCGCTGGGCATCGACGTTTGGGCCGCTGTGGTGGGCGGCAGCCTCGGCGGCATGCAGGCGATGCGCTGGTGCGTCGATTACCCCGAACGCTTGCGCCATTGCGTGGTCATTGCCTCGGCGATGAAACTGACGGCGCAGAATCTCGCGTTCAACGAGATTGCGCGCCAGGCGATCACCTCCGACCCGGACTTCCATGACGGGCGTTACCTCGAGCACGACACCGCGCCGCGCAAGGGCCTGGCGATAGCGCGCATGGTGGGCCATGTGACTTACCTGTCCGGCGATGCGATGGGCCAGAAGTTCGGTCGTGACCTGCGCAGAGGAACATTCGAGCCCGGCACCGAGGCGACGATCGAGTTCCAGGTGGGCAGTTACCTGCGCTACCAGGGTGAAACCTTTTCCGACCGTTTCGATGCAAACACCTACCTGCTGATGACGCAGGCGCTGGACTACTTCGATCTCGCGCGCGATTTCAACGATAACCCCGCGCAGGCTTTTGCGAAAACCGGCAGCCGTTTCCTCGTCATTTCGTTCACCACCGACTGGCGCTTCTCGCCCGAGCGTTCGCGCGAGATTGCCAATGCGCTGCTGCGCGCCGGCAAGGCAGTGACGTATGCGGAAATCGATTCCGAATACGGCCACGATGCGTTCCTGATCCCGATCGAGCGCTATCGGCAGGTGTTCGGTACCTACATGCACAGTATCGAGGTCTGACATGCGTATTGACCTCGACATCCTGCAGCAATGGATCGAGCCGCGCTCACGGGTGCTGGATCTTGGTTGTGGCGGCGGAACCCTGTTGGCCGAGCTTGCCGCGCGCAAGCAGGTGACCGGTTATGGCCTGGAAATTGACCATGCCAAGATCAGCCAGTGCATCGCGAAACGCGTGAGTGTTATCGAGCAGAACCTTGATGAGGGTTTGCAGAACTTCGACAGCGGCAGTTTCGACACGGTGGTGATGTCGCAAACGCTGCAGGCTGTTCGTTATCCACATCGCGTGCTGGACGAAATGCTGCGCATCGGGCGCGAATGTATTGTGTCCTTCCCCAATTTCGGCCACTGGCGCTGCCGCTACCACCTGGTGCTGCGCGGCCATATGCCGGTGTCGGAGTTCCTGCCGTACACCTGGTACGACACGCCGAACATCCACTTCTGCACCATTGCCGATTTCGAGGATTTCTGCCGCGAGCACGGTATCCGTATCCTCAATCGCCGTTACGTCACTGCCGGGCGCGATGACGACCGCTTGTCGGTTGCCTGGCCGAACATGCTGGCGGAAATGGCGATCTACCGGTTGACCCGCTGATGCATCGCATCGTCCTGGCCACCGGCAACCGCAAGAAACTTGCCGAAATGCAGGCGTTGCTGGCCGGCCTGCCGTTCGAGGTGCTGCCGCAATCGCAGTTCAGTATTCCGGATGCGGTCGAGGACGGAAAATCGTTTATCGAAAACGCCATCATCAAGGCGCGCCATGCGGCACATCTGACCGGCCTGCCGGCGATTGCCGATGATTCCGGTATCGCGGTCGATGCATTGGGTGGCGAGCCGGGCATCTATTCCGCGCGCTTTGCCGGCGAACCGTCCGACGATGCGGCTAACAATCGCAAATTGCTGGAGCTGCTGGCCGATGTGCCGGAAGAACAACGCAGTGCGCAGTTCCACTGCGTGCTGGTGTTCATGCGCCACGCTGCCGATCCGGTGCCACTGGTCTGCCATGGCGTGTGGCACGGCAGCATCCTGTTCGCGCCGCGCGGCGACAACGGCTTCGGCTATGACCCGCTGTTCTGGGTGCCGACACACCAGTGCAGTTCCGCGCAACTCGAGCCGGTGGAGAAGAACCGCATCAGCCATCGCGGGCAAGCCATGCAGTTGCTGTTGCAGCAGTTGCACGGCTTGCTGCCGCAGTACCGCTGACGCAGCCGCGTTGGGCGCCATGCTGCAACTGCCGCCACTGGCGCTGTACATCCATATTCCCTGGTGCGTGCGCAAATGCCCGTACTGCGATTTCAATTCGCACACGGCGGATGTGTTGCCGGAAGCGGATTATGTCGCCAGCCTGCTCGCCGACCTGCAGCAAGACTTGCAGTTTGTGCAAGGCCGTTCCCTTCAGAGCATTTTCTTTGGCGGTGGCACGCCGTCGCTGTTTTCCACCGCCGCCATCCGGGCCATTCTGGATGGCGTGCAGGCTGTCATCCCGTTTGCCGATGGCATCGAGGTGACGCTGGAGGCGAATCCCGGCACCGCCGAGGCGGAAAAGTTTTCAGGTTTTCGTGCTGCGGGCGTCAACCGGCTGTCGCTCGGCGTGCAGAGTTTTGATGCGCTGCAACTGCAGGCACTTGGCCGCATCCACGACAGCGCCCAGGCGGTGGCGGCAGTGCGGCTGGCACAGGCGGCCGGGTTTGACCGGATCAACATCGACCTGATGCACGGGCTGCCGGGGCAGGTGGTCGAGGGCGCGCTGGCCGACCTGCAGCAGGCCCTCGATCTCGGCGTGTC